>JGI12109J20283_10509545_pt1 | contig 25949 bp, 22 predicted proteins | sample ElkSlonscriptome_12_FD_20283 | JGI IMG/M metagenome (IMG submission 20283)
TTCTCGTTCGGCTGGTCCTGGGGTTATTTGGCATGGACCTGTATGAGGTCTACTGGTGGTTCGGGGCGGGGCTGGCTCTTGTCCTGTCCGCCATACTGGTCACCAGCCGGCGAAACACCGGCATTCTGGTTCTGGCTGCCCGCGAGTCGGCGACTGTGGAGAAAAAGGATGAAAGATACCCAGAAGTCCGAGCAGGAGTTCTTTGATAACGCCTACGATACGGACGCCCGGAAGTCCGTGGGGCAGATTTATTCCCTGATCGGGAATCGGAACCGGCGGTACGAGGAATTGGTTTACCGGAATGTGCACGGGAAGCGGGTTCTGGAATATGGCTGCGGTCAGGGATCGCACAGCATCGAAATCGCCCGGCGCGGCGGAACCGTCACGGGCATTGATATCTCGGAGGTGGGAATCCGTCAGGCGCGCGAAGCGGCCGAGGCGGCGGGCGTATCCGGTGCCACCTATGAGGTGATGGATGCCATGGACATGACCTTCGAGAACGGCACATTTGACCTGGTCATCGGTGAGGGCATCCTCCATCACCTGGACCTGGACCGCAGTTACGGCGAGATCTCCCGCGTTCTGAAACCCGGGGGCAAGGCCATCTTCATGGAGCCGCTGGGCCATAATCCGGCCATCTGGCTCTTCCGGACCCTGACACCCCGCTTGCGCACCGATGACGAGCATCCCCTGATGCGAAGGGACCTGAAGCTGGCGGACAAGTACTTCGAGGAGACTTCCTTCGAATATTTCCACCTCAGCTCTTTTGCCGCCCTGGCCCTGATCAAGACACCCTGGTTCTTCCAGACGGTGAATTTTTTCGACAAGGTGGATGCGGGGCTTTTCAAGGTCGTGCCGCCGCTGGGCCTGCTGTCCTGGTATTGCATCATGATCATGGGGCGCAGTGAAACATCCTGATTCCTCGGCGAGGTTAATATTGAAAGGTCGGCGATGAGCTGGAACTCGTTCTTTTATGGTGATCTGCTCTACTATCCCGTGGCCAGGATCCAGGCGGGAGATGTCAAGGGGTTGCAGAGGGTGCTGGAACGGACCCAGAATGCTACTCGTTCCGATCTGGAGACCCTGCAGGAGGAACGGCTTCAGGGACTGCTCGCGCACGCACGAAACCACGTCCCTTTTTTTGCAGAGAAGGGGCTGTCCGCAGCCACGGTCGGCGACCTTGGTGACTTGCCCTTTCTGCTGAAGACCGATCTCCAGGAACGGAACCAGGATCTGCGCTCTACCGCCGAATTGGGGCGCCTCGCATTCAAGACGACGGGTGGTTCCACGGGCCAGCCTGTGACCCTGTCCAAGACAAGGCCGGCTCTGGCCCGGGAACTGGCCGCCACCTGGCGCGGTTATTCCTGGGCGGGAGTGCACGTGGGGGATCGCCAGGCCCGCTTCTGGGGAGTACCGCACGCCGCAGGAGCGCGGCAGCGAGCCAGGCTCATTGACCTCGTTTGCAATCGGATACGTCTGAGCGCTTTTGATTTCACCGATCAGGATCTGAACAGCTACCTGGATCTGCTGAATCGGAAGAAACCGAGCTATTTCTACGGGTACGTATCCATGCTCACGGAATTCGCGCGGTTTTTGCGTGGAAAAGGGTTGGGGTTGGGTTTTCCCCTCAAGGCGATAATCAGCACCAGCGAGGTTCTGGGAGAGGCGGATCGGGCTCTGCTCTCTGATACTTTCCAGGCGCCGGTCTTCAACGAGTATGGCAGCGGGGAACTGGGAACCGTTGCCCACGAGTGCGAGGCGGGCTCCCTTCATCTCTCCGAAGAGAACATGATCGTGGAAGTGTGCAACGGGGAAAGCCCGTGTCCGGCTGGTGAGGTTGGGGAACTGGTCATCACGGAACTCAACAACCTGGCCTTTCCTTTGATCCGTTACCGGACCGGGGATTTTGGATCCGTCGCCGCGTCGCCTTGTTCCTGTGGCCGGTCCCTGCGAGTCCTCGACAGTGTCCAGGGGCGGGCGTATGATTTTCTACGCAATCGTCAAGGCCAGAGCTTCCACGGCGAATTCATCATGTACATCTTCGAGGACCTGCGCCGCCAGGGTGAGGCCATTCGCCAGTTCCAGGTTCAGCAGAAGGATCTGGACCTGTTCGAGGTGTCCATCGTCCCGGATGCGGGATACCGACCCGAGTGCGAGAATTTGATTCGGGGCAAGATCCAGGAGCGGGTGGATGTGGAAGCCCGTGTGGTTTTTCGTTATGTTGAGGTCATTCCCCGAGAAAAATCGGGGAAACTGAGGTTGATCAAAGGGATGGAATAGGTTTTGCATCCTGCTCAAAAGGCCGGAAAGGCCGGCTGGGTCCCCAAGAGTTTTTCCTAAATGGAGAAGGTCCTGATGAAGTCTCGCATTGCGTGTTTAATTGTCGCCTTTACAGTGATTTACCCTGTATGGGGCTACGCTCAGATCACTGTTTCAGGGCTGAATGGTGAGATGTCCCAGGATGCCACCGTGACCATCCAGGGTAGCGGTTTTGGTGCCAAAGTACCGGCCGCACCCTTGAAATACGACAGTTTTCAGCAGGGGCAGGCCGGTCAGACCATCGAACAGGGCTCTCCCGGTTGGAATATCTGGTCCAATGTGCAACCTTCTGGAAATTCGCAGGCATATTACCCGAAATACAGTGCGGTCAATTCGCGGTTTCAGGGGGACATGGCCGCTCGGCAGTGGTTTGGTCCGACCGCCGAAGGTTATGTCAGCAATTGCACCATCGGTTTGACAAACCTGGAAATCGGGAAACTGTACGTCAGTGGCTGGATTTACAATGAGCGTAGCCTCTCGGGGCCGGAGACGGGTGCACGCAACGTCAAGATATGGCAGAATTGCGTGGGAACCTGGGGTGCGCCAACCACACGCTACGACTGCTACCCCATGAATCACGAGGGCAGTGGGCACATCTATACCGAGGCTTGCGGTTCCGATGTGCAATCGAACGTCTGGGGCGCGGGTATGCCAGCTACCGAGACCTGGCACCGCCTCGAGATCTACCATGATCGTGGTGCTGCGGGCAGGGAAGAGCTCATGACCGTCTTCCAGAACAACCAGCTGGTTCGCTCGTTCTCGAATGCCTACTCCGGTTGTGAACAGGATCGACTCTATCTGATGTCCTACCATGACCAGTACAACGGTAATGGTGCCGAGATGGAATGGTACTGGGGGGAAATCTATGTGGACATCACCCAGGCCCGGGTGGAGATCGGGAATGCCGAGACTCTGGGCGATTGCACCCACAAGGAGATCCAGATTCCGGAGACCTGGAATGACCAGAACATCACCATCAGGGTGAACAAGGGGAGCTTCCAGCCGGGAGACAATCTTTTTCTCTTTGTGGTGGATGAAAACGGAAATGCCAACGAGTCGGGGTTTCCTCTTGTCATGGGTGGCGAGTTCACCACCCCGGACACCCCGGGGGAACCCGGTCAGCCCATACGCCAGTAGGAGCGGAATCCGGTATGGTGAGGAGCGACAGGACATGTGTGGCATTGCAGGTATTCTGAGCCTTGAAATGGGGCGCCGGGTCGACGAGGAGTCCCTGCGCGCCATGGCCAGCACCCTTGAACACCGTGGTCCGGACGACCACGGTTTTTATGTTTCCGCAGAAGTGGGCCTGGCGCATCGCCGCCTCTCGATTCTGGATGTGGAGGGAGGCCACCAGCCCTGGCTGGATAAGGAGCGGGGACGGGCCCTGGTGTACAACGGGGAAATCTACAACTTCCACGAAATCGCCGCTGAAGAACGCCGGCAAGGGGCATCTTTCGCTTCCACCTGCGACACGGAAGTCCTCATGCATCTGGCCGCAGGCCCCGGATCGGAGTGGCTGCATCGCCTCAATGGCATGTTTGCCTTCGCGCACTGGGATGGTGAGGAACTTCTCCTGGTCCGGGATCGCATGGGAATCAAACCCCTTTATGTCGCCATCCACGGTGGTTTTTTTTATTTCGCCTCGGAGATCAAGGCCCTGATGGCAGCAGGTGTCCCGGCTCGTATCAATACGGCGGTGGTCCCGGAGTTTCTGGCATTCCGGAACATTTGCGGAACAGAAACCCTTTTTGATGGCATCACGGAACTGCCTCCTGGAAGCCTCATGCGCTTGCGGGCCGGTCGGCCTGTCCCGGAGGCGGAAACCTGGTGGAAGGCCCGACCGGCGCCGGAGGGGACCTATGTGGACCCAGGCATGCCGGTCTCCCGGCAATTCAATGAGCTTTTCGCCAGCTCCGTGCAGTACCGTATGGTGGCGGATGTTCCCCTCGGGACCTACAACAGCGGCGGTGTGGATTCCAGCCTGATCTCCGCTTTCGTGCGGGAGAGGGCCCAGGGAGTTCTGCACACCTTCAGTGTGGGGTTCGAAGAGGAGGAACACGACGAAAGCCGTTATTCCCGTATCGTGGCCGACAAGCTGGGGACCGAACACCATGCTCTCGTCGTCTCGGGCCGGGAGTATGCCGATGGTGTGGAGGAGGCCGTGGATCTCTATGACCAGCCACTCTTCCAGGACCATACCATTCAACTCATGAAACTCAGCCGGGTGGCCAAGGAATTTGTGACGGTGGTGCTGACCGGTGAGGGTGCGGATGAGCTTTTTGCGGGTTATCCCCGGTATCAGATCCCGCTCCTGGCCGATCGCCTCGGCTTCATCCCCGGGCCGTTGCAAGCCGGCTTGTTGGTGCCTGCGCGAATGCTGAGACTGCGGCGTCTGGTCAAGTTGCTTGAGATCAGCTCCGATCCTGATCGCAGCATTCTTGAGAATGCCCGGTTCGCTCCCCTGGAAGGGCTGCGGCGCTTGAGCCTGCCCGAATGGGTGACCCCTGCCCGCCGCGGCCTGCTGGCCCAGTGTCGTGAGGTGGGGCCCACTGCGCTGGAAGTGGTGCTCAATCACGACCGGAACAGCTACATGCCGGGCCTCCTGCATCGCCTGGACCGCACCACCATGGCCAATGGGGTCGAGGCCAGGGTGCCGTTCCTGGACCACCGCCTGCTGGAATGGAGCATGGGTGTGTCTGCCGAGCACAAGATGGTGGTGGGCCGGGAGAACAAGGTGGTGGTCAAGAAGGTGGCGGCGGAGATATTCCCGCACGATATGATCTACCGGCGCAAGGTGGGATTTGGCGTGCCGACGGGCACCTGGTTACGGCAACCCGGCGGCCTGGGGCGATTCCTGGATCTGCTACAGGACAATACCTTCAAGGATCGAGGGCTGGTGGACGCGGCCGCGGCCCAGACTTTGGTGGCGGAGCATCTGGACGGAAGAGCCGACCACGGGCATTTGCTCTGGAGTCTCATCAACCTGGAACTCTGGTGCCGCCGGCTGGTCGATGGTGGGGGCCGAAATTGAGCAGGGACGAGATGATCTGGATATCCTGGGAGGACCATCGGCGCAGCACCAGCATCGCCGGACTGCTGGGTGTGCCCTTGGTCGTGCTGAAATCCCGACGCCATCGAATTCTCAAACACCCGATATTCGTTCTGAAGACGCTGGGTATTCTCCTCAAACGCCGCCCGCGCGTGTTGATCATCCAGTCCCCCTCGATATTCCTCAATCTCCTGGCCGTCCTGATCAAGCCTCTTTTTGGATTCCGGCTGGTGGTGGATGCCCACAACGGCGGGGTGTATTCCTGCGAGTCTCTCAGTGACCGTATCGAGTGGTTGTATCCCTTCCTGCACAAGCGGGCGGAGGTGACCATCGTCACCAATGGCGTCCTGGAGAAACTGGTGAAGAAGAACGGGGGGATTCCGCGCGTGCTGGTGGACCCCATGCCTCCCCTGGAAGCCGGGGACACAGGCTTGCGCTCCCGGGAATTCACGTTCATCTGCACCTTCGCTGCGGACGAGCCCTTTCTGGAAGTAATCGATTCGGCTCGCCTGCTTCCGCCCGATGTGACCATCCATGTGACAGGCAATGTGGATGCCCATCGGCATCTCCTGCCGGAAGATGTGCCCTCGAACATCCACTTCACCGGATTTTTGCCCGAAGCGGAATTCGTGGATCTGCTGGCTTCCAGCGAAGCGGTCATCGACTTGACGACCTGGCCCGATTGTCTTGTTTGCGGGGGCTATGAGTCCATGGCCCTCGGCACCCCCTTGATACTTTCCGATAGCCCGGTCAACCGCCAGACCTTCGTGGGGGGTGTCTTGTACTGCGACAATACGGCGTCGGGCATTGCGGAAGCCGTGAAGGAGGTCCTGGTGACGGGGGCAACCTTGCGGGCGAAAGTGAGAGATGGCCAGAGACATCTCCAGGACACCTTTGATAGGCAACTGGCCGGCGTGGACTGGCGCCGTTGAGAACGGCGAAGTGGAAGTTCAGCGGCTGAGGAGATTTTGCATCCGGTTTCTGGTTCCGTCATGCACCAGGGGCAGAACCAGGGCGAAGAGAGCGGCCAGGGACCCCTTGATGGCGGCCTCGGCAAGGGGGGCGGTGCGCTCGGCCAGCAGGATTCCAATCTTGCCGTCCTTCCAGTCTCCCAGGGGGGTTGCGTCGACACTCCGACGCACCGCCGGAAGCCAGGAATCGACCAACAGGCCATGCACCAGAGTTCCTTCCGGATTCCAGTCGTTCAGCAGGATGAAGAGGGTTGCGGCCAGCCCCGTGGACAGGAAAATCTTTTTCCAGGGGTACCGCACCTTGTAGCGTCGTTGGGCCAGCACAAACCCCCAGACAACCGAGATCAAGCCGATGATGGCGGCAGACCAGGCCGCTCCGGCGATCCCCCAGACAGTGATGAATCCGTAGGCCAGGACAACCTTCACCGCACTGGTCCAACCCCGGATTCGGGCCAGCGCACCCGTATGTTTGGCGTAGAACAGCCCGAAGGTCACGTGGAAATAGGCGCCCTGCAGGATGAGGGTGGCAATTTCGACCTGGGCGATGCGGTAGGCGGGGTGAAACTCCGGCGGGGTCAATATGACCAGCACCGGCCTGATGACCACGGCCATGACCAGCCCCAGTAATTGAACCAGAACCAGATAGAAGGAGAACATGTCGCCGATTCGACGGGGCGCGTCCTTTTCCTCGGCGATGGCGAAGCGGCGGGTGTTCCAGCTCTGCATGAAGGGGGTGGTGACGAATTCCGCGATCAGGATGGGGAATTTGTAACCCATCTCCAGCAGGCCGACGCTGGTCAGATCGATCTGAAACTTCACCAGGTAGCGTTCGATCTGACGGGAAGCGAAGCTGACCAGGTTTCCCGGAATGAGGGGGAGCATGTAATCGCGAAATTGCCGGGCGACCTGGCGGTCAAAGCGTCGGCCGCAATCCCGGAAGGCGAAGAACATGAGCAGACCGTTGGCCAACCCGCTACTGACCAGGGCACTGAGGAAGTACCCCTCCAGCCCCAGTTTCAGGACAACGATGAGGTAGATGTTCAATCCCAACCCGATCAGGAGTCGCATCAGGTTGATGGTGGCGAATTTTATGGATTGGCTGCGAATCAAGAGCCATGCGCTGGCACTCTGGCCACCCATTTCGAGGATGAAGGAGGTGAGGGCAAGGATCAGCAGATGGTCGTGGGCCGGGTTGTCCAGAAGGAAACCGGACACGGGACGGGCCAGGATTATCAGGGGAAGGGCCAGCACGGCGGATACCACCAGGATGATGATGGTTCCCGTGCTGATCACCACCGGCTTGAGCTCCGGATTGGACTGGTCGTGGTAAAGGCGCACCGAGGCCCCGCGCGTCCCGTAGGCCAGCATGCTGACCAGCAGGGCCATACCCGCGTCCAGCATGCCGATGACGGCGTACCCGTTTTCCCGCAGGATGTGGGCGTAGAAGGGCAGCATGAGGAAGCTGACCATCTTGCCCATCATGGCGGCCGTGCTGTAGATGCCGGCATGCTTCATCGTGTCCCTGACACTGCTCATCCATGGCTCCGCATCAGGGTTGGATGAATTCGCCGCTGCCCTTGCGGCTGATGACCTTGGCGGGAATGCCGCCGACCACGTCGTTCTCTTCCGTGCTCTTGAGCACCACGGCATTGGCCCCCACGACCGTGCCGTCGGCCAGGTGGATGGGGCCCACGATCTTGGCGCCCGGAGCGATGTAAACTCGATTCCCGGTTGTGGGCACGCCCCACACCCCGTCTTTCTCCGCCAGGCCCAGGGTCACTCCCTGGCTGAGATTGCAGTCCTTGCCCATGACCACGTCGCTGTGCAGGATGATTTGACCGAAGTGCCCGATATACAGCCCGGGTCCGATCTGGCAATCGGGACTGATGGAAATGCCGGTGGCCATCTCGACCCACTTCCACCACAGATGGTAGCCAAACATGACCAAGTGCCGGATGCCTGGCGGCAGATTCCGATCATTCAGCCAGCGGCCGGTCCGGTAGCAGGCACAGGCCCAGAGCCCCTGATTGAACAGCAGGAGGCGCAGGGTACTCTCGGTGCTGCCGTAGCGGCGCAGGCGGCCGATATCCGCACGAAAATGATCGAACACGACTTCTCCGCAGGTCCGGGTGGGTGAGGGGACCCCTCCATTAAATCAGGATTCACGGTTTCGGCAATCGGGAATTCCATCAAAGTTTCGGTAGCGCCGCCGAAAGATGAACTGATATTAATGTGGCAAGTGCTGAATCGGGAACGAACTGGAGAATAGACGATGCGAAAACAGGGCCTGGTTTCGGTGGTCACCGCCACCTACAACATGGCGGGATATATCGCGGAGACCCTCGAATCCATTCTGGCTCAGGATTACGCCTATCTGGAGAGCATAGTCATCGACGACGGCAGTACGGATAACACCGCCGAGGTGCTACAGCCCTACCTGGAAACGGGGCGCGTGCGGGTGGTGCACCAGGAAAATTCCGGTCAGACGGTGGCCAAGAATCGGGGTATTACGGAATCCCGTGGGGAATTCATCGCCTTTTGCGACGCGGACGATACCTGGCGCCGGGACAAGCTGAGCAAGCAGGTGGCAGCCTTCGGACTGGATGAGAACATTGCGGTGGTTTTCAGCGATATCAACTGCATTGACGGAAACGGGGACCCCTACGAGATTCCCCCCATGCGCCGCGTCGGCGGCCGCATCACTGCGGATCTGCTACTGGACAATTTCATTCCCTTTCCTACCAGCATCGCACGCGCTTCGGTCCTGGAAGAGGTGGGGGGCTTCGACGAGAACCTCAGCATGAGTATCGACTATGACCTTTGGCTGCGCATATCCGTGGACCATCTCATGCACCACATTCCGGAACCCCTGGCCAATTACCGCATCTGGGAAGGCCAGATGAGCAAGAAGATGGGCGAGCGCCTGGATAATTTCTTCCAGCTCCTGGAGCGATTCCTGGCCGATCATCCGGAATGCGTCACCGAGGCGGAGAAGGACCGGGCCTGGGCCCACGCCCTTGTCACCCGCGGTCAGTGGCACGCCGAAGAAGGTCGCCGGAAGGCGGCCATGGAGGATTATGTGCGGGCCATGCGGCACCAGTTCTTCGGTGAGAGGGTATGGCGACGCATGGGGGCGCTCATCCTGGGCCGGGATGAACGGCGCCGAGGCTGATCAACTCTTGCCACGCGCGGCACGCTGGGCCAGGGCACGCAGGTAGCCGACCCAGGGACGAAGGCCCCAGCCCATGGCCAACCCCCGGCGATAAGAGGCCACACTCTCATCCAGCTGATCTTCCTGCCTCAGTTGCCAGGCCCGCTCCAGGTGCAACTGACGGATGCGCTCCTGGATGAAACGCCGGTCCTGTGGCCGCCGGCAGTGGGGGATGTTCTTTTCCAGGCAGTGAATCATGGCGGGGATGCGGGCGGCGCCGCGTGCGGTGACCCCCCCGGGCGTGACGCGGTAGCTGTGCAGGATGCGGTCGATGAAGGCGAATCCGATGCCCTCCCGGGCGATGCGCAACCACATGTCACGGTCGTCGCCGTTTTTCATGCTCTCGTCAAAAGGGCCGACCCTGGCGAGGACTTCCGCCCGGCAGAGGACACTGCTGGTGCCCACGAAGTTCGTTCGTAGCAGCCTCCGGAACGCCGCCGAACCTTCCAGCAAGGCCGTATGGGGATTATCGGTGGGCTGCAGGGAATCCCGGAACGTCCGGTACTCCTGGAGATAATTCTCCTGCAGGACATTGCCGGCCACGTCGATACTGCGGAAATTGGTGCATACGAAGCCGACCGCGGGGTGCCGCCGGAAAACCTCCATGGCCGAGGCGATCTTGTCCCTTTCCATCAAATCGTCGCTGTCAAAAAAAGCAATGAACTCGCCCCGCGAGAGGGCGATACCCCTGTTGCGAGGCCGTGAAGGGCCTCCGCTGTTTTCGATGGTCTCCCAGGTGACCTGATCACCATATCGGGACAGAACCTCGGCGGTATTGTCGCTGCTGCCGTCGTCAATCACCACGACCTGGATGTTGGGCCAGGTCTGCCCGAAGACGGTCTCCAGTGTTTCGGGCAGGGTGTCCGCGGCATTCCAGGTGGGGATCACCACCGAAACCAGGGCTGGCTGGGAATCCATGGGCAACGAATTTTCCTTGGCTACAGGGGAGAGGTCATTCATTCTGGCCAGCAAGTCGGAAATCGCCGGCTCAGGGGTCATGTTATAGGGGATCAGGTCGGGGTCAAGGGATTCCACCGCAGGTGCTGGAGGTCGTTTTGACGCAGAAGAAGAAAATCCTCTACGTCATCGATGGCCTGGCCCGGGGGGGGACGGAATTGCAACTGACCGGCCTGATCGAACGGCTGGATCGGTCGCGCTTCGCGCCCCATCTCCTGACCATCCGCCCCACCGATACGACCCTGAACCCCTCCGGGTGTCCTCACCTGGGTTGGGATGTCCCGCGCCTCGTGGCGCCCGGGGGTGTGGCGGCGGTCCGGCGCCTGGCCCGGCTGCTGAAGGCGGAGAAGTTCTCGGTGGTCCAGACCTTCTTCCAGGATGCGACCATTCTGGGAGGGGCGGCTGCGCGCTGGGCCGGGACTCCTGGCCGCCTGGCCTGTTTCCGGGACCTGGGTTTCTGGCGCACGAAGAGACAGGAATGGCTTCTGCGCAGGATCTATCCCATGATGACGGGGTTCCTGGCCAACGCGGAGACCGTCAAGAGCCATTTCTGCGAGCACGACGGGCTGGACCCTGGTCAGGTCGAAGTTATCTATAACGGAATCGACCTGCCGCGGTTGCCCTGGGTGGAACACGCGGGGCCCACATCGGACATCGGCATCGTGGGGAACCTGAACCGGCGGGTGAAGCGGACGGACCTGTTTCTGGAGGCGGCCGGACGGGTGGCCCGGGAGCATCCGGAAATCACCTGGCACGTGGTGGGAGATGGCCAGTACCGCGCCGAGTACGAACAGCTGGCCCGGAGCCTGGGTATAGCGGACCGCACGGTCTTTGCCGGTCGCCTCGAGCAGGTGCCGGACTATCTGGCAAAGCTGCAGGTCGGGGTGCTGTGCTCCGATTCCGAGGGTTTCAGCAATGCCCTGCTCGAGTACATGCTCCGGGGATGCGTCCCGGTGGCCACCCGCGTGGGGGGTAACCCCGAGGCCGTGAGGGATGGCCATACCGGGCTGCTGACACCCGCCGGAGATGGGGAAGCTCTGGCCATCGCTCTGCGGCGGTTGGTCGAGGATGTGCCATTGCGGCGCCGGCTGGCCGACGCCGCGCGCCGGGAAACGGAAACCCGCTTCAGCTGGGAGAGCTGTTTGCGGGCCCACGAAGCCGTCTACGACCGGATCGGATGATCCGGCTATCTCAGGGAGCCTCGCTCCCCGGAGCCTGTTTTGCGTGTTCCTGATCGGATTGTCGGACGTGTCTTCGAGCCCCTCTGGGATCTGTACGAGGGCAGCGTGCGCCTGAAAACCAAGAAGGAACTGGACCGTAGCCAGTGGTGGCCAGCCGAGCGCTTGCAGGCCATGGCCAACGACAAGCTGCGCCGGATGTGTGAGCATGCCGTCCGCACCAGCCCCTTCTACCGGGACCGCTTTTCCCGCGCGGGTATTGATCCCTCAGGCATCACCAGCATCTCCGACCTCCGGGACCTGCCGCTGCTGACCAAGCACGATGTGCGGGAGAGCCTGGAGGAGATCCTGTCGGCGGAGTATTCCCGGGAGAGCCTGGTGCCTGCGAAGACGGGCGGCAGCACGGGTGTGGCCCTGGATGTTTATTGTGACGCGAAGGGCGTGGAGATGCGGAACGCCGCGGCCCTGCGCAGTGATGAATGGTCCGGCTGGCAGCTGGGCCAACCCCTGGCTGCGATCTGGGGCAACCCCCCGGTGGCGGAAACCTGGAAGAACCGGCTGCGAGGCCGGCTCAAGGACCGCATCATCTACCTGGATACCATGCGGATCGATGATGAAGCCGTCTCCCGCTTTCTCCACGAGTGGGATGCCATGAAACCGGGTCTGCTGTACGGGCACGCCCACAGCATCTTCATCCTGGCGGAAGCCCTGCTGCAGCGGGGAGAAACAAGGCGGCCGTCGGGTATCGTGGCCACCAGCATGATGCTCATTGAACAGGAGCGTGCGGTGATCGAGAAGGTGTTCGGGATTCCCGTCACCAACCGCTATGGCTGCGAAGAGGTCAGCCTCATCGGTTGCGAGTGTGAGGTGCACCGGGGAATGCACCTGAACCTCGATCACAGCATCGTGGAATTTCTCCGGGAGGACGGCACGCCCTGCGCACCGGGTGAGGATGGCCGCATCGTCGTGACCGAACTTATCAATTTCGGCATGCCCATGATCCGCTACGAGGTCGGGGATCGTGGCGTGCCTTCGGACCGGGCCTGCTCATGTGGCCGGGGGCTTCCCCTCATGGAACGCATCACCGGGCGCACCGCCGATTTTCTGGTGGCCGAGGGAGGCTTCAAGGTTGCGGGGATTTCCATCATCGAGAACTCGCTGACCAAGTTCCCCGGCATCAAACAGTTGCAGGTCGTTCAGAATTATCCTTTGCTTTTGGATGTTAATCTCGTGCCCGATACAGGGTACTCTCCTGATGTGGAGGCGGAGCTCCTCGGTGGGCTGCGGGATATGCTGGGCCAGGGGATGAAGTTCAAGGTGCATCATCTTGACGGCATTCCCCAGGAAACATCCGGCAAGTATCGTTTCACTATTTGTCGCCTGTGACGGTTGAACTCCGGAGGGTCTATATTGCTACAAGCTTTGAAAAGGTTTTTCTGGGACTTGAAGGATCCGATCGGTCGCTTCAACTACTGGTGCGGTATCTGGCGGAATTTCCCCGGTCACCTGGGCATGGATATTCGCAGCAAATACATCCCCCGCTATTTCGCGGAAGCGGGAACGGGAATTGTCATTCACGAAGGTTTGCGGATTCGCAATGTGCACAAACTGGTCGTGGGAGATTCTTGCGAACTCGGGGTGGACAATTTCCTGCAGGCAGGGGGCGGGATCCATCTGGGCCGACGAGTCATGCTGGGGCCCGGGGTGAAGATCTGGTCCATCAACCACAATTTCGACCAGCCGGATGTCCCCATCAACCGGCAGGGATACACGCGGGACCCGGTGAACATTGGTGATGATTGCTGGCTTGGAGCCAACGTCTTCGTTTTTCCGGGGGTTGTTCTTCCTGAAGGGTGTGTCGTATCGGCGGGAAGCGTGGTGACCAAGAAACGTTTCCCTCCCTACAGTATTCTTGCCGGTTACCCCGCCCGGGTCATTGGCAACCGCAGGCCCAGGGAAGAACCGGGAGCCGAAGCGGCGGATCCGGAAGGCAGGGAAAGCTAGGTCTCCCTCAGACCCCACGGGAGTAGGCGCGGATCCCCTTCCCGAGGTAGGTTCTCCAGTCCCGGGCCATGGCCTCGTTGCCTGTGCCGCCGTGCAGGGCCAACTCGATCTGGTAGAGAAGGGACTTCAGGCACTTGAGAAGCATGAGGCGCTGCAGATCCTCTTCACTCACGCGTAGCTCCGCATTTTCACGATATCCAGCCAGGAAGTATTGCCTCTTTTGAGGATCGTGCCGGCAAATGACGGCTGCGGCTGCGGCCACCTCGTAGGCAGGATCCATCTCCAGGGCGTTATCGAAGTCCAGGACGGCGCTCAACTCTTCCCCCCGAAATAACAGGTTTTCCCAGTTGATGTCCCCGTGGCAGGGGATGGGGCGGCTGGAGCCGGGCATGCTGGAAGAATCCCAGCCCGCCAGCTCTTCACACGCGCTCTTCACGTCGGGCAGTACGTCCAGGATTTCCTTGTCGGCGGCACTCTTGAAGGGTTTCCAGCCCAGCAAGGTGACGGGTGAGGGCCGCAATCGTCCCCCCGAGGAAAGGCGTTCCAGGGAAGCCCGGCACCCGGACACCAGCTCGGGGAGAGAAACCCGGGTACTGCGCCCGGCGGCGGATGTGGCACCGGAGGCCAAGGCTGCGGCGCTCAGGGCGTGCAGGCGGCCCAGCGTGGCACCCACTCCCACCATGATGCTCATCGTTGCGGGGCCCTGCAGGGTGGCCGGGGGCAGGGGCTCTCCCTGGGCCCAGGTCTGTACGGTCCAGTGATCTCCCTCACCGGCGGTGACCAGTTCGCCCCCCTTGTTGGGGATGAAGGTGGGGCAAGGGAATCCTTGGCGGGCCAGATGGTTCTGCCAGTGGGTGACGAAGGCGTGGCGCTCGAGGTTGCGCTGGGCCGGGAGTTTCTTGAGCACGTACTTCTGGCCCCGGATCACGAAGCTGGCGTTCTCGTTGAACAACCCGCTGGGCAGCCGCTCAAACTCTTCAATCCCGTCGTCCATGGCTGGATACAGGGAAAGAATGACTTGAGCCCGACTTTCCGTTAAAGTGCTCATGATGGGAACTCCTGTGGGTTGGCAGGGCGCTGGCAGAAGGGCGGTTGGCCATGAGTGGATTGGTAGCGGACATGATAAACGGAGTGGCCTGGCGCTCCAACGCTCTTTTGCAGGGCATCAACGTGCGCAGGGATCGGAAGCTGGTGCCGCCGGGAATGGATCCGGGACATTTGCGGCTTCTCCCGGAGACGGTGGATCTGGTTGCGGGGCAGTTTGTTTGCGGGATCGATTTCCTCTGTGATCCCCTCGGCAGATCGGGGGCCAGTCTGGACACCCCGCGGGACCCGGATCACGCAGAGCCGGTGGAGAAAACCACACCGCCGGTGATTCTGACCCCGCTGCGGGACGGCCGCTGGATGGTGCTCCAGGGCAGAGACCGGGTTCGCCGGGCGCTGGCCCTGGGGCGAAAATCCCTGGAGGTGCGGGTCATGCCCTCCAACGAGGCCCGGGCCGGGGTGCTGGATCCGCGTCACACCTTTTTCCCCACCTGGCTGCACCGGCACAACCTGGACCTGTTGGAAATGGTGGGAGAACCGGACACCGAACTCGATGCCGGTATGCAGGATCTGGCCCGGGAAATCCAGGCCGATCCCCTGGTGCGGATGGCGGATATCTACCAGCCGCTGCCCTTCCCGGAGTTCCGCGACCTCAGCACCCAGGCGTCCGACGCCGCCACCTACGCCCGTCTCGGGATGATCCTGGAAGTCCTGCCGGATCCGGTGGGCAAGCGGGTCCTGGACCTGGGCTGCAACGTGGGCTTTTTCCTCTTTTCCCTGGCTCGGCGCGGTTGCCGCGTCAGCGGTCTGGATCTGGAACCCCGCTTCATCGAGGTGGGGCGCCGGGTGGCGGTGGCCAAGGGGCTGCGGGCGGATTTCGTGACGGCCCCCCTTGAGCCGGGGGCCTTCGGGCCCGGCGGGGTGCTGCACAAACTGCAGGACCATCCCGCCCAGGACCCGGCGGGCCAGCCCTGGGATCTGATCACCTGCTTCTCCATGCTTCAGTGGGTGGCCCGCATGAGCGATCTGGACTGCGTGAGGCGCATCCTGGCCGAAGTGTCGGAATATGGGAGCGCCCTGCTGGTGGATATTCCCGTCAATTGTTCGGGTGTGTACCTCGAGGGGCCGCCGGGCCGGGAAAAGCAGTATCTGGAGGAATTGCTGCGGGATTCCTGTGGCTACACGCACTATGATTACATGGGCCAGGTGGCGCCGTACAATGTGGACTGGCGCCACGTGTTCCACTGCCATCATTGATTCGAGCACCGGGCCATGACGGCCCCAGAGCAGGAGCCATCGCGTTGGTTAAAACGAAATACAAGGGCATCATCCTGGCCGGAGGCACCGGCAGCCGCCTGCATCCGCTGACCATGACCGTCAGCAAGCAGCTGATGCCGGTCTACGACAAGCCCATGATCTACTACCCCCTGAGCACGCTCATGCTGGCGGGCATCCGGGATATCCTGATCATCACAACCCCCGAGGATCAGTCCTCTTTCCAGCATCTGCTGGGCGACGGCGCGCGCTGGGGTCTGAACCTGCAGTACGTGGTGCAGCCCAGCCCCGACGGGCTGGCCCAGGCCTTCCTGCTGGGCGAGGAATTCCTGGCCGGTAGCCCGGCCTGCCTCATCCTGGGGGACAACATCTTCTACGCCGAGGGACTTTCGCAGCGCCTGCAGGAGGTGGCTCGCCGGGAAAGCGGAGCCACCATCTTCGCCTACTACGTGACCAGCCCCCAGCAGTACGGTGTGGTGGAAGTGGATGCGCAGGGCAAGGCCCTCAATATCGAGGAGAAGCCCACCCATCCCCGCTCCAACTTCGCGGTCACGGGCCTCTATTTCTTCGATGAGCGGGTGGTGGAAATTGCCCGAGGCATCAAGCCCTCGGCGCGGGGGGAGCTGGAGATCACCTCGGTTATTGATGCCTACCTGCAGCCGGGCGAGTTGCGCGTCGAGACCCTGGGCCGCGGTTCGGCCTGGCTGGACACGGGCACGCACCAGACTCTGCTGGATGCGGGGCAGTTCATCCGGGTCATCGAGGAGCGGCAGAGCCTGAAGATCGCCTGCCCCGAGGAGATCGCCTGGCGCATGAGATACATCGACGACGATCAGCTGGCCGAGCTGGGGGCGGCCCTCAGCGGCAGCGGCTACGGCCGGTACCTGCAGGCCATTCTGGAGGAGGCCCGATGAAGTTCCAGCCGACGGACTTGCCCGGCGTGCTGCTGTGCGAACCGAAGGTCTTCGGGGACGCGCGCGGCTATTTCCTGGAGACCTGGCGGGCGGACCTCTTTCGCGAGGCGGGGGTGGACCTGGGTTTTGTCCAGGACAACCAGAGCAGCAGCCGGCGCGGTGTGCTGCGCGGCATCCACTACCAGATCCGGCAACCCCAGGGCAAGCTGGTGCGGGTGCTGTCCGGCACGGTCTTCGATGTGGCGGTGGATCTGCGGCGGAGTTCGCCCACCTTCGGGCGCTGGTACGGGGCCGAACTGTCGGGGAAGAACCACCGGCAGCTGTGGGTGCCGCCGGGTTTCGGGCACGCTTTCTACGTGCTGAGCGACCTGGCCGAGTTCGCCTACAAGTGCACCGACTTCTACGCACCTGAGCACGAGCGGGTGATCCGCTTCGATGATCCGGACATCGGAATCGTTTGGCCTCTGCAGGACGGCGTGGAGACCCTGCTGTCCGCCAAGGACCGCGGGGGCGTGCCTCTCGGTGAGGCCGAGGTCTACCCCTGATGGCCTTGCCGGGCCGCCTGCCCTAGGCGTCCAGTCGCCTCTGGAGAAGAAGGGCGTCCACGAAAAACTTCGTGGCCCAGTTGGGAAAACCCAACCTCTCGTAATTCCCCCACAGCGGATGCGACCCGGCGATGGCCCCACCCTGGGACTGGTCGCCGTTTTCCGGCTGCTGCACCCCGCAGAGGAAACGATTCAACCGACGGCCGGCGTCACGGTAATCCTCCACCCCCGTCCGCTCGAAGAGCTTCCAGTAGATGATGGCCATCTGCGCGCTGCCCGTCAGGCAGGAGAAATTGTGGACCGGCTGCCAGTCCGCATCCAGTTGCCCCGGCAGGTACCCTGCGGGCGAGACACGGTCCAGCAGGGCATCGGCGCTACGGCGGGCGGCAGCCACATAATCGTCACGCTCCGCACTCAAGCCCGTCTCCAGGATACCGCGGATGGTGTAGGCGATGGTGTGGGTGTAGGGGGCCTGGTGGTTTTCCGTCGTGAACCCGCTGTTGTCGAACCAGCCGTTGCCCCGTTGCTGGGAAATGGCCCAGTCGATGTTGGCGCAGGCCGCCGCCACGAAGCTCTCTTCATCAGCCTGCTTGCCCAGGGCGGCCAGGGGCCAGGCCACACGCGTGTGGTAGGCGTGAGGGATGTTTTTGTAGGAGTGTGTGGTCCAGGTGCCGTCCGCATTCTGGATGCTGCAGAGGGCCCGGCCGGCGGCCACGGCGCTCTGCAGTAGGGAGGTGTCCCCGCTCTGCCGGTGCCAGGCCAGCAGACCGATGATGATCTGCCCCGTATCGAAGACGATGGGCCCGATACCCTGCTCCAGCGCGCCGCCCACGTAGAATCCATCGGGCCGCTGGATATTCTGCTCCCAGCGAGCCATGCGGCCGGCCCGCTCATTGTAGGAGGGATCCTGGAACACCTCGGCCAGTTGCAGGAAGGTGGGGATGATGTAACCGGTGGTCTCCGGATAGGAGGACTGCCACCCGTGACGCAGGGAAAAGCGGATGGCCACCCCGTCATCTGTGGTGGAATCCTGGGCGCGCCGCAGCCAGTGGGCGGCGGCCAGGAGGTGGTCGTCAAGGGGGCCCGGCCGGCGGACGGATGTGAGCTGGTTGCGCAGGGCGGCCGCGAGAGCAGCGAACTTCAGCAAGGGGAAACCTCCGGTGGGGTCATGGCTCGGTGGTGGGCCGGGTCAGCGGGGCGGCGGACCGCCGGGTCAGTGGCGTCCTCTCCAGGGTCTGGATGATCACATCAAAATCGGCGGCCCAGTGGTGCTGCTCGAAGACGGCGCGTCTGCCGGCCAGACCCATCTCCCGGCGCCGATCGGCGTCGGCCAGGGCCTGGATCTGCCGGGCGAGGTCGGCGCTGTCCCCGTCGGTGAAGACGAGGCCGCACCCCACCTCCTGCACGAGCCGTTCTAGAGGCCGGGCATTGGACACCAGCACGGGCTTGGCCTGGGCCATGTAGTCGAAGATCTTGTTGGGTATGGTGTGGTCCGTGTGCCCGGTCTTCAGGTGGGGCACGAGTCCCACATGGCAGGGAGCGATGAATTGGTTCAGGCGGGCATGTTCCACCCAGCCGTGGAAAAGTACCTGCGAGGCAATGCCCAGGCGCTGGACCGTGTGCCGCAGGGCAGACACGTGTGAACCGCTGCCCACGATATGCAACCGTGGCAGTGGTCTCATGTCCCGCAGCCGGGCGAGGGCGGGAAGCGCTTGATCCAATCCGCGGTGGGTGCTGACGAACCCCGCATACACCAGGTCCAGCGTATCCCCTTGCACGGGCAAGGGAGGTGCTTCCAGCGCCTGTTCGTATTTCTGAAGGTCGGGGGTATTGGAAACGATCTTGATGCGCTCCGGATCCCCACCCAAGCTCAGGAGGTAATCCCGCATCTCTTCAACCACGACGAAGATCATGTCCGCGTGCCGGACCGTGTGGCGTTCCATCAACTTGCCCAGATCCGGATTCTTGAGGATAAGGGAGGGGAGCTTCCAGCGGTCATGGCGTCCCACATCGCGCCACATCTCGGGGTGGTTCTCGGCCATGTCCACCACGCAGGGGATACCATGGCGATGGGCCTCGCGGATGGCCAGCGGGGCCAGCGGCAGATCGCGGACCACCACCAGATCCTTGCGCCCCGGGGCCAGAATCCGGCGCACGGCCTGCTGCCACAGAGGGTTGAAAGAAGCGGGGATGGTGCAGGTGGCGTGCAGCAGATGCGGCAGGCCGCCGTCCAGGACCCGGTGACAGACCATGCCGTCCACTTCCTCGCGGGAGGCGGATCGTTTCAGGTTGCGGCAGACAAGATCCACGTGGTGGCCGCGCCGGGCCAGACCCCCCAGGACCTTCTCGATGCGCACATCCCAGGGGTAGTCCTCAGCGTAGAGGCCCAGGATGTTCACGAGGGGACCTGGAAGGGCTCGGGACGGCGCGGGTGATCGGTCTGGCCGGCCAGAAATCCCATGAAGGAGGCGATGCGCTCGGCGGCCCGGCCGTCTCCGTAGGGATTGACGGCCTGGGCCATGCGCTGGTAGCGCGTGCTGTCGGTGAGCAACTCGAGGGCGGTGCCGGTGATGCGATCGGGGTCCGTGCCCACCAGGATCACGGTCCCGGCGGCCACGGCCTCGGGCCGTTCGGTGCACTCGCGCATGACCAGCACGGGTTTGCCCAGGCTGGGGGCCTCTTCCTGGACCCCGCCGGAGTCCGTGATGATCAGGTCGGCGGCGGCCAGTTGCTGCACGAAATCCGGATAGGCCAGGGGTTCGATGAGGCTGATGGAAGGGTGATCGCCCAGCGCGTCCTGCACCGTCTGGCGAATGTTGGGGTTGAAGTGCACGGGCAGCAAAAGGTGCGCGTTGTCCAGCTCATCGACAATACGGCGCAGGGCGGTGCAGACATTGCGGATACCATCCCCGAAACTTTCCCTCCGGTGCACCGTCACCAGGATGCGTTGGTGGTCCGGGGTAAAGAGTACGGGGCGGGGGGCGGCCTGCAGGGCGGCCACCGTGTCCTGCAGGGCATCGATGGCGGTATTGCCGGTGACGATGATGCTCTCGGGGGAAACGCCCTCGGCCAGCAGGTTGGTCCGCGCCCCTTCGGTGGGCGCGAAGTGGTACGAGGCCACCGAACCGGTCAGCTTGCGGTTCATTTCCTCGGGGAAGGGGTTGCGCATGTCCCCGGTGCGCAGGCCGGCCTCCACGTGGCCGACGGGGATACCCCGGTAGAAGGCGGCCAGGGCGGCGGAGAAGGTGGTGGTGGTATCGCCGTGCACGAAGACGTAGTCCGGCTGCGCTTCATCCAGGACCCGGGACATGCCGTCCAGGATGCGGGTGGTGATCCGGGTGAGGGTCTGGTTGCTGGACATGATGTCCAGGTCATGGTCGGGTCTGATGCCGAAGAAATCCAGCACCTGATCCAGCATCTGGCGATGCTGGGCCGTCACGCAGACCTGCACCTCGCAGGTGCGCGCCAGGCGGCGCCGGACCGGGGCCATCTTGATGGCTTCCGGCCGGGTTCCCATCACCAGCAGGACACGGGGACGGTTTGTCATTTCAGCAGGACCATGCGGCGGGTCTCGGCGTGACCGCCGGCTTCGACACGGTACATGTACACGCCGGAGGAGACCCTCTGGCCCTGGCTGTTCCTGCCGTCCCAGGAGCGCTGATGAGGTCCGGCGGGCAGCCATGTCTCTTCCAGGGTCTTCACCTGGCGGCCGGACATATCGAAGATGGTCAGGTTCACGGCCTGGGGCGCCGCCAGTTCAAAGGACAGGCGGGTCGAGGGGTTGAAGGGATTGGGAGCCGCCGGGTACAGGGTCACCGGAGATGCGGGGACGGGGCGGGGTACCCCGCTGGTGCCGTTCAATTCATCCGCCAGGTCGTTGATGAATTCCGCCAGACCGGCCTGCAGGGCATCGGAACCGGCGCTGTTGAGATGGTGATCGCCGGACGAATCGCCCTCGCCGGTGCCGGTGTAGGCGTCTTTCGTGAAGTTCAGTTCCGTGGGGCCGCCCTCGTGGTTGACGCAGATGGACCAGACGGAGAAGGCGCGGGTGTAGGGGCTGCGCCGTGCCCAGGCATTGGTCAGCCAGGTGTCCAACTCGCGGTAGGCGGCGGCGTCGGACTCGGCCTCGGCCCGTCCCGCGGCGGTATTGGGCCAACCGGCGGTGCCCTCGGAATAGTCCGTGGGGTGGCGCAGGCTGGGGCTGCTCATGATGACCAGGATCTTCTCCGTACCGTGCTCCCGGTTCCAGGCATCCCACCAGTCGGATACCTCGTTCAGCATGGCCTGGTACTCGTCGAGACCGGCCACGGTGTCCATATGCATGTCGCGGTAGCCGGGCTTGACCATCACCACATCAAAACGCGCAAGACAGCTGTCCCGGAAGGCGAGAGCGTCCCCGGTGGCGCCCTCCCGGAAGGCGTCGCCGGCCAGGTGATTCAGCTTGACCATGGGGGGCTCGGTGCCCCGAAAAGGTCCGAAACCAAGGGGATCATCCCAGTTGTTGCCCGCGGGGTCCAGGATGGCGTTGGTCACGCCGTCCATGTGGTAGTTGTAGTAGTCATGGTCCCAGAAGGCGATGCCGTCGTTCAGGCGAGAGCGCAGGGGCACGCTGGCCCGGTTCTCTTCACCACTCCGCTCGGGATCGCCGATGGCGTTGCGGCCGACGGACTGGTGAGAAAAAAGGATACGGGTCTGGCCCAGGACGCTGGTGGCGAAAAGGAGGAATAGGATCAGAAAAAACGTTCTCTTCATTCTCGACTCCGGCAAGGAAAAAACAGTTCGGTGCACCGAACCCGGGGCGACTCAAGCCTGGGAATGAGGGAAACGGCCATTCCAGGATATCTTTGGGCGATCTGACTTCGGCAAGAATTGTAGCATGAATGCGCAAAAACGTCAATATCGCCCTCCTTTTTTGACTAATTTTTGCCCCTCCTTGTGAAACGGATGACAAGGACGCGAAATGCCTGTATTTTGCCTGCAATGCCGGAAAGTCCGGTTCCCGGTGATGCGCCCCAGCCAGGGAAGTGGGCCCTGGGCCTGTTTCGTTCCGGCTGACAAGGAGATTTCCATGGATTTTCGCATCGGACAGGGCTGGGACCGCCACCCCCTGGCGGCGGGACGCCCCTGTGTCCTGGGCGGGGTTAGTTTTCCGGATTGCCCCGTGGGCCCCGTGGGGCACAGCGATGGCGACGCCCTGGTGCACGCCCTGGTCGACGCGCTGCTCGGTGCGGGGGGGATGGGGGATATCGGCTCCCATTTTCCGGACACGGATCCCCGGTGGGCCGGTGCCGACAGCCTGGACTTTTTGCGGGCCGCTGGAAACCTCCTGCGTGGAAAGGGTTATAAGCTGGGGAACGCGGACTGCACCCTGATCACCGAACAGCCGCGCATCCAGCCCAGGCGTCATGAAATGGTCCATGCCCTGGCGGCGGCGCTGCAGGTCCCGGCGGATCATATCTCGGTCAAGGCCACCCGCGGGGAAGGCCTCGGCCCGGAAGGGCGCGGCGAATGTGTGACCGCCCTGGCGGTGGCGCTGATCCTCAAGGAAGAAAAAGAATGAAGATACAGGTCCTCATGGGAGGCGACAGTTCCGAACGGGAGGTCTCCCTGCTTTCCGGCCAGGCCGTGACCCAGGCCCTGCGCGAAGCGGGGCATGATGCCGAGGCGGTGGATATCCCCGCGGTGGAGGCGGTTCTGACCCTGGAGGGGCTGAAGGAGGCCGACCTGGTCTTCCCGGTCTTGCATGGCGGTCAGGGTGAAGATGGCCATCTGCAGTCCCTGCTGGAAATCATGGGTATTCCCTACGCCCTGTCCGGACCGGCGGCCAGCGCCCTGGCCATGGACAAGAGCAATACCAAGCGGGTGATGCGGGGGGCGGGAATCCCCACACCGGACTGGCTCCAGGTCAGCTGGGACCGGGATCAGGGGCAATCCGGTGCCGTTTTCAGCCGCCAGGACCGGGGCCGTGAAGGCGAGGGCCTGACCACCGCGCACATCCTGGAAAGGGCGGCGGACGAGCTGGGTTTTCCTCTGGTCGTGAAACTGAACAGCGGCGGCAGCAGTGTGGGGGTGGCCATCGTGAACACCCCTGGCGAGTTCGACGCGGCTTTCACCCGGGTGGTGGAATCGGCGGATAGTGCCTGCATTGACGTGATCCTGGAGAGATTCATCCCCGGCCGGGAACTGACCTCGACCATCCTGCAGGGACGGCGGCTACCTCTGCTGGAGATCAAGCCCCATTCCGGGTTCTATGATTACAAGAACAAGTACACCTCCGGAGCCAGCGAATACCTGGTGCCCGCGCCGGTGCACAGCCCGGTTTACGAGCAGATCGCGGCCGATGCCCTGCGCCTGTACGAACTGGTGGGGTGTCGCGGGGTGGCCCGGGTGGATTTTCGGCTGGATGGGAACGACTATTACTGTCTGGAAATTAACACGATACCCGGAATGACGGAGCACAGTCTGGTGCCCAAGGCCGCGGCCGCGGTGGGGATCGGTTTTCCGGCCCTGCTGGACGACATTTGCCGCACGGCAGGGATAGTCTGCCCGGGGCGCCGCCCATCCTGAAAATTATGTGGCGAAAATCTTGACATCGGAAACGCGGGAGTTATATATTCTCGCACCCAAAGCGGTCCCCGCCATAGCGGTAGGGTCCGTTTTTGATGGAGATTGCAGAGTGAGACCTGCTTCAGGCAGGACAGCCCCTGTTTGGCAGCATGGCCCTCGGGAGCTGGCGTAGCTCAACTGGTAGAGCTCCTCACTTGTAATGAGGTGGTTGGGGGTTCAAGTCCTCTCGCCAGCTCCACAAAAAATTCGTCCGAGGCTGCGGGTCTCGGGCACCCAGGTTGATCCGGCATGGCCGGGTTTGGCGTGGGGGGGTTCCCGAGCGGTCAAAGGGAACAGACTGTAAATCTGTCGGCAGACGCCTACGGAGGTTCGAATCCTCCCCCCCCCACCATCGCCCCGCACAACCAGGATCGGGGCGGGAATAGCTCAGTTGGCAGAGCATCAGCCTTCCAAGCTGAGGGTCGCGGGTTCGAACCCCGTTTCCCGCTCCAGATTGGGTCGAGGTTCGGAAGTTTTTCCGAATCCGGAGCGTCGCCCTTGTGGGCGACCGGGAAAAACACAATATTGTCTGAACAGGTTCGGGGCCCACGTAGCTCAGTCGGTAGAGCACTTGCATGGTAAGCAAGCGGTCAGCAGTTCAAATCTGCTCGTGGGCTCCACTTTTCTGTCCCGTTCGGGAGATGAGGCCCGAACAACGGGATTGATGATGGTGCCGGGGAAAAGTCCCGGCACGATGCGGTAGTAGCATCATGAAAGCATCATGAAGCATGATAAATGAAGTCTTCGTGAATGTGGGTCAAGAAACGGGAGGAAGCCACTGATGGCGCGCGAAAAGTTTGAACGGACAAAAGATCACGTCAACGTTGGTACCATTGGTCACGTTGACCACGGCAAGACCACTCTGACGGCCGCCATCACCGAGATCCTGGCCAAGGTGGGCCTGGCCGACTACACGCCCTTCGACCAGATCGACAAGGCTCCCGAGGAGCGCGAGCGTGGCATCACCATCGCGACGGCCCATGTGGAGTACCAGAGCGAGACCCGGCACTACGCGCACGTGGACTGTCCCGGTCACGCCGACTACGTCAAGAACATGATCACCGGTGCTGCCCAGATGGACGGCGCCATCCTGGTGGTTTCCGCCAGCGACGGCCCCATGCCCCAGACCCGCGAGCACATCCTGCTGGCCCGTCAGGTGGGCGTGCCCTACATCATCGTGTTCATGAACAAGGTGGACCAGGTTGATGACGAGGAGCTGCTGGATCTGGTGGACATGGAAATCCGTGAGCTGCTGGACCAGTACGAGTTCCCCGGCGACGACACCCCGATCATCCGCGGCAGCGCCCTGAAGGCCCTGGAGAGCGGCGATCCGGAGAGCGACGATGCGAAGTGCATTTTCGAGCTGATGGAAGCGCTGGACAGCTACGTGCCCCTTCCGGAGCGCGACCTGGACAAGACCTTCCTGATGCCGGTGGAGGACGTGTTCTCCATCAGTGGTCGCGGCACCGTTGCGACCGGTCGTATCGAGCGCGGCATCGTGAACACCGGCGACAAGGTCGAGCTGGTGGGTATCCGCGACACCCAGAACACCGTTTGCACGGGTGTTGAGATGTTCCGGAAGATCCTGGACCAGGGTCAGGCCGGCGACAACGTGGGCCTGCTGCTGCGTGGCATGAAGAAGGAAGACGTGGAGCGCGGCATGGTTATCTGCAAGCCGGGCAGCGTGACTCCTCATACGAAGTTCGACTGCGAGGTCTACATCCTGACGAAGGAGGAGGGTGGCCGCCACACTCCGTTCTTCACGGGTTACCGTCCCCAGTTCTATTTCCGGACCACCGACGTGACGGGCAACGCGGAGCTGCCCGAGGGCGTGGAGATGGTCATGCCTGGTGACAACATCAAGATGGTGGTGGAC
>JGI12109J20283_10442404_pt1 | contig 25875 bp, 22 predicted proteins | sample ElkSlonscriptome_12_FD_20283 | JGI IMG/M metagenome (IMG submission 20283)
GAGAAGCACTGGCGATATCCGGTGCATCAGTACGGACTTATCCACATAGCTGAGACACACAAGAGTTGACGGTCCCAAATATAGTCCAGATTCCCGCCTATACGAGAATGACGTAAGGTAGCTACGGTGTCCTGTCCGGATGTGTGGTGCCGTCACCCTGGACTGTTTAATGATAGGAGTTTGTGTACCACGCCAAACGTCCACTGCACACACCGTCGTTAGCAGCAGACGATACTACAAGAAACGTAGAAGTATGGCAGGAACCGGTAGATTGCTGTGCGGCACTTCGACAGCGGTATATGCTATGCTGTGATCTATGGACGAGTCAGCACCAAACATTAAGGCGTCGCAGCGCATGCGCCATCTCGAAAAACTCGTTGCGTATCATCAAAAACGGTACTACGAGGAAGATGCACCGGAGATAAGCGATGAAGCGTATGATGCGCTCGTGCGTGAGCTGCGTGAGCTTGAAACTGTGCATCCGGAGCATGCGCGTGCAGATTCACCGAGTGTTCAGGTTGGTGGGGCGGTGAAGCGCGAGCTCAAGAAGGTGCGACACGATACGCAGCAATGGTCATTCGATAACATTTTCGACCGTGAGGAGCTTGAGATGTGGCATAATCGGATGACTAGGCAGCTTGCGCGCAGCGGTTATGATGGTGCACCGCAGACATACTGTCTCGAACAGAAGATAGATGGCCTTAAGATTGTCCTCACGTATCGAAACGGTGTGTTGGTGCAGGGTGCAACGCGCGGTGATGGCGTAACCGGAGAAGACGTTACGGAGAATCTGCGTACTTTTCAGAGCATTCCGACACGTCTCACGCACTCGGTTGATTGCATTGTGGTTGGTGAGGCATGGCTCTCCCGGCAGGAGTTTGCACGTATAAACGCAGAGCGAGAGAAGAATGGTGAACAGCTGTTTGCGAATCCACGCAATGCAGCGGCCGGTTCACTGCGACAGCTCGACACATCAATTACTGCATCTCGCAATATGGACTGCTTCATCTACGATATCGACTACGTTATGGGTGTGCCTATGCCTGATACGCAAATCGGGGAACTTCTGCTGTTGCAAAAGCTTGGTTTTCCGGTTAACAGATACCACGCTGAGGCGCGTGACACTGCTGCGGTAGAAGAGTACTACCGGGCGCAGGTTGCTGCTCGGGAGAGTCTGCCCTTCGAGGTCGATGGTGTGGTGATCAAGGTGAACGAGCGCGCGTTGCAAGACATGCTTGGTTATACGTCGCATGCACCTCGGTATGCGATTGCGTATAAGTTTCCGGCGGAGCAAGTAACGACGACGATTGAGGACATCGTGCTCCAAGTTGGCAGAACCGGCGTCTTGACGCCTGTTGCATGTCTTACTCCGGTACGGGTCGCTGGCTCAACGGTACACCGTGCCACCCTTCATAATGAAGACCAGATCCGGCGACTCGATGTGCGGGTGGGAGATACGGTGATCCTCCAGAAAGCCGGTGATGTTATCCCCGAGATCGTCCGAGTACTTACCGAACTTCGCGCCGGTAACGAGAAGCCGTACCGCTTTCCCAAGCGGGTTGAGCAGTGTGGTGGTGATGGGCGTATTGAACGGGTGCCCGGAGAGGCTGCGTGGCGGTGTGTGTCACGTGATTCGTATGCAATGGTGTCTCGACGCTTTCATCACTTCGTTTCGAAGAAAGCACTCGACATCGACGGACTTGGACCGCAGATCATGGATCTTCTCTTGGAGCAGGGGTTGGTGACGACGTACGCAGATATTTTTGAGCTCGAAGCGGGTGACCTCAATGGACTTCCCGGTTTCAAGGAGAAGGCGATAACGAACCTGCTCGATGCGATACGGGCAGCACGACACACGACACTCGCGCGACTGCTCTTTGGTCTCTCAATAGATCAGGTGGGAGAGGAAACAGCGCGGGATATTGCCACACAGTTTGGTTCGATTGAGCGCATTCGCACCGCGACGACTCCCGAACTCGAAGCTATCGACGGAGTTGGACATGTGGTCGCTGCGTCGGTGCAGGCATGGTTTAGAGATCCGGTGCATGGGGAGATGCTTGATGCACTTATTCCGCACCTCACGATTGAGGTGGGTGGCGAAGCGCACGCGGCAGGAGGACCGCTTTCAGGAAAGACTGTCGTCGTGACCGGTTCGCTGGAGAGTATGTCACGCGATGAAGCACATGAGCGCATTCGTGCAGTGGGTGGGCATCCGGCAAGCAGCGTCTCCAAGAGCACCGCTTTCGTGGTCGCAGGCGACAAGCCCGGCAGCAAGGTCGAGAAGGCCCGGTCACATGGTGTGCCTGTGATAGACGAGAAAGAGTTTTTCCGACAACTCGCCCAATAGCATTGAGCTCGTTCTATCGTCACCACTCCGGCCTCCCCGCGACTCACTCTCATTACACCACACTTCCACTGAGAGAGGTTTAACCTCTCTCAGTGGAAGTGTGGTGTAATAATGTGTAGGTCGGATTATTGCGTGCTGCGTATCGAGCATAGTAACTGCATAAGGATCGGTGTAATCACTGGAAGCGTGTCACTGCTCGTGTTATAGTCTCCCGTATGATCACGTCTGATGAGGTAAAGAAGCTTGCCAATCTCGCGCACCTCGCGGTGGACGACGATAAGACAGAGCAGCTCGCGCAGGAGATGGAGGCGATTCTCGCGTACGTCGATTCTATCAAGACTATTGCACCCGCAAAGGAGCAGGCGACCCACAAGCCCGACCGCTACAATGTTGTGCGTGTAGATGAGGTCACGAACGAGCCGGGTGAGTATACCGAGGCAATCGTTACACAGTTTCCGGACCAAGATGGTACCGCGCTTCGAGTTCGCAAGGTTCTTGAGTAATCTGCATGGTCATGGATACAAACACACTCACCGTACGAGAAGCTCGAGGACTGCTGGACAACAGGTCAGTGTCTTCTATGGAGCTTGCGACGGCGTACCTAGATGCGATAGAAGAGCGCGATACCGAGATACATGCATACCTTGAAGTCTACGACGATGTACTTGAGCAGGCGAGAGTAGCTGACGAACAAATAGCCGCCGGCAACGCTACATCACTTACCGGTATTCCGCTTTCCGTAAAAGACAACATCCTGGTCAAGGGGCGTACGGCAAGTGCTGCGAGTAAGATGCTCGAGCACTATACGGCGACGTACGATGCGACAGTGATCACGAGACTCAAAGAGCAGGGAGCGGTCTTTTTGGGGCGCACCAATATGGATGAGTTTGCGATGGGCTCTTCGACTGAAAACAGCGCGTTTGGACCTACAAAGAACCCAAACGATATGGCGCGGGTGCCGGGCGGATCTTCTGGTGGATCTGCGGCAGCGGTGCGCGCGGCAATGACGCCGATTGCGCTTGGTTCTGATACGGGTGGTTCGATACGGCAGCCCGCAGCGCTTTGTGGTGTTGTGGGCCTCAAGCCTACCTACGGGAGTGTTTCCCGAAACGGGCTTATGGCAATGGGGTCATCGCTCGATGTCATTGGGCCACTTGCACGCACTGTTTCTGACACTGAAGTATTGTTCGAGTGCATTCGCGGAGCAGATGCACTCGACTCGACAACAGTACCTGATACAGCAAAGCGACCGGGAACCAAAGAGCACTACACGATTGGCGTGCCGCGTGCCTTTTTGGAAAAGGGTGTCGATGCAGACCTGCTTGCTCAATTCGAAGCAGGACTCGCGACGCTTTCGGCCGAGGGACATACTGTGCAAGACGTAGAGCTTCCCACGATCGAGCATGCTCTTGCAGCCTACTACATCATAATGCCTGCAGAAGTATCTGCTAATATGGCTCGGTTCGATGGGGTGCGGTACGGTCTCCATGTTGAAGGCGCCAACCGTATCGACGACTACAAACAGTCTCGTGGAGCCGGGCTCGGAGCAGAGGTGCGTCGACGCATTTTGCTTGGGACATACGTACTATCGTCCGGCTATTACGACGCGTACTATGGCAAAGCGATGCAGGCTCGGGAGCAAATTCGTGTTGATGTACAGAGGACTTTCGAGGACGTAGATGTGATCGCAATGCCAACAACTCCCACACCTGCATTCAAGCTGGGAGAAAAGACCGACGATCCGCTTGCAATGTACCTCGAAGACGTATTTACGGTTTCCGCAAACATAGTGGGTATACCAGCAATGAGTGTGCCGTGCGGCACTGTCGATCGAGAGGGCAACGCGCTACCGGTCGGCTTCCAACTTCTAGCACCGCATTTGGCCGAACAGCGTCTTTTTGCGCTTGGTCGCATACTCACAGGCGAGGAATAGTTTTCGCCTCTCAACACACCGTCTCGGTGTACAATACTGGTATGGCTAGTGACGGTTCGAAAAAAAGGGACACGGGGTTTGAGGATATGATGCTCCTCATTTTTGCTGTCCTGCTTGTCATGAATGCGTTGTCGCAAGTCCCCCTCTTTCTGCAGGAAAAGCTCGGTATAGATGTAGGCTCTCCTTACTTGGTTGCCAGTGTTGCGCTGAGTGCGGAAACTCCACTCGGGACGGAAGTGAGTGCGGTAAACGGAGGGAGCTACTATGGTGGATCTTCCGGTGGGGAGGCACTTGGCACATTTCCGCCTGGATCCTCGCTTGTGCTTGAAGATGGGCCGGAGACGCAACTTGGCGGTACTCGTTGGTGGTATGTGCGTGATCCGGAAACCGGCGTCGCTGGTTGGGTGCCGGAAAGCTCCCTCATTCTGGCCGGAGTGAACAGTATCGGGCCGGGCACAAGCCTGGGAACGACGGCACGTGCAGTTATGGACACCTCTTTGTGGGTAACCGCAAACGCGACGGAAAAGGTCGGAGATATCGCCAAAGGCACCATGGGTCGTATTGTAGGTGGTCCAGAGGAGCGGGATGGTACGCGATGGTGGCAATTCGAGCTCGACGACGGCAGCTTAACAGGATGGATCCCAGAGAGCGCGCTCTCGCTTGTAAGCGGGTCTGGGTGGAGTGCGGGTAGTCGGGTGCGTGCGACACGCGACGTCGACCTCTTTGAGCGGCCGAGTGGCGGTTTGGTGTTCGGGTCTGCAGACGAAGAGGAGGCGCTCACGATAATGGGTGGACCGACGCTCGTTGGTGGCGAATTCTGGTGGCTTGTTGAGACGGAGGGTGGGGTACAAGGCTGGGTACCGGAGAGTGCACTTGAGGATGGTGGGTTTAAGGGGGTATTGAGAGGGCTTGTTGGTATAGTGGTTGCTGTCGCTGTGGTGATAACCGTGGTACTTCTGGCGGGTATTATGTATGCGACCATTCGCACCAATCAGATACGCGCACGTGAGGCACGTCGGATAAGAGAAGCATCTGCGGCAAACCTCGCACCGAAGCGTAACGAGCGGTGGGATAGGGTGCGTGCGCATGGCGCATCAGACAATCCAAATGACTGGCGACTCGCTATCATCGAAGCGGATATCATGCTCGATGAGTTGGTGAGTCGCATGGGGTATACCGGCACCACACTCGGCGACAAGCTCAAGGAGGTGAGCCGCGGTGACTTCAAGAGTATCGATGCGGCATGGGAAGCACACCGCACGAGAAACCAAATAGCGCACGAAGGCAGCGACTTCATCCTCACCCAACGCGAGGCAAAACGCATCCTCGACCTCTACGAGCGGGTGTTTGCGGAGTTCCGGTACGGGGAGTAAGTGTATTTTGAACCATGAGCTTGTCAGCAAAAATTGAGTTGATACTTGCTTGTGTCTTGCTCTGTGTCAGCATGTTCGCCTACGAGCCCCTGCACATGCTCGGCTGGGTCATGTTGTTCCCTTGGTGTACGGGAGCGCTGCTCATGTTGTTTAGTGGGGTCAAAATGGTGTGCGGTTCGCACGGGAGTAGATTGCGTAACGTAACGAGCCCGCTCATGGTCTGTGTAAGTCTCGGCGCGCTCCTGTTCTTTGTGTCATTTTCCTACACTGATGTGCGTTTTGAAGTCATGTCGATCTGGTCGGAGTTGCGTGCGTAGACCCTGAGATGGCCTCTTCACCACGCATGACAACTTAAATGCACCGGCACCTTCTATGTGAATAAGCGAAATGGCCGCCAGGCTTGCTTGCGGCTGGCCACTAAATTAAAGGTACCAGGTACCTTTAATCTGACTGCTGTGTAGTAAGTATGGAGATTATTGAAGCATTGCTATTTACCGCAGGCGTTGCGTTCCCACTTAGTATCGCGCTGGAGTAAGTGTTTCCTACCGTACACGTTCATCGTTAGATAGTGTTTTTCTGGATAGTGCTTGCGATCTGGCTGATCGCTCTTTACAGCGCGGAAGTGCATGCGGAATGGTCCGAAGGTGATCTTTGCGGAATTCCGGTACGGGGAGCAGGGTGCCGTCTCTCCCGTAGCGGTGAAGGTACCAGGTACCTTCACGTCGATACCCCGCCTTGCCGGGCGGGGCAGGTGGTCAGTCGACCAGGTGAATGGTTGGGAGCAGCGTTGCCCTCTTTCGGTACAGGCCTTGGAGCCAGTCGTTCATGGCGGGTGTGGCCGCCTTGGAAAGTTCCTCGGCGATTTCATTTGAAGCGCTCGGGCTGTCGCTCTGTAGGTGGAACCAGCTGATGCTCACAAACAGTAGTGTCCAGAACGTATACTCGACAGCCGTTGCTAACTCATTAAACACGAAGTAGCTGGGGACGGCGCAGGCAAGTAGTACTGTCCACGGCGGTATCCGGCGACCGTATACGCGCGGCCAGGGCTCAATGGGTGTTTCGGTGACAGAACTGAGGAGATTCCCGCCTGCAACCGACCCATTGAGAAGAAACACGAGGAGAAAGAGTGCTGCGGACAGTGCCGAAATCCACACACGAAACCAGAGCAGCAAGAACGTTTGCAGAGCGGCTAGGGTCAAATACAGACCCAGGGGGACTGTATTACTCTGTGGTTCGGGGAATCGGGGAAGCTCGCCTTCGTTCCCGCCGAACGTGTAGGCGTAGAGTTGTGATTGTCGTGACAGGGTAATGCACATTTAAGCTGCCTCCTGTGGCGCGTGAAATTTCACGACACCATACCACTTTGACACAGATTAGTATAATAAAGGTACCGGGTATCTTTAAGTTGTCGCTCGGTCATGCCACACATGCTTCGCTGTTGTAGCCGTCCGGGTTGTAGACGAGTGCTGCGTAGTATCCTGTGCCAAACTCCGGCCGAAAACCGGGTGCACCGTTGTCGGTGCCACCGTGCTTGAGGGCTGCGGTGTAGAGCTGTTCGACCGCCTCCCTATGTGAAGCTGGGAACGCGATGCAGTACTTTGATCCCGCAACAGTTGCGTCAGTATAGTGCTTGACCCAGAAACACGATTGTCTGGATCGTCCACGGTACTCAAGCCAGCAAGATGCATGGTATCGTTCTCAATCGTTTGGGTGATTGTGTAGCCCAGCGGCGCGCACCGCTTCATAGAACGCCTTGCTTTTCGCGTAGTCGTGGACGGGAAGAGTGAAGTGGTCGATCATTGCGCATACTATAGCGCGCGACTCACGGACGTCATGCTGAACTTGTTTCAGCATCTATCAGTACATGGTGTAGGCAGGCTGTGGTTTGTATGCCTGTAGATTTTGAAAAAACACACCCCGAGTCCTGTCGGGGAGCAAGACGACGCGCTGAGATTCTGTTGCGGCTTGCGTGTACCTGTGTGCGGAATATGATTGCACGACCAAACATACACGACCATACCACCCGTCGCACATTCTCCCGGCCGGCAGAATGTGCGACGGGTGGTGAGGCGCAGGGACTGGAATCGGGTCAGCTCACTAAGTGTTTTACTTCGTTTCGCTTATAAAAGCACTAAGTGGCTCCTCCCCGAGCTCACCTATTCAACGCCCTAGGAAGGGGTGGTGAGCATGGTTCCGCCTTGCAATTCCAGACGCGAGCAAAGCAGTTTGCCTGCTTCCCCGCAACACGTACAGAAAAAACCGCCGTTCGGCGGGTTTTTCTGTACGTGTTGCGGGGACTGGAATTGCACCAGTGCCTCCAGGTTATGAGCCTGGCGAGGTACTACTCCTCCACCCCGCAGTGGGGTACGTACTACCCTAGCATCATATCTAGGGGTGCGCAACTGCATGGGTGTGCATGTGCAAGACCGTGGCCACGGCAGCGTCTGCTACTATACAGGTATGCATACATCATTATCAAAGTACGTAGCCGCTCTGCTGTTTTGCGCCATGTTGGTGCCGGTGTCGAGCGTGTCCGCGGGGCTATTGCTCGGGCGCGAGGACCGGGAGCGTGGCGAGTACGTGCGCAGTACTGTCGATGTGCGAGACGAAGACGCACCGTGGCTTATGACCTACTACGTCGGCTATCAGAACGGCTATCTGAAACCACACGACGTGGATTACGAGCTGATGACGCATATCGTCGTTGGTGGTGTGGGGGTGAACGCCGACGGTACGCTCGATGAACACTGGCACCTGAACCCGGAAGACGGTCGCGAGATGGCGCTTGATGTTGCACGACGGGCAGACAGGGAAGGGGTAAAGAAGCTCATTTGGCTCGGCGGGCCTAATGAAGAAGATAAATTCTATAGCGCGAGCTCAGACCGGTATCGTGACGACTTTGTTGAAAATATTGTCAAACTGGTGAATGAGATAGACTACGATGGGGTTGATATTGACTGGGAGCCGATACGCCCCAGGGATGAAGAACGCATATTGGCGCTCGTCCGTGAGTTGCGTCAAGCGGATCCCGATCTCTTGATCACGGTGCCGGTTAACTGGGTGCCAACAACCATTTTTACTTCAAAGGATCTCTCGGTGTATAAAGACATGGCAGAATACGTTGATCGTCTCTTTGTCATGAGCTACTCGATGGCAGGGCCATGGCCGGGGTGGCGCAGTTGGCACGGAGGCGCACTTAGGGGTGATACCCTCACAACGCCCGGTTCGGTGCGGACATCGACCCGTGCGTATCTGCGTGCGGGGGTGCCGAAGGAGAAGCTCGGTATCGGAGTAGGAACCTATGCGACGTGTTGGGAAGATCCGATTGAAAGACCAAAACAAACAATCCCGAACGGTTACACTTCAAAAATGCTTGGCACCATGAGCATGCGAACGATGTTCGATGACTACTACCACAGGCGCTATGAGGAGTGGGACCCGCGAGCCGTTGTGCCGTATCTCTCGTTCAGCCGCCCGCGCGGCGACTGGGACTGTGGCTTCATCTCGTACGAGAACGAGCGCTCTATTGGAGAAAAAATGGAGTATGCACTCGACGAAGAACTCGGGGGTGCGATGGTCTGGAACATCGGCACTGGGTATCTCCCCGACGAACGGCGCAGTAAGCGGCATCCATATCTGAAGGCTGCATGGGAAAGCTTGTTTGAGTGATCAGAGTCAAGCTATACTGGTAGTTATTCATGAATAGCTAATCGTCACGCGTCATGTCATATAGTATACGTATTGCGCTGTTCTTTTTGGCGCTTGTTGCAGCAGGATTTGTCTCTGCGCTACTTCTTAATCTCATCGAGCTTGCAGAGGCGCGTGAGTGGGGCTTGCGTGTTGCAGGTGTGCTTGCGGTGATGTACTTGCTGCTTCTCACGGGAAGCGTGTTATTGCGTCGCTCGTAGGTTCTCACGTGCAGTGCATTCCAGGCACACGTCGTACCTGTGTGGCACGAAGTAATCATGGTACTGGCACGTCACATCTGAAGTTCCGTACCCAGGGACTTTGCTAGCTCTACATAAGACATTGTGCGTTGAATACAACGCAAACACATGATACGCTAGCACGTATCGCCGGGGTAGCTCAGTTGGTTAGAGCGTAGGACTCATAAACCTAAGGTCGAGAGTTCAATTCTCTCCCCCGGCACAAAACAAAGGAGCCGATATCAATACTCACCCCTGTGTTCAAAGGCCCGATAGAGGGGTTGTTTTGCCCTGCTTGCAATGTATTGACTATAAAGCCTGGCGAGAAAGGATGATAGAGTGTGGGGAATGGGTAAAGGAGTGCAAGAGCAAACACGGGTACAATATGACGGACTATGCGACCAACGGAATGTAGGCTGCAGGTTGTTCCTCAAATATGTCGCCATGGCGTTTTCTGTGGCGTTACTACTATTTCTTTGCTTTTGGTTGGTGATGTGGTACGGCCAGCTGGGTGTAGTGGGTGCGGATACACCGCCGGTGCAGTTGGTTCAGGAATACTCGACATCGACCCGAGCAATAGACAGTGCGCGTCTCGTTCCAGCACAAGATACGCCAGAGCAGGCAAGTGCCTTGCGCGAGCGGCTCACATTTCAGCACCTTGCCGCAGCGCAGGCAGACTTCATCTCAGACGGCCGTACGTTTATCGACATTGACCTTACGGAGATGACGCTCGATCTGTACACAGGCGGTACAGTCGCCCGTTCGTTTTCGGTGCTCACGAAAGGTAAGGAGGGTTCGTGGTGGGAGACACCGATTGGGCTCTACCAGGTGCAGCTCAAGAAGTCAAACCACTTCTCGTCGTTTGGTCACGTGCACCAGCCATGGAGCATACTATTTCACGGCAACTTCTTTGTGCATGGTTGGCCGTACTACCCAAACGGTGCACCGGTTGCAAGCAGTTACTCCGGAGGCTGTATTCGGCTCGACACGAACGATGCGCGCACGCTCTTTGATGAGGTAGCGATCGGGACGCCGGTTGTAGTGCGGGACAGCGGGCTCACCGCAGATTCGGTCACATACACCTCTGCGCCTACGAGCACGCCGCTTTTGCTCGACGCACGTGCACATCTCGTAGTTGATCTCGACTCCGGGGACGTACTCATGGCGAGCAGTGCTGACAAGGTGCTTCCAATTGCGAGCATCACGAAGCTTATGAGTGCGGTGGTTGCGCTGGAACAAACCAATCTGGACAGGACGGTTGTTGTGCCGGACACTGCACTTGTATTTACCTCGCGTGAACGCTATGCAGCAGGTCAACAGGTGCCTGCGTACGATCTCATTTACCCACTTCTCACCGAATCCTCGAACGAGGCAGCCCTCACGATCGCACACGACTTCGGTGAATCGCGTTTCAACATGCTCATGAATGCAATGGCTGATTCGCTTGGAATGGCGAGTACGACATTCGTTGATGCGGCGGGTCGGGGCGCTGGAAATGTTTCGACCGCGAGCGATCTCGCGGTGCTTGCACGCTACATCTTGGAGTATCGTGCACATGTCTTTGACATTACCGCGAGCCGTTTCGGGGGCAATTCGTACTATGGGCAGCCGATTATGAGTGATCTCGGTAACTTTAACTTCTTCGCATCGGACGAGACGTTTCTTGGTGGCAAGACCGGGCAAACACAGGCGGCGAACGAGACGATGCTCGCAGTGTTTGAAGAATCGTTTGGTAGGAGTGTTCGCCGTATCGCGTACGTGGTGTTGGGTACGGATGACAGTAAAGATGCTATTGAGATGCTGAGGACGCGAGTGCATGCCCTGTATGATGTTTCGATGGGCACAGAGTAGATGGTAGCCGACGCGCAGGTGAGATACTACCTACAACAAACCGGTTACGTTGAAGAAACCTTAGAACGCCACGCAACGCTTCGATCGCCATGACCGTTTGCGCACCGGCTAATTGAAAATGGTACGACAAGGAGGAGTATGTGAGTTATCCACGCTACTCGCTGGGACATACTTCACGTTACGGCTATACTGTGGCCATGGATCGTGAACTTGCGCAATTGCATCAGTTCTTGCGAGAACACTTGTCTCAAGGTGTGTCCGAGGACGCACTTCGTACTGCGCTTAAAGAGCAGGGTGGGTGGCAAGATCACGAACTCGATATGGCGATAGCGTCGGTGCGCGCTGATATGAACGACCGTGCTGCACTCGAACAACCGGCAGGCGCACAACCGGTGCCGCAATCTCAACAAGACGATCAATCGCAGGCCGGGGGGTTGCAGCAGCAGGCTAGCGGAGGGTACTCAGGCTCGGTTGCTCAGGCGCCGACACAACCGACGACCTCTTTTACGCAACCGCAAGGCGCGCCGTCGGATTCCGGAGCGCAGGAAACTGCGACCATGATGTCACACCCGGCTCTTACAAAGGGTTCTGGGGGGCTCAAGACTGCACTCATTATCTTAGGCATACTTGTCGCCGTCGGTGCACTTGCTGCGGGTGGCTACGTGTTCGTGCGTTCCAGTGACATGCTCTCGTCTGCACCGTACGGCGAGGAGGATCTTCTCACCGGCATGTGGGAGAAGGGCAAGTCAATCAAGACCGCAACCTTCGACCTTTCCGGTGCGATCAGCATGGTGGAACGTGAAGCGGACGCGAAGCCGTTCGAGCTTGATGAAGGTCCGGAGATGGCGGCGTACCGTGAAGCGTACAAGCGTGATGCCAAGCGCATGGACGCGGTACGTGATGCTCAGATCGCCTTGTCCTACTTTTCCTATTCGCAGCACAATAGTAGTATTCTGTCAATCGAGTCGCAAGGTAACTCAACCACGGAGCAACGGTACCCGGCATCACTCGAGGAGGCGGCTGACGTCACACAGGGCCGGTTCGACTATGTAGACCCGCTTACCGGTGAGCCGTACCAGTACCGGCTGTATGACAATGGGGCGGACTATGAGCTCGTCGTGACCTTTGAGACCGACGATGCTATTAGTGAGATTCGAAACAGCTATTGGTTCGATCCGGATGCGGTTACGATCAATGATAAAACGGTCACCGTGACTTCGGAGGCACGCATGTATGCGCGCCTCTCGTCCGAACCACCTAAGCCGTTTCTCGTCGAGCTGAGCGAACAGGCACGTATGCTCCCTCCGGAATTCGACGCGAATGTGTCGGTACGCGCGTCCGCAGACTTTACGGACACAAATACCGACTTCGACGTGTCAGCCGAAGGAGAGCTTGATATGGGTGATCTTGCGTTCAAGGTGGCGGTCGATGCGCGTAAGGTCGCGGATCAGTACTTCGCTCGTATCCGCAATCTGCCGAGCATGGGCTTGTTTACTATGATGTTGGGTACAGGTTTCGAAAAGAACGTGTGGATCGAGTTACCTTCGGACAACGATGTAGAGTATATTGGTGAGGAGCTAAGCGAGGTGCGTGCTGAAGTAGAGGATGCGCTCGACGATGTTGTGCGCATTGCTTCAGAGGAGCGTATCTACCTGCTTCGCGGCGCACCTGTAAAGGAGGAAGTCGAAGGTCGCCAGCTTTACCGCTACGACGTGCGTATTAACAAGGAGGCAATTGTGCCGTACATGCGTCGCGTCCTAGAAGAAGTAGTGGAACCGCGACAGAAGGAGTTCGGGGTACCGACGGGAGACGACGCGCTTCTTCGGTACCTCGAAGGTGAGGAATTCGAAGAGATGTTCGATTATCTCGACGCGAACACCAGCATGACTTATTACGTTGATGCAGACGGGTACCCGGCGCGCGCGGTCTATGGGGCACGTTTAGTCCCACCTGACACCGCGGTGCAACTTGCGGACAAGCAGGCAAACACGACCGTCGTACTCTCGCTCGACAACATCGATAAGCAACTCTCTATCAAAGCGCCGAAGGACACTAAAACGATGGAGGAGGTGATGGAAGAGTACCGGGCAAACATGGATTACAGTATGGATCTAGAGCAGGTCTCGGATGCTGCGGGCATGAGCGCATCAGTCATCCAGTCATTTATGGGGCGGGTCGGCTTTCCCTTTGAGTAGGTAATAGAGACGAGTCGTGGTGTGTTGTGCGCACAGTATATGCTGTGTGGTACGCTGTATGTCATGAGGTTTCGCATGCGCAAACGCAACGTCATCGCACTCTCCATGTTCGCGTTGTTCTATGTTGCACTAGGAGCAGCACTCACTTTGAATCAGGAACGGATGATCTATCACCCGTTTCCACAAGATTTTGATGCATGCACCGAACTGCGTGATGCGGAACGTGTCACTGCAGGGGGTACACGTATGTACATGCGTTCGGGTGAGCGCGGGCTCGTGGTGTTGTACCATGGCAATGCCGGCTCAGCGTGTGACCGCGCATTCTATGCGGACATGTTCGTCGAGGACGGGTATGGCTACGTGTTGCCCGAGTACACCGGCTATAGCAACGACAGCAAGACACCTACGCATGAAGCGCTCAAGGCGAACGTGCGCGACGTGGTTGCGTACCTACAGACCGTGCAGAGCACGAGCACACTCGTTGTCGGCGAGAGCATAGGTACCGGGCTCGCTTCGTACCACGCATCGCTTGCGGCACCGGATCGCCTTTTTTTAATCTCGCCATTCACCAGCCTCCGTGCGCTCGCACAACGGAAGTTCTGGTACTACCCCGCACGTGTGATGGTCGACAATGCGTATGACAATGTTGCTACACTTCAAACATATGCCGGGCAAGTCATGATCATGCACGGCGAGGATGACGCGATTGTACCGCATGCACAAGGTGCAGCGCTCTTTGCAGCACTTCCTGAGCGTGGCGACCACATGTTCATTACTGTACAAGGTGCCGGACACAACGATCTTTTTCGTAGTTGGGACGCGTTCATGGCAATCGACCACTTTTTAGGTGGTGCTCTGGGGCGTGAGTTCTTTGTGCACAACCCACCACAGTATCGATAATACCGGTACTTTTTTTTCGTATTATGCCGTATACTGTACGACATGCGTGTACTGGTGTTACTCGTGCTACTACTGCTGCCTGCCGGTGGTGTTTTTGCTGTAGAACGAATCACGTCGTTTGATGCACGCATCGAGGTGCGTGCCGACGCGAGTATACGTGTTGAAGAGCAGATCGTGTATGACTTTGGTGAAGATGAGCGGCACGGAATTTTTCGAACAATTCCCTACAGCTACCAAGCGCGTGTCGCGACGTATCGAGCGGAGATCAGTGACGTGGTGGTGACGGACGCGGAGGGGGTAGTGGTGCCATTTGAGCCGGCAGACGTAAAAGGGTCACTCCTACTCAAGATAGGTGATCCCGAAGCAACCGTGACCGGTGCACAAACGTACGTCATTCGCTACACTGTCTCCGGGCCATTTCTTTATTTCGATGAGCAAGATGAGTTGTACTGGAACGTCACTGGTATGTGGCAGACTGGCATCGAGCGAGCAAGCGTACTTGTTGATCTACCGCCCGGCGCTCCTGTACTCGCGGCCCGCTGCTTTCGCGGGGTGCGCGGAGGTGACGATGCGTGTGAGAGTGAGGAGCAGCTTGTGAACGAGCAACAGGCCGGGTACCACGCAGAAGTCCAAAATCTCGCTGCAGGTGAGGGCTTTACATTTGCCGTGGCATTTCCGAAGGGGGTGATTGCTGCGCGAACTCCCAAGACGTGGCACGATGCTCCAATGGTGCGACCGGTCGACTATACACCTCTTGCACTTCCGGTCATTGTGATCGCGTTGCTCGGGTACCTTTGGTACACCCGAGGGCGAGACCCGGAGGGTCGGGCAACGGTCGTGACACAGTTCATGCCCCCGGAGGGTGTGAGTCCTGCGGTTGCCGGCATCGTATACAACGAGCGGATCGAGCCACGTGAACTGTCTGCAGAAATCGTGCGCCTTGCGGTTGAGGGGCATATTAGAATCCATCAGTTAGAAGAGCGGGCATTGATCTTTACCAAGACCGACTACCTCTTCGAGCGTGTGTCTGATTCGCCACCAAACGACGAGATACAGGCTACGCTCTTGTCTCGATTGTTCGATTCGTCGTTTGAAGGTGAGGCAACTGTTGCTGGTGGTACGGTGACGGGTACACGGCTCTCGAAGATGCAACATAAGTTTGCTGACGCACGTGATGAGCTCAATGGTCTCTTTTATGAAGCAGTGCTCGCCGACGGGTACTTTGTAGAGCGACCTGACCTCGTGCGAAGGGCTTATATGATCGCAGGTGTGGCAACAATTGCCGCAGGTATTGCGAGTGCAGTTATGTTGCAGGAGCCGTTTTGGATCATACTGGGTATCGCACTTGGAGTCTCCGGGTTGTGTATTATGCTCGCGGGAATCCTGATGCCAGCGCGAACACGTGCCGGTGTGCGTCTTAAGGAGCATATTGAAGGATTCAAGCGGTACCTTATGGTAGCGGAGAAAGAACGCATTGCGTTCCATAATGCACCTGAACGGACTCCTGAGCTTTTCGATCGCTACCTTCCGTACGCGATGGCGCTCGGTGTTGAGCGAGCATGGGCGGAACAGTTTGGTGATATATACTTCGAAGAACCTTCGTGGCACACCGGCAGTGCCGGCGCGCAGTTCTCGATGAATGGGTTCGTGCAGCATATGCAGGCACTGTCTGCTGACGTACACGCGGCATCAATGCCGGCGTCGTCCGGCGTGTCAGGAGGCTCGGTGGGCGGTGGCTTTGGTGGCGGTGGCGGTGGCAGCTGGTAACAGTGGTTTGTAGGTTGTGGGGTAGAAGGAAGCGAGATGTCGGGTTGTCGTCGAACCCTGTAAAGATTGACCTACGTCGTGGCACCATGTGACCACACACATCTCACAGCCTTCATACGGTTGCAGCTATAACGTCAGTGTGTAGAGTGGTGTTGCGCGAGGTGAAGCGGTTGTGGCGAGGTGATTGTGCTGAGACGTACACCAGGTGGTCGTGGGCCGGTTCGTCTCTACTTCTTCCGAAGGCTGGTAGCCGAGTGTGCCCGGCACCTTCAGTTTCTTTTCTGCTGCACACACTATACTTATTTCATGATTGGCATATTTGATTCCGGTTCCGGTGGACTCTCTGTGTTGCGTGCGATACGTGCGCGTGCACCGCAGGCGGATATCGTGTACTTCGGCGATCTCAAGAACGCTCCGTATGGCAACAGGACGCGCGAAGAGCTCGGTGTTCTTACGGCGGTTGGCATTCAAAAGTTGCTCGACATGGGTGCAACCGAGATCGTAAGTGGCTGCAATAGTGTATCTGTCTCGATAGTGCCGTCTACGCTTGACGCACTGAGATTGCCACGTACCAACCTTGTTGAGATGGTGGAGCCAACGGTATCGTCTTTTCGGACACAATCTGCAAGGGTGTTGGTGTGCGCGACACAGGCAACAATTGATAGCTGTATGTACCAGCAGGGGTTGGGTACGGTCGGCGCCACTGCGACAGGCGTAGCTCTGCCGACTCTTGTGACACTCATCGAAAGTGGAGCAGAACGGCAGGAGTTGATAGATAGTGTATACAGCACACTAACACCGTACGTCGGTCTGGGGTATACACATCTCCTCTTGGGCTGCACACACTATCCGCTTGTACATGATGTCTTTGACATGGTGTGTGAGGAGCTTTTGCCGGGCATTTCCATCGTCGATCCGGCGTATGCCGTGGCGCGTGCAGTTGTTACGCAGTTCGACGTGCGCGGACAAGGCAAGACTGCCTGGGTGCTCTCTCAGCAGAGCAGTGTGTTCGAGCGTTTTGCTTCGTCGCTTGGCTATACTCGCGCAGCGCTGCAACTGGTTGTATAGTTACTACGTATGACAAGGGACTACGGTGCATTGTTTTGCGGGAAGCGAGTAACGCAGATGGGACTCGGATTACTGGGGAGAGGGCTTGGTGATGCGCGCTTCCTTGCACAGGCTGGCGCGGAACTTACGGTGACGGACAGAAAGAGTGCCGATGAGCTCACCTCTTCTATTGCAGAGCTCAAAGATTTCCCCCAGGTTAGGCTGCACCTTGGTGAACACCGTTACGCGGACTTCCGCGCCTGTGATCTGGTGCTCAAAGGGGCTGGTGTACCGCTTGATTCGCCTTTTATAGCGGAAGCTCGTAGTAATAGTGTGCCGGTTGACATGAGTGCGTCGTTCTTCGGGCGCGTGAGTGGTGTTCCAATGATCGGTATCACCGGTACACGTGGTAAGTCGACCGTGACGCATCTGATCGACGCAATCCTGCGTGCTGCGGGTGCCAAGACGATCCTGGGCGGCAATGTGCGAGGTGTGTCGAACTTGGCGCTCCTGCCTGAAGCGCACGAGTCCGATGTGGCCGTTTTCGAGCTCGATAGCTGGCAGTGTCAGGGGTTTGGTGAGGAGTGTTCGCTTGATGTCTCCGGTGTACGGCAAGGGCCGCACTCGCCGGCTATCGCTGTGTTCACTACGTTCCTCGATGACCACATGAACTATTATGGCGGTAGCATGGAGCGCTATTTCGAGGACAAGGCACAGATCTTTCTGCATCAGCAGGAGGGCGATGTGTTTGTGGTCGGTTCACAGGTCTATGATCTTCTCGCTCCTTATCGAAGTACGATCCGTGGCCGGGTGGTTGTTGCCGATGAGACCACAGTGCCCGAAACCTGGCGCGTTCGGCTCGCGGGTGCACACAATCGGTATAACATCGGGGTTGCCATCGCCGTCGCCCGAGAGTATGGTGTCGAGGATGCGGTTATACGGGAGGCGGTGGCGAGCTTTGCTGGTGTTCCCGGGCGCTTGCAAGCAGTGGGGGTTGTGCGGGGTGTGCAGGTGTACAATGACAACAATGCGACCACACCTGACGCGACCGTAGCCGCACTGCATGCCTTGAGTAAGTCGGGCGCGACCAAGCATGTGGTGCTCATTGCCGGTGGTGCCGATAAAGGTATTGCACAGAACGTACTGCTCGACACGATAGAAGAGACGTGCAGGGAATTGGTGTTGCTGCCCGGGACGGGCACCGACCGCTTGGTGCGTGCAGTACGCGAGCGCGGGCTATCTTTCACTGAAGTCGATACACTTGAGGCTGCGCTCGCACAGGCCTTTGCGCATGCGCGTGAGGGTGATGCGCTCCTGTTCTCGCCCGCCTTCGCGTCGTTTGGGTTGTTTACGAATGAATACGATCGGGGTGACCAGTTCAATGCGCTGCTAAGCACCTACCGATAGAACGTATGCACGAAAATCGTATACATCTCATTGGAATAGGCGGCATCGGCATCAGTGCGCTTGCGCGCCACCTGGTACATACGGGACACACCGTAAGTGGTACAAACGATTGCGAAAGTTCGGAGACACTCGACGGCCTGCGTGCCGCGGGTGTGCCGATCTCGCTCAAGATTGACGCACAAGCAGTTCCTGAGGATGTTGAGCTCTTTGTATACTCCGATGCGTGGCTTTCCACGGCTCCGGAGTTTTTGGAGGAAATCCGGGCGCGAGGTGTGCCGATGTTGTCGTACTTCGAAGCGCTCGGTCGTATCACGCGTGGTATGCGCGTTGTGTTGGTCACCGGTACACACGGTAAGACGACTACAACCGCCATGCTCGCTAAGGTGTTCACAGACGGAGGATGCGCACCTACCGTGTTTGCGGGCAGTATCATGACGGAGTATCAGAGCAACTACGTTCCGGGCACATCGAATCTTTACGTCGTTGAAGGGTGCGAGTACCGACGGCACTTTTTGCAGTTTGAGCCTCATGTCCTTGTGATCAACAATATCGAGCTCGATCATACTGACTACTACACTGATCTCAAAGACGTTCAGTCGGCATTCCGCGCGCTGGTGGGGCGGGTGCAGACAGGAGGGGTGGTAGTCACGAACACAGATGATTCAGCGATATCCTCGGTTCTCGAAGGTTCGGAAGTATCTGTAGTGCCCTATCAAGATAAAACTATTCCAACGTTGAAGGTGCCAGGTGCCTTCAACCAGATGAATGCGCGTGCGGCAAAGACTGCGGCGCTTGCATGTGTGCCCACTGTTGACTCATGCACGGTCGACCGTGCACTCGCATCATTTACGGGAACGTGGCGTCGGTTTGAGTACAAGGGGGTTACCAGCAAGGGAGCTATCGTATACGACGATTACGCGCATCATCCGAGCGCGATGCAAAAGACCTTCAACATGGTGCGCGAAGAGTTTCCCAATAAGCGATTTGTGGCCGTATTTCATCCACACCTCTATTCACGGACGAAACAGTTTTTTGATCCGTTTGCTTGGGCGCTCACGATTCCGGATGAGGTTATCGTGCTGCCGGTTTACGCGGCGCGGGAATCTCCTGATCCTATGGTTTCAAGCGAGCGACTTGTCATGGCTGTGTCTGAGCGCGGCGGGAAGGCACACTATGCACCTACCTTTGCGGCCGCGTGTGAACAGTTGGTGGCGTACGGGAATGACACGATCATACTTACGGTTGGTGCGGGTGATGTCTTTACAGTTGCACAGATGATGGTTGCCTAGTTGGGTATTGCCGGTTAGTCATGGGGTGCGCTAGTGCTCAATGTTGCTTTTGCTGCAGGCATTGGTCGGTATGCATACCTTCTTGTGCTCGTGCTTGCATTCATACCGATTATTCAGCTCGTCTACGGTCTCGGCGTGCTTAGTAGTGCCACATATCTTGGAGTACGTGGTAGGGAGATGGCTGCTGCGAGTCCAATAGTTCACAATTGAGAACAGTACATTGGTTGCATGAAAGCGCTTGATCATGCAGGAGCTATTCTTGCGATCATAAGTGGCATTTTCCTCATCCATGTCTTACTTATGGTGGCGTTGCCATTCATCTCGTATTTGTTCTAGAGCAGACCGGGGAGTGTGTATAACTGGCCGAGTGTCACGCTGTGTCTGCTATACTGATTAAGTGTTATAAAGAATACTTATAAACAGGACGTATCGTATGCCACCAGAATATCAAGCAGGCCAGTCGACCCCACAAACAAATCCTGTGGGAGAAGCCACACAACCAGCTCAATCATTAAGTCAGTCACAATACCCTAATCCTACCTCCGGCACAGGCGCTGCTCCGATGCCTGATGATCCGTATGCTCGTCCCGGTTGGTCGTGGGGCGCCTTTATGATGGGGCCGTTCTTCTTGATTGCCGTTCGCAAGTACGTGCACTTGTTGTGGTATTTGCTCAGCATTATACCGATTGTTCCTTTGGTCATTGCGATATTCTTGGGATTGAAAGGACGAGAACTCGCTGCTGAGAGTAAGTCATTTGCGAATCGTGATGAGTATCGTGGCTTCATGAAGGCGTTTGATCATGCAGGCTTTATCACCTTCATAATAATGATTGTTTTATTGGTGTTGTACGCGTTGTTCTTCGTAGTCATCCTCGTTCCGTTGGTAAATTCTGGGCCTTACTTTGATACATATCCGTCTGATCCGTCTGAGTTGTAATGGCCGAGTGTGCTTGCCTTGAGTAGGTAAAAACAGGGTCTCACTGACCCTGTTTTTGTTTATACACAGGTCATCTGCAGACAATCCGTCCTGCAGTGGTACACTACTAGTGCCCCCTGATTTTGTCACACTTGTATATACTATCATGTGGTGTCTTGCGACATAGTCGCTTCTTCCTCTTCTCAAACATCACAACAACAATGCATGTGGCGCCGCTTTTTGGTATGCTCACAAGTAATGACAGGAACACTTTCTGTGGTCGCAACGCCAATTGGCAACCTCGACGACATTACACTTCGTGCACTCACGGTGCTTCGCTCGTGCGATACGGTCTTATGTGAGGATACCCGCGTGACGCGCAAGCTCCTTACGCACTACGAGATCGACACGCCCACTCTGTCGTTCCATGAGCACTCAGGTGACATTAAGTACGACAAAGTGCTTGAGCTCTTGCGCGACGGTGCGCACCTCGCACTCGTGTCCGATGCGGGTACGCCGACCGTTTCCGACCCGGGCGCCGGCCTTGTCGCGCGGGTACGATCCGACCTGCCGGATGTCTGCATTGAAGTGATTCCGGGCCCGAGCGCCCTCGTTGCGGCACTTTCTATCGCAGGTGTCCCTGCCGACTCCTTTACATTTCTCGGCTTTCCGCCACATAAAAAAGGGAGGCAAACGTTCTTTGATACACTGGCTGCACGAACTGATGGTCTACCCACCATCTTCTACGAATCCCCACACCGTCTGGTGAAGGCGCTTGAGGCGCTCCATGCACGCCTTACCGATCACGACCAAGTTACTGTCTGTCGCGAACTCACAAAACTCCACGAAGAGGTGGTGCAGGGTACAGCAGCGTGTGTGCTTGATCACTTTCTTGCACACCCCGATACCGTGCGCGGCGAGTGTGTGGTCATTGTGCGACTGGGGGCCGTGGCAGCTTGAGCAAGGTACCATCGGCGGTGTACAATATCCGTGATGCATGCCGATTCGTTTCTCCTCTTGTGTGGCGCGCTTGTCTTTGCTGTCCCGTTCATGCAGGTGCGGGAGGAGTGGACAGATGTCGCACTGTTCTCGCTTGGGTTCCTGGTCATGGCCATAGCGTTTGGGTATCGTCTGGTACGGCGCAAGCGTATGCGCCGTGAGGAGCATACGTACCATGTCGACCACAATCCTCGGCCGGCAAATGACACCGCCGCTGCCACGCATGGAGATGAACCATCCGAGCACTCCTAGTGTGAGTGTGTGTCATCCTGCTGCGCTGCGACACGACGCTTTGTCCACGGCACCATTGGTACGTGCCTATCGTTCGTACATCTTCTCTCGTATACTTACTCTATGGACACTGATTCGTTCTTCACAGCCCATGAGCGTCCCGCACACGACCCGCACCGCATCACATACTTTGGTGTTACCGATACTCGTGGAAAGCACTCACGTTTCGGGATCAAGCAGGATGACCGCTCTAAGCACATGTACGTTATCGGTAAGTCCGGTATGGGGAAGTCGACCTTGCTTGAGAACATGGCGGTGCAGGATATCCAGGCGGGTGAGGGCCTCTGCTTCATCGACCCCCACGGTGAGACCGCAGAAAAACTGCTTCAGTACGTACCGGAGCATCGGGTAAAAGACGTACTATATTTTGCACCGTTCGACCTGCAGTACCCTATTTCCTTCAACGTGCTAGAGAACGTCGATGCAGACAAGCGGCATCTTGTTGTTGCCGGACTCATGAGCGCATTCGAGAAGATATGGGTCGATGCGTGGAGTGCGCGCATGGCGTATATTTTGCAAAACACTATTGGCGCGCTTCTCGAGTATCCGGGTGCGACTCTCCTTGGAGTAAACCGCATGTATATAGATAAAGAGTACCGCAAGAACGTCGTTGCGCATGTCACCGACCCATCGGTTCGCTCGTTTTGGGTTGATGAGTTCACAAAGTACACCGATCGGTATGCGCAGGAGGCGACGCCGGCGATTCAAAACAAGATAGGACAGTTTGCGAGCAATGCACTCATTCGCAATGTGATAGGACAAGAGACAAGTTCGTTTAATATTCGCGAACTCATGGATACGCGAAAGATATTTATTGTAAACCTCTCCAAGGGGCGTGTTGGTGAGGGCAACGCAAACCTGCTTGGTGCAATGCTTATCACCAAGATTTATCTTGCTGCAATGAGTCGGGCAGATGTGCCTGCACACGAAAAGACCAAGCTTCCCCCATTCTTCCTCGCGGTCGATGAGTTTCAAAACTTCGCGAACAAGAGCTTCGCAGAGATTCTCTCCGAGGCGCGAAAATATAAGTTGTCGCTCACGATTGCACACCAGTACATCGAACAGATGGAAGAAGAGGTACGTGCTGCAGTGTTCGGTAACGTCGGCACGATGATTACGTTCCGTGTAGGCGCGTACGATGCGGACGTACTTGAAAAGGAGTTTGCGCCGACGTTTGAGCTTGATGATCTTGTGAATCTCGGCGCACGTCAGATCTACCTCAAGCTCATGATTGATAGTGTATCCTCGCAGCCATTCAGTGCGACGACGATGCCGCCTATTGCGTTGCCGGAGGTCGATCAGACCGACCGGGCGATTGCATACTCGCGGGCGCAGTACGCACTTCCTCGTGCAGAAGTTGAGCAGGCGATTGACGCATGGTCGAAACGTGTGTACGAAGATCCCGAAGCGGAAGAGAAAGGGCGTGCACGGGCTGAACGCCGCGCGCAACGAGAACAAGAAGAGGGGCGTTCATCACGGGAGCGTGTAGCGCCCGCAGTCAGCGGGGGGAGTAGTGCGCGTGGTGCTACAGAGAGACCGTCAGGCAAACCCCCGCGACCGCGGAACGGTGGTGGTGCGCCGCGACCCCCGCGACCACAGTCTACCGGTGCGCAAAAAGAGGGTGCACCACAACGTGATGGGGTACCGGTTCGTCGCCTGCCACCAAAACCAAAACCGACAGTACGAAAGGAGGAGTCACGGGACGAGCTTCGTTCACTGCTTTCGAATATTGCAACCGAGGGGTCCCGTCAGCAGAAGTCCGAACGATCGACGCATTCAGAAGGTTCGGTGCCTGTAGGTGCGCAGAAGACCTTGTCAACGGTCGGCGGTGAAGTACGTGCACACGATCAAACCTCGCGGCAACAGGAACGAGGTGAAGTGGCACGCGATGATGGCAAGAGCGTCACGGAAGAAGGTAGGAATGAGCTAAGGGGCTTGCTTGCGTCGCTGACACGTAACGCTTCATCACCAGCTTCGTCGAGCAAGGCCCCCGCACCGGTTGATACGCAGGGTGCGTCCGTGTCTCAGACATCTGCCAATGGTTCACAGAAGCACCGCGGGTCGAAGCCCGCTGCCTCGCAGTCATCCGGGGTGCATGCGCGACCTGCGCACGAAGAACAGAAGCAAACACCAGTTCCACGTTCGGCTCCGGAACAGTCACCAAAGTCCGATGTGGATGAGGATGCATTACGCTCAATGCTTCATGTCGACAAGCCGCAGATTTGATTGAACCCCGGACTGCCATGTCTTCGTCCTAATCCTCCCTTGCCGGACGGGCGCACCATGACCCACCCCGTTTTCTTCGTGAGCGATAGCGCTAGTAACGGAGCACAGTTCATATTTGAACCACTGCAGTCAAACCCTTTCGTGCAGGATACTTGAAGTGTTGGTAGGCCAACGTTACCTGACGATAGCTTCGTCTTTGGTATACTGCTCGGCATGAGACATCTCCGAGCCGTCGCCCTGATTGCGCTTCTATTCGCACTTCCTGTGTGTACTCACGCAAAAGTCTATGTGACGGAGGTCGCCTGGATGGGTGCACCGGACGCTCCGAATGCCGAGTGGATCGAGCTCTACAACGACGGTGCGGATGCGGTGGATCTTTCCGGATGGACACTGGCCGCAGCGGACGGCCAACCTGCTGTCGAGCTGACGGGCACCATAATAGGCGGTGGGTATTTCATCCTTGAGCGCACGAGTGACGCCGCACTTCCAGGTGTATCCGCTGACATGGTGTATACCGGCGCGCTCGGCAACGGTGGCGAGACACTCGTGCTTACCGATGGTTCCGGAAGCATCATTGACCGCGTAGCCGGAGGTGAGGAGTGGGAGCTTGGTGGTGACAATGAGACCAAAGACACCCTTCAGCGGATTGGTGAGCCGCCTACGGGCATGTTCACTACCGCACCGCCTTCACCACGTGCCGGCACCAACGTTGCGCGTGTACCGGAGCATGAGGCAGACGTGCGTGTGGCTGAAACACGCACGCCGAATGTGATAGAGGGTGATGCAAAACGATCGCCCCGCGTCGCACGCGATCCGGCTATTGTCGTCGAGGTTGTTGCACCCAAGACGGTCACGGTTGGCATACCAACATCGTTTTCTGTGCGAACGTTTCGTGAGAGCGGTCGTGAGTTTACCACGAACGCCGTCGACTGGGTGTTTGGTGATGGTGGCAAAGCAACCGGTAGGGAAGTCGAGCATGTGTTCAGCTACGCCGGGCAGTATGTTGTCGCTGCTACCGCGCAACGAACCGGGCTTCGGGAAAAGATAGAGGACACTGCGCGTGCTGTTGTGGACGTTGTTGAACCAAGTTATGAGGTAGTTGCTGCAACTGAGGAGTATATCGAGGTGGCAAACACCGGTGAGCACGAACTTGATCTCTCACAGCACGCGCTTGCCCTCGGAGAAGATCACTACCGGTTGCCAAAGGGGACAATAATCCTGCCTGGGACATCTGTGCGTTTCCCGAGCTCAATCACACACTTGACACCATATGACGGGATGGCGGTAGGGTTGTTCACGCCGACCAACCATCTTGCGTCTCTTTATCGGTCGGAGCACACCGTACCCATGGCGAGTGTGCCACATCGTGCGACGCCTGTCGCGCAAACTGCTCCAGTGCCGACACCAC
>JGI12109J20283_10019231_pt1 | contig 25850 bp, 21 predicted proteins | sample ElkSlonscriptome_12_FD_20283 | JGI IMG/M metagenome (IMG submission 20283)
GCCGGGCGTATCGGCTTGAATGAAACGGTCGAGGGAGAATTCAGCGCGCGCGAGCGCCATGTCGAACAGCTTCGCGTCTGCCTTTGTCACCTTCAGTCCGCCGGGGACGTGCTGTCCGAGACCGGATCAGGCGAGCTGGTGGCCGAAGAACTCAAGCTTGCGGCCGACGCACTGGGTGAAATCACCGGGAAGATTCATTCCGACGAACTGCTGGGGAGGATTTTCTCTTCGTTCTGTATCGGGAAGTAGTCGTTCTTTCTCGGGCGCTCCCGCTGGGTGTCCGGCAAACGGGCATCAAGGAACCCCCGAAAAACGATGCCCGTCGCGTCCGAGCAAAGTGATTAAGAGCTTCCTTAAGCACGAGAAGAAAACAAACCTCCCGGCAACACACCGGAGCCAGGACGATCGACAGTGCAACGAGCAACCAAAGGCCTCGTTTGCGCCTCTCCCCGTAACGCGGTTGCAAAACCAGAGCGAAATCGAGCGCCTTGGACGACCGACCAAACGCGCTCGCTGTATTGACGCCGGACAACTTCTCCCCCTATTCTCGGTGCGTCACCACTGAGTCGATCCTCATGACGGCAGCGTTGCAGCAACAGATTCTTCACCGCGTCCGCACGACGCCCAATCAGCTTTATCTTTGCCAGCCGATCGATCGGGAGTGGAAGCAGTGGACCTGGGCCCAAGCCTATGGCGAAGCGGTTCGGCTCGCAGCAGGGTTGAGTCGCCTGGGACTGACGCCAGGCGACCGGATTGGCCTGATGTCGAAGAACTGTGCCCATTGGGTGATCGCAGATCTCGCAATCATTCTGTCGGGTCTGGTCAGCGTACCGATCTATCCGACCGCCAACGCGCGGACGATCCGCCAGGTGCTGGAACACAGCGAGGCGCGGGCGTGCATCGTCGGAAAGCTGGAGCATCCCGAAGCCCAGCTCGAAGGCATTCCCTCGCAGCTTGCCTCGGTCGCCATGCCGTACCCGGAGATTTCCGCGCAATATGCATGGTCCGATCTGATTGCCGAGCCGGACGATGACTTCGAGCCGCACCGGGTAGATGAGGACGACCTGGCCACGCTGCTGTACACGTCCGGTTCAACAGGCGAACCCAAGGGCGCGATGCACAGCTATGCCGCGTTCGCGTTCGTCGGCGAGTCGCTGGCCAGCGCCATTGGCGTGCGAAAAGGCGACCGCGTGCTGTCTTATCTTCCGCTATCCCATTGCACCGAAAGAGCCTATGTCGAGGCGGGTAGCTTCTATGGCGGCATGACGCTGTACTTCGTCGAATCGCTGGAGACTTTTTCCGAAGATCTTGCTTACGCGAGACCGACGCTGTTCGGGTCGGTCCCGCGGCTATGGAAGAAGTTCCAGCTCGGCGTTCTCGACAAGGTTCCACCCGCAAAGCTCGATCGATTGCTGTCCGTACCCCTGGTTTCGTGGCTGGTGCGGAACAAGATCAAGCGCGAGCTCGGGTTGGATAAAGCCGACTGGTTCGCCAGCGGCTCGGCGCCGATCGCACCTGTGCTACTGGATTGGTGGCATCGTCTGGGCGTAACCATCGGCGAAGGGTGGGGAATGACCGAGACCTTTGCTTACGGAACCTCCTCAGGTCGCGGAAACAAGCCCCAATTTGGAAGCATCGGGAAGGCGCTGCCCGGCGTCGAGCTGAAAACCGCTGACGAAGACGAATTGCTGATTCGCTGCCCGTGCCTGATGAAAGGTTATTACAAGGACCCCGTTCTGACCGAGCAAAGCTTCGTCGACGGATTCTTCCGTACCGGGGACCGCGCGTTCATTGATGGCGAAGGTTGGGTAAAGATCACCGGGCGAGTCAAGGACGTGTTCAAGACCACCAAGGGCAAGTACATTGCACCGGTTCCACTGGAAAGCGAGCTGGCCAAGAATGAAATGATCGAACAGGCTTGCGTGGTTGGTGAACACCTCGACCAGCCGGTCGCACTGGTGCAGTTGGCCGATCACATCGATCTACCGATGCGAGAAATTCGAAGCGGCCTGGTCCAGACGCTTGAGCAGGTGAACGCCGAGCTTGAATCACACCAGCGACTCGGCCGGATCATCGTGATCCGCGAGCAGTGGACCGTGGACAACGAGTTGCTCACGCCCACGCTGAAGATCCGGCGCGACGCCATCGAGCAACGCTATCGTGCGGTGATCGAGCGCGCCGAAGGGCAGGTTTACGTGGAAGCTTCCGCAGACCCGTAGCGATCAGAGGATAATTTTTGCTACGCGGCTACGCCTGTGCACGGGAAAAAAATCGACCCGGAAGACCGCTCTCCACAGCTCGAGGCCGCTTCGCGAAATAGAGCAGCCGGAACATCCGGGGGAAATTCCAAACGCTCGCATTTCACGATCTTCTGGATCGATAGATCTGGAGGCAATCCGGCGTTGCCGAGGCTTTTTTTAAGCCACCATGGCATCCACAAGAAAAATCGCTGCACCACGGCCCGGCGGGTTTTTTCATGATGAGCATGCTCGGACTCGGGCTACTGAATCCCTGAATACGCTGCGTCCGACTGGATCGGGAAAAATGCGGGTCAGTTCAGCTCGAAACCGTCACTGAACAAATCCTCGAGGAACGGGTTCTCGACCAGACAACCGGCACCACCGACCTCTTCCGACATCTCCACCAGGCTGCAATCGCTGAATTGCTGGGATCCGTTGATGCTCGGGTTCATGATGCCGCGAAAGGTCTCATTCGAGCAGGCGCCTTCGCCGTCATGCGGCGCGTTGAAATTGTGTCCAACCTCATGAGCGAACACCAGCCCGTTGGTGGTTTCATTATTCAGGTTCCAGTTCACGCCGTATCCGAATCGCTCGTTACACAAAACGCCGAGGTAAGCGATGCCGGCAATTCCGCCGTCACGCGACCGGGCGGTGAACAAGTGCCCCAAGCCAGCAAAGGGGATATTGCTGCCGGAACCCGAACGCATGAAAGAACGAAACTGAACCAGTAAGTCCCCGGCGTCAGTAGCAGTCAGCGAACCGTCGCTGAGCAGCGGCTCATGGTGGAACAATTGGATCCCGGTGCCTAGCTGAGCGCTGTACAAACCGTCGATAAAATTGGTTCTGGATGCTACAACAGCCGCCGTATCGACGCCGAACCGATCGTTGAACTGCGTGTCGGTGACGACCGTGATCGGCAACAGAAGCGGGGCCTCTCCCTCGAGTACAGTCAGCTCGCGCAAGTGCGAAACGAATTGACGATAGTCGCCGGTCTGCCGATTGCTGCTTTTGTCGTAAAACGAAATCGGTTCGTGCAGAAGTATCGGCCGAAGGTCCAGATCGGAGAATCGGTAGACGAGCAATCGATCCGATTCCACCGCGCGCCCTTCCGGCAGACGAAGTCCTGCAGCTTGATCGATCAGGTATAGCTCCCTGCCGTCGAAAAACCCGCCGGACCAACGACCCGCCACCCGGCTGAGCCGAGCCCAGGATCCTTCCACGCCAACAACTCGCCCGGACAGGAACAAGTTATTGTCCGCTTCGACCGAGCGCTTCGCCCTTTCATTCAAAAGACTCAGCAACGCTCGATTCGGCGCTAGAACCAGCGTCCAATTCCTTCCGAAAGCCCTGATTTCGGCTTCGCCGCGCTTGCGGTCATCAACCGAGGCGTCCAGATCCGTCGATAGATGCTCGAATGCGCGCAGCGCAACCTGGTCTGCGTTGGCCTGCAGAGAAAATATAGCCGTCAGCACAATCAACAGTGCAACCGCCGGCCGAACAGAAATCAACATCAAACCCCCAACAGAGAGAACGCTGAAAAATACTAGCGAATCTCGTTGCCGGCGTCGTTGATCCGTTTCACATTTTCAAGTCGGTCGTGGCTTGCTTAACGCGCCTTTGGAATTCGGATGTTCCGAGCAATCTCGAACGACACCAGCAGCCGAAGCAGACACCCATGGGCCCCGCGTTTGGGGTTGTTGGAAATGGACTGTATACGCCCTGGCTGAAGATCGAACGCGGTGCAATCGAAACCCGATATCGTGCGGAGATGGCGATGGCCGATGGTCATCTGCATTTCGAGGCCGGACGTCCGGCCTCGCGTGCATGTATTCGATGCGTTGTCTCGGTTTGTGCCACTGTCGGTTCAACGCTCGGCGATGGCTGGGGCCAATGGTACGACGTAGTCCCGGAACGCGGGTTCGATCAAATCATCGTGTCCTTTATCGCCTTCGCGCACGGCTTCGGCGCCGTCGAACAGCGCTTCGATCAGGTCTTCCTCATCCACGGCCATCGTCAGCCGAACCCCGCCGTTCGAGAAAAGACTCGACCAGGTATCACGAACCTGCGCCCAGTATTGCCGGGTTTCGTCCCAATAGTTGTAAACCGGCGTGAAGTCGACCTCGCTGGTTCGGCGATAGTGATTGAACCCGAATTCACGTACCAGCACTTCGACCGTTCGTTCGCCGTCGCGCACGACTTTGCTGTTGTCCTGCTCGTGCGTCCAACCCGTCGGGGTAATGGTGTGTCGATTCTCGACGTTGAGTGCGTTGTAGTCGTCGCGGGTGGTGTAGTCGCGCCGCGGCAGCGGTCGCCAGCTGCGATCTGAAGTCCAGGTTGCCTGGCCGTAGCGGTGATTCCAGTCTCCCGTGCCGCAGTATCTCGGCGCGTCGGCAACGCCGTATACACACTGCGTCCAGTTGCCTCGCGTTTGGTCCTCAGTAAGCGCCACCTGCCGCCAGGTCTGGTCTGCAACGAACTCGAGACGATTTTCCGCTTGCCAGACCCAGTCTTGCCGCCAATGCTTGATAACCTCGCCGTTGCCCATCAACAGCAGATGTTGAAGCACGATCCGGTCGCCGCTGTCCTCGATCACGACCACAACCTCCGAGGCCCCGCTGCGCTTTGGATCGGCAATCTCGTAGCCTTCGACAAGAGGAACCGTTTCATCGAAGGCAAAGGTGACGGCGAACTCGCCGGCCAGGGCGAGAATGGCCTGTCGATCCGCTGCCGGCGGTGCGGACTCATTCGGATTCGGCGCTGCGGCATCGGTTACGGCCGGTTCCTGTGCGGTAATAGTCTGTATATCGGTTCCGGAGGTTGCACAGCCCGCGCAGGTCAATACAATCGCGAGGCAGGCCGGGATCTGTTTTCTGATCATTTCGAATTCTCCTTCAGGTGATGAAACCGCGGGGGCTTTTACTTGGTCAGGATGAGCTTGCCGAAGCGCGTTTCGCGCAGCTCGTAGATCTGGTCACGGTGTCGGATCAGCACCCTTCCGCCGGGACCGAGCAACACGCGACTTTCCAGCGTTGCGGGTTGTGAAACGTGCCGATCTTCAGCCGCAGTTTGTTTACGGCTGTGCTCCCGACGATCGGAGTTTCTGTTCACTTCAGCCACTCGAATGCACGCGCGACGGTGATCCGAACGCTACGTCCTGGTTCGTCGATTCCGTTGGGGTGAATCCGGAAATCCTTGTCGAACAGGTTGTCGATCGCCAGTCGGAACTCGAAACCACGCAGCGCGCCGCTGCGGGGAAAATATTTGGCAAAGATGTCGGTCTTTCCGTATCCCGGCGTAGCCAGCGCGCCTTCCGGGACATCGCGCCGATCGGCTGAGCCCACGAGACGGGCGCCGAGCGTGATTTCACCGCCAGCCAGATAGATTCCGCCTTCGAGCACCGCACGATCGGCCTGGATGCTGGCGAGGTCTTCGCCGCCTGCGCCTTCGCCGTCGACCGTGGTCCAGGCCGTTTCCAGGTAGCCGCCGGTTCCGGCCAGCCGCGCGCTGAATTCGGCACCCTCGATTTCGGCGTCGATATTTCGATTGGTCGTAATGCCCGGGAATACCAGTTGGCCGCTGAACGGGTCGAAGGCCGGCGGGCCGGAAATGAACTGCACGAACTGATCGACGAAGTTGTCGACGTCGTTGCGATAGGCCACGACGTTCAGTTCCAGCGTGAGATCGGACTCGAAAAGGTCTTCACGGCGCCAGCGCGCGCCCAGCTGAAACTGCTCGGACTGTTCCGATTGGAGCTCGGGCGTCGGCACGAACTCGTTGACCACAACCTGACCTGGCGCCAGCGGCACCACGAAATGCACACCGTCGGCAAACAGTTCGGTCAGGCTCGGCGCACGGAACGCCTGCGCGTATTCGCCCCACAGGTATAGCGAGTCACTCGGCTGCCAGCCAAGCGCCACGCGCGGAGTGACCTCTTCTTCGTCGCGCGCCGGGAAGCCGGCGCCCGCCGCATATTCGAACGCGTCGAAACGCACTCCGGGGATCATGCTGAAGCCCCCTCCCAGCGGCAGCTCGGCCTGGATGAAGGCGGCCTGATACTCGATCTCGGCATCCGGGAACTGCTCACGATCGTTGCCGTTTCGGGTGCCGCTCTGTTCATCGGTGTAGGTCTCGATGCCGTAGGTCAGGCGCACCGATTCGCCGCCGATCCGGCCCAGGCGCGAAGAGTTGGTCAGCTCCAACCCGCGGGTTTCAAAGTCCGTATTGTCGATGCGGCCGTCGTTGAGCCGGAACTCACTGGTTTCGACTTCGTTGCGATAAATCGCGGCATCCAGGTTGAACCAGCGGTTGTCGGGATCGTCAAGACGATAGCGAAACCGGCTCGAACGCCGATCGGTGTCGCGATCGACAATGGTGGTCGGAGTCGCCAAGGCATTGGCGTTGGTGGGATTCCGCCCGGTATTCTCGAACCGATCCAGCGCCAGTTCGATGCGCTGATGGTCGTCGGCCTGCCAGCCGAGTTTGAGCAGGCCACTGCCGACTTCGTCGCGCGTGGCCAGAATCGGGTCGCCCGCACCGGTTTCGAGGTCTTCACCAACATCGCGCAGAACGTAGCTAGCCATTACGTCGATGCTTCCGGTGCTGCCGTATCCGGTGGTAAAGCTGGACCATTCCTCTCCATTGCTCTGCCAGCCGACCTTCTGACGCAAGCCGATGCCGTCCATGCCGCCGGTCAGGTCGCGGCCCGATACAGTCTCCAGAACGAAGGCTCCGCCGAGCGCGCCGCTGCCGTAAATTGCCGAGCCGGCGCCGCGCAACACTTCCACCGAACGCAACAGGTCCGGATCGATTAGGAATCTGCCGCCGTGGGCCTTGTTGAAGTTCTGTCGGGTGCCGTCCAGCCGTATGACGACCTGCTCGTCGGCAAATCCCCGAATCGAAGGTTCTTCGGCAATCCGCCGCGGACCGCCGAGCACATTGACCCCAGGAATCGACTCGAACACGTCCTGGAAGCCGTAGGGCTGAATCTGCGCGATATCCGTGCCGGTAAGCACGCTTACGGCGGCCGGCGTCGTGAAACGCGAGCGCTCGGTGCGGGTTGCAGAAACCACCATGTCTTCAAGTGCCACCTCGTCGGCGGCTGGGTTCTGGTCACTCCGCTCGGCGGGCGGTTTTCGGGCCTCATCGGAGGTTGGCTCGGCGGCCGCCGCAACACCCAGGCCCAGCATCGCCGCTGCGCAGATGCAGGCGGCGCGTCGAATTCGGACCGAACCGGATTGCGGGCGAGCGCAAGAAATCGATTCCAGCTTCGCCGTTCGGGTTCGAGCTTTTTGAAGGTCGGTCACATCGCGCTCCAGATTTACCGAAACAGAAATTTCATTCGGCCTGGCTGGGCGCATTGCGCTGGCTGGGCATGAGTTCAACGGAATCAGATGCCAAAATTCCGCCGGTTGATGCGAATCATAACCCAAATGATAAGCAGTCGCAACAAAGGCCGTCAGTGTCTGCCATCCACGGCACCGGACACCGTGGCAGTCGAATTGCCGGGCCCGCGAGGAAATGACCGCACCGCGACCGAGGCTATCTGCTGTTATCGCGATCGGCGAGGGCGACCACGCAAGGGCCCGAACGATCAGCCACCGAAGATTGCAGGCCCAGCAGGCGGAGTACGCGCATCCGATGCTGGACGGCGCGCGTCTTCCAGGCCTCCCGGCACCGACCAGTCAATGATCGAGCGAAGGGGCCGAACCCCGGGCTATCAGTCGGCTTCGAATCCGTTCTGAAACAGCAGCTCGATGCCGAGCACCGCGCCGAGACAGTCCGCCCGCGGAAAGGTCTCTCCAACCCGGTCGTCCAGCACGGGTACCCCCGTTGAAATGAGGATGCTGCGAATATCACTTGCAGAAAGGCTGGGAGACGCCTCCTTGATCAAAGCCGCGCAGCCGGCGACCAGCGGCGCCGAGAAAGACGTGCCCGCCAGGCCCGTGACCGTGCCGCCGCCAAGACCGGTGGTATCCATGAAAGCACCCGGCGCAAGGATTTCGATCTCGGGAGACACGTTTGAAAAACAAGCGACGTCGTCGGCCTCGGGATTGACCTGGGGCACGTCGCAGCTGAAGGTCCCATAGTCCTGCTTATAGGTGGCGCCCACGGCCATGACGTCCCCAAGACAGCTCGGAGCGCCGATACCGTTGGTGTCTTCATCATTTCCGCTGGAAGCTGTCATCAGCGTGCCGTTGGCCCGTACGGCAGCTGTTGCCTGAGCCATCGCGGTCAGCCAGCTGGTCTGCCCGCTGCAATCGGAGGAAAATCTCGCGCTCGTGCCCAGACTGGCATTGAGAACAGTCGCATCCGCGTGATTAGAGGCGACCCAGTCGTATGCCGCCGTTACGTCTGATGCACAGCAAAACGAATTGTTGTTGTCGAGCACCTTCACGGCGACGAGGGAGGCCTCGGGCGCGGCGCCCAAGGGACCGTCAACTCCCTGACTCATTACGTGCCCGCTGACCCAGGTGCCGTGGCCATGATCGTCTTCGGCAGCCCCGGCACCGAACTGCGTCGTGCCCCGGTTCGGGCAGCACCCCCCGCCTCCGCTACAAAAGCAGCTCTCATCCAAGAGTGCGCCGGAGAAGTCGACATTGTCGGAGTCGATACCCGAATCCATCACAACGACCTTGACGCCCTGACCGGAAATACCGAGACCGCCGGGCGGCGGTAACTGGATGGTATCGATTCCCATCACGCCCCGCGCGACATCGAGATGGCCGAATCCGCCGGGATCAAGTCCAACGGAACGAACATGGGGCACGCGCAGAATCCTGTCCAAAGCGGCCCGGTCAAGCGTCCCGACAACTGCTCCCACCAGGTTGAAACGATGATGAAGCTGGAATCCCGCCCCAGCCGCATGAAGTACCGCATCGGTCATCTGCTCGACTTCTCTTTGCCGTTGCGCCCGTGCTGCCACCGTGGATCTCGTCGGCTGATCCAGCTCGAAGAGCACGGTGACTCTGGCAGTTCCCGTGCGCTGTAGCTCCAACGCCAGTTCCGAGGCCACACGATCATCTGCTTGAACCGGACCAGGAGTTAGTGATGCAGAGGCCAGCAGCAACATCACGATACCGGTAAATTTCATCTCAATTCCTCGTAAAATTTCGGAAGAGCGTCATCCAGGACAGTGCAATTCTTGTTTGCGACGCCATTATGCATTGAAGCGTAGAGCGCTAGAGAAACGTGTCAAAGCGCTACCGATTCGAGAATCAGGGCCAGACCAAAAGCAGTTTCTCGGCTTTCTATTCCATCGATTCCCGGCCGAAATACGTTCAGGGCATTTTCGAATCCAAGCTGACCCGGGGCGCGAGAAATCGACTGCGGCCATGAATCGTCGCGCGACCCGGCTTGTGAGCTAGAGGCTTCAGTGCGAGGCAGACTTGGTGCAAGGTGACCAAAAAAAGGAATTGGGACGCGCGCCAGCAAGCGGCTTGGGTGTTTTCCGGCTTTCAGAATGCCAACCAGGCTGGTTCTTCAATCTCCTTCATCCGCAAGTTCTTTCGTTTATCGCAAAGTATCAATTGATATTCGCAATAGATCCAAGCGCGCTGCTGTGTCTGGAGGCCATACAGCGCGAGAACCATCCGGTGCGCAAGTTGGTCATTCCGATGTGTTCATCGCAGCTGCTGACAAACCGGCTGATTGTTGAATTTCGCGTATGCGTGCTTGAAAAGGCAATCAGCGAGTTCCAGTCCCGGATGGAACGCCACCCATAAATGTCTCTTTCGGTGTCCATCAAACTGTCGCCGGCTCAGCTCCGCGATCCGACATTCCCGAAACTTGTCGATTCTGTAATCGAACGACAAGAATTGTTAACGCTGCAAGTCTTTCTGGAAATTACGGAAACTGTACTCTTGACGAACAAAGAGCGGATTACCGTGGCGCTCGAGCAGCTTCTGAACCTTGGAGTGCAGTTGGCAGTCGACGATTGCAGAACCGGCGATTCCTCACTTGCTTATCTCGGAGACCAGCCCCTTCACCAGTTGGGAATCGACGCGACCTTGGATGTCACATTGTGCATGGCTACTGGTTCGGAAAGCCGAGCGCAGACCTTGGCGCTGAGTGCGTGATCTGCGCTTACCGCGCGCCTGCGACCATAATCATCCTAGCGCGGCAAACGTCAAGGTGACCGAAAAATTGTATCCGGCATGCGCCATTCCTGCCGGCACCCAACTCTGATAACGAAGCGTCATCCAGCCGAAGATGAGGCCCGCGAATAGAACAGAGACTAGGTAAACGATGTTTCCGCTATGCGTCAATCCAACCGTCATGTGCACTGCTGTAAACCAGCCGGCGCAAACCGCTATGCCGAGTAACGCAACAGCGTTCTTAAAGAAAGGACGAAGCAATAGGCCGCGAAACAGAGCCTCCTCTACAAATCCTGCCAACGAAACCGCCAGCGCCACGCTAAATATTGATATAGCCGTTGTCGCCCCAAGCGAATCGAGCGACGGCATTTGGTCAGAGAAAGTTAAAAAACCGCTGGAAATCGCCATTAGAAAAAAGAGACTGATCAAAACTCCGGCTAAAAGTCCAGCAAACAACGAAAGCGGAACCGTCCTATCCCTGACGAATTGATGCTGCAGTATCGGTCGTACCGGCGGACTTTGGCGAGGTAGACACTGGTAACGAAAAATAAGCCATGGAATCAGAGCCAGGTGGGCAGAAATCAACAAGACGAATGATGGAGGACCGTGAAGTTCTTTAACTCGCCAATTAATAGAGCGAAGCTGCGATATTTCCGGATACAACCGACCTTGCAGAAAAATCCAATGAAGAGGTGAATTTAAATTATGGATGAGAACTGAAATGGAGATTACCTGACCAATTTCGAGCTCGCCAGCTGGTACAGAATCGGCCACATCAACCTGACTACTCTTCGGCAGAAATTCCTCGATGCCGTGCTTGATAATTTCGGCTCGATTCGGATCATTGTTTCGGAATTGCATTTCTATTTCTCCTTCGAGACTTAGAAGCGGAATACCGATGATCCAGCGATCAAGTGCAAGCAAGCTCAGCGCGGTGACTATCAAAAATACTATCGTGAGCGAGAGTTCGAAGCCCGCTCTACTCAAAGCGCCTGCCGCGCGACGCGCGGCAGGCGTTAGTTGAGTGGAAGTAGATTCCATTTGACTCGATCTTCTGTCTTGATAGTCTTTTGTCACTGGTGGTGAATAGTAATTGAAGGCGACGTACCAAGCGTAAGCGGCGGGGGCGTAGTACCTATGGGCGGACACGTATTACAGGAAACTGCGGGCGCGGTATCACATGGCCCACATTCGCATGATCCGCCACATTGGCAGGTTGAGACCCATGCCATGCACTGCTCCGTACAAAGCTGTGCTGCAGCCCAGCAAGTTGCGGCACCTAACGCAGGCCATACGAGCCAAACATAGTTCACGCTCTCTTCGCCGATTTGCTTTGTGAGTGCTGGTTGTGGACTGTTTTTTTCAAAAACACCCCAAGTCGGAAGGGCAATAGTGGATGAGCTGCCATCGGAAGCCAAAATTTGAATCGAATCCGCTGCTGGTCGAATCAAAGACCCAGATAACGCCTCACGCTCTAGGAAACTGCCAGGTCCAGTTTCGTAGTAAGGAATAATCTGATCTTCGATGATCACGACAAACGTTGGATTATGGGAAAGACTGAGTTCTAGATCCTCGTTAGCTAGCCCTGTCACCGTTGCTATTTCGTCTACGGTTGCCCGCATAAGTTGAGGCTCGTTTGTTTCCAGACCCAAAGAGTCCGAGGCCGTGGGTCCAATGCACTCCTGCTGTTGCGCAGTCGTTACCAAGCTAAACGATATTCCGAGCACAAGACCGATCAGTTTTGTTACAAATTGATGCATTTTCATCGCAAGCTCCTTTGCTGAGTTCAAATTCGCCTTTCGGCACGATCAGCGGCCCCCATAACTGCCGCTGGCGTTTATTGAACAGGAATCGGTCGCGCTTTTTCAATCAGAATTATTCGCTTCGTATGCCTGCGATTTTCAGATTGCAGTCGGAAATATTCCATGGCTGTTTTCCGAGGCGGCATAGGGCTTTTTCTTAGCTATTTGCAGAATCCGTCCAGGGCCCGAACAGGTTTGTTTCAAGTAGAAAGCACCGGCTCGTTTATGTATCCAGCGCGTGATTTCCTGAATCGAGCGCCTTAAGTTGATGCAAGTCAGAGCTTGGAAGCTGTTTTGGGAGTACGCTCAAGCAATGAGCCGAGAGGACGCGAGGGACCGGGTACCCGGGTTCCGCGGCCGCCTGGTCTGGGCGGTTCAGGCTTTTTTGATTCTTTTCGCCGTCTGGGCGATGCTCAATGGCACTGATGGCTGGATCACCGGACTGATCGCCGCGGCGCTCGGTTCTACGGCGACGGCCTGGTTGGCGCAGGGCCTCCCGAGTCGCTGGAACCTGCTTCGGCTGGCTGCGTTCACCGGTTATTTTCTGCTCGAGTCGATTCGCGCAGGGTTCGATGTAGCGTTCCGGACGCTGCGTCCGTCGATGCCGGTCGATCCCGATTTCTTCGATTACGAGATCCGGTTGCCAGAAGGCCAGCCGCGCACGCTTCTGATCAGCATCATCACCCTGTTGCCCGGTACGCTCAGCGCCGAACTGTCGAGCGACGGCACGCATCTGGTCATCCACGAGCTGACGCCGGGCGGACGCGATGCAGTGGCCCACCTGGAGGATTGGATCGCGTGGCTGTTTGGGCTGCCCGATTGGTCTGAACATCCGCTTCTGGGAGGTCCAAAGTGATCGCTGCCGTGATGCCGTGGCTGCTTGTTTTTCTGATGCTGAATCTGGCCGCGGGGCTGTGGCGCGCGTGGCAGGGTCCGACCGACGGCGATCGCTTGCTCTCGGCGTTGCTGTTCGGCACCACCAGTATTGCGCTGCTTCTGATGATTGCCGAGTGGCTGGCGCTGCCGACCCTGCGCTCGGTCGCGCTGCTTTTGGTGATGTTTGCCAGCATTCTGTCGCTGGCGTTTTTCGGCATGCCGGAGCACGGCGATGATTGACGTATTCGCGTTGGTTCTGCTGATCGGCGGCTGCGGATTCATGTTCGCCGGAACGGTCGGGTTGCTTCGTCTGCCGGATGTCTACTGCCGTCTGCACGCCCAAACCAAGGCTGACAATCTCGGCCTGCTGTTGATTTGCGCGGCGCTCGCGTTGCTGTCCGAAAGCCTGCTGGCGGCCTCTTTGTTGCTGTTGATCTGGCTTCTGGGGCTGGTCGCTTCGACGGTTTCTGCGCACCTGATCGCGCGCCATGCGCGCGCGGCGGAGCGGGTTGATCGCGGGAAAGGCCGGTGATCGGTACGCTGGCAGTCGACCTGCTGCTGGTTTCGATCCTGATCGGACTGGCGTGGCAGGTCGTTCGCGGCCGGGTGCTGTTTCGCGCAATCGTGTTTTTTGTGGCGTTCGGACTGATCATGGCGATGATCTGGGGACGCCTCGGCGTGCCGGACCTGGCACTGGCCGAGGCCGCCATCGGTGCCGGTCTGACCGGCGCACTGATGCTCGGTGCGTTCCGTCGATTGGTCGAGATCGACGCTCGCCAGGCGGTTTCCGGCGGGCTGCGTCCGTCGCCGCGACTTTCGCTACTGCTTTCACTTCTGGCCGGGCTGCTGGTCGCGGTGCTGGGGCTGGCCGGGCTGGAGCTCCGGGGTGGATCAGGCGAGGCCGGACGAGCTGCACTGGACAGCCTGCATCTGACCGGACTGGGTAACCCTGTGTCGGCGGTGTTGCTGCTGTTTCGCGGGCTGGATACCGTGTTCGAGATGCTGGTGCTGCTCGGCGCTTTCCTGGGCGCGCGTCACGTCGCCGAGCGCGATCGCCGATCCGGAGCCGCTATCGCCAGCCATCGACTGCCGATGGTCGGTGCACTGCAGATGACCGTCGTGCCGCTGGCGCTGGTGGTTGCGCTGCACTTGCTACGCGCCGGTGCCAACGATCCGGGCGGCGCATTCCAGGCCGGCGCCGTGCTGGCGGCCGGCGGCGTGTTGCTTACCTTGACCGGCCGGGTCGTTCCGCAGGCGCAGGCCGGTCTTTTGACTCGATTCAGCCTGATCTTCGGGACGCTGATGCTCGCCGGTAGCGGCATCGTCCCGTTGATCTATGGCGGGGTGTTGATGGCACCGCCCGGCAAGACCGCGATCTATGCCATCGAGGCGGCGATGATGGTCTCGATCGGCGTCACGCTGTCGCTGCTGTTTTCCGCTTCGGCCGGGCTCAGGGCGGTGCGCTCGTGACCGCCGAGCTGTACGTATTCGCCGCCGCCGCGGTATTCGGCATCGGCGTCCACGGGTTGCTGATCGCCCGTCACTTGATGCGAAAGCTGCTGGCAGTCAACCTGATGCTCAGCGCGGTGTTTCTGCTGCTGCTGCTGTTCTCCACGCCGATCGGCGGAAAACCGGACCCGATTCCGCAGGCTCTGGTGCTGACCGGAATCGTGATCGCGGTCTCCTCGACAGCCTTCGCGTTGGCTTTGATGGTTCGGCTGTTCCGTTTATCCGGCCGCGCGACCCTGCCGCGCTTCGAGCCCGACGATGACTAACGCGCTGGCCGGCGTGGTATTCGTCCCCATGGCCGCGCTGTTCGCGGTGATCTTGCTGCCGTCTCGATACAGTCGCGCAGTTGCGATCGCCGGGCTGCTGCTGTGGCCGATCTTCCTGATTCCGCTAACGGCGATGGTGCGTGCCGAAGGCGCGGTGACGCTGGCGCTTGGAAACTGGCCTGTCCCGCTCGGCATCGGCTGGCGCGTCGATGGCTTGACCGTGGTCACGCTGTGGCTGAACGCCGCGGTGGCACTGGCCGGCACGGTTCGAGCGGCCGGATTCTTCGATCCGGAGCGTCACGGAGCGCGAACCTATTGGCCGCTGTGGCTGTTGTTGGTGACCGCAACGAATGCCGCGCTGGTCTCGGCCGATCTGTTCAACCTCTACGTCGGGTTGGAGTTGATCACGCTGGTCTCAGTAGCGCTGATCGCGACCGCGGACAATGTCCCGGCGCTGCGCGCAGCGATGCGATACCTGCTTCTCGGCATGCTGGGATCGTTGTTCTATCTGCTCGGTGTCGGCATGGTCTACGGCCAGACCGGCAGCCTGGCGCTGGCCGTACCCGCTGGCGGCGCAGCGCTCGATTCGACCGCATTGGTGCTGATGCTGACCGGATTGATGGTCAAGGCCGCGGTGTTTCCGCTGCACGTCTGGCTGCCCGACTCATACGGCCAGGCGCCCGGTCCGGTCGGGGCGCTGCTGGCTGCCGTGGCCGGCAAGGTCGCGCTGGTCGCGCTGTGGCGGATCTGGTTCCTGTTTGCGCCAGACGATACCGCGCTGCCTTGGCTCATCGGTGCGCTCGGTTCTGCCGCCGTTGTCTATGGCTCGTTGGCGGCGATGGTCCAGACCCGGCTCAAGCGTGTCGTCGCGTACTCCAGCGTCGCGCAGGTCGGCTTTCTGCTGATGGTTGTGCCGCTGGCGAGTCCTGCGGCATTCCAGGGTGCCGGCTTCCACCTGCTGGTGCACGGCTTCGCCAAGGCTGCCATGTTTCTGGCCGCCGCCAACATCCTGATCGCGCTGGGTACCGATGCGGTCGGTCGCCTGTCGGGCCTCGACAAGCGCATGCCGCTGGAGGCGTTCACGTTGGCGCTGGCCGGCGTGACGCTGGTCGGTTTACCGCCCACGGGGGGCTTCATCGGGAAATGGAAGCTGCTGGAGGTGGCGTGGCAGCAAGCCGGATGGGCGTGGCTGATCACGATTCTGCTGAGCGGCCTGCTGAGCGCCGCCTACGTGTTCCGGATCCTGGCCATGACCTGCTTTCACCCGCGTCACTCCGGTTCGAGGGCGGTGCCGCGCAAGCCGCCGCTGGCGGCCAGCCTGGCTGCGCTGCTGCTGGCGCTGTGCGGAGTTGTTATCGGGATGTTCCCGGGACCGGTCCTCCGACTACTTGCGCTTGCCGCGCCAGGAGGCGTTTCATGACGACGCCGTGGCTCAACCAGGCGCTGCCGCTGGCCGTAGTGCTGGTTTCCGTGGTTGCTGCCGTCATCATTTTTGCGGCCGGCGAAGAGCGGCGGTTGCTCAGGATCGTGGTCAATCTGGTGGCTGCCGGGATCAAATTCGCGCTGGTGGTCTGGATCGGCCTGACGGTGCTGGCCGGAAACGCCCCGGAGTTCCGATATGAGATTCTCCCGGGCCAGGAGCTGGTGCTGCATGCCGATGCGCTGAGCATCCTGTTTGCCTCGCTGTCGGCGCTGCTGTGGCTGGTCACGACGATCTACGCCATTGCCTATCTCGAGCGTTCGCCCAACCGGGCTCGATTTTTCGGCTTCTTCAGCTTGTGCGTGACATCGACCATGGGGATCTCCATGGCCGGAAACCTGTTCACGTTTTTCCTGTTCTACGAGTTGTTGACGTTGACCACCTGGCCGCTGGTAGTCCACAGCGGCACGCCGCAAGCGCTGGCCGCAGGACGCTCGTACCTGCGCTATACGCTCACCGGCGGCGTATTGTTCCTCGCCGGCGTGCTCTGGCTGTACGGCCTGGCGGGCAGCGTCGAATTCACCCCCGGCGGCACGCTGAGCGGATTGGGCGAGGAGTACGCGATTCAGCTCCGGGTGATTTTCGTATTACTGGTCGCTGGCATGGGCGTAAAGGCGGCCCTGGTGCCGCTGCACGGCTGGCTGCCGGTCGCGATGGTCGCCCCGGCGCCGGTCAGCGCGCTGCTCCATGCAGTCGCCGTCGTCAAGGCGGGCGCGTTTGCGTTGATCCGGCTCGTCGAAGACGTCTACGGCTTTGAACTCATGTGCGAACTCGGCCTTCAGCTGCCGTTGATGCTGCTGGCCGCAACGACCATCGTGTTCGGCTCGGTTCGAGCGCTGCAGCAATCCAGCATCAAGCGAAGGCTGGCCTATTCGACGGTCAGCCAGGTTTCCTACATCGTGCTCGGAATCGCCACCGGCGGCTTGTTGGCCACGGCCGGCGGCATGGTGCACCTGGTCAACCAGGGCATCATGAAGATCACGCTGTTCTTCTGCGCTGGGGTCTTCGGTTTGGCGCTGGGCGTGAATCGGGTCAAGGAGCTCGACGGCATGGGCTATCGCGCGCCATGGACGTCGGCCTGCTTCAGCATCGCGGCGATCGGCATGATCGGCGTGCCGCCGGTCGCCGGGTTCGTCACCAAATGGTATCTGGGCTCGGGCGCATTGGCGGTCGGTCAGCCCTGGGTGGTTGCGGTGCTCATTACCAGTGCATTGCTCAACGCAATGTACTTCCTGCCGTTGCTCAAGCGCATCTGGCTTGTGCGCCCGGCGCCTGGGGCCGGGCCGGCGGAGTACCTGGGTCGGATCGAGCACGTGGCGCTGGTCGGCTCGGCGGTGGTCACGGCCTCGCTTTCGGTTGCGATCGCGCTATTGGCCGCGCATCGGCTCAGCCCGCTGAGCTGGGTGCTGCGAATCGCTTCGGAGTATTTCCCATGAGCGCCCTGATCGCTTCGCTGCTGCCTTTGATCCTCGCAGTCGCTGTGCTGGTGCCCGGCCGGAGCCGACAACTGGCGATTGCTGTTGCGCCGTGGCTGCCGCTTTCCCTGCTCTGGCCGGCATTCGTGGGCGGCGGTTGCGACTGTGGCGACCTGCTGCTCGGGTTGCGCCTCGGTGTCGACCCGGTCACTGGCCCGCTGTTGTTGTTGTGTGCACTGGCCTGGACCACGGCCGGATGGTTTGCCGGGCAACGCGTCGGCGAGGCGCCGGTGCTGTTCTGGGGCGGATGGCTGGCCAGCCTCGGGGGCATGTCGCTGTTGCTGCTGGCTCGCGATATCGCGGGACTCTACATCGGCTATGCCATTCTCAGCCTCGCCTCCTGGCTGTTGGTCGTTCACGCGCAGAACAAGGCTGCATGGCGCGCCGGCACCGTGTACCTGATCATGGCGCTGGTCGGCGAGATGGCGGTGTTCGCCGGCGTCGTGGCGATCGTCTCGCAGGTCGGCAATGCCGAGCTTCTGGCACTCGAAGCGCCGGCTGTGCTGGAGGCACACTGGCGATGGCTGCTGTTCGCCGGCTACGCGGTCAAGATGGGCATGCTCGGGCTTCATCTGTGGCTGCCGCTGGCCCATCCGGTTGCGCCGGTTCCGGCGAGCGCGATCCTTTCCGGCGTGATCGTCAAGGCCGGGCTGGTCGGCTGGCTGCGCCTGCTACCGCCGGGCAGCGGCATGGAGGCGGCCTCGGATCTGCTGATCGCGCTTGGGTTGTTTACCGCGTTCGGAGGCGTCGCGCTGGGACTGGCGCAGGACCGGATCAAGGTGGTGCTGGCCTATTCGACGATCAGTCAGATGGGTCTGGTGCTCGCGGCGTTCGGTGCGCTTCTGGCAACCGATCAGCCGTTGGCGGCCTACGCGTGGCTGGGTGTGCTGATCCTGCATCACGGGTTGAACAAGGCGTCGCTGTTCCTGGCCTGTGGCTGCGCCCCCGGAAGGGGCTTCGGGCGCGGCGTCCTGCTCGCGCTGCCGGCGCTGGCGTTGTCCGGAGCCCCGTTGACCACCGGCGTGCTCGGCAAGCACGGGTTGAAGACGATCTTCCACGATGCCGGATTCGGAGACGGGTGGATTCTGGTGTTGAGCCTGACTTCGACCGCAACCGCCCTTTTGCTGTGGCGATTCTGGCGGCTGGCGCGCGCCGAGACATCGCACCAGTCCGCGCATCCGGCCTGGCTTGTCCTGACTGCTGCAGCGGTGGTCGTGCCCTGGGTCTGGGCTGCAATCGCCGGACTCGATATCGTCTATCCGTTGACCCATGTGCCAGCCGCGCTGTGGCCGCTGGTGCTGGCCGCCGTGTTGATCCTGATCGCCGGGCGCTTTCCGGTGATCGGTCGAATCCGGGTGCCGCCGGGTGACCTCGTCGTTGTCGTCGAGCGGATCGTCGCCGCTGCCGTTCGCGCCTGGCGGCGGATCGCTCCGGAGCCGCCCGATATCGCGTTCCACGCGTCGGGCCGCCCCGGCCACGCGATGATTCGCTCGGCCGAGCGCTATCTGCGCGCCGTGCCGGTGGCCGGCTTCCTGATCCTGGTGGTCGGCGCGCTGATGTGGCTGATGGTTTCCTGATGGTTTCCTGGACTGCGGTGGTGTGGGCAGTACCGCGCCGGCGGCGTTAGAATCGCGCAACAGCCGTGCCGGACGGATGCTTCGGCGGGCTGCTTCGGGGTTGAACAAAAAAACAGAAAGGCACAGCAATGCGCATCGGCGTACCCAAGGAAATCAAGAATCATGAATATCGGATCGGCTTGACACCCGCCGGTGTTCGCGAGCTGGCCGGACACGGTCACGAAGTCATGGTGGAGCGCGACGGTGGGACGGCCATCGGGCTGACCGACGATCAGTACGAGCGCGCCGGCGGCCGGATCGTCGACAGCGCCGAGGAGATCTTTGCTACGACCGACATGATCATCAAGGTAAAGGAGCCGCAGCCCAGCGAATGCGAGATGTTGCGCGAGGGCCAGATTCTCTATACCTACCTGCACCTTGCGCCCGACCCGCGTCAGACCCGAGGCCTGGTCGACTCCGGCTGCACTGCGATCGCTTATGAAACGGTAACCGACAAGCACGGTGGTCTACCGCTGCTGGCGCCGATGTCCGAAGTCGCCGGGCGGATGTCGATCCAGGCCGGCGCGCATGCCCTGGAGCGCGCGCAGGGCGGTTCGGGCGTACTGCTCGGCGGCGTGCCGGGCGTGCGGCCCGCGGAAGTGATGATTCTCGGCGGCGGCGTGGTCGGGCTCAACGCCGCGCGGATGGCGATGGGGATGGGCGCCGACGTCACGATCTTCGATCGCTCGCTTCCGCGCCTGAAGTATCTCGACGAGCTCTACGGCGAGCGTCTGAATACCCTGTATTCGACCGCCGAGGCCATCGACGAGCATCTGTCGACGGTCGATCTGGTCGTCGGTGCCGTCCTGATTCCGGGCGCATCGGCCCCGAAGCTGGTGCGCAAGGACCAGCTGGCGATCATGCAGCCGGGCTCGGTGCTGGTAGACGTAGCGATCGACCAGGGCGGCTGTTTCGAAACTTCTCACCCGACCACGCACCAGGATCCCACCTACGAAGTCGACGGCATCATCCACTACTGCGTCGCCAACATGCCGGGCGCTGTCGCAAGAACCTCCACTTTCGCACTCACGCACGCGACGCTTGCCTACGCGGTTCAACTTGCCGACAAGGGTGCACGCCGGGCCATGCTCGACGATCGCCATCTGCTCGACGGGCTCAACGTGCATCGCGGCCAGGTTACCTACGCTGCGGTAGCCGGCGATCTTGGTTATGACTACGTTCCACCTGCCGAAGCGCTGTCAGCCGGCTGACCCGCGGCGTTGACTTCTTGTTGGTGGGCGCTTGGTACCGTCGGGCGCTGATCGTCAGGGAGGTCGATACGTGGACGGAAAGCCGCTACCCGGGGAAACGCCAACAATGAAGCGCGTCCGGCGCGGGGCGGGCGTTATCGGCATATTGGTTGCGGCTGCTCTGGTGCTCTGGATCCCGGCAGGATTCGTGCCCGGGATACCAGGTCCCGTCGACGTCTTCGGTGTCGATGGTCTGAGAACTCCGGCCTCGTTCGCCGTTGGCGGACTGGTGTTGGGTGCCATCGGATTTTTCGAACCCTGAACGAATCGTCCAATCCATACGAAAATCGAAGGAGATCGCTCATGTTCAAGACGTCCGACCTACTGATCCTGGCCGCTGCGTTGCTTTCTCTGGCGCTATCGGCATTTTTCTGGTTCAACAAAGAAGTCGAGCTTGCGCTATTCACCGGAATCTGGGTTCCTTCGGTCCTGGCGTTCGGCATCTACTTCAAGCTCGCAGCGTTTGTCAGTGGCGGTGCCCGTCATGAGTGAGTCGTTGTTCTTCGGGATTGCGGTGTTCGTATTCGCGGTACTGGTACTGGGACTGGCGCTGACGATTGCCGAGTTCCGGCACGGTGAGCCGCGTGAGCAGCAAAGGCGTGCCGAACGTTCCCGCGGCGCCGGTGCCGAGCGTCAGGCTCCTTAGCCTACGTCGGGGTCCGGGTGTAGCTCGCGCCGTGTTGATGTGAACACGCTATCCTCCGCCGGCTGATTACAAAAAATAACCCGCAGGACCGGGAGGAAGAAGACAATGAAATCAAGGATCCTGATCGCCGGGCTGGCATTTTTGCTGGTCGGATGCGGCAGCGACGAGGCCGAGCAGAGCGGCGCGAGCTTCTCCGCTCGAGAATCGTCGATGCCGGTCCGAGCATTCATCGTCTCTCGTCAGGACCTGTCTCGACGCGTGCAGGTTGCTTCTCCGGTCGCGCCGCTCCGACGCATCGAACTGGCCGCTCGCACCGACGGCATCGTCAGCGAGGTGATGGTCGAGGCCGGAGATCGTGTCGAGCAGGGACAGCTGCTGGCCCGGCTGGACGTGAGCGAACAGCGCGCCGAGCTGGCGCGAGCGGAAGCGGCTTTGCGTGAAGCGCAGGCCAATTTCGATCGTCTTCAGCGTCTTCGCGAGAGCGATTACATCGACGAAGCGAGCTTTGTGACGTCTCGATCGGAGCTTGAGGTTGCTGAAAGCGACGTCAGGCTCTGGGAAACCCGAGTCGAGTTCGGCCGCATCGTAGCGCCGGTGGACGGCCACGTGATCGCTCGCATGGTGGAGCCCGGCGCCGCGATCGGCCGACTTGCCCCGGCGTTCGAGCTTGCGGATCTTGATGAATTGGTCGTACGCGTCGGCGTTTCGGAGCTTGACCTTGAACAGCTTGACATCGGGGACGCGGTACCGGTGCGCGTCGACGCGGTCGCTGCGCAGGGCCCGATCGATGGGCGGGTCCGTCGGATCTTTCCGGCAGCCGAAGACGCCAGCCGCTTGGTAACGGTGGAAATCGAGATGCCCGGAGCCTTCGAGCGCGGCGTACGGCCCGGTTATCTCGCTCGAGCCGATCTGCTGGTCGATTTTCGCCAGGACGTTCTGGCAGTGCCGACCGGCTCGGTCGGCGTCGGGGACCGGTCGTACGTGATGGTGATTGACGAGAACGACGAGTTGGTGCGTCGTGTCGTCGACACGGGCGTGATTCGCGGCAGCTGGCGAGAGATCACCGGGGGGCTGCAGTCGGGGGATCGGATCGTTTCTTCCAACCCGATCGATCTGGCGGAGGGCGATCTGGTTCGCATCGTCGACACGATTACCGGCGGGGCCTCGAACCGCCGCGGTGGTGAGGCATGAGTTCTGACGATTCCCAGCAGGAAGATCCCGGTCTGGAAATCAATCCCGATCGTCGTGAGAAGCGCCGTGCGGCCGCCGACGCGCAGGACCCGGCGCGAGGAACCCGCTATTACCGTGGTCTGACCCACGCGGCGATCCGCCGGCCGGTCGGAACGCTGGCGCTTTCGCTGGTCGTGCTGGTTATGGGCTTCTTCTTCGTTGGCCGTCTGCCGGTCAACCTGCTGCCCGAGGTCGTCTACCCGCTGGTCCGGGTCAACGTCAACTTTCCGGGCGCGTCACCGGAAGTCATCGAAGAGCAGGTCACGCGTCCGCTGGAGCGCGCGCTCGCAGCCACCGAGGGCCTGGTCTCCATCGACAGCGAGGCCGAAGAGGGGCGAACCGACGTCAACCTGCGATTCGAATACGGGACCGACCTCGACACGGCGCTCCAGAATGCGGCGCGTCTGCTCGAGCCGGTGCGCGCGCAGTTGCCGGACGGTGTACGGCCCCCGCGACTACGGAAATGGGATCCGGGCACGTCATCGATTTTCGAGGCCGGTTTTTCCTCGGATCTGAGAACGCCGCGCGAGGTGCGAGACTGGGTCGATAACCGGCTTGCACCTCAGCTCCAGACCATCAACGGCGTTTCCGGCGTGGAATCCATCGGCGGCCAGGAGCGCGAGGTCGAGATCATCGTCGACCAGCAGCGATTGAGATCCTACGGGCTGACCATGTCGGACGTCGCCGATCAGCTGGCTCAGGAAAACCTGGCGGTGGCCGCTGGCAACGTCACTTCGTCGAGTCTCGACGTCATGGCCCGGACCGATAGTCGATTCGAGTCGCCTGAAGAGATCGCCAACGTATTGATGAGCGTGCCCGGATCGGATCGGAGAATCCGCCTCGAGGACGTGGCAGAGGTTCGGGATGGTTTTGCCGAACAGCGATTGTTCGTTCGCCTCAACGGTATTCCAGCGGTTCAGGTCTCGGTGTTCAAACAGCCCGAGGCCAATACCGTCGCCGTTGTAGACCAGGTGATTGCACGGCTCGATTCGCTGGATCGTTCGGGTTTCATCCCACCGGACATGGAGTTCCGCATCACCGAAGATGCCGCGTACTTCATTCGAAAATCGGTGGAATCGGTTTCAACCGCCGCGCTGTTGGGCGCGGCACTGGCGATGGTCGTCGTACTCGGTTTTCTGGGCAGCCTGCGAAAAGCGTTCGTCATTGGCCTCTCGATTCCGCTGGCGGTGATGGCGACCTTTGCGTTAATGGGCGCCGGTGGTCTCACGCTCAACGTCATGAGTCTGGGCGGACTGGCGCTGGGCGTCGGGTTGTTGCTGGACAACGCCATCGTCATGCTCGAAAACATCTCGCGTCATCGCGATTCATTGAAAAAGGATGGTGAGACGGCCGCGCACGACGGCGCCGACGAAGTCATTTCCGCCGTGGCTGCCGGAACCCTGACCAACCTGGCCGCGGTAGCGCCCTTTTTGCTGGTAACCGGACTGGCCACGCTGGTCTTCCGGGAGTTGCTGATCACGATTTCATTCGCGGTCATGGCATCGTTGGCCGTGGCGCTGACGCTGGTGCCGATGCTGGCCGCGCAGTTTGCGAAGATTCGCTTCCAGTCCGGCTTCGACCGATCGATCTTCTTCCGTGCGTTCAACGGAAGCGTCGAATGGCTTTCCGCAGGCTACCGACGGCTGCTGGCCGGGCTGCTGCGCTGGCGCTGGGCGGTCGTGTTCGGTGGTGTTGCCCTGTTCGTAGGCAGCCTTCAACTGGCCGGGCAGCTCGGTAACGAGTTTCTTCCCGAGCTGGATGACGGTGAGCTCGGCTCGTCGATCTCGCTTCCCCCGGGCGCGACGCCCGAGGAAACCGATGAGGCCGTGCGGCGGATGGAATCCGTGCTGTCGGAGATGCCGCACGTTGAAAGCCTGTTTGCGCTGGCCGGCGGCAACGTCTGGGGCGGCGTCGTGAATATCCGCCCGGGGCGCGGGTACGTGTTCGTGCGCCTGACCGACGCCGAGGACCGGCCCGACTGGCCCGCCAACCGCTGGGTCCGCGAGGCGCGGAGTCGTATCAATGCGCTGGACATTCCGGGCGCGCGCGCCTGGGTCTGGTCGCCCGGCATCCGGGGCTTGACCTTCGGGAATTCAGGAGAAGACATGGAGCTCAGCGTCGTCGGCGACGATATCGGTGAACTCCAGCGCGTCGCTGCCGACATCGTCGATGCGATCCGACCGATTCCGGGCCTCAACCGGATCAGGATGCAGGACGAAGACCGCACGCCGATGCTCGACATCGATGTCGATCGCGAACGTGCAGCGGCCTTGAACCTTGATTCGGCGTCGGTCGCCCGGAGTTTGAGAGACGCTGTCAGCGGCTACGTACCGACTCGTTACTCGACCGGTGGCAATGAATACAACGTGCGCGTCCGATTGCCCGACGAAGCCGTTGAAGACATCGATGGCCTCGGGCAGGTCATCATCGCCAACGGGATCAACGGTCCGATTCAGGCCCGCCAGGTGGCGACGTTCAGCCTTCAGGAAGGCCCGGCCGAGATCGCGCGAGAAAACCAGGTGCGCGTGCAGCGCATCACCGGGGACTTCGATCCGTCGATGAGCGATGTCGGCACGATCATGAATGCGGTTCGAGAACAGATCGCCAGCGTCGACATGCCGGCCCAGTACAGCGTCATCCTGGGCGGGCAATTTGAAACCGTGCGCGAAACCAACCGAGAGATGGCGATCGTCATCGCGCTGGCCGTTTTCCTGGTCTTTGTCGTGCTCGCGGTCCAGTACGAGAAGCTGTCGAATCCGATCGTCATCATGACGGCTGCCCCCCTGGCTGCGACCGGTTCAGCGGTCGCGCTGTACCTGACCGGCACACCGATCAGCGCGCCGGTATTCCTGGGGACGGTACTGCTCATCGGCATCGTGGTCAATAACGCCATCCTGCTGGTCGAGTACATCGAGCGACGCCGCAGCGCGGGCTGGGAAATGGCGGATGCGGTGGTCGAGGCCGGTGGAATTCGCCTGCGCCCGATCCTGATGACGACGCTGACCACGGTCGTCGGCATGATGCCGCTGGCTGTGGGCATGGGTTCGGGCTCGATGCTGATGCAGCCGCTGGCGGTTGCGGTAGTCGGCGGGCTACTGTCGGCAATGCTGCTGACGCTGTTCCTGGTGCCGTGTCTTTACGTGATCGTGCAGAACGCGTCGGATGCGCTGCGCGGCCTGCTGCTCAAGCGCAGCAACACGGACGACGGTCCGGTGCCGAGCGCTGCCGGGACGAGCTGACGCGTCGCCCGACCGATCTGAAGGGTCCCCGTTCCGGGGGCCCGGGGAATCACCTGAAATATCAAATACAGGCCGTTCCGGACAAGCGTGCTCGCATGGAATATTCGCGAGGACGCGGTGACCCGGTT
>JGI12109J20283_10218982_pt1 | contig 25810 bp, 18 predicted proteins | sample ElkSlonscriptome_12_FD_20283 | JGI IMG/M metagenome (IMG submission 20283)
CGCGTCGACAGCTTTGCGTACACGATCCGACGTTGATCGGCCGAGATCGACGCCGCGTCGACGTCCCAGAGCAACGTGACCGCGGTGTTCGATCGGTTCACGTGCTGGCCACCGGGCCCCTGCGACGTCGTGGCTTCGAAGTCGAACTCCGCAGGATCGATCGTGGGTCCACCGGGAATCCGGATCATGACCGCCTCGCACGGCCGCGGGTGCGGCCGGAATTCAGTGAGCGCTCTCGGTCGCCGTGTCGTCGTCGGAAGGCGACGCGACGGGCGCCGCGTGATCGGGCGCCAGCCGCTCGTCGTAGCTGGGAATCCGCGCGATGAAGGCCGCCACCAGCAGGCCGACCGTCATCCATCCGGCCCGGGCGAGAGGATCCTCGAGCGCGAACCACGAGGACGTCGCGAAGGCGATCAGGACGAGCGCGATCGCGCGTGGCTTGACCCGGCGAGGGATCCGCCGGTGGTTGCGCCACGCATGCAAGGGCGGTCCCACGATCCGGTGATTCAGCAGCCAGTTGTAGAAGCGTTCGTTCGCACGCGCGAAGCAGGCCGCAGACAGGATCAGGAAGGGCATTCCCGGCAGCAGGGGAAGCACGACACCGGCGATCCCCAGACCGGCCAACAGGACACCGGCACCGATCAGCAGGCAGCGGACGGTCCGGTTCGAATGCGGGTGGACCTCGTCGCTGAAATCGCGGTGGGGACGCATCGGGGTCGCCTCGAAGTGGCCGGGGGATGTCGGGATGAGCGTTGTCGGCTCTTGGCGGGCCGAGCTCGAACGCCGCGGACATCACGAACAGGATACACCTCTGGCGCGAAGTCGCCCGTGACCGCCGATCCACGCCCGGCTATGCTCACCGGCGCGCGGGGCGCCCTGTCGGCACCCCGCCGCCCGGAACCACCCTCCCCGCGACCCGCCGAGGCACTGCGATGACCGAGCACGACCCCTCCCAGCAGGGCTGGAAGACGATCGATCCCGTCGACCCGGAAAAACTCACGGAAGCCCGCCTGCAGATCCACTGGGCAGCTCAGGTCGTGGCCGCGATCGGCAACACGCACATGGAGATCGCGCCCGACGACGGCCAGAGCAACTTCGGCTGGGTCGACGGCATGCAGCTCTTCGCCGGTCGTTACATTGGCGATCCACCGCTCGGATTCGGGGCCTTCGACCCCGCCGCGCGTGCGCTCACCTTCAACGAGCCCGGAGGCGAGGTCCTGACCTCGATCGAGACCGATGGCAAGACGCTCGACGAACTCTACGACGCCATGGAACGGGCGATCGCCGGGGCCCAGGACACCGATCCGGTCCACTTGAAGCGCCCGTCCTACGACATGCCCGCGCATCCGGTCGGCAAAGGCGGGGCGTTCGGCGGGGACGACGACGACGCACGCCTCGCTCTGAAGCACTGGTTCCACGACGCGAACCTGGTCATGCGCGACCTCAAGGCCAAGACCACCAGCCTGACCGCGACGCTGCCGCGCCTGTGGCCCCACCATTTCGACCTGGGCATGTTGATGTCGCTCGAAGAGCACGGCGACCCGTCGAAGGGGCGTTCGATCGGGATCGGTCTGGCGCCGGGCGACGACGGCGATCCGCAGCCCTACTGGTACGTGAACCCCTATCCCAAGCCGGAGTCGATCGACGGCCTGCCGCAACCGGCCTTCGGCGCGTGGAACACCGAGGGATTCGTCGGTCTGAAGCTCGATGCGACCTCGGTCATCGGAGACGGCAATGGCCAGGAGGAACGCGTCCGCCAGTTCCTCGGCGATGCGATTTCGATCTGCCGTGACTCGCTCTCCGGTGACTGATCGGGAGCGACGGCTCTAGAGAAGTGGCGGCGCGGGATCGGCCTGGTCGGTCCCCAGTCGTCCGACCTCGATCTTCGCGCGGATGTAGCTCTGCCGTTCCACGGGACGACCCGCGAGCCGTCGCAACATCGCGATCTGACCGACGTGGGTCAGGACGTCGGCGAAGGGTCCCTGGACGAGCGTCTCGAGCGGCCATCGGTGGGTCGGGCTGCCGTCGTGCAGGTGCTGGTCCAACACGGCCAATTCATCGTGCACGGCGCCGACGAGGTCGTCCCATGCGAAGTGCTCGTGGACTGCCTCCTCGACGTCGATCTCCGGCTCGAAGGTCGAGCGCGCGAGACGCAGCACGTGGACGCAATGCGTGATCAACACCCTTGGCGACCGGACACCCTCGCCGGGATCGTAGTCCCGGAAGGACTCGGGCGCGTCCACGACCGCCGCATGGAATCGGTACGCGACGGCGGCGAGCAGGTGACGCAGAGGGTCGATTTCCACGGGCCCCATCCTCGATGAAAGGAACTGCGAGCCTAGCACAGAAACCCGGGAGGACCTCGGAATCCCGACCGGAGAACGACCCCATCCGGTCACGGGTCCGGCGGGTGGCCGTAAGCCCTCGTGCCCGGTACCTTGAGCGGACCCCAGCGGCCCCTTCCCTGGCACCGAAGGACCCTGTCGCTTCCGGCACCAGCCCCTGGAATCCATGAGCAAGAGCACCGACGAGCGCCTGCGCCGGACTTTCGAACTGTTGCAGGCCCAACTCCGTCGCGAGAGCGAAGAACCGGTGGCCCCGGTCGAGTCCGCCGAGGAACTCCTCGCGCGCCTCGACCTCCGCGTCGGCGAGGCAGTCGACGACGAGCGCCTGTTCGCGACTCTCGACGCCCTGGTCGCGGCCACGCCGCGCACCACGACGCGACGTTTCTTCAATCAACTCTTCAGCGGGCGAGACGACTTCGGCGTGATCGGCGAACTGATCGCGTCCTTCCTGAACTCCTCCATGTACACCTTCAAGGCCGCGGGGCCGCAGGTGATCGTGGAGCGCGAAGTCACGCGGCGCATGGCCGAACTCGTCGGCTTCGACCAGGGCGAAGGTCTCTTCGTTCCGGGCGGATCGCTCTCGAACATGGTCGGCATGATCCTGGCGCGGAACGCGCACCGTCCCGAAGGCAGGAACGAGGGATTCCACGGAGCGCCGTTGACGCTCTACGCGTCGCGGCAGAGCCACTACTCCCTGCCCAAGAACGCGGGCATGATGGGGCTCGGACGAGACAACGTGCGCGAGGTCGACATCGACTCCGAAGGCTGCATGCGACCCGATGCCCTGCGCGAACGGATCCAGGCGGATCGCGAGGCGGGACTCGATCCCTTCTTGATCGTCGCGACGGCGGGAACCACGGTGCTGGGCGCCTTCGATCCGATCGACGCGATCGCCGACGTCGCCGAGGAATTCGGCCTGCGCCTGCACGTCGACGGTGCGCTCGGAGGAAGCGTTTCGTTCAGCGCACGACATCGCGGCATGCTCGCCGGCAGCGACCGCGCGGACTCCTTCACCTGGAACGCGCACAAGATGCTCGGCGTCCCCCTCGCCGCATCGGTGATCCTCACGAAACGACGCGGCGAACTCCACGGAAGCTTCGACGAGCAAGCCAGCTACCTGTTCCAGGATGCCGCGTCGCAGTACGAACACGGCACCATGTCGATCCAGTGCGGCCGGCGCAACGATGCCCTGAAGTTCTGGGCGTCGTGGAAGAGCCACGGCGACGCGGGACTCGGGGCGCGGGTCGATCACCTCTTCGATCTGGCACGCTACGCTGCGGCTCGCGTCGAATCCGACGACGCGTTGGTGCTCAGCAAGGACCCGTCGTCGGTGACCGTGTGTTTCGAGGTGCGCGGGCGCAGCAGCGAGGACGTCTGCGAGCGCCTTCGCCTCGAGGGGCGTGACCTGGTCGGATACGGTGTCGTCGACGGGCGACGCGTGGTCCGGCTCGCGCTGGTGAACGGCGCCATGGATCGCGCCGACGTCGATGCCTTTTTCGACGACGTCCTGGCCGTCGCGGCCCACAGCGAGCAATCCGACAACGCGATCGAGGCCGCCGCCGAGTGACGGCTTGATCCGATCTTCAAACAATCCGAACAGGGCCACGATCGGCCCTCGAAACGCCCCCGAACGAAGATTCGGGAATGGTCAAGTTTCACCCGTGCTTAATCGGTGATTCATGGGCCGCAACTACACTGTCGCCCGTCCGATACTCGACATATCCGGGCACCGAAACCTTCCACTCCGAGCACCTCTGGGCGAGTCGCAAGACTCCTTCCCACAGATCGTTCGGCACGCCGACGATTTCGCCTCTCTCTTTTTGCTCTTCTTGGAGGTACCCAGCACCATGACCTTTCAGCTCGAGGCCATCCGTCTCTTGGCTTTCGGTCTGGTTGCGCTCGCTGTTCCGGCTGCTGCGCAGCCGGGAATCATTTACGATTCGAACATTCTGTTCAACAACAACAGCGGTGGCACCCAGTTCGACACGAACCTCGGCTCCGGTGGAGACACCAACGCCTTCGTCACTGGAAACTTCTCGCGCAACCTGATCGGCGTCGATCCTCTGCTCGACGCGAATTACGACACCATCGAGGGTCCGTGGGCCCCCCAGCCCAGCAGCCCTGCGTTGTTCGGGAACGGCCAGATCGATCTCCTGAACGCTTCGGAACTCGATCCTTTCTTCGTCGACGTGGACTACGCGGGCGCTCTCAGCGACGATCCGGACCAGGACTGGACGCGGGGCTGGCTCTACACCAACCTGAACGGCGGTCTCGGGCGCACCGACATCGACTTCGGGCTTCCCGTCCAGACCATCAGCGGCAACGTCGTCGACGGCACCGTGTGGACCAGCGACAACCGCTACGAACTCGTCGGTCGCGTGACCGTCGGTGACGGCGTCAAGCTGACCATCGAGCCGGGCACGGTCATCACCGGTTCGCCGGGCACCAACGCCTACCTCGCCATCGATCGTGGTGGTCAGATCCAGGCCGTCGGCACGGCCAAGGATCCGATCATCTTCACCTCGGGCGCGAACCTCGGTTCGCAGGCGCCGGGCGACTGGTCAGGGATCGTGATCAATGGTCGCGCCGTGGCCAACTGCAACATCGCCGGTCCGAACGATCCTGTCGATTGCCGTGCGACCAACGACCCCGCCGGTCCCTTCGACTGCGCGTCCGAGGGCAACGGTGGTCTCTTCGGCGGTACCGACGACGACGACGACAGTGGAGTGCTCCGCTTCGTGCGTTCGGAGTACGCCGGTCTCGAGGTCAGCCCGAACAACGAGTTGAACGCCTTCACGTTCAACGCCGTCGGTCGTGGCACGACGCTCGAGTTCCTGCAGACCTTCCGCAGCACCGACGACCACTTCGAGTGGTTCGGTGGCACGGTCCGAAGCCGCTGGTTCGTCGGTCTCGAGGGTGATGACGACGGTCTCGACTGGCAGCTCGGCTACCGCGGCCGTCACCAGTTCGCGGTCATCACGGCCCTCGGTCTCGGTGGCGCCAACCCCGAGAAGGGCATGGAGTGCGACAACAACGAGGACGACAACGAGTGCGCGAACGAGTCGGACGGTATCGTCTCGAACGTCACGCTCATCGGCGGTAGCAACGGCCGCGGTACCAGCTCGACTGGCACCAACTTCCGTCGCGGCACCAACGGTGGTGTCGTGAACTCGATCGTCGTCGACTTCGTCGGCGTCGGTTTCGACATGGACAGCTCGGCGACCTTTGCCAACGGCGTCCGCACGACGATCCCGACCGACTACGCGGCACCGGACGTCGACGCGGGTGGTATCGTCTACGACGGTAACTTCCTCTTCAACAACAACGGTGGCGGCAACCAGTTCGACACCAGTGTCGCTTCGGGTGGAAACACCGAGGACTTCGTCACGACCAACTTCGTGAACAACTCCATCGGTCTGGATCCGCAGCTCGAAGCCACCTATGACCAGATCGGTGGCCCCTGGCGTCCGATCGCCGGTAGCCCGGCCCTGTACGACAACGGTGCTTCGCTGCTCCGTGCGAGCGAGGTCGATCCGTTCTTCCAGGACGTTCCCTTTGCCGGTGCCGTACCGACCGGGAACGCCGACTGGACCCGCAACTGGATCTACACGAACCTGAACGGTGGCCTCGGTCGGACCGACATCGACTTCGGTCTGCCGGTCGTCACGGTCAGCGGGAACATCAGTGCCGGCAATGCCAATTGGAGCGCCGACAACCGCTACGAGCTCGTGGGCCGCGTGACCGTCGGTGATGGCGTCACGCTGAACATCGAGCCGGGCACGGTCATCACCGGTTCGCCGGGAACGAACGCGTACCTCGCGATCGACCGTGGCGGCAAGATCAACGCCGTCGGCGACGTGAACAACCCGATCATCTTCACCTCGGGTGCGAATCTCGGTTCGCAGGCCCCCGGGGACTGGTCGGGAATCGTGATCAACGGTCGCGCCGTGGCCAACTGCAACATCGCCGGTCCGAACGATCCCGTTGATTGCCGTGCGACCAACGATCCCGCCGGTCCGTTCAGTTGTGCGGCCGAGGGCAATGGCGGCCTCTTCGGGGGCACGGACGACGCCGACGACAGCGGTGAGATGAAGTACGTCCGCTCGGAGTACGCGGGCCTCGAGGTCAGCCCGAACAACGAGCTGAACGCCTTCACCTTCAACGCCGTCGGTTCGGGTACGAAGCTCTCCTATCTGCAGGCCTTCCGCAGCACCGACGACCACTTCGAGTGGTTCGGCGGCTCGACGCGGAGTTCGCACTTCGTCGGCCTCGAAGGCGACGACGACGGTCTCGACTGGCAGCTCGGCTACCGTGGCCGTCACCAGTTCGCGGTCATCACGGCTCTTGGCCTCGGTGGTGCCAACCCCGAGAAGGGCATGGAGTGCGACAACAACGAGGACGACAACGAGTGCGCGAGCGAGTCGAACGGCATCGTGGCCAACGTCACACTGATCGGTGGCAATCAGGGTCGCGGCACCAGCTCGACGGGCACGAACTTCCGTCGCGGTACGAACGGCATGGTGCTGAACAGCATCGTCGTCGACTTCGCCGGGGTCGGCTTCGACATGGACGGCATTGCGACCTTCGCGAATGGGGTCGGCTTTCGTCCGAACCTGTTCACGGGTGATCGTCGGACGGGCATCGAGAATGGTGTGAGCTTCAACGGTCTGAACGTGAAGCTCCGCAACAATCCGGTGCGCCCGGGCTCGAACAGTGGGTTCTTCTTCAGCCTGCCGAAGGCTTCGGACCTCTCGATCCGTATCTTCGACGCGCGCGGTCGCCTCGTGGACACCGTCTTCGAGGGTCGTCACGAAGCGGGCGAAGTCAACCAGCTGTGGAACCCGCGTAACCGTGCGAACGGCGTGTACTTCTACAAGGTGCAGGCCGGTGTCCAGGTCGCCTCGGGCAAGATGATGTTGCTGAACTACTAGGTTCCCTCACGGTCGGAGCCCGCGAGGGTTCCGGCTCGGCGGTCCGCGTCGTCGCAGTGCAGCATGGCCGACATCGATCGCGCGCGACGCGGACCGAATCCGAGGTGGGGCAGTCCGTAGACTGTCCCACCTCCGTCCGTCCGGGTCGTTTCCGGACCAACGGAACGAATCGACGATGACGTTCGAAGCGAGGACCCCCATGCCTGGTGTTCGGCAACGCGCGACCCCCGCGATCAGGACCTGTCTCCCGTCGTCGTGGCTCCACGAGTCACGACATGGAATCCGGCCGGTTCCCTTCCTGCTCGCCCTCTTCATGTTGGCTTCGACGCAGGCTGCAGCCACGCGCCACGTGCCGGGGATGAGCCTGACGGCCGAGATCTTCGCCGAAAGTGCGCCGGTGCCCCAGGTGACCGCGCCAACGGAACGAGCTCCGGTCGACTCGGCGGAAGCTCGCGGACCTCTCACCGTCGCTGCGAACACGCCCGGCGTGATCACCGGCTACGTGCGCGACGTCGAGAGCGGCAAGGGTCTGCCCTACACGAACATCATCGTCTACCGCCAGCGCGAGGGTCGGGCGCCCGAACAGGAGATGGGCAGTATTGCCCTCAATGGCGGCCAGTACTTCGCCCGGGTGAATCCGGGCACCTTCGAGGTCCGTTTCCTGTACCTGGGCTACGAAAACTTCGTCGCCGAGGACGTCGTCGTGGAGCCCGGCTCGACGGTGAGCCTCGATGCGAGCATGAAGGTCAAGCCGATCGAATTCGAGGCCCTGACGATCCAGGCCCAGAAGATCACGAACACGGCCGCGGCCGCGCTGGCCACGAAGAAGCGCGAAGTGGCGGTGACCGAGTCGATCACCGCCGAGGAGATCAGCAAAGGCACCGATTCCGACGCCGCCGAGGCACTCGAGCGCGTCACCGGCCTGTCGGTCGTGGGTGGCAAGTTCGTCTTCGTCCGCGGCCTCGGCGATCGCTACAGTTCGACCACATTGAATGGCGCGCCCCTCAGTTCCCCCGAGCCCGGCCGTGAAACGGTCCCGTTGGACATCTTTCCGGCGGCCATGCTCGACAACATCGTCGTGCAGAAAGCCTACACGCCGGACATGGACGGCAACTTCGGCGGCGGCAACATCGACGTCCGCACGCGCCGGGGCATCGAGGAGCTGACCTTCACGCAGAAGCTCAGCTACGGCTTCAATCAGAGCGTGCTGGACGAGGACTTCTACACCTACGACGGCGGCGCGACCGATCTGCTGGCGATGGACGACGGAACGCGCTCGCTCGAACGCGTGCTCCCGCGTTTCGCGAAGCGGTACGTCAACCCCATCACGACCAGCAAGGGCGAACAGGTCGCAGCCACCTTCCGCGCGAAGAACGTGTGGACGCCGCGACGCGTCCAGGGACCGCCGAATTTCGGCTACTCGGGACTGCTGAGCGACGGCTTCCAGATCGGTGAACGACGGGGTTCGTACGTCGGCGCGCTCTCGTACAGCCACAGCGCCAAGACCGAACTGCAGAACGTCTGGTTCCGGCGAATCCGCGAAGAGCCTCTCGCCCCCGAGCAGGAAGTCCGTCGGACCGGCTCGGAGCGTGCCGTGTTGATCGGTGCCACGGGAGCGCTCACGTTCCAGCCGACCGACCGGTCGAACGTCCAGTACAACCTCTTGTACACGCGGGCCGCCGAAGACCAGGCGCGGTCGGCCTACGGAAAGCGCGACGGCGAGACCGATCCCTTCATCGGGCACACGCTCAAGTACGTCGAACGCTCCCTTCTCACCCATGTCCTGCGCGGGAGCACGAACCTCGGACGTCCCAACTCCGAGATCAGTTGGCTCCTCTCGAGTTCCTCCGCCGAACGCTTCGAGCCGGACAGCCGCTTCTCGCGCCTGCAGATTCGTCCCCTCGGTCGAGGCGAGGACGAGAATGGCCTGGCCTATTCCTCCGAGGGTATCGGGATCGGCGACGGCCAGGGGTCGAACATCGTCCGTCTGTGGGGCGAAACGGAAGAAACGTCGCGCACTGCGCAGGTCGACTTCAGCGTGGCCTTTCCCGAACTCGAATGGATCAAGCGCACGCTGCGAACCGGGTTCTCCTATCGTGATCGCGAACGCGCCGAGGAGTATCGTCGCTTTCCGGTCGGGATTCCGAACAACGCAATCGGTCTGCTCGAAGACGCCTACGGAATCGAAGGCGCGATCAACCAGCAATACTACGAGCAGTTCGCGCCGACGAATCCGGCGGCCTACGTGACGCGCGAGAACACGTCGCCCTACGACGGCTACAGCGCGGAGCGGAAGACGATCGCCGCCTACGGCATGTTCGACGTCGACTTCTTCGAGACCGTGCGCCTGAGCGCGGGCGGTCGCTACGAGACCAGCACGCAGACGGCGTCGTCACTCTCGTTGGTCGGCGAATCGCAGGGCCTCGAGCCGATCCTGGCGAACGCGAGCACCGACGACTGGTTCCCGGCTGCGAACGTCACCTGGCGCATCTCCGACAAGCTCCAGACGCGCCTGGCCTACAGCGAGACCTCGAACCGGCCACAGCTGCGCGAACTCTCGGCCGTGCGCGTGTTCGACTACGAGCTGGACGAAGTCACGAGCGGCAACCCCTTCGTCGATCCGGCGCAGGTCCAGGCGCTCGACGCGCGGCTCGAGTTCTTCCCGGCACCGCGTAGCTATGCCGCGATCAGTGCCTTCGACAAGACGATCGACAAGGCCATCGTGACGGCCGCGTCGGGTTTCGAGAACGGTCGTGCCATCTTCCCGGCGAACGCCGAGGACGGCGGTCTGCTCCGCGGCTGGGAAGTCGAGTGGCGCGGTCCGATCGCCGACATCGCGACGGGAGGCCATCAGGCGGCCGTTTCGGGATCCTGGCTCCTGACGCGTCCTCTGTGGCTCTTCGGCAAGATCCCGGGTCTGGCCTCGCTCGGTACCTGGGCACCCGACCACCGGTGGATCACTCCCTACGAAGCACCCGCGCTGGCGAACTGGGGCTTCACGTTCAACTATTCGTCGATCACGTCCGAGATTCCCGTGCGTGCGGGCGACCTGGAGAATCAGTACCTCTTCGTGGTGGGACCCGACGGGGAGCCCTTGCGCGACCCGGACGCCGAAGAGCGGATCATCCGTCTGACGGGCCAGGCCGACTCGGCACTGAACGTCGGTCTGTACTACGGCAATGGTCGGCAGGACTTCTCGGTCCTCGTGAAGGACTTCGGCCTGCAGTTGACCTCGGCGACGGACCGCACCTTCTACGATCCGCCGGTCGTCGTGGACTCCGCCTTCTCCACGAAGCTGGGCGAACACGTGAAGCTCAAACTGTCGGTCGAGGACATCTTCCCGGGCGATCGGATCGAACGCTACGCGAGCAATCCGTACCTCCCCGATCCGAACTCGGACCGAACGTCACTCATCTACCGTTTCTCGGAAACGGTCGGCCGGAAGTACGGGGCGTCGCTGACCTACGACTTCTAGTCCGCCGTCTCTTCGGAAGGATCTGGAACATGAACCGCAACGTTGCGCTCGCGCTCGTCGCGATCGTCCTCGTGATCGGTGTCGTTCTCTACTTCAACGGTACGAGCGAAGTGCCCTCGGAGTCGGACGGAGTATCGGAGACGGCAGAATCTCCCACGCCGGCCGACGAGCCGGTCGGTGCCGTGCCGGAGGCTCAGCAGCAGCCCGGTGTGGTCTACGACGAGAACGGGATCGCGATCGGAGGTGTCGAACCTCGCCCGCACGGCAACCCCTTGAACATCGACAACATCATCGAGTACCACGAACGACACGTGATCGTGAGCAACGACTCGAGGGACACCTTCACCGTGCCGCTGCCCGGTGACGACGAGTGGGCCGACTACCTCGAGATGCGTCGAGCCTTCCCGTCGATGAACGACAACTCCGAAGGCTATGTGCGGGCCTACGACCCCGAGTGGCGCTCGGTCCTGAAGGGCTACCGAGAGGTCCCGGAGCCGGGGATGGAGCTCTTCGGCGGTGCCGGCACCTTGCGCGAGCTGGTCGAGATGGTGATCGACGAGGTGAAGGACGGCAATCAGATCGGCCTGGTCGATCTCGCGCTCCGCAAAGAGGAGTTCGAGATCATCTGCTGGCCGTCGTTTCCGCAAGCGCGCCCCTACACGCTCGCTTTCTGGGAGGACGCCTGGCGCTTCCACTACGCGAACCTCATCAGTGGCTCGAAGGAAGGCATCGACCAGTTGAAGGGCCGGAACATCGTGCTCGACAGCATCGCCTACGGCGAGATCGAGGACTTCCAGCACTTCGAGCTCTACAACGACATGCTGATCCGCGTGAAGGACCTCGACACGGGCGAGACGCTCGAGATCGAGTGGGTGAACTCGATCATCGAGCGGAACGGGATCTTCAAGGTCTTCTTGTACAAGAACTGACCGGATTCCCCGCGGGGCGCGCGATCGCGCGACTGGAATCCAGGAGAACGACGCCGGGCTCGACGAGTCCGGCGTTGCTTCGTCGGGAATCCATAGGTATAATCGTTCAAAACGTTCACGAACTGAACGCGCCCACGACTGCGCCCACGCCCCGGTTTCGCAGGGATTCTCCATGAAACAGTCACTCACGCCGCGTCAGCTCGCCCAGGCCATCGGGGTGAGCGAAAGCTCCATGAAGCGCTGGGTCGACGAGGGTCGCGTCCGGGCGGCCCGGACGGCCGGTGGCCACCGTCGGATCCCGTTGTCCGATGCTCTCCGGTTCATCCGTGAGAGCTCGATGGAACTCGTCGCGCCCGAATCCCTCGGGCTCCCGGAGCTGCGGACCATCAGCGTCAACGAGATCGACCGCATGGCGACCGCGGCCCAGCAGATGACCGAGATCCTCGGCGCGGGCGACGACAAGCGGGCCCATGCTCTGGTCATGGGCCTCTACCTGGGGGGCGAGTCGATCGCGTCGATCATCGATGGGCCCATCCGCGTGGCGATGGAGGACATCGGCGAACGTTGGCAGCATTCGGCCGATGGCCTGCTGGTCGAGCACCGCGCGACCGACATCGTGAATCAGGTGCTGAACCAGATCCGAGTGACCTTCCCCGCACCCCAGGGCGCGTTGCGTGCCGTGGGCGGAACCCTCGAAGGGGACCCCTATCTTCTTGCCACGCTCGCCGCGGCCTGCGCTTTGACGACGGAGGGGATCGATGCGATCCACCTCGGACCGGAGACGCCGGCTTCTTCGCTGATCCTGGCCGCGCGTCAACACGACGCCGACCTGGTCTGGGTCAGCGTGAACGTCCCCACCGCGACCGGAACCGTCGAGGATCAGCTGATCGAGCTGCATCGGGCGGTGGAAACCGAGGGCCGACGCTTGATGGTCGGCGGCAAGGGTGTCTCCGGCGACCGTATGCCGGCCACGCTCCGTCGCGTCCCGCGGGGATCGTCGATCGGTGAGCTGGTCGGGTTTGCGAAGGGTCTGCAGGCCGCGCGCGCGGAAGAGGCCTGACTCCGCTCTGCCGAAGATGCCCTCTCGTGCTAGCCTGACGCCAGGAGGACGTCGTGCTCGAAGCGTGTCGGGTGGTCCTGGTCGGACCCATGTTCGGAGGCAACGTCGGCGCCGCGGCGCGGGCGGTGAAGAACACCGGTCTGGGTGGTCTCGAACTCGTCGCTCCGGTCTATCGAGATCATGCCGAAGCGCTTCGCTTCGGTCATGGTGCCGAGGAGATTCTCGAGGGAGCGCCACGTCACGAGAGTCTTCTCGGTGCGATCCACGACTGTCAGCGTGTCGTCGGATTCACCGCACGCCAGCGTCATCGACGCGGCAGCACGGCGCTTCGCGACTTCGCTCGCGATTGGACAGAAGCGGCACTCGACGTCGAAGTGCCTCCGACCACCGCCCTTCTGTTCGGACGCGAACGCGACGGACTGACCAACGCCGAGCTCGATCATTGCAGCGACCTGGTGTGGATCCCGTCCCACCCGGACCATCCGAGCTACAATCTCTCCCAGGCCGTGCTCCTGTGCGGTTACGAGTTGCTGGTCGCGCGGACTGCGCTCGATCCCGAAGCTCCGCGACTGCATCCTCGGCGCACCAAGCGCCCGTCGCCTTCACCGCTGGCGAACGGCGAAGAGGTCGACGCTCTCCTGACGCATCTGCGGCATGCCTTCCAGGCGATCCACTACGCGCATCCGCACACTGTCGAACCCATGGTCCGTTCGTGGGCAGAGGTCTTCGGGCGCGCACGTCTGCACCGACGTGAAGTCGCGATGATCCGCGGACTGGCCCAACAGATCGAATGGGCGGCGCGGCAACTGCCGGACGATCTCGCGCGAGAGCCGGAAGACGGCTAAGTCGTGGTGAGCGCCAGACGCAAGCAGTCACGCAAGGCGTCGATCGTCACCGGCTTGCTCACGAAGTCGTCCATCCCCGCCGCGAGACACGCTTCGCGGTCTTCTAGCATGGCACTGGCGGTCATGGCCACGATACGCGGTTGCCGGTCTTCCTGGATGGTCGCGCGGATCTGTCTCGTCGCCTCGAGCCCATCCATCACCGGCATGTGGACGTCCATGAGCACGACGTCGTAGTCGGTCTCGGTGACCATGCGCACGGCTTCTTCGCCGTTGAGCGCGAAGTCGGGTTTCTGTCCGAGTCGGTTCAGGGTCTTCTCGGCAACCTTGCGGTTGACGATGTTGTCCTCGGCCACGAGCACCCGCGTTTGACCGACGGACTCGGCCTTCTCGACGGTCGGCCGGGTCGTCTCGTCGGAGTTCGCGAGCGAGAGAAGGGCCGAAGCGAGAGCGGTTGCGCGGACGGGTTTGGAGACCCGGCTGTGGACACGTGCGTCGCGAATGCGTCTCGACAGGTTCGAGAGCATGACGATCCGCGCTTCCGGTTCGGTGGCGTGGAGGTTCTCGACGAGATCGATCCCGTCCATGTCGTCGAGGTGATGGTCGAGAATCCACACCGCACGCCGGTTTCCCTGCGCGGATGCGACCAGAGCTTCGACGCCGGACCCGAAGACATCGACGTCGGCTTCCCACGACTCGAGGAGTTCCTGGATCCATCGCCGGTTCTCCGCATTGCGAAGGACGACCGCGATGCGTTGTTCCTTCACGAAGGGACGCGGGTCGACGATCGATTCTGCATCGGCCGGTTCCTGGGTCTCGATCAGAGGAAGCTGAAGGAAAAAGGTCGTTCCTTTTCCTTCGACACTGTCGACGCCGATTCGGCCCGCCATCATGTCGGCGAGGCGGCGCGAAATGGTCAGGCCGAGACCCGTCCCGCCGAAGCGGCGTGTCGTCGACGCATCGACCTGGGTGAAGGGCTTGAACAGGGTTTCGAGCTTCTCTGTAGGGATTCCGATCCCTGTGTCCTTGACCGCGACGACGAAGACGGGCCCGCTGTCCGTTGCGCGTCGGGAGACCCGGACCGCGACGCAGCCTTCGGTAGTGAACTTCACCGCGTTCGACGTGAGGTTCACGATGATCTGACGGATCCGCGTCGCATCGCCCCGCACGAAGCGAGGGATGTCGCGATCGATGCCGAGTACGAGTTCGAGGTCCTTCTCGGCGGCCTTGGCCGCGAGGACTTCGACCGCGTTCTCGATGCACTCGTGCAGATCGAAGGGCGCTTGTTCCAGCACGAGCTTGCCGGCCTCGATCTTCGAGAAATCGAGGATCTCGTTGATGATCGAAACGAGGGCTTCGCCGCTGCTGTGGATGGTCCGCACGAAGTCGGCCTGGTCGTCGTCGAGGTCGGTTTCCATGAGCAGGCTCGTCATGCCGATCACGCCGTTCATCGGCGTCCGGATCTCGTGGCTCATGTTCGCCAGGAACTCGCTCTTCGCACGGGTCGCCTCTTCGGCCTTCAGTCGCGAGACCTCGAGCTCGGCGACGGTGAGGGCGAGTTCACCGGCCTGTTGTTCGAGCCGCGCCTTGGCCTGTTCCAGATCGGCTGCGTAGAGCTTGATCTCTGCGTCCCGTTCCACTCGACGGCTGACGTCCTTGGCCATGGCCAGGACGTGGGATACGTTCCCCTGATCGTCGTGGATCGGCGTGTTGTACCACTCGCAGGTGATGACCTTGCCGCTCTTCGTGCTGTTCTCGTTGACGCTGTGTCGACCACCCTTGCCCGTGAGAAGGGCCTGCCAGATCTTCGACGATCCCTGGGGATCGAGGCCGCGCAGGATGATCTCCGAAGCTTCGTGCCCGAGGGTCTCCGAGCGCTCGTAGCCGAACAGACGCTCGGCGGAGGGGTTCCAATCGGTGATGACCCCGTCGTGGCGCATCTCGATGCAGGCCAAGGGGGAACTCTGCAGGTAGGCCTGGAGGCGTTCCTGATAGGCCACGGCACTTGCGGGGAGTTCCGACGCCTCGGAGACCTCGCGCACCGATCCGTCGTAGCAGGTGAGTTCGCCGTCGTTGTACACCGGGCGACTGCTCATCAGCCCCGTGAAGCAACTGCCGTCCTTGCGACGAAACTGCACGGTCACGTGTTGCAATTCGCCGGTCTCGAGCTCGATGGCCGCGAGGCGGTCCCGCTCGGAAGGCTCGGCGTAAAGACTTGCAGGGTCGACCGTTCGCAGTTCTTCCGCTGAATAGCCGAACATGTCGCAGAACGTGCCATTGATGGCGACCAGGCCCCCCGGAGTGCTCCGGAAGATGCCGTCTTCGGCGCGAGCCTGTTCAGGCGGGGTGCGGTCGTTCGGAGTGGCGGACACCGGGGGTCGTCCTCGAATCGCGGTTCACGAAGGTCGAGCCGTCCGAGTTTTCGGCGAGGGGGAGGACGGCACCGTCGACCTTTGCAAACCCAGGACCAGAATGTGCCTTTCCGCTATCCCAGAAGGATCTGCCAACCACGACCGGCCAGCATCAAGATCAACGTGGCCACGAAGGTCTTGATGTAGATGCCACGTGCCCGCTTCTGGAAGAAAGTGGCCTGATCCGGATCGTCGATGAGGACCCGACCCGCGTCCGTTTCGCGCGCACCGCGCGCGGCCAGACCCACTCAGGTGCCCTCGCGGGCCTGGAAGAAAGACAGAAAACCGAAGAAGGCCACGACCTGCCCGAGGAAACTCGGGTGCAGGAACGAGGCAACGGCTCCGATCGCAATCAGAGGCACACCCAGCCATAACCTGCGGCGGATTCCCTGGTTACCGATGTTGCACGCGTTTTCCATGGCCACTCCGTCGCGTCGGGGACGCAGTCAGAGTACGGGTTCCCTGCCTCGGATGCGAGACGTGACGGCGAGCGCGTCCGGAACACGGATCGTTCGGATGGGCGGAACGCTCCCTGCTAATCCCTGGCACGACCCGCCCGGCCAAGCGAGTCCCTTCCGAACCAGGAATCCGGATGCAACCTCGAGTCTGTCTGAGCGTCGGTGCAGGCACGCATCGTGGCCTGCCCTGCCACTACCGGAACTTCGACGTCGTCACTCTGGACGTCGATCCCGAAACCGCCCCCGACATCGTCGCCGACGTGCGCGACCTTTCGTCGATCGAAGACGAGAGCTTCGATGCGGTCTTCATGGCGCACCTTCTCGAGCACTTCGAGCGCCACGAGCTGACGGTCGTCATGAACGAAGTCGCACGCGTCCTGAAGCCGGGCGGTTTCGCGGAGATCCGTGTGCCGCACGTCCAGGCCGCTTTCGAAGCGATCGTCGACGGCAAGGACATCGACGAGCCGCTCTACGATTCGGCAATGGGACCGATCAATGCCCTGGACATGATCTTCGGCCACGGTCGCAGTCTCGCCGACGGCGATGGCGCGATGGCGCATCGAACTGCCTTCACGCCAGGACTTCTCGAACGCGTCCTGCAGGGTTCGGGACTGCGCATCGAGTTGCTACAGCCAACCGACGGCGTGCGTTTCGAGCTCTGCGGAATCGCCCGCAAGGTCGGCGAGGGCTTCCTGGAATTCCACGAGGCCGAAGAGGCCCTTGCTCAGGCAGAAGCCGAGTCCAATCGCCTGGTCATGTAGGTGTCGTCGAGTTCGTAGCCCCTTGCGCGGTAGTAGTCGCGGGTCCCGACGGACGCGATGATCGCCATGCGTTCGAATCCCGCGTCGCGCGCAATCGCTTCGGCGCGCTCGAGGAGCCGTCGACCCAGACCACGGTGCTGCGCGCGTGCGCCGTCGCGCTGGCCGAGTTCCTGGGCGGGACCGACGACGTGCACTTCGCGAACGATCGCGGCGCCTTCCAGGGCTTTCATTCCGAGGCTCTCGCCGAGGGCCTCTCCCGGCCGCTCGGGCAGCGAGAGGCGCAGGTAGCCGGCCAGTCGATCGTCGGGCGTCTCGAAGCTGAGGAAGTGTTCCTCGCTGCAGGTCGTGCGGTAGACGCGCGCGTTCTCGACGACGGTCTCCGGGCTCTGTCCCTTGACTTCACGACAACGGATGCAGCGGCAGGCACGACCTTCGCGTCGCATGCGGTCCTGGATGACCTGTCGCATGTTCGTCAGGCGCGTCCCCTCGACGACGTTGTCGCCGGGAATGTCACGGTACACGCGATTGATCCGACAGTACTCCGGAACCATCTCCTTGCAGTCGAGGATCAGGTCGATCAGGTCGGCTTCGTCGTAGGGCGTGTACTCACCGCGTTCCCAGACCTCGTAGAGCTCGGCGTTCTCGAGCAGTTGGGTCGAGTAGATCTTGATCTCGTCGGGGCGTAGCGCGTCGTCGCTCCACAGGCGTGCGAAGTCCTCGCGGTCGCCTTCGATCGTGGCGCCGTGCAGGTTGGGCATCCAGTGCAGCACCAGCTTGAAGCCGGCCGCGCGCAGACGGATCATCGCGTCGCGCATCTGCTGGACGGTGTGACCGCGCTTGTTCATGCGTAGCACGCGATCGTCGAGCGACTGGGCGCCCATCTGGATCTTGGTGCAACCGAGCGAACGGAGCCACCGGATCTCGTCGGCGTCCACGTGGTCGGGACGTGTTTCGAGGACCATGCCGACGTTGCGCCGCCGTGTGGTTTCGTTCCAGGCATGGGCTTCGGCCATGCTGTTCGACGCGCGCTCGTTCATCGCGTCGAAGCAACGGCGGAGGAAACGTTCCTGGTAGTCGCGTGGGTAGCTGCTCCAGGTGCCGCCGAGCACGAGAAGTTCGATCTTCTCGGCCGAGTGTCCGTTGGCCTCGAAGGCGTCGATGCGCGAGCGCACCTGCTCGTGCGGATCGAAGCCGTGTTGCTCGGCCCGCATCGCACCGGGTTCGTCGTGCAGGTAGCTCTTGGGCATCCGCACGTCGGTGGGGCAGAAGATGCACTTGCCGGGACACGGCCAGGGCTTGGTCAGCACGGTGACCGGGGTCACACCGGACAGCGTGCGTACCGGCTTCATCCGGATGCGCTGGAGCAGGCGATCGTCGGCCGGGCGCTCTTGGGTCCGGACCTGGTATTGGTAGGCCGCGACGAGTTCGCTCTTGCGGTACAGTCCACCGTCGGGCCGTGGGTGGCGGCGCAGCACCTTGACCAGGTCGTCGGGCTCGACGTTCTCGAGCGCGGCGATGCGGTCGAGAGCCGGGCCGAGCATCGCGCTCAGAGCTTCGAGGTCGGTCGTGGAGGCATCGTGTGGGTGTCCCATGCCGGAGAGAATAGCGAGAAGGTCATGGATCCTGCCATCGTCGCGCGCCTCGTCGAGCTCAATCGGGAGTTCTACGACACGTTTGCCGGGCAGTTCTCGGCGTCCAGAAGCCGCCTGAACGACGGGATCGTGGAGGTCTTCCGACGGTTCGACCCGGTCGACTCGATGCTCGACGTCGGTTGCGGCGACGGCCGCCTGGGTTTCGCGTGGCGCGAGGGGGCGCTGGGAGTGCCCTGGCGAGAAGGGCACAGCGCCTATCTCGGGATCGACAACGCACACGCTCTCCTCGCGGCCCGGGGGACGGGCGGCGATCTCCCGGAGGGCCTCGTCTTCCAGGGCTTCGATGTCGTCCGAGACGAACTGTCCCGGCTCGAGCGGCGTTTCGACGCCGTCGTCAGTTTCTCGGTTCTGCACCACGTGCCGGGACAGGACGCGCGCCGGGCCGTCGTCCGGAGCATGCGCGACGTCCTCGAACCTGCCGGTCGATGGGCCGTCTCGGTATGGCAGATCCGCGATCATCCGCGCTTCTCCGGGCGGTTGCGTCCTTGGTCGGAAGCCGGGTTCGACGCGGCAGATCTCGGCCCGAACGATCTCCTCGTCGATTGGAGACAAGGAGGCCTCGGGTACCGGTACGTTCACCACTTCGAAGAAGACGAGATCGTCGACGTCTTCGAATCCAACGGCTTGTCGGTGAATTCGGTCTGGAGGAGCGACGGGCGGAGCGGGGATCTGGGGCTGTATCTCGTCGGAGGGCGCCGCGACGCCGTGTAGCGGACACCGGGCAACCACTTCGGTGAATCGGTGGATTCGAGAGAGGGTATCCCGGGCGAGGCACCCTCTCGTGCGTGCAGTGGAAGGCACACGGTGCTAGGGTGCCCTCTTCCTCACCGTTTCCTCGCTTTCGTCACGGTTCACGATTCCATGGACGACGACCCACAGGTGGTTTCCGACCGGGGCCTCGGTGGCGTGCTCGCACGTCTCCGACTCGACGAGCACACCTTCATGGTGCTCGCCGGAGCCGTCGTCGGCGTGGTCGGTGGCTACGGTGCGGTCGCACTTCACCACCTGATCCACTGGATGCAGAACGTGGCTTGGGGCGAGGCGGGCATCCTCGGTGCCCTCGAGAGTGCGCGTGCGTGGTGGTGGATCATTCTCGTTCCCGCGATCGGCGGCGCGATCGTCGGTCCTTTCGTGCACTTCCTGGCCAAGGAAGCCAAGGGCCACGGCGTGCCCGAGGTGATGGCCGCCGTCGCACTGAACAACGGCATGATCCGCGTGCGCGTCGGCATCGTGAAGACGTTGGCTTCGGCCATGACGATCGCGGTCGGCGGTTCCGTCGGTCGCGAGGGACCGATCGTGCAGATCGGTGCCGCCTTCGGTTCGGCCGTGGGCCAGGCACTCAAGGTGAACGGACGACGTCTTCGCACGCTCGTCGGCTGCGGCGCGGCAGCGGGAATCGCAGCGGCCTTCAACGCGCCGATCGCCGGCGCGCTCTTCGCGGTCGAGATCGTCCTGGGAAACTTCGCGGTGAGCGCCTTCAGTCCGATCGTGATCGCGTCCGTCGTGGCGACGGTGGTATCGCGCGTGCACCTCGGGGATGACCCCTCGTTCTCGGTGCCGACCTACGGTATGGGCCACCCTCTCGAGTTGATCAGCTACGCGGTGCTCGGGCTCGTCGCGGCCGCCGTATCGGTCAGCTTCGTGCGCATCCTCTATGCTTCCGAAGATCTCGCCGACCGATTGCCGATCAAGCCGTGGCTGCTCACACCGATCGGTTTCGGTCTCGTGGGGGCGATCGGTCTGGCCGTGCCCGAGGTCTTCGGCATGGGCTACGAAGCCATGCAGGAAGCACTGCACGGAGAGCTCGGATTGCAGACCCTGGTCACGTTGCTCGTGATCAAGATCCTCGCGACGTCGATCACGATCGCGTCCGGGGGATCGGGGGGTGTCTTCGCGCCGTCGCTCTTCCTCGGGGCAACGACGGGTGGCATCGTCGGACTGATCTCGCAGATGGTGATGCCTGAATCGACCGGACCGGTCGGTGCCTATGCGCTGGTGGGCATGGGTGCGGTCGTGGCCGGTGCGACGCACGCACCGCTGACGGCCATTCTCATCATCTTCGAACTCACCTACGACTACGCACTCATCGTTCCACTCATGACGGCGTGCATTCTGGCCACGGGCGTGAGCCAGCGCCTCGACCCGGCCAACATCTACACGCACAAGCTCCTTCGGCGGGGGATCGACCTCGCCGCCGGGCGCGAGGTGAACGTCCTGCGTTCACTCGGAGTGCGTGAGGTGATGGCCTCCGACGCCGCGCAGGTCAGCCCGTCGACCCACCTCGGTGAGATCGTCGATCGCGCGACGACCGACGGCGTTGCGTTCTTCTACGTGACCGATGAACTGGACCGTCTGCAGGGAGTCATCGGAGCACCGGAGCTGCGCAACGCCTTGATCGAAGCCGACTCGTTGCGCGACATCGTGGTCGCCGACGATCTCGCGAGGACCGATGTGCCGACCGTGACGCCCGACGACGATCTCGACGGGGTCATGCGCATCTTCGGGGGTAAGAACCGCGAGGAGCTTCCCGTGGTCGAGGACCGTGTCACGCGACGCTTCCTCGGCACGATCACGCGCGGCCATCTACTCGAGGCCTACAATCGTGAGCTGCGCAAGCGGGACATGGTGTCCGAGCTCGCCGGCGGCTTGTCGTCGACACGCAACGACGCGGTCTTCCTCGGCGAGAACCACTGGATGAAGCAGGTGGACGTGCCCGGGACCTTCGTCGGCCAGACCTTGCGCGAGCTGGACCTTCGTCGGCGCCACGGCGTGCAGATCGTCATGCTGCGGCGCCTACGCGAAGGCAGCGCCTCCGATGCTCGGATGGAGCTCGTTCCGGGCCCGGACACGAAGCTCGAACTCGGCGATCTGGTCGTCGCCGTCGGACCGCGCGAAGCGGTGGAACGACTCGAGACCCGTTGACCCGCTCGATCGGGTAGCATGCACGAAGGCTGGACCTCGTAGCTCTCGGGAGTGCTCTCATGAGAACCGTGTCGCTGATGGCTCTACTGTTGCTGATCCTCTCTCTGCCCGCGCGCGCGGCCGACTACTGGCCTGACGACGCAACGCGGACCTACGTCTTCGGAAGCCTTCCCGACGACGACCGGTTGGTCATCGACCCGATGGGTGGTGGAGTCACCGCGTTCCGCTACGTGGGCGGTGGCTGCGCGATCTCGTGGTCGGGAGTGCTGTCGGCGGACGGCACCCTCGACGTCGACGACGGGAGTTTCTTCTGCAACGGCATCGTCCAGCCGGTGCTCGAAGTGACCTTCCCGGAGAACTCCCTGCTCTTCGATCCGTTGGCGATCGGCGGAGCGATTCGTGTGTTCCAGGTGACGACCGACGACGGCCCCTTCGTGGTCGCCCGGCAGATCGGTCCGGTCGAATCGCTCGAGTTCGGCGAAGAGACTCTCGACGACGTCGTGCTCTTCCGACTGGGAATCGAAGACCCGCTCCTGCAGGTGCCGCTCATTCAATTGTACGTGTCCGCCTCCGCCGGTCCGATCCGCCTGAACGGCAAGGACCGGACCGACGTTCTCGACGGCATCGTGCGCGAGACCACCGGGAGTTGGGGCGCACTCAAGGCGCGGTACTGATCCAGGGCCTCCGTGCTCAGCGCAAGTCGAAGAGCACGATCTTCGAGTCGTCGGCTGCCCCACGAAGGGTGACGATGTCCGTCCCCTCGACGGCGATCCCGTCGCCGGTCCCAAAGGTCCGGTCGTCGATCGTAACGGAGCCGGCGGCGATCTGGACCCACGCGCGCCGCTTGCCCTCGATCCCGTATTCGACCGTCTGGCCTTCGGCGAGGTCGGCCAGATGGACGCGTGCGTCTTGGCCGATCGCGAGCGATCCTTCGGCTCCGTCGGGGCTGGCCACGAGCTGGAGCCTGCCGTCGCGACCGGCCGGATCGAAGGCCCTCTGGTCGTAGCGCGGTTCGCTGCCCGCCCGGGCCGGCTGGATCCAGATCTGCAGGAAGTGGACGGGCTCGGTCTCACTGTCGTTGAACTCGCTGTGGGTCACGCCCGTCCCGGCCGACATGACCTGGACTTCGCCGGGCCGGATCACGTCGCCGTGGCCCATCGAGTCCCGGTGGGCCAGACCACCCTCGAGCACGATGCTGATGATCTCCATGTCGCGGTGCGGGTGCGCGCCGAAGCCGGCGCCCGCGACCACGACGTCCTCGTTGATCACACGCAGGTCCGAGAAGCCCATGTGGGCCGGGTCGTAGTAGCCGCCGAAGCTGAAACTGTGCTTCGAGTCCAGCCATCCGATCCGGGTCGTTCCACGTTCGGATGCGGGGCGATGGGTCAGCATGGGAGAGCCTCCTCGGATTTCGGGGGCGGTCGTGTCGTCTGCGGAGAGATCTAGCTCCCGCGACGGACGGCCGCCAACCGTTGCCGATCAACGACTTAGGCGATCGAGCGGGCCGGTTGTCTCATTTTGAGTCACTCGATTCGATTCAATTGCGTCGATCTGAACGTCTCCGAACGCGCGGGAGCAGCGGACCGGGATCCAGGCTTGATTCATCGACCCATTCGTCGGATTCTCGTTTCGAGTCATTCGAATTGAAAGGATTGGCGGGTGCACCTCGACGAACTGCGGCTGCGCGACCTCCTCGAAGGTCTGCGCGGAGGCGGCACGCTCACCTTCGCCGGGCAGCGGACCCTGCTGCTCGACGCCACTGCTCTGGGTCTGCTCCGGGCTCAGTTGATCGAGCTGCTCGGTGGGACCGCCGCGCGTGGGATCCTCACGCGCTTCGGCTACGCCCACGGCTGGCGTACGGCCGAAGCGATGCGCGATGCTCTTCCCTGGGACGACATGCGCGAATGGCGTCGCGCCGGCGGTGTCCTGCATCGTTTGCAGGGGCTGGTCGACTATCGCCCGACGAAGAAGACCGACGCTCGCAACAAGGCCGAGGCACGCTGGTATCGCAGTTACGAGGCGCAGCAACACAAACTGCACATCGGTCCGTCCGAAGAGGCGGTGTGCTGGACGCTGACCGGCTTCGCGAGCGGCTACATGAGCTTCGCATTCGACGACGACATCTTCTGCATCGAGACACGCTGCGAAGGCAAGTCCGATCCCTTCTGCCACATGATCGGTCGGCGGCGGCAGGACTGGGGCACGCAGATCGAAGAGATCGAACGCTGGTACGACAAGGACTCGCTCGACAACGCACTCGGTGTGTTGGGAGAACGACTTCTCGCGGAGGAGCGCCGCTGGGTGGCGCGGCGACGCGACCAGGACGTCATGGTCGACGGTGTCGGCCACGAGGTGATCGCACAGAGTGCGTCGATGCAGAAGGCCGTCGACCTGGCTCTGCGGATCGCACTGGTCGACACCCATGCCGTCGTCACGGGTGAACCGGGAACCGGCAAATCGTGTCTCGCACGCATGATCCACGAACACAGCGCCCGGGCGAACCGACCCTGTCTGATTGTCCACGGTGCGTCCCTTCCCGAGCAGATGATCCAAACGGAGCTCTTCGGCCACGCGCGCGGAGCGTACGATCTGGCCCTGCGAGATCAGGGTGGGGTCTTCGAAGCTGCCGAAGGGGGAACGATCGTCCTGACCGAGATCGAGGGGCTGTCGCTGGAGACGCAGGCACTGCTCGCGCGCACGTTGCGCGAGAGCGCGGTGCGTCGGATGGGTGAATCGAAGCAGCGAAGCTTCGACGCGCGAGTGATCGCGACCATGGCTCACGACCCCGAGGAGTGGATCCGAGAGGGACACCTCCTGCGCGAGCTCTACGACGTGTTGCGCGGCGTCGAGATCCCGGTCGCACCGCTGCGCGAGCGTCAGGACGACATCCTTCCCTTGGCGCGTCTGCATCTGGCGCGCTATCGCACGGAATTCGAACTCGATGGGCCCGACCGGATCGATCGCCGCGCGCAGCGCATCCTGACGAACTACGCGTGGCCGGGGAACGTTCGAGAGCTCGAGAACACGATCAAGCGCGCCGTCCTCCTGGCCGAGGGCGAGCAGATCGGTGTGGTCGATCTGAACGAAGACCTGGTCGAGCACGCGGTGGGAGTCCGCAAACCGACGGGCGATGCGTCGGATCGGCCGATCCAGCCGCTCGAGGAGGTCGAGCGCGAGCACATCCTGCACGTTCTCGAGGCGGTCGAAGGCAACCGCAGCGAAGCCGCGCGCCGCTTGGAGATCGCCCCGGCAACGCTCTATCGCAAGCTCAAGAAGTACGGCGCATGACGTCTTCCCTCGACACGACTACCATGGCGCCGTGATGAACGACTTCCTGACGCGCGTCCAGCAGCTCCCCCACCTGGGGATCGGTGTGAGCACCGAGTTCGGGGTCGGCGACACCCCGGGTGGTCTCGACGTCGAGGCCTTGCGTGCCGAACACCCACGCTTCGCAAACTTCCTCGAAGTCGGGGTCGAGACGACCAAGGGACTCGACGCGCACGCACGCGCCTGGGCATCGGCAGAGCGACCGACGACCTACCACTTCCTCGACGTCAATCTCGACGACCCGCGCGACTTCGACGCGCGTTGGCTCGACGAGGTCCGCGCACTCGCCAACGGGCTGAAGCCGGCGTGGATGTGCGGCGACGCCGGCCTGTGGCACTTCGGTCCGCGCGCGCGCGGTCACATGCTCCTGCTTCCCCCTGTGTTGAGCGACGACGCGGCGACGGCGATGGCCGAGGGCATCGTCCGCCTCCGCGAGGAAACGGGCTACGAGGTCCTGCCGGAGAATCCGCCGGGCGCGGTCTACGTCGGTCCTCTGCACCTTCTCGACTACTTCGCGCGCGTCTGCGAACGCGCCGACACGGGCATGCTGCTCGACGTCGCGCACCTGGCGATCTACCAGCGCACGGCCGGGCACGATCCTCTGTCGGGTCTCGACGACTTTCCGCTCGAACGGGTCGTCGAGATGCACGTCGCCGGCGGCGTCGAACGCACGCACGCCGACTACGCCTTCGTCGAG
>JGI12109J20283_10573528_pt1 | contig 25808 bp, 18 predicted proteins | sample ElkSlonscriptome_12_FD_20283 | JGI IMG/M metagenome (IMG submission 20283)
CAGTTCCTAACGCAACTTGCCTTTCGGGCAAGTGCGGGGCGCTGTTCGGTCAGGGCGGGTTGGCCGAGCCCACTAACGTTGATAAAAATGTTCAACAATAGGGTTATGAAACCCTGTTTTACAGTTTTCACAAGGTGCCCGGCGCGAAAGATCAAATCGCCAACAACAGGCAGCGGGTGTATTTTCGCCTGGAGGTTTTTGCCCGGGATCGGGTTACTGCGACCCAGTCAGTTTCTGGAGCCAAGTGTAAGGAGGTAATGAGTTCTCCGAATTTTCTTACTAACTCCCGTACTGATTCGACCGAAACCATTCATTTTGACACTTCCAATTGCAGCCGCTCGGCCAAGCCGGACGCGCACGGTCTTCGGCTGTGCGCGGCGGCTTGGTACTCTGCAGTCCCTTGCTAGACGCGGCCTAGTCCTGAGGAATCGAAGTTGTGTTCACTGGACCAAAACCAAAAATCTGTACAACCACTTCTTCGTCCTTAGCCATGTCGTAGTGAATGCCGTTGGGCGGCTCGTAGATAAACGTACCCGGGCCAACACGGGTGGTCTTGTCAGGATCATAAACAGACGCTTCCGGACCTGTGTGGACATACCAGTGCCCGCTCAGGACATTTATGTATCTGGCCTGGTCATGGAAGTGAGGGCGGCTACCAGAGCCCGGCGCCCAGGTAATCTGGATGACATACAGGCCTTCTTCCCGGGGATCGCCATACACATTTACCGTGCGGCCGCCTTCTGCGGGGTGCAGGTCCTCGGGCCCTGCGATCATAAAATCGTGGTCGTCGGGTTCCACCACCTGAGCCCGTATCACAGAGGTACTCCAGGTCGATACGGCAAGCAAGAATACGCCGAAAGTAAGGATCTGTTTTTTATGCATTTTTCTTCTCCACTGTGTGCCCGTTGTGAGGAGCACGGCGTCTGTTTAACAGCTTCGGCTTTAAGGTAGCAGAAACAGATCACCAGTGGGTACTGCCTGCAGACGATAAAATCCGGCCTGTGACTGGGTATTCAATAATTTTTGCGATTGCAGATTGATAGACCAGTTCCCTGCCCGATTTTCGCTTGAGCTGGCTTCCAGGAACTGTAAGGGCTGAGCCCAAAATTTGCTCCAGGTCGCCACTGCTCCGGACAGCAACATTCCCAGAAAAAACACGCCCAGAGGCTACACTTCTCACCGAGCTGGTGCCGGGCACGGATTTCCCTATTTCCTGAACACCTGAAGCCGCCGCATCCCAGCAACATGAATCCGTCCAACGATTCGTCCAGCGCAAGCATAGGATAAATGTCGTTAGATTTTGGGGTCATTGCTGGCCCACAGATTACTCTAAGGAAATACGTACACAGGCTAAATGCGAGTGTCTCGAGCGCTTCCCAATGGAGTAAGACATGAAACGAGGCAATTTAGTGCAGCGCAGCGAACTTGGAGGCCAGTTAACTATGGGTTAACTACCGGTTAACTATGGCCCTCGCACCAAACCAGGGGCGGTCGGCAGTTAGCTTGTGTCGATGCAAGCTAAAGACCTACGCTGAATGGCGAACAATGACCGCGGTTCAGGGCGTTTTTCACAGTGAAGGTAACCCGGAGGGGCGTGGTCTGCAGCAGTACAAGCTAACTGCCAGGCGGACCGTTCGACGCTGCTATTGCGCACTGCGTAAAAGGTCTTTAACTGTGGGACAGCAATGATTCGGGGACTTTCTGACCAAGTCAAAGTGGCCAGATTTATGATAGGGTTTCTCCCAGTCTCTGCTCTGCAGAGCATCCATCCCACTACAGGCTGACTTTCCATGTATCGCTGCACGCTGCTGTTCTTTCTGGTCGCTATCTCTGTTTCTCCTGTTGCCCTGGCTCAGGATCCCTATTCGCGCCCGGGGCTTGCTGTCCGAGCCGCGCAATCTACGGCTGACGGGTTGTTGCCGCAGCCACACCTGGCGCTTACCGACGCCAATGTTGTCGATGTTCGTACGGGCACTGTGCTGAATGGAGTCACCGTTGAACTGCTGAACGGCAAGATCGCATCGGTCGGCACCCAGCGGCCACCGCAACAGGCGCAGCAGATCGACTTGCGCGGTTACTACCTCGTACCCGGCTTTTTTGAAGGACACTTTCATGGCTCCCGTACCGGCGACGCCCAGCGCGCACTGGTATCTGGCGTCACCACCGCGAAGAGCGCCAGCGTCGGCGGCTTCATGGACATAGCACTGAACGAACTGGTAGAGGCTGGCTATCTGGCCGGCCCGGAAATCCTCGCCGCCGGTGTCTACATAACGCCAGAGCTTGGCAATACTGATGCGATTCTGGCCGACCCGCGGCTACACAAATACGCTAACCGGGAACTGCGCGGTGAGGAAGCGCTGCGGGATGTCGTTCGCATCACCATTGACCGCGGTGCGCGCTGGATAAAAACTCGTTCCAGCGGGCTGTCCTCCAGAACTAACGGCCCCGACGCGCTCGCACTCGCCTACAGCGAGGAAGAACTGCGGATAATCGTCGATGAGGCATCCAAATTCGACACTCCGGTTTCCTGTCACGCCCACGGTATCGAGGTCACCAATGTCGCAATACGTGCCGGGTGTGCCAGTATAGAACACGGCTCCTATATCGACGAAACGGGCCTGCAGTTGCTGCAGGAATTTGGCACCCTGTGGGTTCCCACCTATATCTCCACCGAGGGCTTTGCCTTGCCCCATGACGACTATAACTCAACGATCGCACGCCAGCGTCATCCGCATATCGTCGAGAATCTGGCGCGAATGATTCGACGCGGTCACGAAATGGGCCTGCCTATCCTCACTGCTGTGGATTCTGGCTATGGCCCAGACAGCGTTTATCGGGTGTCCGGCGAGATCAATGCTTTCGTTGCATTCGGAATGACGCCATTGGAAGCACTGCAGGCCGCAACGATCAAGTCGGCCGAGGCTTACGGCCTGGCTGCGCAGACCGGAGCCATCGAAGCAGGGCTGGACGCAGACCTGATCGTTTTTGACCGCAATCCACTGCTGCAGCCTTCAACCTTCCACAACCCTCTGGCCGTCATCAGCAACGGGCGGGTGGGCCTCAATCGACAGGTAGGTGCCGGCAAAATACTCGGCGAAAATTAGGAGTCTGGGGAATATGGCAGGGAGTTTGTAATCCCCTGCAAGCGGGGGCATTGCGCTGCCTTCACAAGGACCAAGGATGTTACGACCACGGCGTTACAGTTACGGCGCCTGGTTAATTGCAGGCAAGATCGTCCTGGTTCCTTGGATTGCATCAGGCGCCAAAACGATACCGCAGTCGAAAGGCAAAATTGTTCACGATCGGCTGGTTCCAGGTCCGTTCGAATAAATTGGGGTAAGTATCGTAACTGTCGCGCGGTAGATTTGAGCCCCGGGTGTAAACCAGAAACAAATCCGAAAGCGGCGCTATCTCCCAGCGGTAACGAGCCTGAAACGTCATCCGACTGATGACAAAATCGTCTGGGGTTGAATTCGGTTTGACTACCGCCTGCAGCGGCTCCGCGCCAACGGGCGAGCTCTGCCAGAAACTGTCCTCAAAGGCTTTCAGGCCGTTGTACTGCATGGTGAAGCGAATCTGCTGGCGCGGCCCGATAAAATAATTGACTTCCATTTCAGGCGCCCACTGGTGGGCCTCAAAGCTGGTGTAAGCGCCGCCACCACGATGAATGAGCAGGGCCTCCTGGTCGGTATAATTGACACTGAAGACGGACGAAAACCGATCGTTCGGACGCCAGGCTACCCCAGCCCGACTGGTGATATTAGCCGGCCCAAGATCGTCCTGCCCAAGGTCGATTCCGACATTGACTGACAGCGGCTGGGCCAGGTCGGTCTCGTAGGAAAGATTGAGACCTCCGCGCAGGGGCACTTCGAAATCCCCCGTGCCCCTGCCCAGTCGATCATCGATGCGCTTGGGAAACAACCGCAGGGAGTAGGAGAAAGTGTCGTTGTTCAGAAAGTTATAGTCCTGATTCAGGAAAAGCCCGGCTCGGACCAAATCCCCGTCTATATTCCGCTGATTAACCAGCACATAGGTCGTGTTGCGGGAGCGCAAACCGGCAACGTCGGACTCAAAAATATTGTAGTTGTAATCCAGATTCATCTGGTCGTTCCGGGTCAGAAAACCCAACTCGTTGATGTCCAGTTTGTCGTCGAAATAAGTTGCCCGCACGGTGTGCTGCCTGCCGCGCTCGGGCCGAAAACTGAAGTCCGCCATGCCGCCGTAGCCAATCTCGCCGTTCTTGTCCGAGCGCATGAAGCTGGAGTCGACCACCCAGCGGTTGTCAGCGGAAAAATAGTGCGCATCAATGGCATTGACGGTCTCATCAATGGTCGGATGCTCCACAGCGGTTCCCATCCAGCCGATACTGCGTCTGCCGCCGGCGCTGGTGTCTTCGTATAACACTCGCCCGACAACAAAATCCCGCCCTACCGACTCGATTTGCACCGTACTGCCATCATCCCTGACGCCTTCAATCAGCATCTCGTCTTCGGACGCCAAAAGGGTGCCGTAACGAAATGGGCCCTGCTGACCGACGAACTTGAGCGCTCCCAGCAGGTCGGTGGGTTGACTGAGATCCGTGGGTACAACGCTGACGTCATCGGGGACATCGACAATTGGCGCACCGCCGATTCGGCGCGTGTTGACCAACTGGATCGGCCCGCCGGGGCCGCCCGGATTGGAGTGGCGTGGGTGGGTGACGAATATATCTTGACCCTCGAGAAAAAAGTCACGCTGCTCGGGAAAGAACTGTTCGAAGGCAGTGAGATTTACCACCACGTCGTCTGCCTGCACACTGCCGAAATCGGGGTTGATGGTGGCATTGAGCTGGGTGTTGGTGGTCGGGCGCCAGAAAATATCAGTGCCGACCTTATAGGTGTCTTCTTGACGGATGTCATCATAGACGCCGCCGATGAACGGGTAGTAACTGATCTGGCGGGCCGGTTCGATACCACGAAGCTGGTATTTGGTGAAGGCTGAAATGTACTCGTTCACGGTCCGGGGCAGCGGCGGGTTGGACCAGGTATCGCCGTTGAGGTGCCCCACTTGGCGCTCGAAGTAAAACCCGATGGTACGGATCTCCGGTGCCTGCGGCAGCGCCATCATGGACCAGGGAATGAATATCTCCGCACTCCAGCCATTCTCCAACTCCGATGTGCGACCGTTCCAGGATCCGTCCCACTGCATATTGAGCTGACGCTCGGGCAGGATAGTGCCGTCGGTCATGGATTCGCCCAGGTTGAGACGAATAAAGTAGCCGTAGAGCCCCTGGCCCGAGGGATCGATACCCACTACGATGCCGTCTCGCGCCAACCGGGTATCCCGGGAGGTCATCCGCGCCACGAGGCTGTCTGCGGGCTGAAAATTCATGGCCCCCAGGTAGATGCCGCGCTCGGTGTAAAACATCCGGAAGTGGGTTTCAAAGGGGGCATCCAGCAAGGTATCCGGGTCGATGATTTTCATGTCATCGATGATCGGCAAGTCCCGCCACACCTGTTCGTCGAGATCACCGTCCAACCGGAAATCATTGTCGGCTTCGTTGATGCGGGTGACCTGGGGATACAGCGCCTGGCCGCTGGCAAGATTCGAACTTGCCACAAACAGCAGCGCGACTTTGAAACACAGGATTAATACGGACCGCAATCCATCAAGTCTTGTAGTCATGGCTGGCGATAAGTCCTTGGTTGGGGTAGCGCAGATTATAAAGTCCGGACCATCATAGCAGTAGATACTCCTTTTTACTGCTGCAGTGCCTGTCAAAAAAACCTCATTGGCGCGGCGCGACCGGCAGAGCATAAGTTACGCTCGAGCGAATTGATTAGCTCAATTGCAGTTGGAGCTTTTGCGGCAGTGACAAATGGCGATTGGGCACACCGATCCAGGTCAATACTTTAAGGATCAGCGCCGATGAACGCTGCCATAGAAGGAGAGTTCGGCTTAGACTGTCGGTGCGAGGATTGACACACAGGGAGAAAACTGTGAAAAAAGTAGAAAGGGCCGGCAGCGTGCTGGCAGCGCTATTGTTATTGAGCGCCTGTACCCAGAACAGCGCCAGAATTGGCACGAATCTGGATTTATGTTGCCCGGGAAATTACGCGGACTACGCTGACTACAGTGTCGAACTGCAAGCCGTACCCGTCTTTCTCCAGGAATACCTGGTTGCGGAGTTCGATCAGGCGTTTCAGGAAAAAGGCATGATGCACAACGATCAATCTCCGGATTTAACAGTGATCCTGCGCTACAACCACATCAACCTTAACCCGGTGCAAGAGGACATCGACCCCTTTGTCCGCGTCGAGGGCATGAATGTCGAGCTCAACTACCTAGCTGAGATCGAGATAGAAATGCTCGAGGCCGCGACAGACAGACCAGTGTGGGCGGGTTCTATCAGCCGCATCCATCAGGTCGTACCCGGAGAATACATGCATGAAGATCCGGCTCGCGCTGCCTTCGAGCAGGCATTCAGAACCCTACTGGCGAGCTATCCAGCGTCACCAGATGATGAGTCGTGAAGACGCAACGGTTAGTGGCTCAAGAGTTTCTTGCTTGAAAAAGTCTTATCGGTTCCAGGTCGATGCTTTTAAGGGCTTGAAGCAAGCAGCCATTAATCAAACGGGCCCCTTCCCTGAGCCCAGGATTTTAAAAACACCCGGGTACACCAATTAGCGATTCAGTTGCTGGTGAGCAGTGTCTGACCTGTGGACATCAGTAGGTCCCGTCGATCCGGGAGGCGGATCACATCATCCTTCGATGGTACAGTTCTTGCGTAGTTTCTCTTTTGCATTTTGGACGGCGACGGGTCAGCTATGGCGACCGATGCCGCAAGCAAGTGGCGACGCCGACCTCGTGTGTGGCTCGGCAAACTCCTAAAAACCCCATGGCGACGGGAACACCAATGAGATTGAATATAACGACCTGGCACGACTATTTCAGCGACAAGACTCCGACTCTTAAAGTCTTGATGGGGAGACTCTTTTTTGGCCCGGTCCTATTACTGGCCCTCTCAGGCACCACACTGTCTGCCGCAGAACAGGGCAGCGCAATACAAACAGATCACTTCTTATCCTCACGACCTGAAAATCTGTCCTGGGGTTGGTTCCCACTCGACAATGAGCCGGTCCTGACGATCCAGTCCGGCGAGACGGTGAGCATCGATACCCTGACCCATGTGGGTGGGGCCCAGAGTCAGGAGCCGGTGGCCTACCTTTCCGAGATGGGTGTATCCCGTGACGAGATGCTGCAGGACATGCTGGATTTCTGGCCGACCAGGCAGAACCGGCCGCGGGAGGGCCGCAGTGGTCACATCATTACCGGCCCTGTTTTCATAGAGGGTGCAGAGCCGGGCGATACGCTGGAAATACAAATACTCGACATCCAGCCCCGGGTTACCTGGGGGGTAAACAGCACCGGCCCGGGTAGAGGCGTCCTATCGAATCGATATCCCGGCTATCGCGACGGTGACCAGACTCTGGACATCCCCAGCGAAAGGCACCTCATCAGAACTGAGGAGATAGACGGGCGCAGGGTCGCTGTACTTGCCCCCAATATTCACGTGCCTCTGGCGCCTTTCATGGGCATTATGGCTGTCGCTCCAGCCCCGGAAGTAGGCCAACCAGGAGTGACCGTGCCAGGTGTGCAGAGCTCAACCCCGCCCGGTGCCTTCGGTGGCAACCTGGATGTCAAGGATCTTAAAGCTGGCTCTACTCTTTATTTGCCTGTATTTCAGACCGGTGCCTTGTTTTACACGGGTGACCCCCACGCCGCTCAGGGAGATGGAGAAGTGAGCGGTACCGCCATTGAGCAATCCATGAATGGCGCCTTTCGCTTCATCGTCCACAAAGGCGAGAGCATTACGAATCCTCGCGCCGAAACAGAGACCCATCACCTGCTGATGGGCATCGACCTAGATCTCGACCGCGCCATGCGTGAGGCAGTGCTGGAAGTGGTGGATTTTCTCGTTGCTGAAAAGGGGCTGAGCCCTGCAAAAGCCGTCTCGCTGGCGAGTATAGCCGTCGATTTTCGCGTTGGTGAAGTGGTGGATCTCACCCAGGTCGTAGTTGGTTATGTCCCCAAGGAGATATTTATCGATTAGATGCAGAGCCCCAGGGAATAGGCACCTCACTGCAGCCATTTGCGGTCAAATGAATTCACTTCGTTGCGAATCGGCAAGAAAAAATCATCGCCTGAACAGGAATCACAGGGGCTTATTATCCTCACCTTCTCCACGCGTTCCGGGTTTGGACTCTGAACGCTTGCCCTGCACATAAGCCGAAGAACCGAAATAGAAGGCGATAACTACTCCGACGATGGCGGTGAAGTTGGAAATCAGTGTCTGCGTGATCACCGGCAGTTGTTCGGCACCTTCCTTGAAAAACGCCACGATGCCTACTAGAACCAGATACTCGATGACAACGGCCCCGGCAATGGCAAAACGTAAAGCCTCATCTCGATCCTGTTGACCACCTTCAGCGCTCTGGCTGATATAAAAAAGTCCAAAGAAGGAGACGATGCCCGTGGATGCCACCACGATAGAAAACGGCATGTCAGTATCCAGAATCCAACTCGATGGAATACCGATCATGAGAATCAGTAAGAGCCACAATGCTACTAGTAAATATTTTTTAATGATTGCCCGTCGTAACCACGGTCCCCGCGTTATCCATTAAGACGCAGGCTGCTAAACGGAAAGCTCCTGTCCGGACAGCCATGCAGCGTCAGAACCCCCGAGCAAAGGTCACGCCGATGACGAAAACCTCCTCATCTCCGACGATGTCGAAATCCACCTGCGGCGAGACTTCCCAACTTTCGAAGTGAAAACCATATTCGGCACCAAACCTAACCAGGGGCTCGTTTTCGCCATTGTGCCACTCTATCCCCGGGCCTGCATAAAACTTCCACGGCCCCCGATGATAGGCCAGCGGCATCGCATAAACCCAGGTATTCAAATCCCCGGAGGTGTACTCGGCAAGGGCGCCAAGGCCGAAGCTCGCAGTGAACCTGTGCTCATATTCAATACCCAGCGCCAGTCCATTGTCACGGTGATCGCGCGCGGCGCCAACAAACAGCCCAACGGTATTTGCCTCGTGCTCAGATGCCATCTCGGCGGCCAACGTGAAGCAGGGGAAACCCAGCACTATCAAAGAGAAAAATAGTGTGCCAAACGCACGACTGTTAAAGACGCGACCAGAGTCGAAAGCAGACAGTGAGGGGGTCATTATTTTGTCCTTAAAGAAGAGTTCGGCGGACAGCGCATCGACGCGCCAACCCAAAGTCTACAGCATTCGAGGGCAATATGCTTGGCGGCGGATGATCGAAATAGCGCCTTTCCTGCAGCTGTTTAAAGCGCGGTAGGAAGCTTAGTAACAGTAATAGCAATAGCAATAGCAATAGCCAGTGCGCGCATGGTCGAGCCGAAGTGCCGGCACAGAGTCAACACGCCGCTGAGCGCTACGATCAAGGAAGCACGGCAAAGGACATAGAATGGAACACCAGCAACTGTTGCCGGGTTGGCCGCGAGCTTTCCGATACGCCATGACGAGACTACAATTTCCACCCCATGCCCTTACCCAGCCGACGCGGGCAACTCCGCAAGCAGTAAGCGGTCCCGGGAGAAAGGGCAAATCTAAGGATGCTCTGATTAATGCAGACAAGCATGAACAGGGCTTCCAAAATGGGATCTCGCAATGAACCCTGTGCCCAGAATTCGAAGTGCTATAGGATAGAAGACGGAACAGGCGTTACTGTTATCGATTTAACCAAATAGTCAGCCCAACACACTGCTGCTTCGACAGCGTAACCCTCCACGTCGGATTATTTCAGTAAGGTACCAGGTGCCGCGTGCGCCTTTACAAAACACTGCTTCGACATTTTACAGCCTTGCGGAGGACACCTGCATTGAAAAAGAACATCCTAAAAGCCAATCTGACCCGCAGGGATTTCCTCAATGGCTGTGCCATCAGCCTGGCGGCCGGTACTACCCTGTCGCCATTGGATGCCCTGGCTCAGGGACAGGTGGATTCTTTCGCCCTACCCGCCGATTACGATCCGCCGGTTCGACAGGGAATGCGCGGCAGCCATGACGGCTCTTTTGAGGTTGCCCATGCTCTACGCGACGGCGCCTCCTGGCAGGCCATCGATTCCGGCGAGCCTGAATATGACCTGGTGGTCGTGGGCGGCGGCATCAGCGGCCTTTCAGCGGCTTATTTCTTTATCAAGCAAAACGGGCCGGACTCCCGGGTGCTGGTACTGGACAACCATGACGATTTCGGCGGTCACGCCAAGCGCAATGAATTCTGGCACGACGGCCGCATGTATCTGGTCAATGGCGGCACCCTGAACGTGGAAGCGCCCTCCCAGTACAGCACCGTGGCGGCAGGACTCCTGTGGGAGCTGGGTATCGACCGAACTCGCTATTTTGAAAAAAACCGCGACATGTTTTCCTTCTACCGGGATCAGGGCCTGAAGAGCAGTATGTTCTTCGATCGCGAAACCTTCGGTCAGGACCGGCTGGTGGTGGATTATAACAATCTGCCAATCGAGCAGGCCATGAGCCAGGCTCCCTTGAGCGAGGCAGCAAAACAGGACGTCATCCGCCTCTACCGAAGTAGAGAAAACTATTTTGAAGGCTTAACCGCCGAGCAGACTCGACGACGGCTCAGCGGCATGAGCTACAGGGACTACCTATTGGATGTAGTCAACTGCAGTCCAGAGGTCGTGAAGCTGTTTCAGTCCAGCTTTTACGGTTCTTTCGTTGTGGGCCCTGACGCCATCCCGGCGATTTACTATCGCGATTCGGGTTATCCCGGCTTCGCCGGACTCAATCTGGAAGACCTGCCGGAAAACCTGCTGGTCAATGAGCCCGGCGGCCAGCACGGTCGCGAAAATCAGCGCCGTGCCAACCGCGGTGATCCGGATATCTATTTCCCAGACGGTAATGCCACCATTACGCGTCTTTTGGTACGCGCCCTGATACCCGATGCCATTGCACCTGGTGACATGGAGGACATCGTCACCGCCGCAGTCGACTACCGCCAACTTGACCGGCCGAACCACAACTGTCGCATCCGCCTCAACAGCACGGTGGTGGACGTTCGCCACCTGAGCGATGAGCAGGTGCAGACCAGTTTCGTCACCTCTGGCCGGGCTTACACGGTCAAGAGCAGCAACGTTGTCATGGCCTGCTGGAACACCGTTATCCCGCATCTGTGTCCGGATATTCCGGCGCCACAAAAGGAGGCTCTTGCCTATGGCATCAAGTCACCGCTGGTGTACACCGGGGTCTTGTTGTCCAACTGGCAGTCTTTCGTCGGCACCGGTATTTACAGCACCCGGGCTCCCACCAGCTTTTTCTCCAGCTTTGGCCTGCAGCCTTCGGTTCGTATGGGTGACTACTACACGTCACGCGACCCGGGCGAACCGATCGTTGTGAGGATGTCGGCCTATTTTGATGCCCCCGACAGCGGCCTGTCCCGGCGGGAACAACATCTCATCGGACGCCGGCAACTGCTGAGCACCCCATTCAGCGATTTTGAGACGGCCATTCGCGATCAGCTCACCCGGGTGCTGGGTAGAGCCGGATTCGAGCACGAGCGAGACATTCTTGGCATTACTGTCAACCGCTGGCCCCACGGCTATTCCTATTCCTATAACCCATTGTCAGACCCCTACGAATGGGCCTATTCCACGACCCCTGAGCGCCCGGCGATAGTCGGGCGCCAGCGCGTCGGCCGGATTACCATCGCCAATGCAGATGCTTCCGCCAGCCCACATACCGACGGCGCAATTAACGAAGCCTACCGGGCCGTTACGGAATTGCTGCAGGGCTGACAGCACCGAAGCGGCTATAGCGGAGTCCGGGAAATCTGCATGCAGCTATCCTGGGGGTCAAGCCCATGGCTGCCAGCTTATTCATCAGATTTTCAGGCTCCAGATCTGCCACAGGGAAGACCAAGCCCGCCGTTAAAGGCGCGCCGGGCAGCTGAAGTGTGCAGACAATGAATTTGGCCGCCGCTTCACAGACAGCCTTGGTCTGAACGCAGACCACTGCGGTCAGTAAAAAAGCAGTTGACCAGGTTCACGCTGACTGACCGGCTAGGGGGCCGACACTCCGCCCACGCCTAATAGCACCAACATGAGGCGCACGCTGTGCCAGGCGCCTTATTTGAGTGCATACCCCTCTTGAGAATGCCATCCGAGGCTTGAAATAGAGCCGAGAAGCCAGCGTGGCATGATTCCTGCTCAGACCAGTATGAGCCTCGGTGCAGCTGCACTGAAAGGGGGATTCTTGGAAATTAGCTACAGACCAGAATACCGGAATACCGGAAAGGACTATTGAAAATGAAAGCACTTAAATACACTTGCCTCGCTATGGCACTGTCGCTGGCTAGCACTGCAGCAGTCGCCCAGATTACCGCTAACGCCACTGTCACAAATAACTACATATGGCGAGGCCTGACGCAGTCTACCAACGATGCAGCCGTACAGGGCGGCATTGATTATGTAAACGAAAATGGTTTTTACGTCGGCACCTGGGTCTCAAATGTCGACTATGCGCCGGGCGACGTGTTCTCTTACGAACACGATGTCTACGCGGGCTTCTCAGGCGGCGATGAAATCAGCTGGGATGTTGGCTGGTTGTACTATAATTACGATGAAGAGGCTAATTTCGACTTCCACGAGATTTACGGAACGATAGGTTTGGGTGGCTTTAGCGCAACTGCGTTCATCCTCAGCGGCACCGAGGCCGACGAAGGACCCGGTCAGGACTTTGGATTTGGTCAGGCTTACTATTTGTCTCTGGACTACGGCTTCGAGCTGGACAATGGCCTTGGCATCAGCCTGCACCTTGGCCGTCACTCGGGTGATTTCAACGAGGCGTTCAACGGAGTACCGGGCAGCTACACCGACTACAATGTGACCTTCGCGATCGACAGCTTCACGTTTATGATCACGGATACGGATCTCGATGATGTCGGTGCAGACAATCTCGACAACGATGCTCCCAAGTTCGTCATTGGCTACAGCATGGAATTCGGACTGGGCGAATAGCAGCCACCGAAATCCAACGCGACAAGAAGGGCGAGGGCAGTAAGTGTCCTCGCCCTTTTTATTCCATCGAATTGACTTTGGGTGTTAACGGTCGGGACTGGCATAAAGATTTATTGCTTTACTCCCGGCACTCTCAGCATCCCGACACGGCTTCATAGCAGGCCTGAGCAAATGCCGAGATTTGCGCTTCGCTCGTGCTCAAAGGCAATCACCTGACCCCGCAAGCGGCGGCAGGCGGTAGACCGAGCATGACACGGTACTGCCCTGTATTTCTGCCCGCAATCGATTTATCCTTCTCACTGTGCAAGTTCTTGCCATTAATTGCGGCAGTTCAACCATCAAGTTCCGTGTGCTTTCCATGGACCCGGAAGAATCACTCCTGTCCGGTGTCCTAGAAATGGACATTGAAGGTAGAGCCAAGCGCTTGCAGCTACAGCGTAAAGCCAATGACAGGCAGCCAGAAAGCGAAGAGCGGGACTTCAGTGCTGAAGAGTCTGAGAAGAACCTTTCCATCCTGTCTCGCGCACTGGAAGACCACGAGGTGTTCACCGATTCAGAGAATGAGCGTCTGGTGGTCCATCGGGTAGTCTCGGGTGGTGCGGAGCAGTCCGGGCCGGTGCGGATTTCCGACGCAGTCCTGGAACAAATTCGCGGCGCCGTCGCCCTGGCGCCGCTGCACAATCCAGCCGCCCTGGAAGGCATCGAAGCTATGATGACCCTGTTTCCAGAGCTCCCACATGTTGCTGTATTCGACACCGGTTTTCACTCTTCGATGCCAGAACGGGCAAGGCGTTATGCACTGCCGGACGCGTTAACCAGCCACCACCCCATTCGCCGTTTCGGTTATCACGGGATATCCCATGAATTCGTGGCCGCGGCAGCGACAGAGTTTCTGTCTCCTGAGGCCAGCCCTCGGAAGCTTGTCAGCTTGCACCTTGGCAGCGGCGCCAGCGCCGCCGCCGTCGTCGATGGCCGCTGCATCGACACGTCCATGGGAATGACCCCTCTGGAAGGCCTGGTGATGGGCACCCGCAGTGGTGACACCGACCCATCGATCAGCTTTTATCTGGCCCGTGAGCTGGGGCTCGAGCTGTCGGAAATCGAGAGGCTGTACAATGAAGACAGCGGACTCAAGGGCCTGTGCGGCAGCGCCGATATGCGCACGGTGCAGCAACGCGCAGACAGGGGCGATGAGCGGGCGCAGTTCGCCATCGAGCTGTATTGCTATCGGATCTGCAAAACAATCGGTGCCTACCACGTTGCCATGGGGGGACTGGACTGCCTGGTATTCACCGCCGGGGTCGGTGAAAACAATCCTCTCGTCAGGAAACGGACAATCGACGGCCTCGCGGCGCTGGGCGTGAAGCTGGACGGGCAGGCCAATGCAAAGCCAAAAAACGGCGTTCGACGCATCAGCGCCTCAGACAGCGCCATCACCGCGCTAGTAGTGCCTACCGATGAAGAACTGCATATGGCCAGGAAGGCCAGTAAGCTGGTCAGCAGACAATGACCAAGGCAACCTGACCTTGACCTGTCATCAGCTCGACATCGATTTGGCATCGTCGCAGATTGTCACCGCGATCGACTGGCAAGGCCATTTGAAAATAAGCGAGCGTTGTTTTACAACAATAACCGCGTGCGGGTGATTTGATACTCGCCGCAGCAAATACAACCCAGCAACGAACCATTCAAGGAGAGTTCATGCAATCCGGCGTTCAGTCCGAGTCCCTAGATTCAGCCCCCCTGGATTCCGAGTCTCTGGACAAGATCAATGCCTACTGGCGGGCCGCCAACTACCTTTCCGTCGGCCAGATCTACCTGCTTGATAATCCGCTGCTTAAGGAACCCCTTCGCAAGGAGCACGTGAAGCGACGCCTGCTGGGTCACTGGGGCACCTCCCCGGGCCTGAACTTTATCTACGTCCACTGCAACCGGATCATTGTCGAACACGACCTGGATATGATCTATGTGGCCGGTCCCGGCCACGGCGGGCCGGCACTGGTTGCGAATACCTGGCTCGAGGGCAGCTACACTGAGCTGTATCCCGATGTGTCCACCGATGCCGCCGGAATGAAAAAGCTGTTCAGGCAATTCTCATTCCCGGGCGGCGTGGGCAGTCACGTTACCGCAGAGACTCCGGGCTCGATTCACGAAGGCGGAGAGCTCGGCTATGCCCTCTCCCACGCCTACGGCGCCGCCTTCGACAATCCCGACCTGATAGTGTGCTGCGTTATCGGCGACGGCGAGGCCGAGACAGGGCCCCTGGCGGCGGCCTGGCACTCCAATAAATTTCTTAATCCCGTCGAAGACGGCGCCGTATTGCCGATCCTGCATCTAAACGGCTACAAGATTGCCAATCCGGCCCTGCTGGCACGGATCGATCGCGCTGAGCTCGAACAGCTTTTCATGGGCTATGGCTACCAGCCGCATTTCGTCGAGGGCTCGGAACCGGCGCAGATGCATCAGGAGATGGCCCGCACCCTGGACACAGCGCTCAAGGAAATCAGGGCGATACAGACACAAGCCCGGCAAGGTGAGCTGCAGCAGCGTCCGCGCTGGCCCATGATAATCCTACGCAGCCCGAAGGGCTGGACTGGTCCTAAAGAAGTCGACGGTCACAAAACCGAAGGCTCGTTCCGTTCCCACCAGGTGCCGATCTCGGCAGCCGCCAGTGACAACAATCACCTGAAACTGCTCGAGCAGTGGATGCGCAGCTACGGCCCGGAGGAGCTTTTTGATGAGTCCGGATTCCTGATACCTGAATTAAGCGCACTCGCGCCCGCCGGCCAGCGGCGCATGGGCTTGAACCCTCATGCCAATGGCGGTCAGATACTGCGGAATCTCAAGTTGCCCGATTTTAAAGACTACGCTCAATCAGTCGGCAAGCCGGGGCATGACAAGGCGGAATCGACTCGCGTGCTCGGCAACTACCTGCGTGATGTCATGGCGCTAAATCGAGTCCAGCGTAACTTCCGCGTCGTCGGGCCTGATGAAACCGCGTCCAACAGACTGGGAGCGCTGTTTGAGGAAACCGGCCGCGCCTGGCAGGCGGCGACACTGCCCGAAGACGAACACCTGTCGCCCAACGGCCGGGTGATGGAGATCCTGTCAGAGCATACCTGCCAGGGCTGGTTAGAGGGCTACCTGCTGACTGGCAGGCACGGCTTCTTTTCCTGCTATGAGGCCTTTATCCATATTATTGACTCGATGTTCAATCAGCACGCCAAGTGGATTAAGGTGAGCCGGGAAAGCCATTGGCGGCGCCCGATTGCGTCGCTGAATTATTTGCTCACTTCCCATGTCTGGCGCCAGGATCACAATGGTTTCAGCCATCAGGACCCGGGCTTCATTGACCTCGTAGTCAATAAGAAAGCCGACATAATCCGGGTCTACCTGGCACCCGACGCCAATACGCTTCTGTACATCACTGACAAGTGTCTGCGCAGTCGGGACTTTATCAATGTCATCATCGCCGGTAAGCAGCAACAGCCCCAGTGGCTGGATATGGACTCCGCAATCAAGCACTGCAAGGCCGGCATCGGAATCTGGGAGTGGGCCAGTAATGACCAGGGCGACGAACCCGATGTAGTCATGGCCTGCGCCGGTGACGTGCCGACCCTTGAGACCCTGGCGGCGGTGGATTTACTCCGGCAACTGGTACCGGACCTGAAAGTGCGGGTAATAAATATTGTCGACCTGATGACCCTGCAGCCGGAAAACGAGCACCCCCATGGTCTCTCTGACAAGGCCTTCGACACGCTATTTACCGTCGACAAGCCAATCATTTTCGCCTTTCATGGCTATCCCTATCTGATCCACCGTCTCACCTACCGACGCAACAATCACCGCAATCTGCATGTGCGTGGCTACAAGGAGGAAGGCACTACCACGACACCTTTCGACATGGCGGTATTGAACGATCTTGACCGCTTCCATCTGGTCAGTGACGTGATTGACCGGGTACCGAAACTGGGCCCTCGCGCCGCCTACATTTACCAGACTATTCGCGACAAGCTTATCGACCATAAGGAATATATTGTCCGCTATGGCGAGGACATGCCGGAGATTCGTGACTGGAAGTGGCCGCACTGACTCGCTGTCGGCGATGCCGGTGGAAATTAAACAGCCATTGGATGCCATTATCGATGCCAATACCGGTCTCGACTCGATGGTGTTCGCCTAACCAAGCACAGAGACTAGCTGACCATGAATAATTTTCAGGTCACCAACCTGGATATCGCGGTATTGATCGTCTACGTGCTGGGCACACGCCTGTTTTTCGGTTGGTACCTGGCCCGCAAGAGGCTTCAGGCTTCTTCTGAGGAATATTTTCTTGCCGGAAGAAATCTGACCTGGCCCATAATCGGTTTTTCCTTCTACGTCTCCAATATGAGCGCCAGCACCTTCGTTGGCCTGCCCGCTTCCGGATACCTGCAGGGTATCGCCGTCTACCACTATGAATGGTTGCCGGCGCTGATTCTTATTGGTTTTGCCCTGTGGGTGCTGCCGTCGTTCCTGCGCTCGCGGGTCTTCACCGCACCCGGGTTCTTAGAGAAACGCTTCGATACCAGAACCAAGCTGGTATTTTCCGGGTTCTTGTTGTTGGCGAATATTTTTATCGACGCCGCAGCGGCCCTGTATGCCGGTGGCATGGTGGTCAATGTATTGATTCCCGGCATCCCGCTTTGGCAAACCGCATTGGCGATTTCATTAATTGCCGGCCTGTATATCTATTTTGGCGGTCTCGATGCGGTGGTGTTGAATGACGCTCTGCAGGCCTTCATGATTCTGGCGGGCAGCGTTGTCATTGCCCTGCTTGCCTGGAATCAGATTCCCTCCTGGGAAGCGGTTACCAGCGGGCTGGATGCGGCACATCTGCATTTGATGCGGCCACCCACAGATGAATTTCTCCCCTGGCCAGGTGTCATAAGCGGTGTCTTGATCGTCGGCATCTATTTCTGGTGTACCAATCAATTTATTATTCAGCGGGTGCTGGGTGCCCGCAGCCTCGATCACGCCCGTTGGGGCTCGCTTTTTGCCGGCGCTCTGAAGCTGCCCAACCTGTTTCTGCTGATTCTGCCTGGGGTAATGGCCACGGCTCTGTATCCTGATCTCGGCAATCCGGACCTGGTCTTTCCGACACTGGCGTTCGATATCCTGCCGGTGGGAGTACGCGGTCTGATGCTGGCGGCATTGGCGGCGGCGATTCTGTCCAGCCTGGAGTCGATATACAACTCGGCCGCGACTCTGTTTACGATGGATTTTGTTGCCGGCGCGCGTCCAGACATCGATGACAGAAAGCTGGTGGTCATCGGCAAAATGGCAACCCTGGTGTTTATGGTGCTGGCAGCTCTATGGGCACCACAGATCGAGCGTTTCCCCAGCCTGTGGCAATACCTGCAGTCGATACTGTCTTATGTGACGCCGCCGGTGGTGGCTGTATTCGGCGCCGGCCTGCTTTGGCGGGGCGCCAGGTCGACGGCGGCATTCGCTACCTTGCTGATAGGAATTCCCCTGGGGATTGTCGGTTGGATCGGCAATGAAATTGGTCAATGGCTGCAGATTCATTACCTCTATGCCTGCGGCATCCTGTTTCTTTGCAACTGTGTGTTGGTCATAGTTTTGAGCCTCGCCGACAAGCGGCCACTCAGCGCAACTGCGGCCGGGCTGGTATGGAGCACACAACAATGGACTGCGGAAACGCGGCAGCTTTCACGCGGGGTATGGTACCGGAACTATCGAATCCAGGCGCTGATCCTTCTGTTCGTGACTCTGAGCATTGTTGTCTGGTGGTGGTAATTGGGTCAGGGGGGGTCGGAATAATTTGTGCCAATGGCAAGCACCGGCCAATTCGGCCCCGGCCCCTTACTTCTGCGGCTGGGGCTGTTGTACGCCGAGTTCGAGTAAGCGACGCTTGACTGTTTCCAGCCGGCCATTGTCATTGACCTGAAGAGCATCGAAACCGGTCAAATTCGCTAGACGAACTTGTGAATCTTCGATTCGTTCTGCAGGCAGGGGATGGGTGAGAAGAAACGCTGGGGCTGTCTGCAGGTCAAGGCTGGCCAGGTACAGACGCGAAAGCAGCGTGAGCTGCGAGCGGGGATCGTAACCCGCCGCCAGCATCAGATCGAACGCCAGTTGATCGGCTTCCCGCTCGGCCTCTCGGCTGTGGGAAGTAATGTAGGCGGTGGAGCCGACGTCTGTCACCACATCGCCAGCCCCGGCGAGAAACGGGTTACCGGTTATAAGCGCCAGTGTGACCACGGACAGTTCCGCGGCCGCCGATGCGCCGCGAAAACGGTTGTAGTTTTGACTGATGTGACCGGCCTGCACATGCCCCATCTCGTGGGCCAATACACTGGCCAGTTCCGCCACATTACGTACCCCCAACAGCATACCGGTAGTCAGATAGATATTGCCTCCCGCCACGGCGAATGCGTTGGCTGCTTCACTGACAATGAGACGTACCCGGATCTCGTAGGGCAAGGGCGGAAGCTCGACCGCCAGTCGTTCACTTAGATCCAGCAGAAAGTCGGCAACTTCAGGCGTGTCGATGTGGCGAAACTCTGCGCTCAGACTCAGCACCTGTTCTTCGCCCATGCGCTGCTCGTCCTCGAGGGAAAGTGAACCGCAGGAGGTGCAGCTCATGAGCAGCACAAGCATTGCCCATGCGCTACGCATCCAGCGCTCAGACCAGGCAGGAAAAGAGCAACAAATCATGACTCTTGGGATTACGGCGCTAATGGCTTCTAGAAGGAACTTTGACTTTAAATCAAACAGTCTCGGGGAATCAATTCCAGGAGCTCGACTTGCCCAGATGCTTCAGCGTAGCCTGACTGTGGGCGCGACAGACAGAGCAAAAGTCCTGGCGCTTAGCGGGATTACACTGTAGCGCTACCCCTACGTTCCACGGGTAAGCTGCGGCCGCTGCGACCCACAACGCAATCCACTCAAGTCCCACCTCTGGACAACACTGCCCGGACCCGATCATCCAGGGAATCGAAACCTGCGCCAGAGTCGACGATCACCCGACTGCTCAACTCCCCAGCGTTGAATTCCTCGAACGCAGCGCGTTGATCGAAATACTGCTGCAAGCTGGCCTCCGAGGCGTCTCCGGTTCGTGCCTCCAGTCGCTGCCTGACCTCGGCTTCGGAAGCGGTGCATTCAACGATAACCCAGGGCATAGTCAGGCGGTCCGCCAGATCTATAAAACGCTGTCGCAAGGCCTGGTCTATGAAGGTGGCATCTACGATCACCGGTAGATCGCAAGAGAGAATCTCCTGCGCCAGTTCCTCCAGCTGACTGAAAGTGTGTTCGCTCGCCTGCGCGCTGTAGATATCCTGGCCCAGATCACGGCTGGAATCGGTCATGGCCAGTCCGTGCAGGCGCTTTCGCTCCACATCCGAACGCAAATGTATTGCCGCCAGCCTAGCAGCCAGTTGGCGCGCGACCGTGGTTTTGCCAGTACCGGACAGACCACACATGAGTATCAGCCCGGGTCGCCCGGGTCGTGACAAATGCCCGGCGAGCTGCAGATAGTGCCGACACTGACTGCCCATGTCGCTTTCTAAGTCATGGTCCTGATGGGCACGAATCGCCGCCACCTTGGCCCGGACCATGGCGCGATAGACCAGGTACCAGCGCAAAACGCGTACGCTTCGGTAATCGCCGGTGCGCGCCTGGTACTCGTTAAGCAGGCGGTAGCCCAACTCGGGCAGGTCATGGTTGATGAGATCCATCACCGTAAAACCGATGTCGGCCATCACGTCGATCCAGCGCAGCGACTCATTGAACTCTATGCAGTCGAAAGGCACGGCGCGGCCGTCGGCGTAATAGATATTGCCAAGATGCAGATCGCCGTGGCACTCCCGCACGAATCCCAACTCGCGACGCGCTGCGAAGTCAGCCTTGCGCAAGCGATATTCCCCCTCAGTCCAACACTTGAGTTGCGCCAGCAGGGTACGGTATTCCCGGCTGTGGTCGAGCTCGGCAAACGCTTCAAAATTGTCGCGCGCGGGGTTGTATATGGCCTCGGGAGTGCCGAATTCCGCCCTTGGCTCAGCGCCTGCTTGCTGTTCGTGAAATGTTGCGATGGCTTCCGCCAACGCATCTATCGCGTCCACATCCAGCGTCCCGGCCCGGGCCAAGCGGTCGAACTCTTTGCTGTTGTCGAAGCGCTGCATCCGCAGTGCGTAGTCGATCACGTCGCTGTCGTCACCTAGCACAGGCGCGCTCTCTGTGCCGGAAACAGGTTCCACCGCTTCATAGAGTTGCGGAGCCGTACGCCGATTCAGGCGCAATTCCTCCTGACAGGCGAGGTGGCGCGTCTCCAGTGTGGAAAAGTCGAGGAAGCCCAGGTCGACGGGCTTCTTCAGTTTGTAGACTGTCGTCCGCCCCAGAATGAGCCAGGAAATATGAGTCTCCACCAACTCCGCGCGGCAAGACTTACTCAGCGCACGCGCCAGTTTCTCGGTCAAGATGTTCTCCGCTTGTCCCTCACCTGCATCAACCATGACCGAGGGCTTTGGCGAGTGCAAGTGCAAGGCGGCGGCGGACCCGGTGTGAGCCTCGGCCGAGGCAGCGGATCCAATGGCTGCGAGCACCGCTGGCAAACGAGAGAAGAAAAACGAACGCTATCGATTCTATGCGCAGAGTCAAAGCACGCTACCCTATTGCTGTGGTTACTTTCAGGGAAGGCCAAGCAGGACTTCGACGCCGTGGTGCAGAGGCTCCACCAGGGCCAGGCTCGTTCCGATCAGGACCAGCACCGAGAATTGTAGCCCGGCATGCTGTTTGAGACTGCGCTGGCGGCCCTGTACCAGGGCTCCGACACGCTGTTCGATTTCCGCACCGGTGAATGCCGAGTAGATTGCCTGCCTGCCGATTTGCGACTGGGCCGGGGACAGTCTTTGTACCTTCAGGAGGGTCTCAGCCACATCCAGGTCGCCGAAGCGGCCGGCCGCTTCGAAATCACAGGCTGACTCCACCAGCAGATGCAGGTCATCCTTCATCAGTTTCGCGAGCCGAGCAGGCAGTACCAGTGTGAAGAGGCTGGCGGCGAGCAGGCGCACGTTGTCCAGACGCTTCGAGTGGGCGTGCTCGTGGGCGAGAATCACAGCCATGTCCTGCTGGCTGCAGCGTTGTTCCAGCCCCTCGCTGACATAAATCGTGGGCTGCCACCAGCCCAGGGTAAAGACTAGCGACTGTTCCGATTCCAGTAACTTAAAATCCCGCTGGTGACGCGCCAGCCGCTGTAGCTGGGCTTTCAGGCGTTTAGCAGTGCGTAAATTCAGCGCCAGACGGCGCCAGATCAGAACGCAGACCAGCGTGATCAGCATCAGACCGATTGGTACCAATCCTGGAGTAGCTATCACGGGCATATGGGCAGCACAATCAGTGTGGCAATGGACGGAGACCAGGCTGCCGAAGGCAGGGGTAAACAGCAGCGCTGTCGTACTGAAGCTGAGCAGGAAAGGAAATGCCAGCAACAGCAGCAATAGGTTACCGGCAATGGCCGGGTGCCAGCCGAGCAAGGGCGCGCGGATCGCGCGATAGCCCAAAGCCAGAAGGGCGGCGCAGGCAAACCACAGAGCCATCCAGAGAGCGGCGAAAGAACCCAGCACTTGCAGGAAATCACTCATCGCCGGCCGCCCCTCTCGTGCTCGCGTTTGCGCTGAATCATTTTCTCCAGTTCGTCCAGTGCATCATCATCCATGCGCGCGGCCACGTTGACAAAGCTGCTGAGAATAGTATTCGCCTCGCCGTCATGAAGCAGATGAATGACATCCTTGAGCATCGAGCCCAGCAACTCACTGCGCGATTTCTGTGAAAAATACTGGTAGGCGTGGCCCTTTTTTCTGCGCTCAAGACACTGTTTACGCACCAGCCGTTCCAGAGCCGCCTGCACTGTGCTCAGCCTGCAGGGAGCGTCTGCTCCCAGCCGGTCGGTAATACGACGGGCATCGATACCAGGAAGAGACCAGACCGACTCCATGACTTTCAGTTCCAACTCGCCTAGGGAATTAGGCAGAGCGTTGTGAGCGCGACGGCTATTGACCATTACGGTAGCGGATAACTTCTATTGTGAACAGGTATTTGGCACCGCTGTGCTTTACGGCAGGAAAATCTAAGTCTCTGATTTTTAGTATATACATGTGTGGTTGTGTTAACTGGTGAACTAACTCGCTTGCCTGTGTACTGAGTTATGCACAGACTTGCACCTGCCCAAAAAACAACAACATTATTATCTGGAGGGAAATCCGTGTCCAGCCACATTTTCAGAGTCGCTATCGCCGGAAGCCTCGCTGCAAGCCTGAATGCAGAAGCACAACAACAAATCCAGGAAATCGAAATCATTGGTCGTGAGGTTAATCTTGTGGGCTCGGCCCTCAGTGCCTCGGAGGGCCGTGTCTCACACAATGAGATTCAGCAACGAGCGCTTCTGCGAACCGGTGAGGTACTCGAATCTGTTCCCGGACTGGTTGCCACTCAGCATAGCGGCAGTGGCAAGGCCAATCAGTATTTCCTACGCGGCTTTAATCTTGATCACGGCACTGATTTCGCCACCAGCGTTGACGGCATGCCGGTCAATATGCGCAGTCACGGTCACGGTCAGGGCTACACGGATCTCAACTTCATCATACCAGAGCTGGTAGAGGAGGTTGTTTACCGCAAGGGCTCCTACTACGCCGATGTGGGTGACTTTTCTGGCGCTGGCGCGGCGCGAATTGTCAGCCGTGACCATAGCATCGAAAATGCTCTCAACCTTGGCGCGGGCGAATACGGGTTTGGCCGGGCGCTGCTCACCGGCAGCGTGGAAAACCTGATGGACGGCGCTCTGATCTATGGCCTGGAACATCAGATCTATGAAGGCCCCTGGGACAGCATTGACGAAGACGTGGGAAAAACCAATTTGTGGCTGAAACAGATCTGGGAGGGCAACGATGACCGCGTGGCGGTTTCCTTCATGCTCTATGATAACGAGTGGAATTCTGCCGACCAGATTCCGGCGCGAGCTGTCAGCAGTGGCCTCATTAGTCAGTTCGGTTCAATCGACCCTACAGTGGGTGGCAATTCCTCACGTTACAGCCTGGCTGTGAATTGGCAGCGTAACCTGGGTTTTTCCCAGCTCAGCAGCAATTTTTTTGTGATTGACTACGACATGGAGCTTTACTCCAACTTCAGTTATTTCATCGGACCCCAGGGAGACCAGTTTCAGCAGGTGGACGAAAGACGCATCTACGGCGGTGATTTCTCTTTGCCCATCTCCGGGCAATGGGGGGCACTGCAGGTGACCAATACTCTGGGGGGAGAGTTGCGTATCGACGCCATTGACCAGGTCGGTTTAAGGGCCACCGCTCAGCGTCAGTTTCTGGGTGAAATTCGCCTGGACGCGGTGGACGAGTCCAGCGCCAGCCTGTACTGGCAAAGTGAGCAGCAATGGTCCGACCGGCTGCGTACCGTGTTCGGACTGCGCTATGACGCATTCAATTTCGACGTCAATGCTCTGGCTGCCGGTGACCCTACCACCCTGGCAGCAAATTCCGGCACGGCCGATGACGATATTTTTACCGCCTCTTTCAGCCTGATGTATGCCGTCAACGACAACAATGAGCTGTATGCCAGTATTGGTGAGGGCTTTCATAGCAATGATGCGCGCGGCACCACTATCCGACTTGATCCGGTGGAGGGCATCCCGGTGATGTCGGTGGATCCGCTGGTACCTACTTTGGGTTCAGAACTCGGCTGGCGCCTGTTTTTGACGGATCAGATCAATGCCACCCTCGCCTTGTGGCAGATGGATATAGACTCTGAATTGCTGTTTGTCGGAGACGCCGGCAACACCGAGGACACCGGTGTCGGCAGTGAACGCCAGGGCATCGAATTGACCACCTACTACCAGTTGAACGATGTCGTCGGGTTGGATTTCGAATATTCGTGGACCGATGCGAAATTCCAGACCGCGGTGGACGGAAGTACCGCCATTCCTGGCGCCCTGGATAATGTCGTCAGCGCCGGTATTCACATTCAGCCGAATGAGCAGTTTTTCGCCCATCTGCGCCTGCGCAGTTTCGATGATTTTCCCCTCGACGGCGGCGTCCAGGCCGACGGCAGCACCCTGCTTAATCTGCGCCTGGGCTTCGAATTCAATGACAACCTCAGTGTGGCACTGGATATGCTTAATCTGACCGACTCAGACGATCATGACATTGAGTATTTCTATGAATCACAATTATTGTCAGAGCCGACCCCCGTGGAAGATCGTCACTTTCATGTCTTCGAACCGCGATCGGCCAGACTCTATCTGGACTATCGTTTCTAGACGCCCGCTTCTATTCTAGAGAAACCCTGAGAGCCTATCAGGAACCGGCTGTTACGAACTCAGAAAGGCCAGAGAATCACATAAATGCCAATCTGGCTGCCGGAGGGTACCTAGAATCACTCCTGTTCCCTTCTGTCACGCCAGACGTGGTAGATGGATGTGACGTCAGCCTGCCAGCGCGGTGAAATGGCAGTTATCGCTAGAGCCTCGAGATTGGTCAGTATAACGGCAAAGAGGGCCACCCGCAGAGGCCAGACCATGGATTCCAGAAAGAGTGCGATCACGGCGACTGCCGTGAGAAACCAGGAGGTTTTCGCTGCCCGGGTGTGATAGCTGGGCCAACGCCGGTATTTCCAGAAACCTGCCAGTGTTGATACCAGGTAGGTCATGAGGGCAAGGAATATCCAGGACAACTCGGCGCGCAGAGTCTGCTCATACA
>JGI12109J20283_10093033_pt1 | contig 25779 bp, 28 predicted proteins | sample ElkSlonscriptome_12_FD_20283 | JGI IMG/M metagenome (IMG submission 20283)
GCCACCGGAGCCGGCTTTTCAAGCTACCCGGCGGCGCTGGCAGACGCGCTGGGCGAGCCGTTGGAACTGATCGATTCGGATGCGTTGCCGACGGCGTTTGCGGTCGCATCGCTGGCCGACGCGGTGACCCCGGTTTCCGCTCATGCGCTGGAACCGGTTTACCTGCGCGACCGCGTGACCGGCTGAGCGTTCGACGCAGCGCCCGTTATTCGGCGCTCGATTCGCCCACCCGGGCGATTTCTTCCACGACACGGCCGTCCGGTCCGTCGGCCCAGATCCGGAGCGGACGGCTGCCGTGCAGGAGTATGCCGCCGGGCTGTCGGCTTTCACCGTCGGGGCAAAAATCGAAGCGGTAGCGACGCACGAGGATCCAACCCATGCCACCGCGCTGCGGCGACCGCGACACGATGCGCACGGTCTGATCCAGCAACTGCCAATCCTGTTTGCTGCAAAAGCCACGAGCGCTTTCTCTGGCTCGGTCCAGCGCGTTGACCGATGAATGCCACCACAGCAGCACCGCGCCCAGGACAAGCAGCGCCGGAATGACCGGGAATTCTCCCGTCACGGGCGCGCGTCGAGCAGGACGTACACGGCGCCGGTACCGCCGTCGGTCGGGGGAGCCGAGGCAAACGCCATGACTCTCGGATGACGGCTCAGCACGCGAGCGGCGACGGTTTTCAGGCGCGGTCCTCCGGGACCGGATCGCAGCCCCTTTCCGTGGATGATCTTCACCAGTCGGAACCCGGAAAGCAGCGCTTCCTGCACGAACGTCCGGATCGTACGGGTTGCCGCATCGACATTCATCTGGTGCAGGTCGATTTCATCCTGCACGCGCCAGTGCCCGCGGCGAAGTCGGGTCAGCACGCGTTTCTGAAGGCCTGGACGCAGCCAGAGCAGTTCCTCACCACTTTCCAGTTCGTATTCGAAAGGCTGCGGCCGGGTCAGTTCCTCGAGCACCAGGCGCTCATCGGCTTCACGCATGCGGGGCTTCGCCTTCGGGCGGTTGGATTCGCCTTCCGCCCGCGTCGAGCGGATGCGTCGCACCGGGCCCACGCTTGCACGGAACAGCGTCCAGTCGTCGTTGTCGTCGTTCATCGGCCCCTCCGCCGGCGATTGTCGCAATCAGCGCGATTCGAGGCGGTCGTTTTCGACTCTTCGGGAATGATCCCGAGCGCCGATCCGCACCCTGAACGATTATAGTGAGCGCCTGCCAACGACGTGTCCCGGGCCGGGGCCGACAAGGGAACATGCACATCCTGATCAGTAACGACGACGGTCTCCATGCCACCGGTATCCGCCACCTGTCAGAGCAGATTCGCGCGCAGGTCGATCGCGTCACCGTGGTCGCACCCGATCGAGACCGCTCCGGGGCCAGCAATTCGCTGACGCTGGATAGCCCGATCCGCGTCGAGCATCGCGACAAGGGCGTGTTCAAGGTCTATGGGACGCCGACCGACTGCGTGCATATCGGGATCACCGGCCTGCTGGACGACGAGCCCGACATGGTCATTTCGGGCGTCAATGCCGGGGCCAACATGGGCGACGACGTGCTGTATTCGGGCACGGTGGCGGCGGCCATGGAGGGGCGTTTCCTGGGCTTGCCGGCGATGGCCGTCTCGTTGTCCTACTCCAGCGGCGGTCCGAACCATTTCGAATCGGGGGCGCGCGCGGCGCGGATTCTGATGCAGCGGCTGATCGACGAGCCGCTGCCGGCCGACACGATCCTCAACGTCAACGTCCCGGACCTGCCGTGGGACGAGATCAAGGGATTCGAAACGACGCGCCTGGGACATCGGCATCGCTCCGAGGACGTCATTCCGATCGACGACCCGCGCGGCCGGCGGTTCTTCTGGATCGGAGCAGCCGGCGCCGAGCAGGACAACGGGCCCGGAACGGACTTCAACGCGGTCCGGCGCGGATACGTCTCGGTCACGCCGATTCACGTCGACCTGACCCGCTATCAGGCGCTGGATCCGGTCGGGCAGTGGGTACAGCAGATTCGCCTCGACGAGGACTTCGAGCGGGGATGAACGTCGAGACCTACGCCCGCGGAATCGGCATGACCTCCGAGCGGACGCGACGCCGCCTGATCGACCGGCTTCGGGATCAGGGCATCAATGACGAACGCGTGCTGCAGGCCATGATGGATACGCCGAGGCATCTGTTCGTCGATGAAGCGCTGTCCAGCCGTGCCTACGAAAACAGCGCGCTTCCGATCGGGCGCGGGCAGACCATCTCGCAGCCGCTGGTCGTGGCCATGATGACCGAGGCCGCGATGGCCGCCCCGCGTCATGACAAGGCGCTGGAAATCGGCACCGGCTCGGGCTATCAGGCCGCGGTGCTGTCGCGGCTGTTCAAGCAGGTGTTCTCGACCGAACGCATCGGCGAACTGGCGCGCGTGGCGCGCCAGCGTCTGCATCGCGCCAAGGCCCACAACGTCTATTCGCGCCATGCGGACGGGTTGCACGGATGGGCGGGTCAGGCGCCCTTCGATGCCGTCGTCGTGACTGCAGGCGGCGATCTTCCGGACACTCTTTTCGATCAGCTGGGCGAGGGCGGTGTGCTGGTTGCGCCGGTCCGCACGCACGGAGACGCGCTACAGCTGACCCGGTTCACGCGGCGCGGAGACGAGATCGAGCGCGAATCGCTCGGCGGCGTCAGCTTCGTTCCACTGCTCCAGGGGTTGGACTGAGCCGTGTTCCAGGGCCTGTACGACCGCGTTCTGATCTGGTCGCGCCACCGGCACGCGCGGCGCTACCTGGCCGGATTGAGTGCCGCAGAGTCGGTGTTCTTCCCGATTCCGCCCGACGTGATGCTGGCGCCGATGGTGCTGGCCGAGCGGAACCGCGCCTGGTCGCTTGCGCTGGTGACCACGGTCGCTTCGGTAGTCGGCGGCGTGGTCGGTTACCTGGTCGCCGGGCTGGTCTGGGCCGGCGGTGACAAGATGAAGGACGGGCGGCGGCCCTGGGTCGATGCCATCGGCTGGAGCGTGATCGTGCTGATCCTGGTAGCGGGCCTGATCTACTGGATGAGATGAAATCGAAGCGGCCGGCATCGGCGATCGAGCTCTGGGCGCGGCGTCTGGCGACCGCCGGCGGGATTGCGTTGCTTGCCGGCTGCGGTGCGCCCGGCCCGCTGATTCCAGAGCAACAGCAGCAGGCCCGTGATCAGGCTCCGCTGGCGCCTGCGCCCGAGTCGTATCGAGTGGCGGCTGGAGATACGCTGTACTCGATCGCGTTCAACTACGGGCTGGATTGGCGCGGGGTCGCCGCATGGAACGGTATCGACGCGCCGTACACGATTCGCGTTGGAGACCGTATCCGGCTGCGCCCGCCGCCGGATATGCGCTCGGCCTCGATTCGCCCGAAAGGCGAAGAACGTGGCACTCCGAAACCCGGCGAAGTCTCCTCCGAACCGGCAGCGGCAGAGCCGCAGGCACCACAGCCCGACAGCAGGCCCGACCCGGAACCGCGCCCGCGCGTGCCGATCGTCAAGGATTCCGACACCCAGCCGGCCGCGCCTGCGTCCGAAGCGTCGGTTCCCGATGCGGCAACGCGTAACGTCGCCGGCGTCGCGTGGCGATGGCCGACGCAGGGACGCATTGCGCGTCGCTTCGACCCTTCGGCCACGCGCAAGGGCGTGCTGATTGCCGGAGAAGCGGGGCAGCCGATCCGGGCAGCGGCCCGGGGCCAGATCGTCTACAGCGGCAACGGCCTGATCGGCTATGGCGAGCTGGTCATCATCAAGCATTCCGAGCGCATGCTTTCTGCCTATGCGCACAACCGGGAACGCCTGGTTTCCGAGGGACAGCAGGTCGAGGCGGGCGCAGTGATCGGTCGGATGGGACTCAACGAAAGAAACGAAACGGTGCTGCACTTCGAGATCCGACGAAACGGAAAGCCCGACGATCCGCTCGACTATCTGCCGCGCAGCTAGCGTACTTTCGGGTACGAATTGCCGATATCAACAATTCGTACCCGACGGTACACCGGGGAATCTCTGAATAACTCAGCGCGGGCGCGACGGCGCCATTGCAGGAGGCTCAGGCTCGGCTTGGGCGAGCGCGATTGGGTCGTGCCAAATGAGCGAGCCGAATCAGACGGAGGCCTGGCAAATTCCCGTCCCGTCGGGATTTCGCCTAAAAAGCCGCATCGCTCGCGTTCCGCCGCTCGGCCGTAGCCGAGGCGACAGTCACTCGCGTCGCACCACAGGATCTGAAGATTTTCCGACTGAAACGTGCTCCGCGCAGAGTTTTTCAGAGGTTCCCTCGCCAATCGCTGCCTGCATGCCGGCCCGGTCCGGCGTCGGTCAAAGACGGGTCAAACCGCCGGTTCCCAGATGATCGCTGCCAGCACACGGCGCTCCTCTGCGGCCAGGATGTTGAAAGTACGGGCCGCGGCTTCCAGCGTCATGATCTCCAGACCGATATCGCGACGCAGGAATTCCAGCCGCAGCGCGTGGTCGGGGAAGCGCATCTCCCGCCCGGTGGCCAACAGCACGACGTCCGGCTCACGGATCAGCAGTGGCTGGATCGACTCTTCGGTGAGTTCGGCCACCGAATCGATCTCCCAGCGCTCGACGCCGTGCTCGGGATCGAGCAGCAGGCTGTGGTTGAATTCCTCGTCGACGATCCGGATCGACTGCGGACCCAGCGAGCGAATGAAGAATCGGCTGTCGGTGGGCTGCTCGGTGAGTTGCATCAGTCGACGGAGATTTTGGGGTTTTCCGGGTTGCGTCGAAACAGCGCGACCACCTGGCCGATCTGCTGTACGACCTCGGCACGGAAGTCCGAAGCGATCGATTCGACCCACTTGCGGCGTTGGTCGCGTTCGGCCCGGAGCTTGATCTTGACCAGCTCGTGAGCCCGCAGTGCATCTTCGATTTCGGCGCGCACATTATCGGTCAGGCCTTTATCCGCCACGGTCACCACCGGCGACAGGCCGTGCGCCAGGCCGCGGAGCCGGCGCAGCTGGGAGTTCTTCAAAGCCATGGCAATCGATGCTCGAGACGGGAGAAGGGAAGGATAGCATCCAGCGCACCGTTCGCCCCTCAGACCGTCGACCCGTCTCGGGAGGCTGGGCGAGGATCCACCGAGGTGTCGGCAGACAGCGGCGGTGCGATAATGCTCGAGGATTGAAGGACCGGATCGAGGACATGGGCTCCAATCGCTGGCAGTCGCGGCAGGCCGCGGATCCGTACGTCAAAGCGGCGCAAAGCCAGGGCTATCGATCGCGCGCTGCCTTCAAGCTCGATGAACTCGATCGCAAGGACCGCTTCCTTCGCGCCGGGCAGCGGATCGTCGACCTCGGGGCCGCCCCGGGCGGGTGGTCGCAGATCGCAGCCGAACGGGTCGGTGCAACCGGCCGGATCGTCGCTCTGGACCTGCTGCCGATGGAGCCGCTGCCCTCGGTGGAGTTCATCCAGGGTGATTTCCGGGAGCCCGAGGTACTGAGTGCGCTGGAGTCTCTGGTCGGGGATCGGGTTGACCTTGTGCTCTCGGACATGGCACCCAATATTTCCGGGGTGTCGGCGCGCGACCAGGCGATGAGCATCGACCTGGCGGAAATGGCGCTGGAATTTGCGCAGGAATGGTTGGAGCCGACCGGCGTATTCGTGGTCAAACTGTTTCAGGGCGCCGGGTTCGACGAGTTCGTCACCGGCGTGCGCTCCGGCTTCGGTCGGGTGCGGTTGCGCAAACCGCCTGCTTCCAGAAAAGAAAGCCGTGAAATCTACCTCGTAGCCGATTCACGCCGGCGCATGTAAAGTATTGTGTAGAGGCGATTCAGCAGAAATTATCGATTACAGGCGTCACGCCTGTTCACAGGAGCAGATCTTTGAGCCAGTTTGCCAAGAATCTATTACTTTGGATCATCGTGGCCATGGTGCTGATGAGCATTTTTCAGCACTACGCGGAAACCGAGCCGCCCGCGCAGGAAATGAAATATTCCGAGTTCCTCGACGCGGTTCGCAACGGTCAGATCGAGCAGGTGGAAATTCAGGCCACGCAAGGCGGCAAACGCCTTTCCGGCCAGACGACGAACGGTCAGTCCTTCCAGGTGTTCGCGCCACCGGAAGACCCGGGCCTGATCGCCGATCTGGAGGAAAACAATGTCGTGCATGACGCTCGAGCGCCCGAGGGCCGATCGTTGTTCGTCGATATTCTGATCAGCCTGCTGCCGGTTCTTCTTCTGGTGTTTCTGTTCGTCTACTTCATGCGCCAGATGCAGGGCGGCGTGGGGGGGCGCGGCGGTGCGATGAGTTTTGGAAAGTCGCGCGCCAAGCTCCAGGGTGAGGATCAGGTCAAGATCACCTTCGCCGACGTCGCCGGTGTCGAAGAGGCCAAGGACGAAGTGGTCGAACTGGTGGAATTCCTGAAAAATCCGGGAAAATTCCAGCGGTTGGGCGGCAACATCCCCAAGGGCGTCTTGATGGTCGGCCCGCCGGGCACCGGCAAGACGCTGCTGGCTCGCGCAATCGCGGGAGAAGCCCAGGTGCCGTTTTTCTCGATCTCCGGGTCCGACTTCGTCGAGATGTTCGTCGGCGTGGGCGCATCACGCGTGCGCGACATGTTCGAGACGGCGAAAAAGCACGCGCCTTGCATCATCTTCATCGATGAGCTCGACGCGGTCGGTCGGCACCGAGGTGCCGGGCTGGGCGGCGGTCACGACGAGCGCGAGCAGACGCTGAACCAGCTGCTGGTCGAAATGGACGGTTTCGAAGGTCACGAGGGCATCATCATGATCGCCGCGACCAACCGGCCCGACGTCCTCGACCCTGCGCTGCTGCGCCCCGGCCGCTTCGACCGGCAGGTGGTCGTACCGCTGCCTGACCTGAAGGGCCGCGAGCAGATCCTCGGCGTGCACATGAAGAAGATTCCGGTCGACGAGAGCGTCGATGCGCGGGTCATTGCCCGCGGCACACCGGGGTTCTCTGGCGCGGATCTGGCTAACCTGGTCAACGAGGCGGCCTTGTTCGCTGCGCGCGAAGACTCCAAGAGCGTTACGCAGGACCACTTCGAGCGCGCCAAGGACAAGATCATGATGGGTGCCGAGCGCAAATCCATGGTCATGAGCGAGGACGACAAACGCCTGACTGCCTATCACGAGGCGGGCCATGCGATCGTGGGCCGGATCGTTCCGGAGCATGACCCGGTCTACAAGGTTACGATCATTCCGCGCGGTCGCGCGCTCGGGGTGACCATGTTCCTGCCCGAGGAAGACAAGTACAGCCAGTCCAAGCTCCAGCTCGAGTCCAGTCTCGCGAGTCTGTTCGGCGGACGTGTTGCCGAGGAGTTGATCTACGGCAGCGACAAGGTCACGACCGGCGCGAGCAACGATATCGAGCGGGCAACGCAGATCGCGCGGAACATGGTCTCGAAGTGGGGCCTGTCCGAGGCGCTGGGGCCGTTGTCCTATGACGAAAACGAAGACGAAGTGTTTCTGGGTCGCTCGGTCACGCAGCACAAGAATGTTTCCGACGAGACGCACCGGATGATCGACAAGGAGGTGCGGCGTATCATCGATACCGCCTACGACAAAGCCACCGGCATCCTCAAGAAACACGACCGGCAGCTTCATCTGATGGCCGACGCGCTGATGCAGTACGAAACCATCGATGCGCGTCAGATCGACCAGATCATGGACGGGAAGGATCCCGATCCGCCGCAGGGTTGGGACGACGGGGACAAGCCGCCGAAAACCCCTGGGTCCGGTCCGGCGGTCAGCGACGGGCCGGAGCCGGAAGGATCGCCGGCCGCTGGTTGATTGCGCGGCTGACTACCGCCTTTTTATTCCATTCAGCGGCGGAGAATCGGCCATCCGATCTCCGCCGCAGTGTCGGGTCCGATAACGACCTGACGAAAATTGACCGCTTGTCGAGCTTCCGTGGCAGAAACAGGGATTCGCCCGGCCATGAGCTCTGCTGCCGGCTGCGGATAGCGGGGAACCTGATCAGGGTCTGCGAAACCTTGTGGGTAAATCGGTAGACCCGATGCCAGGTCGTATTTATCCGTTGCACCGATCGTGTGCAGCATTTCATGAAGAATCACCACATTATTCGCGTCCCGCATCTCGCGCGTGGCGAACACATTGGCGATGGCGATTCGCAGGTCTTCGACGCCGGTAGAGTGCGGCAACCGGCGGTGTTGCTCGGGGTCGTGGTAACGCGCCAGCACCACGATATCCGGGTCCAGCCCCTGGTCGTCGAATCGCCAGCGCCACCATCTCGCCTTGAAGATCCACGCCGCGCGCTGCAGGAAGGTACCGCCGACCGGTGGGTCGGGCGGTGAGTCGGTGACGGGGTCGCCGAGCTCCAGATAAAACGGTCGGCGCAGATCGAGCCCGTATCGTTCCGCTTCGCGTGCGGCGAATCGGGTCAAGGATTCGAACTCGGTGTCGGTCAACCTCTGGATGTAGCCCTTCACTTCATCGCTGCCGTCGGCGTTGACCGGGTAGATCGCGACAAACACCGGTGCCTGCCAGCTGGCAAAACGCTCGCGAGTAATGAACTGGTTGTGCGCCACCATCAGCAGAATGGCGAGCAGGATCAATATGCGTAGGGTCTTGAAACTCATCGCTGTGGGCTCGGCAGTCTGGGGCGGTTCCGATCACCCATCGTTACGATGCGGTTCGCCGTCCGATTCCAGCCGTTCACCGGATGATCGAAGGCAGACGCTGGCGGTTCGCCGGTCCGGCGATTACTTGATGACCTTGAGATTGGGCTTCTTGCCGGGCGAAGGAGCGCTCGGACTGTCGTCAGCCGACTCGGACGAAGGCTTGCTTTCATCTTCCTCGATGTCGGGAAACATCATGCCCTGGCCGTTTTCGCGGGCATAGATCGCCTGCACGGCAGCAATCGGCACCAGCACGCCGTGGGACACGCCTGAGAAGCGGGCAACAAAGCTCAGGTATTCGTTGTCGATGGACAGATCCCGCACGGCGCTTGGCGAGATGTTGAGTACGATCTTTTCACCGGAGCGTGCGGCGTCCGGTATTTCCAGCTCTGGATGTTGGCCGTCAACCAGAATCTGCGGCGTTGCGCCGTTGTCGATGATCCACTCGTGAAGCGCCCGAAGGAGGTACGGGCGGCTCGGAGTCATCGATTCCGTCGAACTCCCGCTACTCATCGTCCTCGCGAACGCTTCGCTCTACCTCGGTCAGGCTCCGCTGGAAGGCGTCGCGACTGAACATGCGCTCCATGTAGCGGCGCACGTTGGTTGTCGAACGTGCCGGTAGATCGATATCGTAGCCAGGCAGACGCCAAAGAAGCGGGAGAAGCGCACAGTCCACGAGGCTGAGCTCATCGTGCAGCAGAAACGGCGACAGACCGAACAGCGGGTCGGATTCGATGATGCTGTCCCGGAGCTGATTGCGCGCCGTTTCGATTCGCTTGGGGCCGCTGGACGTCTCGATGATTCGTCCGTTTTCGACCCAATCGCGCTGAATCCGATAAAGCGCCAGGCGGAGGCGCGAGCGCGAAACCGGATCAACGGGCATCAGCGGCGGATGAGGGTAGCGCTCATCGAGGTACTCGGTGACCACCCAGGTGCCATACACGACGAGATCTCGATCCACCAGCGTTGGAGGCTCGCCGTAGGGGCTGAGCTCGGCAAGATCCGCAATGGCGGATCGATCCTGCTCGATGTGAATGATTTCGACATTCAGACCCTTCTCGGCGAGCACTACCCGAACACGGTGGCTGTCCAGGCAATTCTCCGAGGAATACATGGTCATCATGATTGACGACTCCCGTGCTCGGCGTAAGGTTTCGGGATCACTTCTTGACGTCCCGCCAATATTCCTTGTACAGCAACCACGACAGGAAAGTAAACACAACAAGGAAGAGCAGAACCCAGATTCCCATTCGCTCCCTCTGCAGGATTGCCGGTTCGCCGAGGTAGATCATGAATGCGGCGATATCCCGAATGGTCCCGTCGAACTCTTCCGGAGACAACGTTCCCGGTTCGGAAATCTCGAGCCGCGCGATCCGGGTGTGTTCGGTACCGGCGTCGTCCGTGTAGGTTTCCATGATCGGTCGCTGGATGCCCTGCAGTCTCCAGAGCACGTGCGGCATCGATGCGTTGGCGAGAACGGTATTGTTCCACCCCTCTTCGGTCAGGTAGAAGCTCTTCAGAAAGGTGTAGATCCAGTCTTCGCCGCGCGACCGCGAAGTCAGCGTCAGGTTGGGCGGTTTCTTCCCAAACCACTGCTCCGACTCCGAGGGCATGGCAGCGATCATGTAGTCCGTGATCTCGCGATCGCCGAATATCAGGTTTTCCTCGACCTGCTCTTCGGTCAGCTCCAGATCCTTCGCGAGTCGCTGATAGCGCATGTACTCGACCGAGTGACAGGAGTGGCAGTAGTTCATGAACATCGATGCGCCGCGCTGTACCGACGCCATGTCGTGGACGTTGGCGCCGGACTGCTCGAGGTTTTCATTGCCGCCTGCGGCGAACGCGAGGTTCACCGCGCCCAGCAGCAGCGCTGAAAGGACGATTCGAATCATGTCGTTACTCGCTCCGGTTCAGGACGGGGCTGTTCGTATTTCGTCACGAACGGCAGGAGGATGAAGAACGCGAAGTATGCGAACGTCCAGATCCGCGACTCGATGGTTTCCCAGTACGTGCCTTCGGCCATGCCGAGCATGCCGAGCCGGATGAAAGCGACCACGAAAACCGCCAGCAGGATCTTGCTGCCCCAGCCCTTGTAGCGGATCGATCGCACCCGCGAGCGGTCTAGCCACGGCAGTACGAACAGCACCATGATTGCCGCACCCATCAGGATCACTCCGGCCAGCTTGTCCGGTACGGCACGAAGAATCGCGTAATACGGCGTGAAGTACCAGACCGGCACGATGTGCTGGGGCGTCACCAGCGGATCGGCCGGGTTGAAATTATCCGGCTCGAGGAACAGGCCGCCGAATTCCGGAGCGTAAAAGATGACAAAGGCGAACAGCGTCAGGAATACCCCGACCCCGAAAATGTCCTTGACCGTGTAGTACGGATGGAACGGGATCGCGTCCAGCGGCTTGCCGTTGGCGTCCTTCTTGGCCTTGACGTCGATCCCGTCGGGGTTGTTGGAGCCGACTTCGTGCAGCGCCGCCAGGTGGAGCACGACGAGCGCGAGCAGCGCCAGAGGCAGTGCCACCACGTGCAGCGCAAAGAACCGGTTCAGCGTGGCGTCGGAGACGAAGAAATCGCCGCGAATCCACTCCACGAGCGTTTCGCCGACAACCGGAACGGCACCGAACAGCGAAATGATCACCTGCGCACCCCAGTAGGACATCTGACCCCACGGCAGCACATAGCCCATGAACGCTTCGGCCATCAGAACCAGGTAGATCAGCACCCCGAGAATCCAGACGAGTTCCCGCGGCGATTTGTACGATCCGTACATCAGCGCGCGGAACATGTGCAGATAGACGACGATGAAGAAGAACGACGCGCCGGTGGAGTGCATGTAGCGGATCAGCCAACCCCACTCGACGTCGCGCATGATGTATTCGACCGACGCAAAGGCGCTTGCAGCGTCGGGCTTGTAGAACATCGTAAGGAAGATGCCGGTAACCAGCTGGTTGACGAGCACCAATAGCGCCAGCGATCCGAAAAAGTAGAAGAAGTTGAAGTTCTTCGGCGCGTAGTACTCGCTGATGTGCTTTTTCCAGAAATCCGAGACCGGAATCCGGCTATCGATCCACGCGCCGACGTTGGAAAGCTGGCGCGACACGTTGCTTGCGGGCGTTGCCATGTTCAGGCTGCTCCTTCCGGGCCAACCCCGATGATGACATGATCGTCGTCAAGGAAACTGTAAGGGGGCACGGCCAGATTGGTCGGCGCCGGCACGCCTGAATACACCCGGCCGGCGAGATCGAACTTCGACTTGTGGCAGGGACAGAAAAAGCCCCCGAGCCAGTTTTCGTCGAAGGGTTGCGCACCGACTTCCGGAATATATTCGGGGACGCAGCCCAGGTGCGTGCAGTGCATGTTCAGCACCAGATATTCGGGTTTGATCGAGCGATGCACATTGGCCGCGTATTCAGGCTGCTGATCGGCATTCCCGGACTCCGGATCGCTCAATTCATCGCCCAGCTGCGACAGATCCTCGACCATGCGGTCGGTTCGTCGGAGAATACCGATGGTCTGGCCGCGCCACTGCAGCCGGATCAACTGACCGGGCTGCAGCTCACCGATGAACGCCTCGACCGGGGCGCCGACGACCTTTGCGCGCTCGCTCGGCGTCCATGACGCAACGAACGGCCACGCAACGAAGCCGGCCCCGACCGCGCCGACCGCCCCGGTTCCAGCCAGCAACAACATGCGCCGACCCTTGTCGGCTGCGGGCTGGACCGATGCAAGTGATTGATTATCTGACATTGACGAAGACTCCAGCATTGGGATGGCGGCCTCGACCGGCCGCTGCGAGCCGATGTCTGCTCCCGGTCAACCAGGACCGACAGCGGCACGCCAAAGATTTCGGAAGCAAGCCCGCGATTTTACCGAAATTTAAGGCCCTGCTGTTCAGCAAACGATCACACTTTGCGGGGAGTTTGTCCCCTTTCCAGCGAAGAGGTGCGATGGCTCCTTACAATACGGCATGACGCAGGATTTGTCCGGATCATGAAATCAATCGCCCAGTTCATCATGCAGGTCACGGTGCTCGGCCTGGCGGCCGCTTTCGTGATTGTCTGGTTTCGCCCGGACTTCCTGCCGATCCAGCAGGCGCCCGAATCGAATATGGTCCGTTCGTACGCCGATGCGGTGAGCCGAACCGCGCCGTCCGTGGTGAGCATCTACACGCGAACCATGGTCAGCGAGCCGATGGGCGAAGCGGGCCCGTTGTTCCGCCAGATTTACGGCGATCGGCCCGTGCTTCGACCGCGCAGCGGCCTCGGATCCGGGGTGATCGTGTCCGAAGACGGGCTGATCCTGACGACCGCGCACGTCATCCGGGACGTCGACGACATCGTCGTCGCGTTGTTCGACGGCGGGGTGGCCGAGGCCCGGATCATCGGAACCGACCCGGGTACCGACCTGGCGGTGCTCAAGGTCGACCTCGACAATCTGCCCGTCGCCGTATTCGAAACCGCAACCGCCCATCGCCCCGGCGATGTCGTGATGGCGATCGGCAACGCGTTCGGGCTCAACCACACGGTCACGGCCGGAATCATCAGCGCCACCGGGCGCGGTGACCTGAATCTGGCGGCGCTCGAGGACTTCATCCAGACCGATGCGGCGATCAACTCGGGAAACAGCGGTGGGGCATTGATCAATACCGAAGGGGAGGTGATCGGAATCAACTCCGCTTCGCTCAGCCAGGAAACCGGCGCCCAAGGCATCAGTTTCGCGATCTCCGCGCGCCTGGCCACCGAGGTGCTTCGACAGATCGTCGAATACGGCAGCGTTCGTCGCGGCTGGATGGGGGCAATCGTGATCGATTCGCCGCTGGTGGTGCTGGAAGGCGAGGACCAGCCGATCGGTGTGCAGATCGCGAGAATCTACCGCGATGGTCCCGCCTGGAATGCCGGTTTACGTCCCGGCGACATCATTCTCTCTGCCGGCGATCGTTCGGTAGTCAGCGCGCGCCAGTTCAACCTCGACATCGCCGAGCGCGTCCCTGGATCGAAAATCGAGCTGGTCGCATCGCGCAACGGACAGCGTTTCACGACCTCGGTGACCCTGATCCAGCAGCCGCCTCTGCAAGGATAGTTTTCAGTAGGGAGTTTTCAGTTTTCAGCAATCGGAGCCGGCGGATGCTGATACGTGCCCGTTCGATCCTTGGCCTGGACTGTCGCTTGCGGGGCGAAAAAACTGCCACCGGTACTTCGGCACCGGCGCAAATGCTGAAAACTGAAAACTCGCCGCTGAAAACTCCGATTCACGCCTTCGGCAGCGTCACGCCGCGTTGTCCCTGGTACTTTCCGGCGCGATCGGCGTAGCTGGTTTCGCAGGTCTCGTCCGACTCCAGAAACAGGAACTGGGCTACCCCTTCGTTGGCGTAAATACGCGCCGGTAGCGGCGTGGTGTTGGAGAATTCCAGCGTGACGTGGCCCTCCCACTCCGGCTCCAGCGGCGTGACGTTGACGATGATGCCGCAGCGCGCGTAAGTGGATTTTCCGAGGCAGATGGTCAGCACGTTGCGCGGAATCCGGAAATACTCGACCGTTCTGGCCAGGGCAAAGGAATTCGGCGGAATGATGCAGACATCGTTCTTGACGTCGACGAAGCTCGAGTCGTCGAAGTGCTTCGGATCGACAATTGCCGAGTTGATGTTGGTGAAGATCTTGAATTCGTCGGCGCAGCGAACGTCGTAGCCGTAGCTCGACGTTCCGTAGGACACCAGCCGTCGCCCGTCTCGTTCGCGAATCTGACCGGCCTCGAACGGTTCGATGAGCCCGTGCTGCTCGGCCATCCGGCGAATCCATCGGTCGGACTTGATGCTCATCGCGGACCGGCGCCCGGGAGCGCGAGGTCATCGATCAACATCGCCTGTTTTTCTGCGCCGTCTTTTGATTCGTTCATTCCATCACCTTGATCTTGGGCATCCGGATTTCGGTATTGAGCGCCTGCCTGGCCAACCGACCGGCGGCGCGGCGGGCGATCTCGCGGAAACGTAGAGCCGCCGGGCTGTCGGGTTCGGCCGCGGTCAGCGGTTTTCCGATATCGGTCGAGCGTCCCAGCGACGCCTCCAGCGGCAGTTCGCCGAGCAGCGGGAAGCCGGTTTCTTCTGCAATGCTGCGGCCGCCGCCGCGCCCGAAAACCGCCTCTTCATGGCCGCAGTTCGAGCAGATGTGGGTGCTCATGTTCTCGATGATCCCGAGTACCGGCACCTTGACCTTCTGAAACATTGCGACGGCCCGTCGAACGTCGTCCAGCGCAACTCCCTGCGGTGTGGTGACCACTACGCTGCCGGCGACCGGAATCCGTTGGGCCAGCGTCAACTGGACGTCGCCCGTGCCCGGCGGGAGATCGATGATGAGGTAGTCGAGGTCCTGCCAGAGGGTCTCGGACATCATCTGGGTCAGCGCCTGGGTTGCCATCGGTCCGCGCCAGATCATGGCCTGGTCGGTTTCGACCAGCACGCCGATACTCATTGCCTGCAGCCCATGCGCCCGCATCGGCAGGATGCGGTTGTCGCTGGTGGTGTCGGGTGTGCCGGTGAGGCCGAGCATGCGCGGCTGGCTCGGCCCGTAGATATCGGCATCCAGCACGCCGGCGGACGCACCCTCGGCGGCCAGCGCCAGCGCCAGATTGGACGCGACCGTCGACTTGCCGACACCGCCCTTCCCGGAAGCTACGGCGATGATGTTCTTGACGCCTTCGAGCGGCTTGAGTCCGCCCTGGACGGCGTGTGCGGCGATCCTCGATTCGATTTCCACGGTCACCGATTCAACGCCGTCAATGCCTTCCAGCCGTCCGCGCAGGCTGCGCGCCAAGGTCTCACGCCATGCCTCCCCCGCCGGATAGCCGAGCAGCACGTCGATCGCGACGTTTCTTCCGGACAGGGCCACTGCACGGACGGCTTCGCCCAGCGGCGCGCCGGTGTTGGGGTCGTCGATGGCTTTCGCCTGGTCGGCAATCTCCTGTTTCAGCGGTTCGGTCATGATTCGTTGGAGCCTTTGGGCGGTTGTTGAGTGGGGATACTGATCAGCCGTCGGGTTTGCGGCCCCGACGGGACATCGTTGCCGTCAGCATCAGTTTCAGCGAATCCTCGAAGGGCAGATCGATCGGTTCCAGCCAGTCGCGCGGTACGAACACCGTGAACCCGGCGATCTGGTAGCTCATCGGCAGGTAGACGGCGACTTCGCGCTCTTCCCCGAACGGGAGTTCGGAAAAATCCTCGCGGGTCACGAAACCCATCATGCCGACGCCGAGATCCGGGTGCCGAACGACTACCGCCTGGCCGAAACGATTGCCGTCGTTGCTGGAGAAATAATCGACGAACTCCTTGGTTGCCCGGAACACCGACTTGACCAGCGGCATCCGGTCGAGAATGCCTTCCCCCAGATCGATGAGCTTGCGGAACAGCCAGACCTGGCTCAGCAACCCGATCGCCATGACCAGCGCGATGCCGCCGACCAGGCCCATGCCGCGGACATACCAGCTATCGGGCAGGATGATCTTGATCAGGAATCCGACGCCGTCCTCGGCCAGCCCGGCCAGCCAGAGAACGATCAGAAGCGTCAGCGCGATCGGTATGATCGTCGCCAGCCCTTTCAGAAACAGCCGAACGGCCCGCTGAACCAGCGGCGGCTCCGAGCTCGCCGGCTCGCTCATTCGATCTCTTTGAAGCTGCGTTCGAGACTGTCGCGCCGATCGGTCACGATGCGCTCCAGGTTTCTCACGCGGGTCTCGAGTTGCTCGACCTCGGCGCGCCGGGCGCGCTCGGCCTCGCCGGAGCGCTCATCCTGGCGCGCGGCCAACCACGCCTGCGTGATTTTTGCGACGGCCCAGATGGCGATTGCTGCAACGATCGCGGAATAGACGTTCATTCACGGACTCGATGGTTCGAGAGCCTGAATTGTAGCGCGTCACGGCGCGCTTTCCGGAAGTTCAGGGTGATCGAGTCGGTTCGACGTCGGATGCTGCAGGCGAACGCGTTCCATCAGATAACACAGGCAATCCTGGCGGACCGCATCGACGTCTGTGGTCAGCATCGCCGGCATCGCGGGGCGCCGCGTGACCAGCGTGTCCTCGACGACTTCGAACCAGTGCGAGGTCTGTTCGTCGCCGTCGGTGCTGAATGCCTGGATGCCGGTCTTGCCGTTCGAAACCTGGCCGAGTCGCGTGCCCGGCGGCAATTCGGTGAAATTGAGTCGCTCCAACCGGCCGTCCAGCCGAAGCGCCACGTCGTACTCGGTGCGACCGAATCCGAACTTCAGCGACTCGGGTACTCGAACGACGGCGGTAACCTGGAACAGGTCGAGGTCCTCGGGGTGCGGCAGCCGAGCCGGAAGTTCGTCGAGGCTGAGCGCGCTTTCCAGGTAGGTCATCGCGTGGTCGGTACCGCCGCGTTTCCCCGGCGGTCCGCATTCCAGCGTAACGGACGGACAGAATTCGGCGAAAGCCGCCGATTGAACGCCGGCCGGTTCGGTGAAGTAGACCACGGTTCTGGAAAATCGGCTGGCGAGATTCAGTGCGCGCGGATCGATTCGATTGACCGCTGCGTAGTGCGGATTCTCCCCGGTGTTGTTATGGATGTCGATGCTGGCAAACGGCTTCAATACGCGGACGTGATCGGTAACCTGGCCGAGCATCTCGCCCCATTCGTTCCGGCCGTTGTTGCCGCCGGGCCAGCAGCGGTTCATGTCCGTCTGGTCCGGCAGGTGCCGCTTGCCCTTCGCTGCTGCCGCGATGTTGCCGATGAACAGCGTCAGGCTGCGCGGCAGCGGATCACGCTGGTAACGTCCGGCAAGCAGCCTCCTGACGGCGTCCCAACCCGAGATTTCGTTGCCGTGCTGGAGCACCGAGACGAACAGCGGGCTGGGGCGGCGTCCCGGAAGGTGGATCAGGGTTGGCCCGTCGAGATAGCTGGCCAGGGCGGTTGCTGGACGCTCCAGTAGCCGGGCCGGCAAGTGGTCAAGAATGACGGGCTGCATGTCGGGTGGACGATCCCTCGGGTGACGACGTCGAACAGCATACTATTCCTGTCGCTACCGTTATGATCTATTCGCCTGTAGCCGGCCGGCGTCGGTCGCACCCGTGGTGCGCCATCATGGCCGGGTCTTGAAACGACGTTCGCCGGACCCCAAACCGCGAGCAACCGTCGAGCGTTCGATCTTGAGGTTCCTGATCGAACGTTCTGCAAGCCCTGTTCGGAGATGACGGCATGATCGAAGCAAAGAAACTGACCCGATGCTACGGCGATTTCACCGCGGTGGACCGCCTGAGCTTTCGAGTCGATTCGGGGACCGTGCTCGGCTTTCTGGGGCCGAACGGCGCCGGAAAATCGACCACCATGAAAATGCTTACCGGTTTTCTGCCGCCGACGTCGGGTTCGGCGAGCATCCACGGCCACGACATCGTCGAAGATTCGGTAGCCGCACGTCGGCTGATCGGCTATCTGCCTGAAGGAGCGCCGCTCTACGGGGAATTGAGCGTGGCCCGGTTTCTAGAATTCGTCGCCGGGGCCCGCGGCTATCGCGGCGCCGAGTCCGGGCGCCGGGTCGATGCAGCCATCGAAAGGCTGCAGCTCGACGAAGTCAGGAATCAGACCATCGAGACGCTTTCCAAGGGATTCAAACGCCGGGTCGGTCTGGCGCAAGCGATTCTCTCGGATCCGCCCGTCCTGGTGCTCGACGAGCCCACGGATGGCCTGGACCCGAACCAGAAGCAGCAGGTCCGGCGACTGATCCGGGACATGTCGGCCGACAAGATCATCATCATTTCCACGCATATTCTTGAAGAAGTCGATGCGCTGTGCACGCGAGCCATGATCATTGCGCGCGGGCGCTTGCTGGCCGACGACAGCCCGGCATCATTGCTTGCGCGCTCGCGCTACGCCCGGGCAGTGAGCCTGTCCTGTGACGACCTGCCGGCCGCAGCGTCAGCGCTCAGCGAGCTGCCCGAGGCCTCGGATGTCGAAATCCGGCGCGGGCTGGTTACCGCGTTTCCCTCCGGCCAGGGTGACCTGTTCGACGCCGTGTCGCGCCTGACGCGCGATCGAGGTTGGCAGGTTTCCCGGATGCAGCTGGAAGCCGGCCGGCTCGACGACGTGTTCCGCAACATCACTCGCGAGTCCAGCGCGGAGGAAGTCGCATGAACCAGACCCTAGCGAATATTTCGGTGGTGGTCCGCCGCGAGCTTGCCAGTTACTTCGCCACCCCGGTCGCGTTCGTTTTCATCGTGATCTTCCTGATCATGTCCGGCGCGTTCACGTTCTACCTGGGCGGGTTCTACGAGCGGGAAATCGCGGATCTGCAGCCGTTCTTCCAGTTCCATCCGTGGCTGTATCTGTTCCTGGTGCCCGCCGTTGGCATGCGGCTGTGGGCGGAGGAGCGCAAATCCGGCACCGTCGAGCTGCTGCTGACGCTGCCGGTGACCGCCGGAGAAGCGGTCGTGGCGAAATTCCTCGCTGCGTGGCTGTTTGTCGGGCTTGCGCTGGTGCTGACGTTTCCAATCTGGATTACCGTCAACGTGCTCGGTGACCCGGACAACGGCGTGGTGATCGCTGGCTACCTGGGCAGCTGGTTGATGGCCGGTGGCTTCCTGGCGATCAGCGCATGCTTGTCGGCGCTGACGCGCAACCAGGTGGTGGCATTCATCCTCTCGGTGGTGGTGTGCTTCGGCTTTCTTCTCTCCGGGCTGCCGATGGTGCTGGACGCCTTCCGTGCCTGGCTGCCGCAGACGCTGGTGGATGCGATCGCGAATCTCAGCTTCCTCGGGCATTTCAACTCGATTTCGCGCGGCGTCGTTGATTTCAGGGACCTGGTCTACTTCGGCCTGGTGATCGCTTTCTGGCTGACCGCCAATCGGATTCTCGTCGAGATCAAGAAGGCGCAATAGTCATGAAGAAATTCTATTCATCCAGCGCTCTGGCCCTACTGGCGGTGCTTTTCGTGCTGCTGACCATGCTCAGCAACGTGCTGTTCCAGGGTTGGCGTGTCGACCTGACCGAGAACCGGCTTTACACGCTCTCGGAAGGCACCATCAATATCGTTCGCTCGCTGGAGGAGCCGGTGCGTCTGCGGCTGTACTTCAGCGATTCGGCCAGCGAAGACCTGCCGCAGATTCGCCAATACGCTCAGCGCGTCCGGGAGTTGATGCAGGAGCTGGTCGATCGCTCCGGCGGGATGATCGAGCTCGACACGATCGACCCGGAGCCGTTTTCGGAGGCCGAAGACGACGCAGCGCGCTACGGGCTGGAAGCGGTACCGCTGAACCAGGCCGGCGACGTGCTCTATTTCGGAGTGGCCGGAACCAACACCATCGACGGGCTCGAGGTGATTCCGTTCCTGTCGCCGAACCGCGAGGCATCGCTGGAATACGACCTGGCGCGCATGATCTCGACGCTGTCGAGCCCAGACCAGCCGCGCGTCGGACTGCTCAGCGGCCTGCCGATGACCGGCGGATTCGATATGCAGACCGGACGCCAGACGCCGAGCTGGGCCGTCTACGACCAGTGGAACGAATTGTTCGACGTCACCACGATCCAGCCGGACGCGGCCGAACTGCCCGAGCGGCTCGACGCGCTGGTCGTCGTCCATCCTAAGGATCTCTCCGACGACCTGCTGTTCGCGATCGATCAGTTCGTGCTCGACGGCGGCCGACTGCTGGCATTCGTCGATCCCTACTCCGAAGCGGATCCGGGCGACAACCCGGGAGATCCTGCGGCGCGTTTCATGGCGAATCGTTCCTCGAATCTGGACGGGCTGTTCAGCGCCTGGGGCGTGGAAATGGCTCCGGATCGTTTCGTGGCCGACCTGGGCAGGGCGCTTCAGGTCACCATCCAGCAGGGTCGGCCGCCGGTCCGTCACCCGGCGATTCTCGGGCTGGTCCGGGAGGACTTCAGCGATCTCGATATCGTGACCAGCGAACTGGTCAGCGTCAACGTCGCGAGCAGCGGTTCGCTGAGCTTCTCTGAGGCCGACAGCAGCATCGAGTTCGAGCCGCTGATGCAGTCCAGTGCGGCGTCCGGCACGCTCGACGCCGAGCGTCTCAGGATGATGAGCGATCCGACCGCGCTGATCGATGAGCTTGGAATCGACGAGCAGCGATATACGCTGGCGGCACGCCTGACCGGTCAGGCGCGCTCGGCGTTTCCGGATCGCGTCGGCAGCGACGGCATCGCCGAAGGGCCGATCAATGCGATTGTCGTCGCCGATACCGATCTGCTCACAGACAGCCTCTGGGTACAGCGCCAGAACTTCCTCGGCAGCACCATCCTCAATCCGTTCGCCGACAATGGGGCGCTTGCGGTCAACGCACTGGAGAACCTGCTCGGCAGCGCCGATCTGATCAGCATTCGGAGCCGGGCGACGTCGAGCCGGCCGTTTGACCTGGTCCAAGACCTGCGGCGGCAGGCCGAGACGCGGCTGCGTGAAACCGAGCAGCAGCTCGAGGCCGAGCTGCGTGAGACCGAAGATCGACTGACCGAGCTTCAACAGCGTCGCGGCGACTCGGATCTGAGCATCCTGACCGAAGAGCAGGAAGCGGCGATCGATCGCTTCATGGAGCAACGCCTGGAGATTCGGCGGCAGCTGCGCCAGGTCCGTCGCGAGCTCGACCAGGAGATCGAATCGCTGGGTTCCCGGATCAAGTTCGTCAATATTCTGCTGGTGCCGACGCTGGTCGTTGCCGGTGCGCTGGTCGTCGCCTGGCGGCGGCGTCGCATGCAGCACGAGGGAGCGACGCGATGAGCCGTAATCGATATTTTTTCCTGATCGCGCTCACGCTGTTGGTCGCGGTGCTCGTCATCCTGATCGGCCGATCGCCCGACAGTGGCGATCGCGAACTACCGGAGCGGCTGCTGCCGGGTCTGGCCGCGGTCGTCAACGAACTCGATTCGCTGGACCTGGTCGCGCCGGGCGGCGAGGTGACCGTGAGTCTTCGGCGCGACGATGAACGCTGGCGAGTCGCGCAGCGAGACGGTTACGAAGCCGAGTTCGCGCAGGTTCTGGACCTGCTTCGAGCGCTGGCCGAAGCCGGCGTTGCCGAAGCGAAAACCGCTCGCCCCTCGTGGTACGGGGAGCTCGGCGTGCAGGACCTGTCCGAACCCGACGCCACCGGCCGGCGGATCGACTTTCCGGATCGGGACGTCGCGTCGATCATCATCGGACAGACCGATCCCTCGGGCGAGGGCAGCTACGCGCGCCGGGCCGACGAGGAGCGAAGCTGGCTGCTCGATCGCGTCATCGAGGTTCCGGTCGATCCGGTTTCGTGGCTGGAGCCCGGGATCATGGACATTCCGTCCGAGGAGATTTCAGAAATCATCGTGCGGCATCCGGATGGAGAGACCGTCCGCCTGCGGGTTGCCGAGGACGATGATCGCAGCGTGGTGCTGATGGGCGTCCCGGACGGACGCGAGCCCGGTCCGATGTTCAAGCGGAACGCACTGGCCAACGGGCTTCGTGGACTCAACCTCGAAGATGTTCGTCGATTCGAGTCGCCGGCGCCCGACGAAGCCGTGCGCGTGTTGTTCCGAACCATCGACGGCCTGAACTTCGTCGCCGACGTGTTCGAGCGCGACGAAGCCTACTGGATGCACTTCACCGTTTCGGCCGAGAACGTCCCGACTGCCGCGGAAGTCGAATCTCCCGATGCACTGGGCGAAGAAGACGAATCCGGACTCGAGTCGGGTCTTCAGCCTGACGAAGGCAGGCGACTGGCCGACGCGGTCGCGATCGAAGCGCGTCTGTCACCTTGGTTGTTCCAGATCCAGGAGCGTCGCTACAGCGACCTGACGCAGCGCATGGACGACCTGCTCGAGCCGCTCGAGGAAGACCAGGGAACCCCTGAATAACGTTGCTAGGACGCGACCGGTATTTGCCGGCCCGATGACCGGATGGGTCTTCCGACATCGCGCTACTTCACGGAACTCCCGCCACGCGTGATCGCGGTCAGTTCCTCGGTGAACGCAGCGGCCGATTTGCGCTCGATTTCAATCGTCAACCGCAGGCCCTCTTGGTCCCAGTGCTCGTCATGTTTGGTTGCACCGTGGCGCTCGGCAAGCTGGTGCAGGTCTCCGGCCGACTCGAACTGCACCGAGCAAGTCAGGCGACGCATTTCGACAAGGGGTTCGACGCCGGCGTCGGCGATGGCGGACATGGCCGTGCCGCCATAGGCCCTCGCCAGGCCGCCGGTGCCGAGCTTGACGCCGCCGAAGAATCGACTGACTACCGCGACGGTGCGATCCAGCTGCCAGTGCTCCAGCGCTGCCAGAATCGGTCGCCCGGCGGTGCCGCCGGGTTCGCCGGCGTCGTCGAATCGAACGGTGTCGCCGCAGCAGAACGCGAAGCAGACGTGGCGGCATCCCGGTGCACCCTCAGTCTCTATGAACGCCCGGGCAGCCGATTCGTCATCGGCCGGGCCGCATACCCCGATGAAACGGCTGTTGCGGATCGTCTGCTCGTGCCGGCCGATTCCCCGCAACCGGTTCAATCGACGCCTCCTTCGCGATCGATGGCGTCGTCGGCCAACAGCGGAGCGGTTTCCACGCGCCGGACCTGCGACTCGATCCTGAGGTCACGCACGCGGACATGAATGATCCGGCCGGGGTCGAAATCGTCGCGATGCGAAAGGATCTTGCCGTCCGGATCTTCAACGAGCGCGTAACCGCGCGCCAGCACGGCAAGCGGGCTGACGTTGTTCAATGCGCGCACCGCTTCGGAAAATCGCGCCGCATGGCGGTTCGATTCGGCCTGGTACGCGCGCTGGAGCCTTTCGAATCGGGCGGCCTGCTGCTGCTTCAGTTCCGACACGCGGCGAGCGGGGTGGCGTGCAAGCAGTCGTCGTTCCAGCGTCCGTGCGCGAACCTGCGCGTTTGCCGTCGTCGCGGCACCGGCACGCGCTGCTCGGCGCATCAGCCCATTCAGGCGAGTGAGCGCCTGGTCCAGACGTTTGACCGGGTGCTGGCCGGCCAGCCTGCGGTCCAGCGAGTCGAGTTGCTGCCACGACTGCTGTAGCTGCCGGGCCGGACCCCGGGCCAGGCGCTGCTCCAGCGCGGCCAGCTGGCGGCCGAGCGCCGGGCCGTCGGGCGTGACGGCCTCGGCCGCCGCGGTCGGCGTGGCCGCTCGATAGTCGGCAACGAAGTCGGCGATCGTGAAATCCGTTTCGTGGCCGACGCCGCTGACCACCGGCATCGGCATTCCGGCAATCCGCCGGGCCAGCGCTTCATCGTTGAACGGCCAGAGGTCTTCGATCGAGCCCCCGCCCCGCGCCACGATCACCACTTCGGATCGACCATGGCGCTCGAGACGATTGAGCGCCGCAATCAGTTCAGGGACGGCTTGCTCGCCCTGGACCGGGGTCGCAAACAGATGAACGGCGGCGGCAGGCCATCGTCGCTTCAGTGTCGAAAGGACGTCGCGGATCGCCGCCCCGGAGGACGAAGTGACGACGCCGATCGCTGCCGGATACGCCGGTAGCACGCGCTTGCGCTCGGGCGCGAACAGGCCCTCGGCCTCGAGCTTCTTCTTCAGTGCCTCGAACGCCTGCTGGAGGTCGCCGCTGCCGGCCGGCAGCAGCGCATCGGCGATCAACTGGCAGTCGCCGCGGGCTTCGTAGAGGCTGATGCGACCCCGAACCACCACGCGGTCGCCGTTGACTGGATCGCCGGCAATGTTTCCCCGCTGTCCGCGAAACAGCGCGCAGCGCACCTGGGCGCGCGAGTCCTTCAGCGTGAAGTACCAGTGTCCCGACGCCGGGCGCGAGAGATTGGAAAGCTCCCCGGACAGCCAGAGCCTCGGAAATCCGGCCTCCAGGTGGACGCGCAGCTCGCGGTTGAGCTCCAGCGGTTCGTAAACGCGCGTTTCTGGACCGGGGGGTGAAATCGGCATGGCTGAATTATACGGACGGCGCGCCGGCAACCGGTTTGCCGACATGTCGACGAAGTATATGCAGACTATGCGGGGTTTGAGGAAGCAAGGTTCCTCAACTCACATCACGGAATCCGCATGGCCCGAAATTCTCGATCCAATCGCGATCTGACCAACGGTTCGGTGGGGACACAGCTCTTCGGGCTCGCCGGGCCGATGCTGTTCGGTATCGCCGCGGTGATCTCGATGCAGCTGGTCGATACCTACTTCGTCGGCCGGCTGGGCACCGACGCGCTGGCCGCGCTGTCGTTCGCGTTTCCGGTGATGCTGACGCTGACCAGTATTTCGATCGGCCTTGCAGCCGGCGCTGCATCGGTCGTTTCCCGTGCGACCGGCGGCGGCGAAGAGGACCGGGTGCGCCGCCACGCGACCGACGCGCTGCTGCTTGCCGGCGCCGTGATCGCGATCGTGGTGATTGCTGGGCTGTCCACTGTCCGGGTCCTGTTCACCCTCCTCGGTGCCGAGGGCGCGGTGCTCGAGCTGGTGGTCGAGTACATGCGCATCTGGTATCTGACGCTGCCTCTCCTCGTGGTGCCGATGGTCTCCAATTCCATGGTGCGGGCCCGCGGCGACTCCTTCTGGCCGAGCAGCATCATGATCCTGTCCTCGGTGTTCAATGCCGGATTCACGCCGCTGTTCATCTTTGGCGCCGGTCCAGTGCCCGCACTGGGCATGGAGGGCGCGGCATGGGGCACCATGGCGGCGCGGGCCCTGGCTTTCGGCCCGGCGCTTTACCTGGTCGCGATCCGCGACCGGTTGCTGAACCTGCGATGGCCGGGGCTCGATGCGTTCGCCGCCTCGGCGCGCCAGGTACTGCACGTCGGATTGCCCGCGGCCATCGGCAATGCGTCGAATCCGGCCGGCATCGCCGTGGCCACGGCGATCATCGCGGTGCTCGGATCGCAGACCGTGGCCGGCTTCGGCGTCGCGACGCGGCTCGAGGCCTTCGCCGTGCTGCCGATGCTGGCACTGTCCTCGGTTATCGGGCCGATGGCCGGGCAGAACTGGGGAGCCGGGCGCGTCGACCGGGTACGGAGCGCTCTGAAGCTGGCCTACGCGTTCTGTGCCGCCTGGTCGCTGCTGCTTGCGGTGCTGTTCTACCTGCACGGCAGGACGCTTGCCGGCTGGTTCGCCTCCGAGGCGGCGGTCGTCGAAGAAGCCGCTCGCTATCTGGCGATCGTTCCGATCAGCCTGTGGGGGTATGGCGTTGCGATCATCGCCGCCGGAGGCTACAACGGCCTCGGCCGCTCG
>JGI12109J20283_10232373_pt1 | contig 25750 bp, 23 predicted proteins | sample ElkSlonscriptome_12_FD_20283 | JGI IMG/M metagenome (IMG submission 20283)
GTGCTGATCGGGCGACACGTCGGGCGGGTGCCGGAACACGGCGGCGTCGCCATCAGCATGGTCCACCACCGGCTCCCGCCGCATCCCCGACGAATCACGACGCTGCTCGGGTTCGGGCATCGAGACGATTGGCGACCCGCAGCGGACCCCAGCGCCTGGCAGGACTGGCTGGATCGCGACCGGCGGTGCGCGCTGCTGGTCGGCCGCCATCCGAGCGGCGCATGGTCAGATTCCGAGAGCCGGAAGCTGACCGAACAGGCGCTGGACTGGGCCGATCGGCGACGCGCGCGACTGCTCATCGTGACCACCGCCGACTCCAGTCCCGCCGCCGCATGCATCCGGAATCAAGCCGCCGACCGCGCCGAGGTCTATGCCTGGGATGCCGACGAGGGCGCCAACCCCTACGGCCTCGCACTGCAGAGCGCGCAGGCACTGCTGGTGGCCGGCGGCTCGCCCGGCGTGCTTCAGGATGCGCTGGCCAGTGCGCGTCCGGTCTATCTGGTTCCCGATCCGGCCCGGCCCGGCGCGCTCCAGCGACTGGCCGCGCGAATCGCTGCGCGTGCCTTCCGGCCGAGCTACAACCAGCGCGGCAGCGTTCGTCCGCAGCAGGGCCTGACCTACCTGTGCGCCCGTCTCGTCGAACGCGGATGGGTGGTCCCGCCTACCGGGCTGACCGACTGGCAGCGAACGCTGGTCGACCGCGGGCTGGGAGCGTGGATCGGTTCCGACGCGATACCGGCGGCTCGTCAGCCGGACGAACTCGAATCGGTCTGCGACCGGGTCCTGGCCTTGATCGAGCCGGGGCGCGCCGGCGCCGACCGACGCGGCGATCCCCTGTCCCGCTCGGGATGAGCTGCAAACGGCCGTTCGCGGTTGGCACGGATTCCCGCCCGACGAGGCTGGCGCTGACGATCTGCTGCCTGCTCTGCGCATTCGGCCCCGTTGCCGCAGGCGCCCTGGAAATCTACCGTTGCGAAAGCCCCGAAGGCACCGAGTTCTCGGATGTCCCCTGCTCCGAATCGGCCGAGATCCACCGGCCCCGAAACGGCATCAGCGTGGTGCATGCAGCAGACGGTCTCGAGTCGATTTCGGACCAGAACCGGGCATTCATCGAAGGGCGCCGTTCGCGAATTGCCGAGCGGCGCGCGCGGGCCGACAATCTTCGTGAGCAGGCGGAACGAAATCAGCGCGCTGCGGCCGCGCGATCCGGCCGCGATCAGCGCGCTGTCATCTGGTCACCCGGCTGGGCCTCGCCAGCGGTTCTGGATCGCTCCGGGTCTCGGGCACCGGACCCGCGCATCCGTGCCCGGCAGCGCCGTGAGACCGACGAAACGCCACGCGATCGTCGTCGATCGCTGCTGCAGCGCTCCGGCGGCGGCGGCACGATCCTCGCGCCGCGGCCGACGCGCTACCAGTGAATGCCGCGCATCAGGCTGGCGAAAGCCATCTGCTCCTGGGTCACGTGCGCTTCCTCTCGATTCGGCTTCTCGCCCTTGGCTGCAGATGAATCCGGGAACATCCGGAACGCCGAGTTCATGACGATTTCGGCAATCTTCGGCGCGACTGCGTGCAGTACCGACGAAAACACGCCGAGGCGCGTGGCGATCCGCTGCGGCCGGTAGATCACGGCCTGCTTGACCATGTCCGCCGCGTCTTCGGGCGTGATCGTCGGCACCGACTCGTAGATCTTGGTCGGGGCGATCATCGGCGTGCGCACCAGCGGCATGTTGATTGTCGTGAAGGCCACGCCGGTGTCGTTGAACTCCGAGGCCGCGCAGCGGCTGAACGCGTCCAGCGCCGCCTTCGACGCCACGTAGGCCGAGAAGCGCGGCGCGTTCGACAGCACGCCGATCGATGAGATGTTGATGATGTGTCCGCTCTTGCGCTCGGCCATCGTCGGCAACAGCCCGAGGATCATCTTCAGCGAACCGAAGTAATTGAGCTGCATGGTGCGCTCGAAATCGTGGAAACGGTCGTAGGACAGTGCAATCGAGCGCCGGATTGAACGGCCGGCGTTGTTGACCAGCACGTCGACCGCACCGTGTTCTTTCAGCACCTTGGCGCAGAGCTTGTCGGCCGCATCGTAATCGGCCAGATCGCAGGTATAGGCCGAAGCCTTGCCGCCCGCGTCTTCGATTTCCTTGACCACTTCCAGCAGCTCGGGCTGCTTGCGCGCAACCAGGATCACGTGTGCACCGGCTTCGCCCATCATCAGCGCGGTCGCCTTGCCGATTCCCGAAGAGGCGCCGGTCACCAGCGCAACCTTGCCGCCGACGTGGCCCGACAGAGAGCGGTCGATGAACAGTTCGGGATCGAGATGGCGCTCCCAGTAATCCCAAAGCACCCAGGCGTAGTCGTCCAGCGGCGGCACCTTGATGCCGGAACCCTTCAGCGCGCGCTCGGCTTCGCGAGTGTCGAACTTGGTCGGATAGTTGAAGAACGACAACACATCCTTCGGGATACCGAGATCGCCGAGCACCTGATTGATGATGCGGCGCACCGGCGGCATCATGCCGATGCCCTGCTTGACCGGTTGCGGAATCAGGTTGAACAACCGGGCATCGATGCGCATCGACATCATCGGCGCATGCGCGGCCTCGGCGAAAAGATTCATCACCTCGCCGATGCGCTTCGGATTGGGGTCCGTGAGATGAAAACAGGTGTTGTCCATCTTCGGCTTGTGCGCGATGTGGTCGATGGCCTGGGCCACGTAATCGACCGGCACGAGGTTGATTCGTCCGCCTTCCAGGCCCAGCGTCGGGACCCAGGGCGGAAGCGCGCGGCGCAGCTTCTGGATCAGCTTGAAGAAAAAGTACGGTCCGTCGATCTTGTCGATCTCGCCGGTTTTGGAATGTCCGACCACGATCCCGGGACGATAGATGCGCCAGGGGATCGGGCAATGCTTGCGAACCAGGCCCTCGGATTCGTGCTTGGTGCGGAAGTACGGGTGATCCAGGCCGGTCGCCTCTTCGAACATATCCTCCCGGAATATGCCCTGATAGAGCCCGGCTGCGGCAATCGACGAAACGTGGTGAAAACAGCGCGCGCCGACTGCCCCGGAAAATTCCATCGCATTACGCGTGCCGTCGATATTGGCGCTTTCCTGGTCAGCGGCACTGGCGGAGAGATCGTAGACCGCCGCCAGATGGAAGACCTGTCGAACCTTGCCTTTGAGTTTGCCGATCTCGGCCGACGACACGCCGAGACGAGCGCGGGTGAGATCGCCCGAGACGGCGACGACCCGCTTTTTCGAATCGCTCCAGCGTTCGGCGACCAGCGAGTTGAATTTCTTCTTCGACCCGCGCCTCACCAGCACGTAGATCGTGCCGCGACGCTTGAGCAGATGGTCGATCAGGTTGCGGCCAATGAAACCGGTCCCGCCGGTCACGAAGTAGCTCATCCGATTCTCCTAGGCATGCTGTTTTATTGTGGTCTACCCCCGGCATCCAGTCGGCGCTCGGCCCGCTGGATTCCGTACACCGGCTCGAATCCGCCTGCGGCGTCATTCGGCCCGTCCAATAGGTTACCGGCCTTGGCTCGGCGGCGCTACCCCAACGCGCTGATGCGGCGACTTCGGCGCCCTGACGTTGACCTCGCTACGATCGCATGCTAAGAAGGACGGCGGAGCGATTTCAACTGGAGCGAATCACGGTGAGCGACCTGCAGAAACAGTTCGAAGAGGCGTCGGAAAAGATCAAGCAGCTGGATCAGCGCCCGGATAACGACACCCTGCTCAAGCTTTACGCGCTGTACAAGCAGGGCGCCGAAGGAGACGTCAGCGGCGAACGTCCCGGGTTCTTCGACTTCGTCGGCGTGGCCAAGTACGAGGCCTGGGAAAAGCAGCAGGGAACCGATCGGGAAGAAGCGATGCAGCGCTATATCGACCTGGTCGAATCGCTGACCGATTGACGCCCCGGTCGGCCGGGACGCCGCCATGGCACGCACTCGAACGCCGCAGCGCATCCTGGACGCGGCGCTGGAAATGTTCAATCTGCACGGCGAGCCCAACGTAACGACCAATCGCATCGCCGACGAACTGGAGATCAGCCCGGGAAATCTCCATTACCACTTCAAGACCAAGCAAACGCTGATCGACACGCTGTTCGGCGATTTCGAGCGACGGATGCTGGGTCTGCTCGGAGGCGATCCATTCGAGCGGGCCGATGTCGAGGACGCCTGGCTGTTTCTGCACCTGATTTTCGAAACCATCGCCGACTACCGGTTCATCTACCGCGATCTGAACGAACTGTGCGGCCGCGATCGCGACATCCGCCGACGCTTCCGCGCCATCCTCAAGCTCTCCATGCGCAGTGCGGCGGATCTGCTACAGGCACTCGAACACGCCGGGTACTGTCAAAACGGCGCCTCGCGAAACGAACCGGTGATTCGCAATATCGTGCTTGTCGCCAGCTACTGGATCTCTTTCGACCAGGTGCTGGAGCCCGGCAAGGAACCCCGCCCCGGACGTGCCGCGATCCAGGTCATGAGCATCGTCAGCCCGTATCTGCAGGGAGCCGCACGCGAACAGTTCGAACTCCTGGCAGCCGCTTACCGAGACTGATTTCTCGCCGGCTCGCAGAAAACCTTCTCGAATCCGGATTCAAGCCGAATGCGCCCGGTGCATTTCACGAAGCGTTGGTCGCAGCGGCGATCGACGGTCTACGGCCAAAAAAAACCCGGACCTGGCGGTCCGGGCAAAAAAAGCAGCTTGAGGAGCAAAGTCCGGCTGCTTCGGGGTAGACGCTGATCGACCCGGTCCGAATGTCGGACCGGGTTCGAATTCATCCGGGTTTCAGCTGGCCGTCTTCTTGGTGGTTTTGGTGGTCTTGGTGGCCGTACCCTTTTGTGCTTTTGCCAGCTCGCGAACGCGTGCGTTGAGTTCCTGCACCCGATCGCTGAGTTCCTGGATTTCGTCGGAGGTCGGGACACCGAGACGAGAAAGCGCCCGCGCTACCCGGTCCTCGAATACCTTCTCGAGCTTGTCCCAGTTGGTGCGCGCCTGTTCACGCGCCTTGCCGACCCGGCCTTCGACGTCGGTCCGGACTCCGCCGACCGCATCTTCAGCCATCTTCCGGCCCTTTCCCTCGAGTTTGCGGCCCTCGGAAACCAGTCTTTCGAACAGCTTGCTGCTCTCGCTGATGACCTGGCCCGTGCGCTCGTTGATCAGTTTTCCGCCCTTGCGTACCAGGTTGGCGCCCTCTTCCTGGGCCATCGAGAAAGCGCCCAAGCCGGCCAGCCAGATCTCGTGCGCGTTATCCTGAACGTCCGAGAAATTGCTCTTGCGCGCGGTCTTCTTGCTGACCTTCTTCTTCGATACCTTCTTTTTCGCCGTTTTCTTAGCCATCTCTATTCACCTTTGCTACGTTCGAAGTCTCCCGTCAGGGAGCGATTGAGTACATGCTAGGCTGCGGAATTAGAGCGCGCACACTAGTTGCAACCGCGCGCACAGGGCCAAACCGGCATCCACGCATCGGAGCCACTAGAATCCGGGGTGTGCCGATTTCTGGAGCAAGCGCATGGACACCAACAAGTGGAACGAATTCACCGGCGACGCGGCGGCCTTCGAATACTCCGGGGCTGCGCTCGGAAAGTCATGGAAGAAACTGCACACCGGCGACTGTGAGCCCTGGCCGGATTCCGACGATCTGCAGCAAGCCTGGCGACTGTTTCACGCCGGGCGTTTCGCGGAATCCGTGAATGCCGGCGTCGCCGTCGGCGATGCGGCGCACGTCGTGGTCAACAAGGCGTCGGGAATCTACGCCGACTACCTGGAAGACGACGAAAAGACGCGTCAGGCGATCTACCAGGCGGGAATCCGACGAGCCGAGGCGGCCATCGAGGCCGATCCGGAAAACGCCAATTCGCACTATTTCCATGCCTACCACCTGGGCCGCTACAGCCAGAGCATTTCGATTGCCAAAGCGCTGAGCCAGGGATTGGGCGGAAAGATCCGCAAGTCACTCGACCGGGCGATCGAGCTCGCGCCGAAGCACGGCGAGGCGCATACCGCGCTGGGCCTCTACCACGCCGAGGTCATCGCCAAGGTCGGAAAACTGGTCGGATCGATGACCTACGGGGCAAGCGCCGACAAGGCGATGGAACATTTCAACGAGGCGATCCGGCTGACCGGCGCGCCGATCGCGTGGATCGAATACGGAAACGGCCTGTATCTGATCTACGGAGACCGCAAGCTGGACGAATCCAACGAAGCGTTCGAGAAGGCCGCCGCGATGAAACCCGTCGACGCCATGCAGTCCCTGGATATCGAATACGCGAAGAATTCGCTCGAGTGACGAGCGGCCGGATTCAGTCGAGCCGTTCCAGCCATGCAGCCACCTGGTTCTCGACCTCTTCCGGACTGCGATTGGCGTCGGGGCCGAGCATCATGACCAGGTGCAGCAGGTTTTCGAATTCCTCGCCGAAGTGCCCGACCACGCGCTGCGGATCGGCAACCAGCTTGTTGTCGGTGATTATCCCGCAGAAGACCTGTTCGTTGTAGCTCAGAATACTGATTCCCATCCCGATCGATCCGCTCTGCGGCACCCAGAACATCATCTGAGCAATTTCGGATCCGGCAAGGAACAGCGAATCGCGCGGACCGGGAACGTTCGTCAGAACCGTGGTTGCTTTGCGGGCAAAAAGCTCCAGTGCCGACTGCTGCACCGCCGCCGGCGCCATACCGACCGTCGCCAGCAAGCCCAGCGATACGCTGGCCTGCTTCGAATTCTTCAGGTGATGCATGTTTTCTGCCACCCGATAGACCCGCGCCAGCGGATTCGACTCCCAGATCGGAAGGTCCAGAAAGACCGTGCCGAAGTGATTACCGAGGTCCTTGGCATGCTCCAGCGGCCGCAGGTTCACGGGGATGGTGGCGCGAATCTCCAGTTGAGACGGGTCCTCGCCGTAGTCGAGCAGGTAGCGGTGCAGTGCTCCGGTCATGATGCCGATCAGCGTGTCGTTGACGGTGCAGCCTAGTGCCTGGCTGATCGCCTTGACCTCCAGCAGGGGCAGCGGCTCGGTCCAGGCAACGCGCTTGCGAACGCCCAGCGGCCCCTTGAATCGAGATTCCGGATCGTCGCTGAGCAGACAGAGCGTGGCCAGCTCGGAAAGGATTTCGGACGCGCTGTCGGCATACTGGGCGGCCTGACCGGGATCGCGGACCAGCTGGGTCGCCTCCCCGATCAGCTTGGAGCCCAGGTGCTGGACGGCGTCGATACCCTCGCGCGCCGGCTCCATCAGGCGACGGAAAACGCCCGATTCGCGCGCGCGGCGGCGTTTCCACTGCTCGGGCTCGACGAGCTCCGTGGACTTTTCACGATCGGCATCGGTCAGCGACAGCATTACCTGGACCAGCGCCATGCCGTCGGCATAGCAGTGGTGAATCCGGGTGACCAGCGCCGGTCCGTCGACGTAGTTTTCGACATAGTGGAACTGCCAGAGCGGCCGATACTTGTCCAGCGGCGTGGAGGCCAGCTCCGAGACGAATTCCTCCAGCTCGTCCTTACCGGCATCGCCGGGCAGCGCGATGCGTCGGATGTGCGAAGTCAGCTCGAAATCCTCGTCTTCCTCCCACCAGCAGCCTCTCGCCGTTTCGACCGCCTTGTGCCGAAAGCGCGGAAAGGCCAGAAAGCGCGACGCGACCACTTCCTTGAGACGGTCGAAATCGACGTCTTCGTTGAGCACGATGACGCCGGTAATCATCATCAGATTGGTCGGACTTTCCATCCGGAGCCAGGCCGTATCGACTTTCGCGATCGGCTGGCGCTCAGGTTCGCTCACCAGGGATATTCCTTGCCGAGAACGGCGATTGCGTAGCGGAATTCTTTCATGCGGCCCCGCACCGGTCAACCGGAGGCGCCGAGCTCGCGCGCCGCAGAGAGCGCATCGGACAGCCGTCGGCAGCCCTTGATCGTCAGCTTCGCACGCACGCCCTTGACGTTGGCCGCCGGCACCAGCGCGGTTGCAAAGCCCTGCCCGGCCGCCTCGCGCAGCCGCTCCTCGCCGTTGAATACCGGCCGGAGTTCTCCGGACAGCCCCACCTCCCCGAAGGCCACAAGCTCGCGCGCCAGCGGCGCTTCGCGCAGCGACGACTGGATCGCCAGCGCCACGGCCAGGTCCGAAGCGGTCTCGCCGATCCGTATGCCGCCGGTGACGTTGACGAACACGTCCTGGTCGTTGATCTGGATACCGCAGTGGCGATTCATCACCGCCAGCAGCATCGCCAGCCGGCCCGGGTCCACGCCGACGGCGACCCGACGAGGCTGCGACAGGCTGCTGGGCGCGACCAGCGCCTGGACTTCCACCAGCAGCGGTCGCGTGCCTTCGCGAGTCACCAGCACGCAGGAGCCGGCGGCCGGCTCGCTATCGCTGGAAAGGAAGATCGCCGAGGGGTTCGAGACCGCCTTCAGCCCGGTATCGGTCATCGCGAAGACGCCCAGCTCGTTGGCAGCGCCGAAGCGGTTCTTGACCGAGCGGATCAGCCGGAACCGGCTTCCGGAATCCGACGCGAAGTACAGCACGCCGTCGACCATGTGCTCCAGCACGCGCGGGCCGGCCAGCGCACCCTCCTTGGTCACGTGGCCGACCAGCACCACCGTGCATCCGGACTGCTTGGCGTACTGCACCAGGCGCGAAGCGCACTCGCGGACCTGGGCAACCGCGCCCGGCGCCGACTGCAGCGCCTCGCTCCACAGCGTCTGGATCGAATCGATGACCATGAACTCCGGGCGCTCGGCTTCGGCCGTGGCAAGGATGGTCTCCAGCGAGGTTTCGGTCAGACACTCGACCTGGTTTGCATCCAGACCGAGCCGGCGAGCACGCATCGCCACCTGGCCGGCAGATTCCTCACCGGTCACGTACAGCGCCCGCCGTGCGGCCGCGATCGCGGCCTGCGACTGCAGCAGCAGCGTCGACTTGCCGATGCCCGGATCTCCGCCGATCAGTACGACCGATCCCGGCACCAGTCCGCCGCCGAGCACTCGGTCCAGCTCGCCGAGCCCGGAGGTAAAGCGCGGCGTCTCGGAAGCCGAGACCGAATCGAGCCGAACCACGCGACCGGAGTCGCGCCCGGTCCAGCCGCTGCGACGCTGGCGTGGCCCGACATCCTGGCGAACCGACTCCGAAAGCGTATTCCAGGCCTGGCAGTCCGGACACTGCCCGCTCCATTTCGTCTGCGAAGCGCCGCATTCGCTGCAGGTGTAGATCGTCTTGGGTTTTGCCACGCGCCACGACCGTTGCAGAAACAATCGCCCATGGTATCCGGCCGCTGGACCCGCCGGTGATCGGGTTTGTCCCTCGCGCACTCGGAGCGGGCCGGTAGAATCGAACCCATGTCAGCCCGCTCCGCGCGAAAGCCGAATATGCGATCCGCCTGCCCATGACCATGGAGAAGTCCAAGCCGAAGGTCGACCTGATCGGCGAGTCCACCGCGTTTCTATCGGTGCTCGAACAGGTCTCGCGTGCCGCCGCGCTGAACCGCCCGATGCTGGTTGTCGGCGAACGCGGCACCGGCAAGGAACTGATCGCGGAACGGCTGCATTTTCTTTCCTCGCGATGGGACCAGCCGCTCGTCAAGCTCAACTGCGCGGCGATTCACGGCGACCTTCTCGAGTCGGAGCTGTTCGGCCACGAGGCGGGTGCTTTTACCGATGCCAGCCGGCAGCGGCGCGGGCGTTTCGAGCTCGCCGACGGCGGCACGCTGTTTCTCGATGAACTGGCCTCCAGCTCCGCGGCCGTACAGGAAAAGATCCTGCGGGTCATCGAATACGGAGAGTTCGAGCGCCTGGGCGGATCCGAAACCCTGAACGTGGACGTGCGCGTGGTCGGTGCGGCCAACCAGGATCTGCCTTCGCTGTCGGCGCAGGGGCGGTTCCGCGCCGACCTGCTGGACCGACTGTCGTTCGACGTGATCACGCTGCCGCCGCTGCGACACCGTATCGAGGATATCCAGCCGCTGGCCGAACATTTCGCGATCCGGATGAGCCGTGAGCTGGGACGCTCGCTTTTTGCAGGTTTCTCGAGGCCCGCGCTGGCCGCCTTGCGCTCTCACCCGTGGCCCGGAAACGTTCGCGAATTGAAGAACGTGGTCGAACGCGCAGTCTATCGGCTCGAGGATCCGGAAGAACCCGTACAGGACCTGAGTTTCGACCCTTTCCATTCCCCGTGGCGTCCGGAAGACCGCGCCGAGGCCTCTCCGCCGCCCCTGCCCGACGATCTGCGTGCCTGGCTGGACGAACAGGAAAAGCGCATGGTCGATCGAGCGCTTTCAGAGGCCGGCGGCAATCGGCAGCAGGCCGCCGAGCGCCTCGGCCTGAGCTACGACCAGCTGCGCGGCATACTGCGGAAGCACGGCTGACACCGCAGCCGCAGCGAGCGGTCAGGCCAGCCGGTAGTCCACGCGTCGAGTGACCCGACACATCAGCTCGTAGGGGATGGTGTCGACCGCCCGCGCGATCCGCTCGACCGGCAACCCGGCACCCCAGAGCACGACCGGATCGCCGACCCGGGCCTCGGGCTGATCGGTCAGGTCGATGGTCGTCATGTCCATCGACACGCGCCCGGCCAGCGGCTGGAGCGTCCCGTTGACGCACACCGGCGTCCCGTCCGGCATGTTGCGCGGATAGCCGTCGCCGTAGCCGATCGCCGCGACGCCGATGACCGAGTCGTGATCGACCACGAAACGCGCGCCGTAGCCGATCGATTCACCCGCTGCAATCCGGTTGACCGCCATCAGCCGGGTCTGCAGGGTCATCGCCGGGGAAAGACCCAGTGCCGGACCGTCGCGGTCGGCCAGCGGCGAGGCGCCGTAGACCAGCAGGCCTGCGCGCACCCAGTCTCGACGGGTTTCCGGAAGATTCAGCAGCGCCGCGGAGTTCGCCATGCAGCGCGGTCCCTCGAGGTCGGCCGTCGCGGCGTCGAATCGCTCGATCTGGGTCCGGTTGAGCGGATGATCCGCCTGGTCGGCGCAGGCGAAATGGGTCATCAACACGATCTCCTCGACGCCGCCGAGAGCGCGAAGGCGCCGGTGAATCGTGCCGACGTCCGGCAGCGGAAATCCAAGCCGATGCATCCCCGAATCGAGCTTGAGCCACAAGCGTTTCGATGGCGATGCGCCGGCCTGCTCCAGCCAGGTGAGCTGTTCCGGGCAATGCACGACGATCTCGAGCCGGAGCTTCGATACCGCTCGAAGCTCGTCGGGAGACATTACGCCCTCTAGCAGCAGCAGCGGGACTTCGGGCGCGAGTTCGCGCACCGCACGCGCCTCGTCGAGCGTTGCGACCGCCAGCAGGTCAGCCGACAGCAGCGCCGGCAGGCAGCTGGCCAGCCCGTGTCCGTAGGCATCTGCCTTGACCACCGCCATGACGCGCGCCCGACCGGCAAGTTGCCGAACGTGCCGGAGATTGCCGGCGATGGCCTCGCGGTCGATGATGGCGACGGTGCTGCGCGACATGAAGGTTCGTTTCCCTGCGATCCAGGCCAGCGTCAGGCGGCCCGAGCGGCGTTCCAGCGGGGCAGCAGCCAGCCGGTCCGGTCCCGGTACTTGCCCCAGCCGGGATGGCGGCTCATCCGTTGCTCCTTGACGATCATGTTGACCGCGAATACGCCGGTCCAGGTCCATGCCAACACCACGAACGGCAGCCAGTGCCAGACCATCAGCGCAAAACTGCCGTAAATCATCATTTCTCCAAGGTAGTTGGGATGGCGGATGTAGCGGAACATGCCGTCGGTGATCAGGCCCGGACGCTCGCGGAGCGTGAAGAACTTCTGCGCATCGGCGGCGATCATGATCACGCAGCCGATCAGACACAGCAATGTGCACAGACCGAACCAGGCCGGCGCAGCGATCGGATAGGCAGCGTCCGCGGTGCCGGAAACCAGCAGCCAGCCGAACACCCAATACCATCCGAGCACGCCGGCGAACGACATCAGCGCGCCGCCGATCGTGATGCGCCGCTGCCAGGCGGGATCGGGAAACGCCAGATCCTTGATCAACCACACCAGTCCGTACCCGCCGTGCAGCGCAAAGTACAGCCACTCGCGTACCGACCAGGCGCTGTAAATCGTCATCAAGACGAGCAGCAGGATCGGCGTGCCCGCCTTCTGGAAGTTGATGACCTGATTGAAGCGCCAGGGCCGCGGCCCGCCGCCGAAGTCCGTGGTCAGGCGATCGGTCCAAGCCTGAATTCTCGCTGCCCGCGACCGCGCTGGCGCCGATTCGACACGGCCGGACCCGATGCGATCAGTCACGGCGAAACCCCGGGCCCGCTGGCCCGTCGCACCGCCCCGCACAGCGTCGCGATTCGGGAACACTCAGGATGCAATGTGCCCGCCTCACGTCTTCGGCGAAGGAGGCGGACAAACGCCGTTGTGCCGGACCCGGTGCAGGCTGTCTGCGAGTCGCTCGAAGGCCGACGTCATCGACGCTGGGGTCTTGATCACCGGCCTACCAGCTCAGATCCTCGGGCACCGGCGGATACTCTGCGTTACCGTCGTCTTCGGGCTCAGCGCCGGAAAGATCGGGCACCAGGTCCGATGCGACCGCTCGGTACCGCTCAAGCACGTCGGGCGCGACGATCAGATAGCGTCCGCGAAGACTGACCACGCCGAGCTCGCCCCGGTTGATCGCATCACGCTGTTCAGCGGTGCACAAAACGCGCCGGATGCGTCCCAGGTGCTCAAAGTAACGCGGAATCTCGGCTTCGTCGACATTGAGCGCCTTGCCGTCGACGATCCCGTCGAGCTCCAGGTTGCGCTTGCGGCGAGCTTCCTGATCGGCGACACGTGCCTTCTTCGAACGCTCCTTTTCGGCTTGTTCGGCCCGCCGTCTGGCCGCCCAGGCCCGCTCCAGATCGCTGGTGCTTTTTCCTGACTTGTCGGCAGGGCCGCGTCGGCCGGTTTTTTTCGACGGCCGCTTGACCTGCTTGCCGGCACCCCGGCGGCTGTCGCCGCTCTTCCCGCGACCGGCGTTCTGCCGAGCCTTGGACTTCTTCTGCTCTTCCGAAGCCAGACCGGTCTTCAGCAACGCGTCCTGGAGCGATCCCATATCTTGTGCGCCTGGATGATGAACCCGACCCGGATCACCGCCGACGAACAGCTCGTCCAGCGGTGATCCGTACCGATTATTTCGTTTATTCCTGAGAAGCCGGCGAAGCCTCGACGTCGATCAACTCGACTTCGAAAATCAGCGTCGAATTCGGACCGATCGGACCGGGCCGCCCCTGCTCACCGTAGGCCAGTTCGGAGGGAATGAAGAATTCATAGGTCGCGCCCTGCTGCATCAGCTGGAGCCCCTCGGTCCAGCCCGGAATGACCTGGCTGAGGCCGAAAGTTGCCGGCTCGCCGCGTGCATACGAACTGTCGAATTCGACGCCGTTGATCAGGCGGCCCCGATAGTGGACCGTCACGCGATCATCCGCACCGGGTCTGACACCGTCGCCTTCTTCTATGACGCGGAACTGAAGCCCCGATTCGGTCACTTCGACTCCCGGCTTGTCGGCGTTGGCGGCAAGAAAGGCCTCCCCTTCCTCCTGGTTGATCCGGGCGTCCTCGGCCTGCTGCTCAGCCAGCTGCTGCTGGCGACGCTGGATGAACTGCTCGCGTTCCTGCAGCGCTTCTTCCTCGGTCAACAGCGTCTCGTCACCCCGATAGCTGGCCTGCAACCCCTGCATCAGGATGTCGATATCGAGCGGCATGTCCTGCTCGCTGAGAGAGCGGCCGATATCCATACCGATGGTGTAACTCAAGCGGTCTTCCGGCGTTTCGAGTGCGGTTTCCTGCGCGAAGGCCGCAGTAGCGATTAGTGATCCCGCCAGCACGGCGGTGACAACTTGGCGATTCATGATAGATAAGACTCCGAACGTTCTTGATTGAAGATCTGTCGACCAGCGAGGACGTCTTCGGTTCCACCGGATTTCCCTGAAGGCCCGCAACGCGACGTCTGCTTCTGACTCAGGCGCAGCATGATACCAGCGCATCGCGCGAAGGTCTTGCAGGGCTCGAGTCCCGCCCGAGGGGATCAATTCGGGGCAAAGCGCTTGACAGTGTCTCGGTGTTTTAGTATGGTAATACACCAACACATGACCTGATTGCCACGCCGCAAGGAGAACCGCCATGCTGCCGATCACACAACACCGCGTTTTCCACATTCCGCACAGTCTGGCGACGATCGCGGCGATTGCGGCAGTCATCACGGCGCTGAACTGGAATCGCGTCGACGAATCCGAAACGACCGGCGACCTGCAAACCGCCAAAGACACCGCCTCGTTCTCTGCCGGCCAGGCCGAGATCGAAGGATCCGAGACCGAAGATTCGCAAGCCGCTCGCAAGGCCGCAGATGTCGCATGCCGTCACTGCGGCGGTACCGGCCTCTCGGGTCTTCTGCCGCTGGTGCTGCCCGGAGCCTCGACGCGCTGATGGCCCAGCGTTGGGAAGATAACCAGCCGATCTACTCGCAGCTCAGGGACCATACTGTTTCGGCAATTCTGGACGGAACACTCAAGGAAGGGGATTCCCTGCCTTCGGTGCGACAGGTTGCGGTCGACTTCCAGATCAACCCGCTGACGGTATCGAAGGCCTACCAGTCGCTGGTCGACGACGGTCTGGTCGAAAAGCGCCGGGGAGTCGGCATGTTCGTCGTCGACGGCGCGCAAGGACGTCTGCTGGCAAGCGAACGCGAACACTTCCTCAACGAAGAGTGGCCGCGCATTGCCGCACGAATCAGGAAGCTCGATCTGGATGCGGACGAGCTCGCGGAATCGATCAAGAATCGGGAGTGAATCGAATGGAACCAAGCATCATTCGCGCGGAGGGCCTGGCTCGAAGCTACGGTAAGAATATCGCGCTTGACCGCATCGATCTGAATGTGCCGGCCGGGCGCATCGTGGGATTGATCGGCCCCAACGGCGCCGGCAAGACCACCGCTCTGAAGGCCATCCTCGGGCTGACCAAATTCGACGGCACGCTGGAAGTGCTCGGGCTCGACCCGTCGAAGCACCGGGACGACCTGATGGAAGACGTGTGCTTTATCGCCGACGTTGCCGTGCTGCCGCGCTGGGCTCGGGTCTGGCAGATCATCGAACTGAGCGAAAAACTGCATCCGAGATTCTCGCGCAAACAGTGCATGAAGTACCTGGGGCGCACCAAGATCAAGCAGAAATCGCGCGTTCGCCAGCTGTCGAAGGGCATGATCGTCCAGCTTCACCTCGCCATCGTGATGTCCATCGACGCCAAGCTACTGGTGTTGGATGAGCCGACCCTGGGCCTGGATATCCTGTTCCGCAAGCAGTTCTATACCAGCCTGTTGAACGAATATTTCGACGAGCAGCGAACCATCCTGATCACCACCCATCAGGTCGAAGAAGTCGAGCACATCCTGACCGACCTGATGTTCATCAAGGACGGACGCCTGATCGTCAACAGCTCGATGGACGACATCTACGAGCAATACACCGAGGTGATGGTCCACCCCGACTACCTCGAGCCCGCTCGGGCGATGAACCCAATCCATGAACGCGTCCTGTTCGGACGGCACATCATGCTGTTCGACCAGGGAGACACAGCGAAATTGGGCGAATTCGGAGAGATCCACAAACCCAGCGTGGCAGACCTGTTCGTCGCGCTGATGGGTGATCAACAACAGACTGTGGAGGGCGAAGCATGATTGCCGACACCATCTCCCGACTGTGGGTTCTGATCCGGCGCGAAATCTGGGAAAGCCCGGTGGCATTCAAGTGGACGCCGCTGATCCTCGCCGGTTTCCTGCTGCTGACGATCGTGTTGCTGCTGGTGATCGGGGCGCGCGTGGATAACGAACTGGTGTTCACCATCGACGGCATTCGCATGTACGCCGATATGGACGACGCACAACAGCGCCTGGCCGGCGCCGGGGCGATGTTCTCGCTCGGCGCCCTGTTCCATCAGGTGATGTTTCTGGTCGTGGTGTTCTACCTGGCCGGCAGCCTCTACGACGATCGACGCGATCGCTCGATTCTGTTCTGGAAATCGCTGCCGGTGTCCGATCGGATGACGGTGGCCTCAAAAATTCTGACCGCCACCGTTGCCGCGCCGGTCGCCTATCTGATCGGCCTGGCTGCGATCCAGCTTACGCTGGTTCTGATTGCTTCCGGCTACGGCATTGCGGCGGGCATCAACGTTTTTACCGAGATCTGGGCACCGACCAATCTGCCCAGGGTCTGGCTGGTCACGCTGCTCGGCAGCCTGGTGCAATCCCTGTGGCTGCTGCCGATCTATGCGTGGCTGATGTTCTGCTCGTCCTGGGCACCGCGTCTGCCGATCTTGATTGCAGTCATTGTTCCCGTGCTGATCGGCATGTTCCAGCATTTCTGGAGCTTCTTCTCGAACTTCCGGCTTCCGGACTACAACCTGCTGATGATGATTCTCGAGCGCATCGGCCGAGGCGTGATGCCGTCGAACATTGAATGGGACGCGATCGTCAACTCAGACAACTCGAGAGTCGAATACGTGCCCAGCGCCGACGTGCTGATGAGCCTGAGCTCGATCGGACGCTACCTCGGCTCGCTGGAGATGTGGATCGGCGTGGCGATCGGCCTGGTTCTGTTGGCCGGATCGGTCTGGTTCCGTCGCCGAGCAACCGATAACTGAAACCGCTGAGTTCCGATTCAACCCGCAAGCGCTGTGCTAGTATTTCGCTGGTACATCAAGGGGTCGCGCGACCGATGCGCCGCGGCACGTCGATCGCCCAGAACCTAAGGAGCGGGCATGCTTCGAAATTTGTCGATCATCGTGATTCTCACCGTCGTCGGACTCGGCGGCGCCTGGATGCCGACTGCCGCACAGGCCGATGTCTTGCTGATCGAGGAAGTCCGCGAGCGCATGCGCCGCGATCTCCCGGAGAATGGCCTGACCGGACGAGAGGTCGAGCAGCGCTACGGTGCGCCCAATGAACGACGGGCGCCGGTTGGGGATCCGCCGATCACTCGCTGGATCTACGACGATTACAGCGTGTATTTCGAGTACGACCTCGTGATCGAAAGCGTGCTCCATCACGGCGCGGTCCTCGAGCGAGACGCCGGCGGATCCTGACCGGCCATGAAGCTGGCCGATTTTCGGCTGCCGGCGGAATGGGAAGCGCAGGACGCCCTGATCATGGCGTGGCCGACGGCCGGCAGCGATTGGCATTCGGTGCTCGACCGAATCCAGCACGAATACCTCACCATCCTCGATATCGCCCGGGCGCATCAGCCCGTGATTCTGCTGGTCGACGAAAGCGGCGACAGCGCCGAGCGCCTTCTCGGCCGTCGCGACGGACTGGAAACGGTGCGGCTGCGCTACAACGACACCTGGTGTCGCGATTACGGACCGCTGGTGATGTGTCGCGATGGCAGAAGACTGGCGCTTGACTTTCAGTTCAACGGCTGGGGCGGCAAGTTCGAGGCGCGCCTGGATAACCGGGTCAACACCAAACTCGCCGCCCTGCCCCGATTCACCGAGTTCGAATTCCGGCAGTCGTTGTTCGAACTCGAGGGCGGAGCGATCGAAAGCGACGGCGAGGGGACGCTGTTAATCAACCGCCACTGTTTTCGAACGCGGCATTCCTATCTGGACGACGCCGAAATCGACGAAGAGTTGAAGTCCTGGTTCAACCTGACCCATCTGATCGAAATCGACATGCCGCCCATGCCCGGCGACGACACCGACGGCCACATCGATACGCTGGTTCGTTTCGCCGCACCCGGCCGACTTGTTTTTCAGGAGCAGCGCGACCCCGGTGCCACTCAAGCGCTGCTCGGGCAGCTGGAGGCACTCCGAGACGCCGAAGGACGGCCCTTCGACCTGGTCTCGATGCCGGTACCCGAAGAGATCGACGCTTCGCTCCCGGCGAGCTACGTGAACTACATCCTGATCAACGGCGGCGTGGTTCTTCCGCAGTTCGGCAGCCGCAGCGACCAACGCGCTGCCGGGATTGCCGCCGAGCTGTTCGAGGATCGCGAAATCCACGGCGTCGACGCCGTCGTGATGGCCGGCCAGGGCGGCGGCCCGCACTGCGCCAGCATGCACATCCCGGCTGCGCTGAGATGACCGCCGCGAGAATCCAGGCTGCGCTGGTCCAGCACGCGATGGTGCAGGACCGTCGAACCAACCTGGACGTCAGCGCTGCCGGGATTGCCGAGGCTGCCGCCGCCGGTGCGCAGTTGGTGGTGCTTCCCGAACTGCATTCCTCGGAGTATTTCTGCAAATACCAGGACCCGGACCTGTTCGATCTGGCCGAGCCGCTGGACGGACCGACGCGCCGCCGGCTGGCCGAGGCGGCCGTTGAGCACGACGTGGTCGTGGTCGGCAGCATTTTCGAACAGCGCGCGCCGGGGCTTGCGCACAACACGGCGCTGGTGCTCGATCGCGACGGATCGCTGGCCGGAATCTACCGCAAGATGCACATTCCGGACGACCCGGGCTACAACGAGAAGTTCTACTTCACGCCGGGCGATCTGGGATTCCGGCCGGTGGAAACCACGATCGGCCGACTGGGCGTGCTGGTGTGCTGGGACCAGTGGTACCCGGAAGCCGCCCGTCTGATGGCGCTGGCCGGCGCCGAGATCCTGATCTATCCGACCGCAATCGGATTCGATCCGTCCGACGACAAGGACGAGGCGTTTCGGCAGCTCGACGCCTGGCGGACGATCCAGCGCTCGCACGCCGTCGCCAACGGCGCTTTCGTACTGTCGGTCAACCGCGTCGGACGCGAACCGGATCGCTCGGGCGCCGGCCGCGACGCAGGCTTCTGGGGGCACAGTTTTGCCTGCGGGCCGCAGGGCGAAGTCCTGGCCGAGGCCGGCGAACAGGCCGCGGTATTGAACGTCACGCTGGACCGCGCGCGGGTCCGGCAAGTCCGGCGCATCTGGCCGTTCTTCCGCGACCGGCGAATCGATGCCTACGCCGACCTGCTTCGGCGCTTCGCCGACTGAACGGACCTGGAAGATCGTCATGGAATCACCGGACGAACCCTGCCCAGCCAGACCCGACCCGCCCAATGCGCTGTTCCGAATGCGCGGTGTAACCAAGGAATATCGAGTCGGAGAAAGCGTCATCCGCGCCCTGCGCGGCATCGATCTGGACCTGAACGCCGGCGAGATGCTGGTCCTTCTCGGCGCTTCGGGCAGCGGCAAGTCCACCCTGCTCAATATCCTTGGCGGCCTCGACAGCGCCACCAGCGGCTCGGTGCGCTACCGTGACCTGGAGCTATGCGGCGCCGACGAATCGGATCTCACCGAATTTCGACGCGACCACATCGGCTTCGTGTTCCAGTTCTACAACCTGATACCCAGTCTGACGGCGCGCGAGAACGTCGCCATCGTCACCGAAATCGCACGCGAACCGATGACCCCGGACGACGCGCTCGCGCTCGTCGATCTGACCGAACGCGCCGAACATTTTCCGGCCCAGCTCTCCGGCGGCGAGCAGCAGCGCGTAGCGATTGCCCGGGCGATCGCGAAGCAGCCGGCCGTGCTGCTTTGCGACGAGCCGACTGGAGCGCTGGACTCGAAGACCGGGATCAAGGTGCTCAAGGCGCTGGAGCACGTCAACCGTGAGCTCGGCACCGCCACTGCCATCATCACCCACAACGCCGCCATTGCCGACATGGCCGATCGCGTCGTCCACCTCAGCGACGGACGCGTGGCATCGGTCGCGGCAAACGACCGGCGCCTCGACCCGGAATCGCTTTCCTGGTAGCGATGCGCGCGCTGACCCGAAAGCTCTTCCGGGACTTGTGGAATCTCCGCAGCCAGGCTGCAGCAATCGCGCTGGTCATCGCCGGCGGCGTGGCCACCTGGGTGATCTCGCTGTCGACGATCAATTCGCTCGACGATTCACGCCGGATGTTCTACGGCGACTATCGATTCGCCGACCTGTTCGCTTCGCTCACGCGAGCGCCGCGTTCGGTGCTGGATCACATCGCCGAAATTCCGGGCGTGACTGCCGTCGAAGGAACGATCCGGGCGCGCGCGACGCTGACCGTTGCTGCATTCGACGAACCGGTAGAAGCCCTGATCACCTCGATCCCCGATGTCGGCCAACCGATGCTCAACCGGATCTACCTGGCTCGGGGACGCATGCCCGACCCGAGGCGACCGGACGAAGCAATCGTCTCCGACAGCTTTGCCGAGGCACACGGGCTGGCGCCGGGCGATCGAATCGAGGCCATCATCCGCGGCCGCACTACTGAAATCGAAATCACCGGCACCGGCATCTCGCCGGCATTCGTCTACCAGATCCGTCCCGGCTCGCTGTTTCCGGACCATCGTCGATACGCGGTAATGGCGATGCGCCAGCGCGCGCTGGAGCGTGCCGCCGACATGGACGGCGCGTTCAATTACCTGCTCGCCGGCCTCGACCGCGATGTGCACATCGACCAGATCATCGACCGGATCGACACGCTGCTCGCACGCTGGGGCGGTACCGGCGCCATCGGGCGCAGCGAGCAGACCTCGCATCGCTATCTCACCGAAGAGCTCGATCAGCTGCGCGCCATGGCGCGAATCGTGCCGGTGATCTTCCTCGGGGTGGCGGCTTTCCTGCTCAACATCGTGATCCACCGACTGATCAGCATGCAGCGCGCCCAGATCGCCATTCTGAAATCATTCGGCTATCGGAACGCGGCGATCGGATGGCACTACACACAGCTGGTGCTGGTGCTGATCGCGGTCGGCATTATTCCCGGCCTGTTGCTGGGCGGCTGGCTCGGACGCGGCCTGGCTTCCATTTATCGCGGTTTTTTCCGGTTCCCGGAACTGCACTACACGGTCGGAACCGATGTCGCTGCAAGCGCAATACTGGTCACCATCACCGCTGCGCTGATCGGGGTCTGGCGGGCGCTTTGGCAAGGCTTCCGGATGACGCCGGCCGAGGCCATGCGACCCGCGGCGCCACACCGCTATCGTCGAACCCTGGTCGAGCGGCTGCCGCTGCTCGGACGCATGGATCAGCCGACGCGCATGATCCTGCGGAACCTCGAACGCCGACCCTGGAAGGCGATGTTGTCGGCGACCGGCATCGCCTTCGCCGTGGCCATCCTGGTGACCGGACGTTTCCAGCAGGACACGATCGACTACATGCTCGACGTGCAATTCGGCTACGCGGCGCGCGAAGATATCAGCGTCAGCCTGACCGAACCGACCCAGCGCGACGCGCTGCACGAACTCGAGCGTCTTCCTGGCGTCGTACGCGCCGAACCCTTTCGGTTCGTCGCCGTGGAGCTGAGCAGCGGGCACCGGAAGAAACGCAGCGCCATCCAGGCGTTCATTCCGCCGGCGACGCTGCATCGGACGCTGGATTCCCGACTGCAACCGATCCAGCCACCGAAACAAGGCGTTCTGTTGACCGACTGGCTTGCCGAGCAACTCCGGGTCGGGATCGGTGACCCGGTCCGGATTCGAATCCTCGAAGGACGCCGCCAGACCGTCCAGGTGCCGGTGACCGGAACGGTACGCGAATTCGTTGGTGCGTCGGCCTACATGCACCTCGACACCCTGAATCGGATACTCGGTGAGGCCGGCAGCATATCCGGGGCCTACCTGATGATCGATCGCCGCGAGCTACCCGCCCTGTACGCGGAGCTGAAACGGCGCCCCCGTGTGGCAGCAAGCAATCTGCGTGAAGCCGTGATCGAGGCGTTCGATCAAACCATGGGAGAAAACATCACGATATTCGCGTTCGTCAACACGCTGCTGGCCGGGGTGGTCGCTTTCGGCGTGATCTACAATAGTGCCAGGCTCGCGCTGTCCGAGCGTGGACGGGAGCTGGCGTCGCTGCGGGTGCTCGGATTCCGGCGTGCCGAAATCGCGTGGATCCTGATCGGTGAACTCATGATCGTAACGCTGATCGCCATTCCGGTCGGCCTGTGGCTGGGGACCTGGTTCTGCAACCTGATCGGTCGGGCCATGGCGTCGGAGTTCTATCGGATTCCAACCGTGATTCACCCCGACAGTTATGGCTTTGCCGCACTCGTGGTGCTGATCGCGCTGGCGATTTCTGCAGTTGCGGTGGGCCGATTGCTGTATCGCCTGGACCTGGTCGAAGCCCTCAAGACTCGGGAATAGCTATGCCAATCAAGCGTACATTGTGGATTGCCGCCGCACTGCTTGTCGTCGTTGCCGCGCTATTGTGGAGCTTTCGGCCCCGCCCCGTCCCGGCCGATATCGTCGCCGCGACGGTCGCTCCGGTCACCGTGTCCATCCGCGAACAGGCACGGACGCGAGTACAGGATCGATTCGAAATCTCCGCCCCGGTCACCGGCTTCGCTCCGAGGCTGGAATGGGAGACCGGTGATGCGGTGCGCTCGGGCGAGCAGCTGCTCACGCTGCAGCCAGTGCCGGCATCCGTGCTGGATGCCCGCAGCCTGGAAATCGCTGAAGCCGAGGTAGCCCGCAACGCTGCGGCCCTGCGCGCGGCCGAGGCCGCACTGGAATCAGCCCAAGCGGCTGCCGAACTGGCAGAGTCGGAATATCTTCGGCTCCAGGCGCTGTTCGAGCGCGGCACGATCTCGGCCAGCCAGCTGGATCGAGCCCGAAGCGGCCATCAACAGGCGCACGCGGCGCTGCGCTCCGCGGAATCCAACGTCGACGTCGCCCGGCAGGGACTGCGCTACGCGCGCGCAGCGCTGGTGCAGGGATCGGGTGCCGGTGCCGAGAACCCCGGCGCATTCGAGATTGTCTCTCCGGTCGACGCGCGCGTTCTGAAGGTGACGCACGAGAGCGCGGGCGTGGTCCAGCCCGGCCAGGTTTTGATGGAGATCGGCGACCCGGCTTCGCTGGAAATCGTCGCCGAAGTGTTGACTGCCGACGCGGTGAGACTGGAGCCGGATCTTGCCGTGGAGCTCGAGCGCTGGGGCGGCGACGAACCGCTGCAGGGCCGGATTCGCCGAATCGAACCCAGTGCGTTCACCAAGACCTCGGCCCTTGGGGTCGAGGAACAACGGACCAACGTCGTCATCGACCTGACCTCACCGCCCGAACGCTGGGCGCGCCTCGGACATGGCTACCGGCTCGAGGCTCGCTTCATCTTGTGGCGCGAGCCGTCGGTGCTGGGAGTTCCCAACGGTGCCGTATTCCGGCACGGTGACGAGCACGCGGTATTCGCAGTGATCGACGGTCGGGCGCGACTCAGGCCCATCGTCGCCGGGCGCCGCGGCGAATTCAGAACAACCGTGCTCGAAGGGCTGGAAGTCGGTGAAGCGGTCATCGATCATCCCGATAACGAAATACAAGACGGTATTCGCGTTGCGCCGTTTCGAACGGCCGGCAGCTGAGCCGGCGACAATCGGCCGTGTCCGGCAAACCGGCGTCTTCGGAGGCGTTCGAACCCGGCCTGCGCACAGGGTTTTCGTATCCAAGCTAAACTGGTGTCAATCGCCGAAATCCACCTGCCATGACCGACGCCCCCGCACCGGACGCCGAGACGTCCACGCATCCGGAAGATGACCCTCACCGTTTTGCCGACGAGCCTGTGCGCGAGGTCGAGCGCGACGGCGTCTACTTCACGCTGCTGGGCACGGCACACGTGTCTCGGGCCAGCGTCGAGGCCGTGCGACATCATCTCGAAAGCGGAAATTTCGACGCGGTTGCGATCGAACTCTGTGCATCCCGGCACAAGGCGCTGACCGACGCCAACGCGTGGCGGGAAATGAACCTGTTCACGATCATTCGCGACGGCAAGGCCGGCATGATGATGGCCAGCCTCGCGCTGTCGGCATACCAGCGCCGGATTGCCGAGCAGTTCGATATCGAGCCGGGTGCAGAAATGAAGGCGGCCATGGAATCGGCCAAGCGAGCCGGGATCGACCTGCAGCTGATCGATCGGGAAATCGGCACGACGCTCCGGCGCACCAGCCGACGCCTGTCGTGGTGGCAGCGCTGGATGCTGACCAACGGCATGATCATGTCGCTTTTTTCGCGTGAGCAGATTTCAGAGGAGGACATCGAGCGCCTAAAGCGCGGCGATATCCTCAGCGAGACCTTTACTGAATTCGCCAGCGCTTCCCCCGAACTGTACGAGAGCCTGATTGCCGAGCGCGATCGCTACATGGCCGCGCGACTGTTGAGTGAGAACGCCGATCACCCGGGCCGACGCGTTCTTGCGGTCATCGGTGCCGGCCATCTCGACGGAACGACCGCCGCACTGAGCTCTCCTGACGCCCCGGAGCGAATCGTCGCCGAACTCGATCGCACCCCGCCGAGATCGCGAATCTGGCGCCTGGTCCCCTGGCTGATCCTGCTTGCAGTGCTGTCCGGTTTCGCGATCGGATTCTCGCGCAGCCCCGAGCTGGGCTGGACGCTGGTCGCGACCTGGGTAATCATCAACGGCTCGCTGTCAGCGCTGGGAGCGGCGATCGCGCGGGCCCATCCGCTGACGGTGATTACCGGGCTGTTCGCTGCCCCGCTGACTTCCCTGAACCCAACCATCGGCGCCGGGATGGTCACCGGCGCCGTCGAAGCCTGGATCCGCAAGCCGAAGGTCGGCGACTTCGAGACGCTGCGCGATGACGTGATGCGCCTGTCCGGCTGGTGGCGCAACCGGGTGGCCCGGGTTTTCCTGGTGTTCTTCCTGTCGAACCTTGGATCGGCGATCGGGACCTGGGTTGCCGGTCTGAGCATGATCCGGCAGTTGGCCTGATGCGCCACTCCAGCGTTGGCCGGGTTCGAAAAATGCGACTTCGGCAACAAGTCTGGCAGCTGGCCCTGGAATATCGCACAATCGGGTCGGTGTATCGCAACCATCCAGGAATCCGATGAGCCTCAAGGAGCGTCTGTTCGGCCCCGCCTGGGAAAGCAAGGATCCGGCCACGCGCCGGCAGGCCGTCCGCGAAGGAACCGACCCGCGTCTACATGAACGACTGCCGGCGATCGCTGCCGGTGATTCCGACGCCGAGGTGCGGCTCGCTGCACTGCAGCGTCTCGCCGACGAGACGGCCTGGCTCAAGGCCAGCAGTGAGGATTCGGAGCCCCGCGTGCGCGCCGCGGCCGACCAGATGCTGGTGCGGCGCGTGACTTCCGAGCCGGCCGGCGGCGACCCCGGTGCCCGCTGCAGCTGGCTGAAGCGAATCTCGGATTCCGAAATCCTGCGGCGCATCGCCCGGGACGCAAAGGACACCGCACTGCGCGATGCGGCACTGGCTCGAATCAGCTCGCCGGGTTTTCTAGGCGATTGCGTGATCAGCGAACCGGACCACGCACTTGCCGAGCGCACGTTGAAACGGATCGAACAGGCCTCGACGCTGCGCAGAATCGCCGACGCGCTGCGCAAGGCCAGCAAGAAGCGACACCGGATGGCCATGCAGCGGCTGGCAGAGCTCGAGCACGGACAGACCGATCACGCCGCCACCGACGAACTGGCGATGCAGCTGATCGAGCGTCTCGAACAGATCGTGCGCGGTGGCTTCAGCGGCGATCGCGCGAACACGCTGGATGAAATCGAGCGCGAGTGGCAGGGCCTTGCGTTGGACGACCCGGGCCTGCAGCGACGATTTGCCGGCGCGCTCGGCATTGCCCGCGCGGCGCTGCAGCCTCGGAAACCGCGTTCGAGCGAAGCGTCGGACCATGCCGCTGAAGTCGAGGAGCCAGGCGGTGACGGCGCGCTGACCGAGCTGGTCGAGCAGGCTCGACGGCTGGCGGCCAGTCCGGACAGCGAGGAAACGGCCGCCACACTCAATCAGCTGATTTCCCAGTTCGACCGTCGATGGAACGAGATCCGCAAGCCAGGCGAACCCGATCGGCGACTG
>JGI12109J20283_12109347_pt1 | contig 25731 bp, 18 predicted proteins | sample ElkSlonscriptome_12_FD_20283 | JGI IMG/M metagenome (IMG submission 20283)
GGTGGTTTGCGTCGGTCACACGGCATGCTGGTTGCCCTGATCCACCGGACAGCGCCCCAGGAGTCCCGGCTTCAGCCGGGGTGTGGCCGGAACCGGCTGAAGCCGGGACTCCCGCGCCGGGGCCGTAGCCCCATGACCAACCCGTTTCAGACAGTTTCTTAGGCTGTGAGGATAAATCAGAGTCAGGACTTACGCGGTCGTTGATCCGACAGGCGATTCCGCCTCCGGCAGGGAGGAAGAAACCATCTTTTTCACAAAAACTTTTCACTCTATGCAAATTTTTTGTGAAAAGAAAGATCACGTACCATGCTGCCGCAGGCGAATCCCGCTTTTGGATCGGACACCAGGCTGAAACAGGCAGCACCGCGTAACTCGTGTCAGAGTAAGAACGATTACCAGTGATGGAAAGGAATGCAGCCATGTCAATCGAACAGCCGGCAAGCGAGGCGGAAATTCGCGCAATTCTGGAGCAGGTCGATGCGATTATCACCGGCAGCCACCTGGTCTACACCTCAGGCCGCCATGGCAGCAGCTATGTCAACAAAGATGCCCTTTACCCGCATACCGCCGCGACCCGCCAGGTCTGCGCGGCCATCGCCGCCCACTTCCAGGATGCCGATGTCGAACTGGTGGCCGGGCCCACGGTGGGTGGCGTGATTATGGCGCAGTGGGTGGCTCACCGTCTGAGCAAACTGACCCACCGCCCGGTCCTGGCAGTCTATGCCGAGGAGTCCGGCGCGCAGGAGGAGCGCCGGCGCGTCTTCCGGCGTGGCTACGATGAACTGATCGCCGGGAAGCGCGTGCTGGTCGTCGAGGATGTGCTGACGACAGGTGGATCGGCGCGGCAGGTGGTAGACGCGGTGCGGGACGCGGGCGGGCAGGTGGTTGGACTGGGCGCGCTCTGCAATCGGGGCGGCCTGACCGCCGCAGCACTGGATGTGCCGGCCTTCGTTGCGCTGGTCACGGTGCCGCTGGAGTCGTGGGATGCGGCGGAGTGCCCGCTGTGCCGGGCCGGGGTGCCGATCAACACGCGCGTGGGCAAGGGCGCGGCATTCCTGGCCCGGCAGTCTACCGCGTCATAACCGCACACACGACTATGCTGTCCGATAATGCTACGTCAGACCCACTTTGTTCTCTGTGCCTTTGTGCTTTGGTCTCTACATCTGGCACACTTTCTGCAAATACTGAACTGAACATGGACATGCACGCTCGTAGGAACGGCGCAAACAGCTTTGAGAAGTGGGAGAAAAACACGCGATGCATCAGGCAGTAAAAACATTTGTCAGTAAATACAAGTGGATCCACACCATCATTGGCATTATTGGCAATGTCTGCTTCTTTGTTGGGAGTATCTTCTTCCTGTTTGACACACTACAGACGGCGGGTACCTGGCTCTTTATCTTCGGTAGTCTGGGCATGTTGATTAGCAGCGTCGGCAGTGCCATTGTCATGGCGCATCGTGACTCCGAGCATTCCCATACCGGACGTAACCAGCGCCGGCAGGACTCCCGGCATACCGGCAGCAACGGCGGTATGCCTGATCAGACCCTCACCGCGCCAGTCATGCGCGGACGCGCAACCAGAAGATCCAACCGCTGAGACAGTATGCAGCCCTCTGAGCCGGCGGCGGAACGTGAAAATTCCTCTTGCCGGCTCTTTTCCCCTGTGCCAGACATAGACTACCTCATGTTATAATTCTTCTTAACACGAGTTACGCGGTAACAAACCTGAAAGGAAATTTTGCCTCCGGCAGGGCGGAAGATCTATTCTTTTTCACAACAATTTTGCACTTAGTGCAAAATTGTTGTGAAAAAGATAAAAACGTACCATGCTGCCGCAGGCGGTTTGTGTTTCATCTGGTGAAACACTCAGTTTGAACACACACCGCGTAACGCGTGTCTTTATCAGCAGTATGTGAATGATTGATCAACGATGAACGGCGAACAGTGATGCGCAGCAACCGGCGCATCCTGTTCGTCGTTCCTTGTCAGGAGCACAAGCGAGACGATGCCCAAGCGCACAGATATTCACACGATCTTGATCATCGGCTCTGGCCCGATTGTTATCGGCCAGGCATGTGAGTTCGACTACTCCGGGGCCCAGGCCTGCAAAGCGCTGCGCGAAGAGGGCTACCGCGTCGTGCTGGTCAACTCCAATCCTGCCACCATTATGACCGACCCGCGCCTGGCCGATGCCACCTACATCGAGCCACTGACCGTTGATAGCCTGGAACGCATTATCGCCAAAGAGCGCCCCGATGCTCTGCTGCCCACTGTCGGCGGACAGACCGGGCTGAACCTGGCGGTAGACCTGGACGAGGCCGGTGTCCTGGAACGGTACAACGTTGAACTGATCGGCGCGTCGGTTGATGCGGTACGCATTGCCGAGGATCGCCAGCGCTTCAAAGACAAAATGATAGAGATTGGACTGGCCGTTCCCAGCAGCGGCATTGCCCACTCCCTGGACGAAGCGCTGTCCATTGTTGCGGACACGGGCTTCCCGGCGATCATCCGGCCCTCGTTTACCCTGGGGGGCGAGGGTGGCGGCACTGCCTACAATATCGAAGACTTCCGCGACATGGTTGAGTATGGCCTGGATGTCTCACCCGTGCATCAAATCCTGATCGAAGAGAGCGTCCTGGGCTGGAAAGAATTCGAACTCGAGGTCATGCGCGATCATGCCGACAATGGCGTCATCATCTGTAGCATCGAGAATATTGACCCGATGGGCGTGCATACAGGCGACAGCATTACCGTTGCCCCGGCGATGACCCTGACCGACCGGGAATACCAGCGGATGCGCGATATGGGCCTGACCGTGCTGCGGGCGGTTGGTGTGGAGACCGGCGGCAGTAATGTGCAGTTTGCCATCCATCCCGGCGATGGGCGCATCTATGTGATTGAGATGAACCCGCGCGTTAGCCGCAGTAGTGCCCTGGCGAGTAAGGCCACCGGCTTTCCCATCGCCAAAATCGCGGCAAAGCTGGCCGTCGGCTACACCCTGGACGAACTGCCCAACGACATTACCCGCGAAACCCCCGCCAGCTTTGAGCCGACTCTGGACTATGTGGTGGTCAAGATTCCGCGCTGGACCTTTGAGAAGTTCCCCGATGCCGACCCGACCCTCGGCACGCAGATGAAGAGCGTGGGCGAAGTGATGGCAATCGGTCGCACCTTCCCTGAAGCATTCCAGAAAGCCTGGCGCTCCCTGGAGCAGGGCCGCGCCGGCTGGGGAGCCGACGGCAAAGACCGGCTTGACCCCGATCGGCTACGCGAGCGCCTGATTACCCCCCACCCGGAGCGCTACTTTTATGTGCGCTACGCCTTGCAGAGCGGCCTGACGGTGGATCAGGTTGCCACGCTGACCCGGATCGATCCCTGGTTCCTGCATCAGTTCGAGAGCCTGATTAATATGGAAGGCCGCATCCGTGCCTTCACGCTGGCGACCGTTCCGGTTGATTTGCTGCGGCAGGCCAAGCGCATGGGCTATAGCGATGCCCAACTGGCCTACCTCCTGCGGGTTGAGAGCAGTGGGCCGCATACCGCAGAGTTGACCGTACGCGCCCGGCGCAAGGAGCTTGGACTCCTGCCGACCTTCCACTGCGTCGATACCTGCGCCGCCGAGTTCCCTGCGTTCACGCCCTACCTCTACTCGTCCTACGAGAGCGAGGATGAAGCCGCGCCGAGTGATCGCCCCAAGGTCATCATTCTGGGCAGTGGACCTAACCGGATTGGGCAGGGCATCGAGTTTGACTACTGCTGCTGTCACGCTGTCTTTGGGCTGCAGGCGCAGGGCTATGAGACCGTCATGGTCAACTGTAACCCGGAAACGGTTTCGACCGACTATGACACCGCCGACCGGCTCTACTTTGAGCCGCTGACGCTGGAAGATGTGTTGAATGTGGCCGATATCGAGCAACCCGTGGGCGTGCTGGTGCAGTTTGGCGGACAGACGCCGCTCAAGCTGGCGCATGGCCTGGAACTTGCCGGTGTGCCGATCTGGGGCACCTCGCCTGATGCCATTGATCTGGCCGAGGACCGCGACCGCTTTAGCGCGCTGCTGGATAGGCTGGACATTCCCACCCCCGAGCATGGCAGCGCAACCTCCTGGGAAGAAGCGTTGACCGTAGCACACCAGATTGGCTACCCGATTGTGGTGCGGCCCTCCTACGTGCTGGGTGGGCGGGCTATGGCGATTGTCTATGATGACCGCAGCCTGGAGCAGTATATGCGCGAAGCAGTAGATGCTTCGCCCGAGCATCCGGTGCTGATTGATCGCTTCCTGGAAGACGCCTTCGAAATGGATGTTGATGCGGTCAGCGATGGTCAGAATGTGGTCATCGCCGGAATTATGGAGCAGATTGAACTGGCAGGGGTTCACAGTGGTGATAGTGCCTGCGTTATCCCGACCTACATGGTTGAGCCGGAACATGTGCAAACAATGCGCGACTACACCATCCGGTTGGCCCGCGCGCTGGGTGTGGTTGGTCTGCTGAACATTCAGTACGCTATGAAAGACGGCATCGTCTATGTGCTGGAAGTCAACCCGCGTGCCAGCCGTACTGTGCCCTTTGTTGCCAAGGCGACAGGTATCCCCTGGGCGCAGGTGGCCGCGCAGACCATGGCAACCCGCAGCCTTGATCCGGATGCACTGCCCCGCCCGCCCGCAACTGATCCGCCGCTCTACCATGTCAAAGAGGTGATGCTGCCCTGGGCACGTTTCCCCGGCGTTGATACGCTACTCGGCCCGGAGATGCGTTCAACCGGCGAGGCGATGGGTAGCGGCACAACCTTTGGTGAGGCGTTTGCCAAAGCGCAACTGGGCTGCCGCCATCATCTCCCGGTGAAGGGTAGCGCCTTCCTCAGCGTCAATGACCGCGACAAGGCTAATCTCATTTCCATTGCCCACGATCTGGTAGCGCTGGGCTTTACCCTGCTGGCCACAAGTGGAACAGCCACCGCACTCCAGGCGGCGGGATTGGAGGTCACGGCGATTCATAAGGTTAACGAGGGGCGACCCAATGTCGTCGATTACATCAAAAATGACCAGATCGACCTGATTGTCAACACGCCCTTGGGGAAAACCAGCTTCTTTGATGAGCGTGCAATTCGCCGTACGGCCATTACCTACCGTGTCCCTATGCTGACCACGCTTTCGGGGGCGGCAGCGGCGGTGCAGGCCATTCGCGCCATTTCCAATGGCGGCTGGACGGTGCAGAGTCTGCAGGAACGACAGGCGATTACCAGCCTTGATGCGGAATAGTGAGCGGGATTGCATCTGTGCTAAAATAACAGGAGTTACGCGGTGCGCGTTCAAACCGGACGGTTGCCCCGATGGAAGCCCGATTCGCCTGCGGCAGCAGGGTACTTTTGTATTCTTTTGCACAAAAAATTTGTACTATGTGCAAATTTTTTGTGCAAAAGCATGGAATCTTCCGCCCTGCCGGAGGCGGAACTATTTTCCGGGTCAGTGACCGCGTAACTGCTGTAAAATAATACGTACTATGGAACTTTCAGGAAGCGTTGCGCTGGTTACGGGGGGGGCCCATCGTCTGGGGCGGGCAATTGCACTGGCCCTGGCTGTGGCCGGGGTCAATATTGCGCTGCACTACCACCACTCAGCAGAGCAGGCCCGCACAACGCTGGCCGATCTGGAGGCGCATGGCGTTGAGACTATCGCCGTGCCGGGTGATCTGGCGCAGGTAGCCGAAGCCGAGCGGGTGGTCGATACCGCCGCAGCCCACTGGGGCCGACTGGATCTGCTGGTCTGCAGTGCCGGCATCTGGGAGCGTACCCCCCTCGGTGCTGTCACCGAAGCGGAGTGGGACCGGTTGTATGATCTAAATGCCCGCAGTGCCTTTTTCCTGGCGCAGCGTGCGGCCCTCCATCTGCGCGCAACATCCGGCTGTATCGTCGCCATTGCCGATGTCGGCATTATCACCTCCTGGAAGAACTACACGCCCTACCTGTCGAGTAAAGCGGCGCTGGCAATGGTGATGCAAAATCTGGCGCGGGATCTGGCCCCCGAGGTGCGGGTCAATACCATCGCACCCGGCCCGGTGCTACTGCCCGATGACTGGGGAGCCGAGCAGCAGGACAGAGCGGCACGGAGTACGCTGCTCCGCCGGGTGGGCACGCCCGACGATATCGCCCAGGCGGTGCTCTACCTGGCCCGCGCCGACTATGTAACCGGCGTTCTGCTGCCGGTTGATGGCGGGCAGCGGCTGAAATAGCCGCGCATGCTTCTGGTATACTATAGCCATGACAACCTGTGATGATCTGCGCGCTATTCCGCTGTTTGCCTCGCTCGATGAGCAAGCGCTGACAGCCACAAGCCGTCGCGTGCGCCGCTGCACATTCCGTCCTGGTCAGTATATCGTGCATGAAGACGAGCAGCCCCCTGGCCTGTTTTTTGTGCTGCGCGGACGTGTCCGGCTCTCCTGTACGGCTGTCGATGGACGGGAGCAGGTGCTGGCAATGGTTGGTCCCGGCGAAAATTTTAACGCCGTGCCAATCTTTGACGGACACCCCAACCTCGCAACCGCCCGGGCCATGAGCCCCGTTGATTGTCTCCTCTTGCTGCGCCAGGATTTGCTGACGCTGATCCAGCAGCATCCCGATCTGGCTCTGGCAATGCTCAGCGAGATGGCCGGGCAACTGCGTGAACTGGTCAGCCTGGTGGAAGATCTGGCCTTTCGGACGGTGCGGGCGCGCCTGGCCCGTCTGCTGCTGGCCGAAGCCGCCGAGGGAACCGCCGAACTGACCCATCAGGATCTGGCGGAGCGGACGGGGACGGTACGGGAGATTGCCGGGCGGGCCTTGCGCCGCCTGGCGGAGGAAGGACTGGTACGCCTCGAGCGGGGCCGCGTGATTGTACTTGACCCGGCCGGACTGAAGCATGTTGTGGAAGAATAGCAAGTTGTAATTTTTGCAATAAGTAAATACTAACACTGTTCTGTGACTTTAGTCGTAGACGTGGGACGTGAAATGTTTTACGATTCTGTTCAAGGAATGAGTACAAATTGTGTCATTCCGGGATATGTCCGGTTTTTTTAACTAACTTTTTAATGGAGGTCAGCTTCTATGACGTACGTAATTGTCGAGCCGTGCATCGGTACCAAGGATGCATCGTGTGTGGCGGTCTGCCCAGTTGATTGCATCTACGAGGGCGACGATCAGTACTACATCAACCCGGACGAGTGCATTGACTGTGGTGCCTGCGAGCCGGAGTGCCCGGTCGAGGCCATTTTTGCCGATGACTCCGTGCCGGAGCAGTGGCAGAGCTACACCGAGAAGAATGCGAAGTTCTTCGGCTAGGACATAACATACATTGTACCGCTAAACCGTGAACCCGAAAGCTTATCTTTCGGGTTCACGGTTCTTTTTGCCGCTCGTACGCCTCCAGGGTGTCGATATCGCTGATCACTGCCGGGTCAGTCGTGTCGAGCCGGCGGATTTGAGCGGCATACCGCTGCAAAACCGCACGCGCCCCGACATCGCCCTGCACCTGCTGCAACTCTGGGAAGAGGGCGCGGGCCAGCAATACCGGGTTGCCCCGTTGTCCCCTGTAGCACGGAATGACGGCAACCGGGCCGGGGGCAGCCATGGCACGCTCCTGCTGGAATGTCGCCACCAGCGTGTTGATCAACGCCGATGTCACCAGCGGTTGATCGGCCAGCAGCACAACAACGGCATCAACCGTCACCGGCACGGCATGCAGGCCGGCGCGTAGTGAACTGGCCTGCCCCGTGACATAATCCGGGTTTGTGACAACTGTTATTTCGAGATCCGCCAGCGCTGCCTGCACCCGGTCAGCGGCAGCGCCCACCACCGCAACCAGGCCCGTGAGGTTGCTTGCCAGTGCTTGCTGCGCAACATGCCGCACCATTGGTGGACCATGCCAGTCAAGCAGTTGCTTGAGTTGCCCCATCCGGGAAGAGGTGCCGGCGGCCAGCAGCAGTCCGTAGATCATCCCGCAAGTGTTCGTAGTGCGGTATGCAGGCACTGCGCCAATGTCGCATCCTGATCGGGTAGAACTGAGCGCAGATCGAGGAGCAACTGCGCATCGGCGATCCGCGCGACCACCGGCGGGCGACCGGCGCGTAACTGCCGGGCCAGGGTATCCGGCGTCCAGGTGGCTTGCTGGTCGGGTGCCGGCGCTACGGCCACGCTCGGTAGCGTTTCGTCCGGTAACGAGCCGCCCCCGACAGCACTCGCACACGGCACAACCTCGGCAGGCACCAGATCAGCCAGTCGGGCGACCAGCGTTGCGGCCCGGGATTGGAGTTGCTCCAGCGGCGCGGCGATCATCTGCCAGACCGGGATCTCCTCCACGGCATGTCCGCGCAGGTAGGCCAGCAGCGTGGCCTCCAGTCCGGCGATGGTGGTTTTATCCACCCGCAGCGCGCGGGCCAGGGGATGCCGCTTGAGTTGCTCGATCAGATCAGCCCGCCCGACGATCAGCCCGGCCTGGGGGCCGCCGAGCAGTTTATCGCCGCTGAATGTCACCAGATCGGCCCCGGCGGCAATACTCTCCTGAACGGTTGGTTCGGGAGCCAGACCATAGGGCGCAGTTGGCAGCAGCGTACCGCTGCCCAGATCATCCAGCACAGGAATGGCATGCCGGCGGCCCACCGCCACCATCGCGGCCAGGCTGGTCTCATGCACAAAACCCAGCAACCGGAAATTGCTGGTGTGAACGCGCAGCAGCAGAGCGGTTTGCGCCGTGATCGCCGTAGCATAATCGTGGGCATAGGTGCGGTTGGTGGTGCCAACCTCCACCAGCGTTGCACCACTCTGGCGTAGCACATCGGGGATGCGGAAGCCGCCGCCAATCTCCACCGCCTGCCCCCGCGAGACAAGCACTTCCCGACCGGCGGCCAGCGCACTCAGCGCCAGGTAGAGCGCCGCCGCGTTGTTGTTGACGACCAGCGCGGCGGGTGCGCCGGTCAGTTGCCGCAACAGCGCCCCCAGATGCACCGTCCGGCTGCCACGCCGACCCTGCTCCAGATCATACTCCAGGTTGGCATAGCCCCGGCCAACCGTCTGCATGGCTGTCAAAGCGGCCGCACTCAGCGGCGCACGCCCCAGGTTGGTCTGGATAATCACGCCAGTGGCGTTGATCACCGGGTGGAGGCCCGGCTGCAGCAGCACCGCCAGTCGCTCGCGCACATTGTCCGCCAGTTGCGCTAACAGGGTCGCCGCCGCGTCACCATTCGCCGGGGATGTCTCGGCTGGGATTTGCTCCCGCAATCGTTCCCGTAGCGCTTCCACCTCCGCGCGAGCCGCCTGAACCAGCAGATCATGTGGTAGGTCGGCGCTGCCGGGTTGCGCCTGCACAACCTGCACCAGGCGATCAACGCCGGGCAGATCGCGTAGAGAGGTCATCGCAGCACCTGGCTGAGGGGCGCCGGTGTCAGACCGGCGGCCAGCATCTGATCGAGCCAACCGGGCAGAGCCGCAACCGTTCCTGGCCGCTGGTGCAGCAGAATAATTGCACCATTTGGATTAGTATGCCCGGCAGTCACCGATTGCACCCACCATCCCATCCCGTTGTCATCGGTAGTCCAGTGGTAGGAGATGTAGCCCTGGCCCGCAAGCAGGTTAATCATCGCCGGATTCTTCTCGCCGTAGGGGAAGCGAAAGAGCGGGCGCGTCGTCACGCCGGTGGTTTGCCGGACGATATCCTCCGTCATCTGCAGTTCCTGGATAGCACCCTCCGGGCTGATGTGCGGAAAGATCGGATGCGTCAGCGAGTGGTTGCCGACTTCGTGACCGGCGACCACGATTGCGCGGGCCGCATCCGGGTAGCGCTGCACCCAGTTGCCGGTCACAAAAAACGTGCCCCGCACGCCGCGCTGCCCCATGATCTCCAGGAACTGGTAGAGCATCGTATCATCGATCTCGATATCGAAGGTCAGCGCAACCAGCGGTTGATCCGGGCGGCCCCGGTTGACATCCAGCCCGCCCACGCCTGGCTCAGCCGGGTGATAGACCGGAACCACCAGCCCCCGCCCGACGCGCAACGGCTCAACCGGATCGATCTTATTCAAATGGGCGATGGCCTGCGGATCGCTGCCCATCCGCGCAGCGATTACGGGCAGGGTATCGTCGGGGGCGACGACATAGGTGGCCCAGTTGACCAGCGCCGGCAGGGGCGAGGGCGTAATGGTCGGGCCAGGCCGCACCAGCGGCGGCGCAACCGGGCCGCGTGCCTGGTCATACGCCGAGAGGGTAGGACTGGACGTTGGTGCCGGACTCCCTGTCGGTGGCGCAGCAGGTTGCCGCAACGTCGCGGTTGGGACAGCCGCCGGCTGTCCCACGCTCACGCCGGCCGTGGAGGAGTGCTGATCCCGTGTCAGGCCATAGGCTATCAGGAAAACGAGCAGGATGACGAGGGTGACGACGGCTGCCGGCAGGAGGGGGATTGACCGGAAACGTGGTCGCGCCGGTACACGTGCCACCGCCGCGCCGGTTCCATCGGCTGCCGTGATAGTCCGGATAGTCCAGCCGGGGGTAGCAGCGGCCAGCAGGGGCATACCCCAGGCGTCCGGTTGCTCCTGCTTCAGCACGCGCCGGCCGGCAGCCAGGGCGACCTCGACCGGATCGCCCTGCGCCAGCGCGGTGGCGAAACCCTGCGCAAAATACGTCATCGCCGTGGAGGTCAGATTTGCGTGAAAGGCAACTGCCGCAGGCAAGCCATGCCGGGTCAGCTCCAGCGCCAGCCGGGGTGCAGTTGCGGTCAGCATACCGGGAGGCGCTCCACTCGGGTGGAGAACGACCAGCGGCGGCGCAGCGGTCTGTGTGAGCAGTTGAGCCAGGCCGGCGGCATCCAACTGCTGCCAGGAGCCAGACAGCGGCTCGTCGGGGGCGACCAGCAGCCGGGGCTGCCCGCTGGGATCGGCTGGATCAACCGTAATCGGGGCAATCAGGTGCAGCAGATGGGGCCGGTACCGCTGAAGCGCCTGCCGCAGTGCTAGCGCCGAGAGTGCCGGCAAAACTTCATACTGAATGTTGGCGGATGGCCCGGCAGCATCCAGGGCTGCCCGCAGCGCCGGCAGCGTTGCATCTTCAGCGTGGGCGGCGGCCAGCAGCACGCGCATACCTGCCGGGCGGGGAGCGGCAACCGGGGCGGGGGGAGTTGGCTCAAACCGCTCAGTAACGCGCAGCAGGCCATAGTCATCGTACAGCGCGGGGGACCAGGGCGCGCTGCCGGGGGTGGTCAGCCACTCCCAGGGCAGTGCGGCCAGTTCCGGCGGATCGATCTGCAACAGCAGCCGGAGGGGATTGTTCTGCTCACGGGCGGCGACCAGTTCTTGCAGCAGCAGCTTGCGCACCGCCGGGGTAAAGATCCGGCGGGCCAGGTAGACTCCGAATGCCGCCTCGTCACGCGCAGGGAGTTGCACGCCGGCGTGCAACAGATGAGTGGCACGCGCCAGCAACCGCTCCGGGAAGACCAGTTGCGCGTGAACATCCCCGGCGGCGGCACTGACCCGGAGCGGAAAATCACCCTCCGGTCTGCGCGTACCGATATGAATGCGCAAAAACCGCATAAACCTCACCCGGCAGTTGGACTAAGCGGCTTCAAACGACCGGACCGACTCCTCCTCGGCCCGCAGCAGCAGCAGTTCACCCGTATCGCCGGGATTGACCGGGCGTGGTGCGGGGGGCGTATCCAACCGGCCCCGGCTGGAGCGCGTCATCTGAAAGACTGCCCGCAGCATAGCTTCGTATTCCGGGGAGAGCACCTGCTTCCGGCGCTGCATCACCCGGCGCGCCACATCAATCATGCCGTCAATGCGATATTCCCGAAAGACCTCTCCGCCCCACGTAAAGGCGGGAACCGTTTTCGGCGCAACATGCACCCCAAAGATGCTGCTGCCGGTACCGATCATCGTGCCACCGTTGAGATGCAGCCCGATACTCAGCTTCACATGATCGGCCAGGAAGCAGCCCAGTTTGAGTTGGCCGCTATTGATCTGGCCCAACCCCTCAATCACCACCCGAATATTGCCATAGGTGTTTTTCAGGTCACTGTTGGTTGTCATTGCCCCGACATTGACCCACTCGCCCAGCCAGCTATGGCCCAGGAAGCCGTCGTGGTGCTTATTGCTGAAGCCCTGCACCGTGCTGGCTTCCACCTCACCGCCAATCCGGCAGACCGGGCCGATACTGGTCTCGCCGCGAATCCGTGCGCTGGAGATCAGGCTCTTCGCGCCGATGTAGGCCGGTCCCTGGATAAAGCTGAAGGGCTCGATATGGGCATGCTCGTCAATCATGATCGGGCCGTCGCCGGCATCCAGGACAACGGGGCCATCAAGCCGGGCTGTTGGCGCGACATAGATATCCTGTCCCCGACGCACACTGATCTGGGCATCCGTATGGTTATAGCGTGGCAGACGGTGCGCCAGCAGGGGCAGATCGCGCACAAGCTGTTCCCCGGCCTGCGTAATCAGATCCCAGGGATAGTGCAGCAGCGGTGTGTCAATCTCGATCACGCGGGTAAAGCGCTGCAACTCCGCCAGTGCCTCGGTCGCCTGCTGCTCACGCAAATAGTAGAACACCGCGCTTGCCAGTGCCGGCGACAGATGTGCCCCCAGCAGCACGCCACTGCTGGTGTAAACCGTGTTGATCGGCTCGTTATAGAGATCCGGCAGCCAGTCCAGCGCCAGTGCCCGCCCGTTGACCAGGATCAGCGGTTGCCCGTTGCCCAGCACGCGCCCCAGCACACCGCCCGGACAGCAGGCTGCCATCAGGTGTGAGCGGCATAACCCGGTCAACATCTGCGATGCCGGATCAACCGTTCCCGTCCGGCCATGCACACCGGCCAGCAGCGTTGCCACGCGTTCACGCAGGGTGAAACCCCCACAGCGCAGATCGAAGAGTGGACGGGTATAGACCAGCGGACCAAAGTGACGCCAGAATTCATCCTCAAATAAGACGAGTGTCATAGTTGAGATTCTACTCCCCTGCCAGTTGGACAACCCCGTTGTCCATCGCGGTACCTTCACGCACTATTATGCACTATGCCTGCCGCAGCAAGCTGAGCACAGCCGTCGTCAACTTCTGCGGATCGTGCCGCAACACACGCACGGCCCGGCGCTCACCCGGATTGTTGAGCGAGGCCGTATATTGTACCACCGAACTCGCCAGGTCAGTTTCAATTACCACACTGCCCTCAACGACCACATACCGCTGCGAGTCGTGCTGTCCGGGCAGAACGGCGGTCTCCTCATAGGCATCCGGCTCCAGGTAGACCGGAGCCTGGTTCGCCTCGGCATAGAGTTGTGTCACCTCCGGATCGAGGCGCTGTGCATTAACCAGGACATAATCGGGCGTAAAACCGCCATACTGCTTAATCTTGCGAATATGATCGCCGACATGAAAGCCGGTCGTTAATCCAGGCTCGGTCATCAGGTTGCAGATAAAGATTTTGACGGCCGAACTCTGCTGCACCGCTTCCCGCACCTCCGCGATCAGCAGATTAGGCAGGATACTCTCGAAGAGGCTGCCGGGACCAAGGATAATCGCGTCGGCCTCACGCAGCGTTTCGGCGGCCAGGCGCGTCAACGGCAGCGAGGTGATCGCCGGTTGCGCGGAGACCGTCCCGCCATCATTGTGCTTGCCGTTGACCTCGCCGGCAACCAGGTTCGTTTCGGTGCCGTCGGGAACCAGCATCAACCGCTCGACGCGGCGTTTTGCCAGGCGTACATTATGATCAACATGCATAATATTGACCTGCGTACCATCATCCAGGACAGCACGCACTTTGGCCGCAACCGGGGTGGGGACCACATAGTAGACATTCTGGAAGCTGAACAGCCCCGAAGCGCGATAGTAGTACTCGACCGGATCTTGCACCGGCGTAATGCAGGTTAGCCGCTCGACCTGCTCCCCCAGGCTCGCCAGAATCAACATCCCGGCCCCCCCGGAGAGGACGGCGATGCGGGGTTTCCCGTTGATCCGGCGGTAGCCCAGCACCACTTCATTGTTGGTCGGCTCCTGATCATTGAGGGGAATTATCACCATGCTGCCCAGTTGCCACATGCCAAAGGCAAGCACCCCCAGGCCCACCAGGAGAAACAGAATACCGCGCAGCCAGTGGGGCAGAAACTGCAACGTCAGGACCGAGAAAAACGCCGGTACAGGTGTGCTTCGGTAGAACCAGATGGCAACATAAGCTGCGCCGAGTGATAGCAAGACAATACCCACAAAGGTTAACGCCAGTGGGCGTGCCAGATACACAAGTGATGATAATCGTCTGGTAAACATTCGCATACAGTTCCCCTTTTCAGCCGTGCCGGGAAGAGCGACGACACAAGACAGAGTCAGGAAACGCAGCATCGGCTGTTGTTATGCGCACGAGGATAACAGTGATCAGACTGCCTATGGTGAGGCAGCCCGGCTTGCCGATTTATGGTGAGGGTAGATGCCAGGCATACTAACTCTTTGTCTCCAGGCGTCCGCGCAACTCGTTCAACATTGCCTGGAGATTCCCGGCGTTGCGCGCGACCAGTTCGGCCATCATCAACCCGGCGAGGAGGGCATCCGGGTAGAGCGTGTAATTCCCCAGGATTATTCCACCTTCCGAACTACATCCAACCAGGAGATTATTCTTGCCCGTTGCCGGCAGCGCAGCAATGCGGGCGGAGGCATCCTCGGCCAGTTCGACCTTGAGGCCCAGTGCATCTTCCCACTCGCTCAGCCCGACGAGCGAGTCGGCAAAGCGCGATTCAGCCGTGGGCGCGGGGGCAATGACCAGCCCTTTCTGGCGGTACTGGCGCACCAGATAGGCTGCCAGCAGCAGAACAATCTCGATTGGTTCGAGTTGTTCACCATTCTTGTCAACCACGCCCAACGCCGTACCATCGGCAGACAAAGCCAATCCGAGGTGCGAGTCACTCTCGCGCACCAGCTTGCGCAGTCGGGTCAGGCCCGTCTCGGCAGGCAGCGGTGTGAGCTTACTAAAGAGCGGGTCGGTTTCGCGGTTGATCTCAATCGCCCGGGTCTGCCCACCTTCGCTAATCACTGCCGGGAGGTAGCCGGCGGTGGTGCCATTCATCGGATCGACAAAAATAGTCATGGTTGAACGACGAATAAGGTTCACATCGATATGTTTGCGCAACATATCAAGATAGGGAGCGCGGAGATCGTGCGGTTTGCCGCTACCGGCTTTTTGCCCCTGCCCGGCCAGCGGATCATTGACGGGAGAGGGCGGGAAAGGCTGCGTTTCAACCTCAACTTCGCCGGGATAGAGCGGCAGATCAGCATCCTGTGGTCCCACCAGCACCAACCCATTGTACCAGTAGGGTTGATTACGCGCCGTCACCACCAGCGCACAGTTCGCCTGCTGCTGATCCAGGGCGCTCTGAACCGCCGGCATCGGCGCGGGTGCCGCTACCAGCGTGGTCGGTATCCCCTGGAGCGTCAGGCATTGATGGATATCATGGGCAAAGAGATTGGACATAAAGCGCGTATCGTAGGCGATAAGACAACTCCACCCACGCGCGTGTAGCGCTTCGCCTAGATGATATCCTCGTCGTCGCACCTGATCAAGCGTAAAATCAGCAGCGTAGACGCCCTCCCAGGATTTACTAATGAACCTAAAGCGTTCACTCATACAAGCCCTTGCACTACCTGAAATAAGCTGCCTGGTTCACTACGTCCAGGCAAATAGTTCAACCACACGCGCTATTCCGTGCGGTTCGAGACAGAAACGATGCGTAACACACGGTCAGTAGCGGATCGCTGCCGGTAGAGCAGTGTCTGCTGCGAGAATCACAGATCCATGATGAACAACGTTCAACGTTCAATGTTCAACCTTCCCTGCCGGTTGCGCGAAAGTCGGCAATGGTTGCCAGCATCAGATCGCGGATAGCAGAGAGGCGCTCCTCAGTTGCCGCCTCAAAGCGCGTTGTCAATGCAGGTTCGGTATTGGATGCACGCACCAATCCCCAGCCATCACCAAAATCCACGCGCACACCATCGACATCAACCAGCGGATACTGGTCAATAAATTGTGACCGCACATACGCAATGGCCTGGAACTTTGTTGCGTCAGCGAAAGGAATCCGTCCCTCGGGCAGCACCGGTAACACGGGATAGGGTGCCAGGGCCGCCGAGAGCGTTGGCGCGGCAATTTCCCCACTACCATACAGATGCGCCAGGGCATAGAGCAGATGCGCGCCCGCGAAGGCACCATCATCATAATAGTGACCAGGAAAGGTTGAAAAGGTATGTCCGCTTAACTCCCCGCCAAGCACCGCGTCTGTTTCGCGCATTTTGGCGGAGATATTGGAATAGCCGGTCTTCCACATCACTGGCGTTCCGCCCAGGGAACGTATCGCGTCAGGCAGAACGGTACTACATTTTACATCAAAGATCACCGGCCCTTGACGCCGGGCAAGCAAGTAGCGTGCCAGGACAATCAGGTAGCGGTCCGCCCAGACAACCGCGCCCTGGTCGTCTACAATGCCGAGCCGGTCGCCATCGCCATCCAGGGCAATCCCCAGATCGGCTTCATGCTGCCGTACCGTGGCACAGAGATCTTGAAGATTCTCCGCTTTGAGCGGATCGGGATGATGGTGCGGAAAGCGACCGTCGGGTTCAATGTAGAGGGGAATAACCTCAGCGCCTACCGCTTCCAGCGTTCGGAGCGCGACGGGACCGGCGACACCGTTGCCACCGTCCAGCACCACGCGCGGCTTGCGCTCTCCGTTCGCCACAGCAATTGTGGGCAACGGCAGTAGCCGTGCCACACTCTGCACATAGAGCGTATCAACCGTGACCTGCTCCAGCGTCCCCTGACCCTCGGCAAAACGCCCCGCATTGGCAATCTGCTCAATTTCCTGAACTGCCGCGCTGGTGAATGGCTCACCGCCATAGACCGAATGGGAACGGCGGAGTTTTATGCCGTTATATTCCGGCGGATTATGACTTGCCGAGATGATCAGACCGCCATCACTCTGCAGATGCTCAACGGCAAAATACATCAGGGGCGTCGGTACTTCACCAATATCGATTACATTAATCCCGGTGCGGCGCAGTCCTTCAATACATACCGCCTGGAAGCGGGGTGAACTGAGGCGCGCATCCCGCCCCACCACCAGCGTACGCCCCTCCAGACGGCGAAAATAGGTGCCGATGGCCTGCCCCAGCGTCTGCAGGGTAGCATCCGTCAGATCAACATCTACCAGTCCACGGATATCGTAGGCTCGGAAGATGGCCGGGTTGACGCGCTCTACCATGGTCTGCTCCCTGCATCGCGAGTGGCACGATCATCAGGCTCCCGGACCGCATACCAATGCTCCTCACCTGCGGCATGTCACACAACTGCCTGATCGAACCATATAATCGTATAAGCGGTATAGTACAACATTGAGCACAATGGTGCAAGGTATCAGACGGGGTCCGGTACATTTGTAGGCATGGCTGTGTTGAACGAAACATGGAAGAAAAAAAGATTAGGTTGGGGAAGCTCCCCGGTGGCTGATGGGCCGGGTGGCAGCGGACGTTTATCCCGCCTGAGCCGATCAACAAAACGGGTGGGGTTGGTCTGAGAGACTGTCTGAAAAGCTGATTCGCGTCGGTCCCACGGTATGCCGGGTGCCCTGCGCCACCGGACAGCGCCCCAGGAGTCCCGGCGTCCGCCGGTTCCGGCCACACCCCGGCGGACGCCGGGACTCCCGCGCCGGGGCCGTCGCCCCATGACCAACCCGTTTCAGACAGTCTCTGAGTGACCAACTCCACCCAGCGCTCCTCAAACGTCAACTGTCATCATCGTCGTCATCGTCATCGGACGGCGTCGGTGAAGCGGTCGGCGTAGCTTCCGGAGTGACCGTTGCGGTGGCGGTCACTTCCGGGGTGGCAGTGGCCGTAGCCGTTACCTCCGGGGTGGCAGTGGCCGTTACCTCCGGGGTGGCAGTGGCCGTTACCTCCGGGGTGGGCGTTGCCACCGGCTCGGCGGTGTCCTCATCGTCGTTCGGACCTTCGAGCCCGAACAGGATCAGCGCTCGCTCACCCAGGAAGCCCAGCAGGACTTCATAATCGGTGCCGGCCAGTTCCGGATGCAGTTCCAGCTTCGTCCGCTCGAAATACTGCACCAGTCGTCCATTCTCGTCCTGGAAGGCTTCGCCAATCGGATATCCAAAGGTCAGCAACCCGCCCTGGTTCAGCCAGAAGGTGCGGAATGGCGGTGCGATATAGTGCCCCGTCGGCACAAAATACCACTCCACATTCGGGTCATTCGGGCCTGGTGCCGGCCGTGGTGGCTTACGATGCCCCAGTTCAACCCCCAGCAGTCCAAGCAATACTTCAAACTCGGTGCCGGCCAGTTCCGGGTGATACTCAAAGCGCATGCGCTCAAAATATTGCACCACGATGCCCGACTCCAGCACAATCGCCTCGGTCAGCGGCAGTCCGTAGATGCGTAACCCGCCGCCCCGCTCCCAGCGTCCCCGGAAGCGAATATCAATACGGTCAACCGAGAGGCGTGGGTAGCTGCCCAGCAGCACCGGCACAATTTCCGCCGGCGGGATAACGGTGTCCAGCGTCAGCGCGTCCACCTCCTGAAGACCGTCGCTGTCCTCGTAGCGCAGCTTGAAGTCCAGTTTGATCTTTAGCTCTTCCTTGCCGACTTTGACTTTGAGTTTGAACTTAAACTTAAGTTTGAGTTTGCCCTCCTTGATGACAATATTGTTCTGCCCCAGGCCAATCAGGATCTGTCCATCGACAATATTGACGACATAGCCAATGCCTTCGAGGAAACTCAGGTCCGCCAGTTCAAGTTGATCGCCTGCATTAAGCACCAGAACAACATTCTCGGCCTCGCCACCGATGTTGTTGATCGTCAGGTCAAAGTTGACGAAAGTAACGTTGTTGACTACTTCGATATTGACATCGGGCGGATCGATAACGATTACGGCCGGTGGGCCATCATCATCATCGTCATCGTCATCATCGTCATCACGCGGCACACACTCCACCCGGATCGCAACATTATCGATGGTATAGGCACCAGTGCGCGCTTCGGTTTCAAAGCGAAGCTGGTTAATGCTCCGGGGCTCGAAGGCGCTGGGAATATCAATACCCGAAACCTCGATTTCACTGCCACCGCTCTCCAATTTGAGCAGCAGCGTACCCCGGTTGAGTTGCAAACTGGCATCAAGTTCTACGCGACTACCTGCCGTGTAGGTGATATTCAGGCTCTGCCCGTTCCGGGTCAGAACGCCGTTTGCGCCAAAGGTGAAAAGTTCAAAGAAGGTGCCGTTTTTCAGTTCAAGGCCAACCGTCGCGCCGGCAACGTCAGTCGTGTCGGCAGTAAAATCGGCCTGGATGCGCAGGTCAAAACGACGACTGTTGGCCGCGTTGGGGATACCATCAGGGTAGTTGCGGAAGCGCAGCAGGGCTGACCCGCTGCCCGCGCTGCTGCCGTCCACTTCCAGCGCCTGACCTTCCACGCCCGCGCCCGTAACAATCGCAACCGGGGCAGAGGTTGCAACGACACTGCCCAGATCAACATCCAGCTCTGTATCGACCGTCAGGACACCAACCGGAGCATCGTCAAATGATGCGGTGAAGACGCGCCGGTTCTCACAGACCGTCCGGTCATCATCATCGCCGTCATCATCGTCATCGCCGTCATCATCGTCATCGCCGTCATCATCGTCATCGCCGTCATCATCGTCATCGCCGTCATCATCGTCATCGCCGTCGTCGTCATCATCATCGCCTGTGCCGGCTGCCACAACCGTGACATCATCGATGGTGTATTCACCCTCGAAGGATTCGGTGCTGACCCGCAGATGATCAAGCACGGCGAAGGTTAGTCCGCCCGGCAGGCTAACGCCGGTCAGATCAACACTGCTGCCACCACTCATCAGGGTGATATCGGCCGTGCCCTGAGCAAAATTCAGGGTGGTATCCAGGCGAACCACGCTGCCGGTGGTGTAGGAGAGGCCCACCGCGCTGCCGCCCCGCGTCAGTTGCCCACCATTGCCGAAGCGGAAGAGTTCAAACGTGTCACCGCCGCGCAGTTCGATTCGCGCGCCATTCACACTGGTGATGCCGGCGGTAAAGTCGGCCTGGATACGTACTTCGCTCGCGGAAGTGGGCATGTCGGCAAAGCGGAGTTCGGCGACACCGCTGCCCGTACTGCTACCGCTCACCTCTAGCGCTCGCCCGCTGACGTTCGGACCGGTGACAATCGCCACCGGGAGCGCTGTGGCGACAACGCTGCCGACATCAACGCTCAGTGGCGTTCCGACGGTCAATAGACCGGTGGGTGTGGAGTCAAAGTTGGCGTCAAAGATCGTGACATCCGTCTCCTGAGCGGCGACCGTTCGCGGTGCGCTGCTGACCGCTCCCTCCAGGACGAGCAGCAGCGTAACCAGCATAGCAAGCACGCGTGCGATTCGTTGTGTCATGTTGTGCATCCTTAGCATTCCCCCTTAGAATTGTAGAGCAACCTTCTGACAACAATGCAAAAATAACGGTATGGATAAACGATAACCTTACACCATCACCTCCTCCAGATCAGTTGTATACATACTATCCAGATACTCGCGCACAGCGGTAGATCTACAAGCATGGTAGCAATTGCTGCGCACAGAGCGGGTATATCCGGGTTTAACGCAACTATGTGCGATATGCGCTATCTGCTGTATCAGAATAGGGCGCATCAATGTGAGAAACCTGCCCGGCAGGTGGGGCCACCACCCGATTGACCAGCAGTCCGACTTCCATCTCCGGCAGGATCACCTGGAGCAGCATGTCGTCGGGACGGGGCATCACCCAGGGCAGCGCCAGCAGCGGCCGAATATCCACCACCACCAGCCGATGTTCCTGACGTAGGACAACGCCCACGATACAGGCATGGGTCAGCGGCAGCGGCGTGTAGGTTCCCAGCGGATACATCGTACGCACGCGGGTGGCCGCAATGCTATACCAGTCAGATCCCAGTTGGAAAGCCACCATCGTATCGCTCGCCGGGTCAATACCGTCAGGCGTCAGTGGCGTCAGCATTGACTGCAACTCATTGAGGATACGCCGGGTATCGGGGTCATCCGGCAGATAGTTCTGCTCCATCGTTGTTCTCTTATACATAGACGTATGCGGTGCGAGTCTCAATAACACGCGTTACGCGGTTGCCATGCAAGCCGGACGTTTCACCAGATGAAAGCTGGCTTCGCCTGCGGCAGCATGGTACGTTTTGTTCTTTTTCACAAAAATTTTGCACAAAGCGCAAAATTTTTGTGAAAAAGAAATGATGATTTCTTCCATTCTGCCGTGGGTCGAAATTCCCTTTTGAGTGAACAACCGCGTCACTCGTGTAACTTATCCGCATGTTGAGCAGCAAGCAGGGGACAGCATACGCTACTACCAGGCTTCGGAGATAGAGGGAAGCGTAAAGATAATTATTCAGATATCCGGGTTTCTGAATAATTCTCAAAAGAAGGTTAAATAGCAGGAGTTACGCGGTCGGTTTCAAACCAGGCGTTTGCCGGGATAACTGGCCCGATTCGCCTCCGGCAGGGTGGAATGGAACATTCTTTTTCCGGAGAATGTGGCTCGGAGAGCCACATTCTCCGGAAAAAGAAAAAAGAAGTACCATGCTGCCGCAGGCGATTCTGCCGTTCACCGGGTGAAACGCCCGGTTTGATGAACCGCCGCGTAACTCCTGTAAATAGGAAGAACAAAGAACAAAGAAACAGAGAACAAAGTGCGCCTACTCTATTACCCTCGATGAGTAATTTTGTTCTTTGTTCTTTGTCTGTTTGTTCTTTACGTTATGGGTTGGGCTCGACCAGCATGTAGCCGGTTCCGCGGTTGTTGACGATGTAGGCCGGGGAGAGTTTTTTGCGGAGATTGGAGATATGCACGCGTAGCAGGATCTGCGCTTCGGCCTCGTCCGTCTCCAGTCCATGCGTATACCGGACGATGTCGCTGTAGGTGCGTATGCTGCCCGGCGTTTCCGCCAGACAGCACAGCAGCGTGTATTCAATCGGGGTGACATGCACGGGACACCCATCCAGGGTAACGTCCTTCCGCGAGGCTCCAATCCTCAGCGCGCCGATCTGCAGCGGTGTGGAGACCTTGCGGGTCGCTGATGCATCGCCCGAAGCACTTCCCGCCGGACGTTTGATCCGCTCCGTGTCGGCCTGATAGAGCGTGGTGATCAGGCTGGCGGCTTCACGTAACCGCTGTTCGGTCTGCTGATGCTCGACGGCGCGTGCGACACAGGCCAGCAGTTCGTCATCGGTGCAGGGTTTTAGTAGATAGTCGTAGGCTCCGGCGCGTAATGCGGCCTGGCAGGACTCCAGCGTTCCATGCCCGGTCAACAGAATAACGGCGGGGCGGTAGCTCTGCAGGCGCGCGGTGTGGAGCACCTCGATACCATCAACATCGCCCATGACAATATCGGTCAGCACAATCGTAAACTGTTCGCGCTCCAGCAGATCAAGCGCGGTTTCCCCGCTGGCGGCCTGCGTAACATGATAGCCGCTATGCTGCAGCAGATAGGCCAGCATGCTACGGGCTTTGGTATCATCTTCCACCAGCAGGATGTGCTGTTTCATGTGCTCACCTCCGTACGCGTCGGCGCGGTAAGTGGCAGGGTGATGCTAAAGGTACTGCCGACGCCCATCTGGCTCTTTAGGGTAATTGTACCGCCATGTTGCGCGACAATCTGGGAACTGATGGTCAGGCCCAGGCCGGTGCCGCCCTCCCGTGTGGTGACAAACGGCTCAAAGATGCGTTGCTGGAGATGTGGCGCAATGCCCCGGCCCGTGTCGCTGATACGGATAACCAGGCTATATTGTTCCGAAGCGGTCAGTCGTGTCTCTACCCGCAGTCGGCCACCATCGGGCATGGCTTCAATGGCGTTGACCATCAGGTTGAGCAGCACCTGCGTTATCTCATTGGAGCGTCCAGGCACAGCCGGCAGGTCGGGAGCCAGATTACACTTGGCGTGAATGCGCTGATCCTTGAGCCGTTTGTTAATCAACAGCAGCAACCGCTCGATCAGCGCATTGACATCCATCATACCGGAGGTTGCTGCTGCTGGTCGGTAGAAATCGAGCAACTGGCGTACAATCCCGGCCACACGCTGGATTTCCTCCTGCGCATGCGACAAAAACATATCACGCTCATCCGGGTCGGTCATCTTGCGCGCCAGTCCGAGCGCGGTCTGGAGGGATTGTAGCGGCGTATTGATCTCGTGGGCCACACTCGCCGCTAATCGTCCGTTGGCCGCAAAGCGCTCGTTTTCAATAATGCGTGCCTGCAACTGGACCATATCGGTGACATCAATGATATGCACAATCAGTTGTCGATCAGCCTCGGCTGCATTTTTCAGGGTAATCGTCTCGACATCGAGAATGCGTGTCTCGCCATCGAGGTTCAGGTAACGGGTATGCCGGTAGCGTTTGCGCTCATCGGTAGGACTCAGCGCCAGGTTGTTGGGGAAATCCGGAGCAAGACGGGGATAGAGTGTGGCCCAGTTTTGCCCGACCAGCTTCTGCGGGATGCTGCCCAGCCAGGCCGCCAGCGCTCGATTGACCGCGCGCACTGTGCCGTCGCTATCGAGCAAAACCAACCCATCATCCAGGCCATCGAAGACCGCCTGGAGCAGGTTACGGCTGTGGCTCACATGCTCATTCAGTTCTTCCAGATGGTGATAGGCGTCCACCAGGGCTAACTCAGCCTGCTTGCGCTCACTAATATCATGCACAACGATGGTTAACGCAATTGGCATTTCCGCGGCATTCGTGATGACCGAACTGCTGACCTCAGCCGGAAAGCGGCTGCCATCGCTGCGCCGCAGGGTGTACTCGATATTCCGCAGGTTGCCCGACGCGGCAATCCGCCGGGCCTGGGCCAGAATACCGGGGGCCAGCGGGTCAAACACGATCAGGTCAGCACCATTTTTACCGCAGAGATCATCAACGGAGGCATACCCGAATAGGTGCGCCGCCTGCCCATTGCAGAAGCGGATCGTTCCATCCAGGTCGGTCAGCAGAATTGCCCCGGGCGAAGTTTCGACCAGCGTGCGGTAGCGCGCCTCGCTCTCGCTGAGTGCCTGCGCGGTGTTCGTCTGAAGTGCGGCAATTTCCTGCTCAAGTTCGGCAATCCGCCGGCGCAGGGCCGCATTCTCGGTCGGTAAGGTTGTGCCGGCTTCGTCTTCAATCGCCATGATGTGCGTCTGGTTTATCCTGAATGCGGTCGCTGTTTCAATTCTAGCATACTAACATTACCTGATTATTTGCAAAGTCAGATACAGGAGGTACGTAGTTGACAGCAAACCGGATGTTTCACCCGATGGAAGCTCGTTTCGCCTGTGGCAGAGACCCGATCTTTTTTCAAAAAAATTCACAACGTGAATTTTTTTGAAAAAAGAAAAAAGAAGTACCATGCTGCCGCAGGCGACTCTGCCGTTCTCTGGATGCAACGCCCGGTTTGATGAACCACCGCGTAACGCGTGTCAGGTAAAGTTAAATTGTGGTTGCGCCCCCTCGCGCTTTGTGCTACCATCTCACTCACGGTACAGCACAAGCAAGGGCGTATGCGACCCTTCGTCGTTACCAGACCGAGCAAATTCCAATGTACAAAGACATACCTACACCGGAGAGTATTGCTCAATCGTCGGCGCAGGCAGATCTGATTGAAGAGTTGCATGCCACGCACCAGGCGATTGCAGCCTACATCCCCGAGCGCCTGATCCAGGCTCAGTTGCACAATCCCCAGCCTGGTCGTGTGCAGGGGGCCTTCTGGCATGGCAGTCTCTTGTTGGCCGACCTTCAGGGGTTTACCGCTCTCTCGGAGCAACTCAGCGTTCTGGGCAGAGAAGGGGCGGAAGCCGTCAGCGCTGTGATCAACCTGTTGTTTGAGGCACTGGTTACGGAAGTAACGGCACACCGGGGAACCCTGCTCAAGTTTGGCGGCGATTCCTTGACGGCCTTCTTCGATGCGGATGCCCTGGAACTGCTACACCCGGCTGCAGCAGTTCAGGCAGCAATGGCGATGCAGCGGCGCATGCGCGATACCTTTGCTGCTGTTGCGACCCGCGCAGGAACCTTCCAACTGGCGTTGCGCGTAGGCGTCCATAGCGGACGCTTTTTCGTCGCCGAGGTGGGTGACGCCGATCATATTGAACTGGTTATCAGCGGCACGGAAGTACAGCGAGTTGTGCAAGCACAGGCTAACGCCGCACCGGGGGAGGTGGTGATTCCGGATCAGACTGCGGCACTGCTGGCGCATGCCCGGCTTGAGATGTGTACATCCGGTTTGCAACGGGTGATCGAACTGCCTGGTGTCGCGCTGAATACTCCGGACACCGATCGACTCACCCAGGAAAGCCCCGATTATGTGCCACCGCCGGAACTGTTGGAAACCCAACTTGCCGCATTACGCCCCTACCTGGTACGCAATCTGCCGCCCCGCTTGCTTGATCCCGACAATGTTGCCCAGGGTGAGTTTCGCCCGGTGACGGTGCTGTTTATCAACTTCTACGACTTCAGTGCGATCCTTACCGCAGTGGTGGACGACCCGGAACTCCCGGTTGCCCTGCTCAATGCCTATATTCAGCGGGTGCAGGCTCTGGTGCATCAGTATGATGGGGTGATTAAGACATGGTTCAGGTTTACTTTACAGGTTTCGATCACGCTGCCAGGGGCACCGCGCATGGCGCTGGCTCTTGTCCCGTGGTGGCGGGTGCTGGGGGGTACCCCAACGCCAC
>JGI12109J20283_10055857_pt1 | contig 25667 bp, 20 predicted proteins | sample ElkSlonscriptome_12_FD_20283 | JGI IMG/M metagenome (IMG submission 20283)
CCCCGGACCTGCGGATATCCGTGCGGCGGATCACGCCAGCGTCTCCGCATCCTCGATCGGCCCGACGCGGTGCAGACCGGCCGCCGAGCGCTTCCCCCCATACTTCCTCCCCCTGTCGAACGCGCCTCCGCGGTAGTCACAGCCCGCCCGGGCATCCGCATTCAGGTTGTACACCCCCGTGAGTCCACGGGGCGTGTTTCGCGTTCTCGAACGACAGGAGGAAGCAGCATGAAGCTGCCTCGCATCCGGGACGTCTTCGTCCCATCTATCGCACTCGTCATCTCACTCGCGCTCGCGCCCGCTTCGGCGGACGCCCAGTCCCGTCCCGACAGCCACGCACCGATCGGCGTGATGGGGGACCATCTCCACAGCTCCGGCGAAGTCATGCTGTCCTACCGCTACATGCGCATGAACATGGAGGGCAGCCGGATCGGCACGGACGCGCTGTCCGATCAGGACGTGCTCGCGTCCGGATACATGGTCACACCGACGGCCATGCCCATGGACATGCACATGGTCGGGTTCATGATCGCGCCCAGTGATCGGGTGACGTTGATGGTCATGGGCAACTATCTGTCCAATTCGATGGACCACCTCACGGGCATGGGGGGCACCTTCACCACGGGGTCGAGCGGCTTCGGTGACACGAAGGTTTCCGCACTCGTCGGCCTGAAGAACGAGGGCGTCAGGGTGCACCTGAACGCCGGACTGTCACTCCCGACCGGCTCGATCGACGAGCGGGACGTCACGCCCGCAAGCGCCCCGAACACCGCTCAGCTGCCGTACCCGATGCAGCTCGGATCGGGCACCGTCGACCTCGAGCCGGGCATCACCATGTACGAGGTGTCCGACGGGGGCGCGTGGGGCCTGCAGGCTCGGAGCACCCTCCGGCTCGGCGAGAACGACCGCGACTACACGCTCGGAAACCGCTATCGCGCGACGGGCTGGCTCCAGTACCGCCTCTTCGACGAACTCTCCGCCTCGGTCCGGATCGACGCGCAGCGGTGGGAGAATGTGGAGGGGGCCGACCCGGCGCTCAACCCGAACATGATCTACACGGCCGATCCCGATCTCCGCGGGGGGACGCGGATCGACATCCCGCTGGGCTTCAACTGGTACTTCGTCGACGGTCCGCTCTTCGATCACCGTCTCGCGGTGGAGATCAACCTGCCGATCTATCAGGATCTGGACGGACCGCAGCTCGAAACGGACTGGGTTCTCACCGTCGGCTGGCAGAAGGCGTTCGACCTCTTCTGAGGCGTCCGTACATGCGTGAGGGGCACCGGGCCGATCGGCGATTCCGACCGGTCGGCCCGGCGACCTCGCAAGAAACACTTGTTCCTCGCGCGAGCGGGCCCGTACCTTGGGAGGTAATGCTGGAAGCTCCCCTGCACACATCCGCCCCGCCTCGAAGCGGAGGAATGACATGCTGAAGCGAAGTCTGACACTCCTCGCCCTCGTCGGGCTCGTCGCTCCCCTGTCCGCTCAGGAAGCTCACGAGTTCACCTACGACCGGCCGGACGCCTCTATCTTCGGCGCCATCCTCGGAGACCGAATCATCCCGGAGAACACGCTCTGGGTGGGATACGCCTTCGAGCAGTCGAGCTACGACGGGATCCGATCCGGAACCAACGAGATCGATGCCTTCTCGGTGTTCGGCACCTACGCCGCCGCTCCCTTCGATCGCACGGACCGGGTGCACCGCCTCCAGTTCGCGTACGGGGTCACCGACTATCTGACGGTGCGTGCCTCCGGCCTCTTCGTTGACTACCAGCGCGACGTGATCGCGGAGGGCGCGAACGCCGGTGAGCTTCTCCTGGCGACCACGTCCAACGACGGCATCGGGGACATCGACGTCGAGGGGCTCCTTCGTGTCTACCAGTCGACCTCGTTTCTCGCCCACGCGAGCCTCGGAGTCGAGTTCCCGACCGGGGACTACGACCAGACGGGATTCAACCTGGGCGCGAATGCGGAGACACGACTTCCGTACAACATGCGCCGCGGCAGCGGATCGGTTTCGATCGTGCCCGGGCTGACGATGTCGACCCAGAACGAGTTTGCCACGCTGGGTGCGCAGGTGAAGGCCCGTCTCCGGGTCAACGACAACACCTTCGGCTTCCGCTCCGGCGACGAGGTCGAGGCGAATCTCTGGGCCGGCTACCGCATGAACGATGTGATCGCGCTGACGTCCGGGCTCCGGGTCCTGCGCTTCGGTTCGATCCAGGGCGAAGATGCGGCGCTCGATCCGTCGCGTGACCCGGCCGAGGACGTGATCCTCTCCAGCGGTACGATCGTATCGCTTCCGCTGGGTGTGAACGTGGTGCTCGACAACGGCATTCTCGAGGGCAACATGTTCTCGTTCGAGTTCGACTGGACGATTCACGAGGACTACGAGAATGCGCGCCTCGGACTCGATCGGACGTTCCGGATCACCTGGAGCAAGCCCTACGCGCTGTAGTCCGCGGGCGCGCGACCCAAGCGCGCGCGAACCGGGGAAGCGGCGCTCCCTCGGGGAATGAAGAGGGGCCCGGGACTCCCGAGGGAGTTCCGGGCCCCACTTCATGTTCGCCATGCGGGATCCTGTCGCCGGGTCTACCCGATCCGGACCAGGTGGTAGTTCTTCTTTCCCTTTCGGAGAACGAAGAAGCGGCCCTCGATCGACCGATCGAGTGTGACGGTCGCGTCGACACCGTCGACCCGGTGAGCGTTCAGGTAGATCCCGCCCCCCTCCACCGCGCGACGGGCCTCCCCCTTCGAGTCCGTGACGCCGGCGTCCGCCAGGAGATCGACGATCCCGATTCCCTCCCCCTCGAAGCCGGACCTCGGGATCTCGCTCGACGGTACGTCGCTGAAGACGTCCGCGATCTCGTCGGCAGCCAGCCCGTCCAGGTCACCTCCGAACAGCGCGTCCGTCGCCCGGCGTGCGCGTGAAAGTCCGTCCTCACCATGGACACGGCGTGTCACATCCTCCGCCAGCGCCTTCTGCGCGGCCCGCTTCCACGGCTCCTCGTCGTGCTCCGCCTCCAGCGCCTCGATCGCGTCCCGCTCCATCAGCGTGAAGAATCGGAGGTACTTCCCGGCGTCCGCGTCGGTGGTGTTGATCCAGAACTGGTAGAAGCGGAAGGGGGAGGTCCGATCGGGGGCGAGCCAGACGGCACCCTCCTCGGTCTTGCCGAACTTCCTCCCCGCCGAGTTCGTCACCAGCGGGAAGACGAGCCCGTGCGCCTCACGCGCGTGAAGGCGGCGAACCAGATCGATCCCCGCGGTGATGTTTCCCCACTGGTCGCTGCCCCCGAGCTGGAGGGTGCAGCCGTCATCCTCGCAGAGCCGCGCGAAGTCGTAGGCCTGCAGCAGCTGGTAGCTGAACTCGGTGAAGGATATCCCGCTCTCCTCGTCCTCGATCCGGCGCTTCACCGACTCCTTTCGGAGCATGGCGTTGACCGAGAAGTGCTTCCCCACGTCGCGGAGAAAATCGATGAGCGAGATCTTCCCGAGCCAGTCGAGGTTGTTGCGCATGCGCGCCGGATTCCGCTTCGCCTCGAAGTCGAGAAAGGGCTCGAGCTGACTTCGGATCGCATCGGCGTTGTCCCGAGCCGCCTCCATCGTCAGAAGGTTTCGCTCGGCCGACTTTCCGGAGGGGTCGCCGATGAGCCCCGTCGCGCCGCCGACCAGGGCGATCGGGTGGTGGCCCGCTCGCTGCAGATGCACCAGCCCCATCACCGCCAGGAGATGCCCGACATGGAGCGACGACGCCGTGGGGTCGAAGCCGATGTAGCCCACACGCGGCTCGGCCAGATGGTCGGCGGCACCTTCGGTCGCATCCTGGAGAAGACCGCGCCAGGTGAGCTCGTGGAGAACGGACATGAATCGGGGGTGCTTGGGAGGTCGTTGGATCCGGCCCCGAACGGTAGTGCCACGGTCCGGGTGATCAAGGGCGATCCCTGATCGTCGGGGTACTGCCCTGCGTGTTGCCATCCCCCCCGCGTGTCCTCACGAGAGGACGAATGTGAGGGCGAAATGGGGTCGATTCCCGCATGGAGGATGTAGCATGCCTCGTCGCCGACCCCGTCGCCACCGACCCAAGTCCCTGTCCGACATACGTTTACGTTCATTGATCCGGTCGACCACGGCCGCCGCCTGAATCCGGCACCGTTCCTGCCCGTATCAAGGTGTGCGGGGACGCACGATCACTTCACATCGGAGAGGGGACATGGGCAGGGGACGAGGATGGCTGGCGATCGCGGCGGGGGCTGCCCTGATGCTGGCGACGGAGGCCGCCGAGGCTCAGCAACGCGGGCCCTACGCAGCCGAGCTGGAGCGCAGGCAGGCGGTCAACCCGAGGTTCGCACTCAACCTGAGTCTGGTCGGTGCCGATGCGATCGGTGAGTTCGAGCAGTTCGTCGACGGCGGGTTCGGAGGTCAGGCCGGCGTGCGGCTCGGGGTGGATCGAAGAGCGATTCTTGGTATTCGGGTCGATGGCGGCTTCATGGTCTACGGCCACGAGCGGCAGACGGTCTGCTTTTCCGCCCCGATCGGGTGCCGGATCGGGACCGACGTCACGACCACCAACACCATCGGCTACGGGGGCATCGGGCCGGAACTCGCGGTCCCCGGTCCCGTGAGCCCCTACGTGTTCGCCACCTGGGGATTCAGCTGGTTCAGCACCCAGTCGAGCTTGTCCGGGGTGGACGACTGGGACGAGGACCTGTTCAACACGCGACACTACGGGGATTTCGTGGGCGCGACACGGTTCGGCGGTGGACTCCGCTTCCATGTGGGCGGTGGCGGCGTCGCCGTCGACCTCGGCGCGGAGTACAACCGGAACGGGGTCGCCGAGTACCTCCGCGAGGGAGACATCCTCGACCACCCCGACGGTTCGATCACACTGTTCCCGAACCGTACCGAGGCCAACTACATGACCTTCCGTGCGGGTGTACAGATCGGGCTCGGGGGTGGTCGGGACGACGACCGTTGGGAGGATCGCCGCCGGCGGCACTAGGGCGTGTTCACACAACGGGTCCGCGCCCCGGGTCTGGTGTGGTGTCGCAGAGGTCTCGTGTTGGTCACCGCGAGCCTCGAAGCGCCGCTCGAAGGCGCCGGGAGTTCCCCGACGCCACACTACGGGCGCGCCCGACCCCCGGAGTCGAGGGTCCACGCGAAGGCCGACAGCGCCTTCCGGTAGTGGTGGTCGGTGACGTAGTAGTCGTGCCGCCTCGAATCGACGTAGCGGCGACCACCCCGGAGGTCGGGGTGGTCGGTCGCGATCCGGTCGCGGATCGCACCGGCGGCCTCACCGCCGTCCAGCAGCTGAACGAGGGTGCCGGCCACGACGTCCGCCTGCTCGGCGAAGAGCTCGTACGCCGCACCATCCGTCTCGAAGATTCCCATGAAGGAGAGAGTCGGCATCTCGCGGTGCAGGAGCATGAGGTGGAGGTCGTCGGGCTCGGTCCTCGCGTTCGGGCCCAGGAATGGGAATTCGCGTCGATAGCCCGTCGCCATCAGCAGGAGGTCCACCTGTTCGCGGCTCCCGTCCTCGAACACCACGCAGTCGCCGTCGAGGCGCACCACGTCCGGCTTGGCCGCCAGATCACCATGACCGAGGTGGTGAAGCACCTGGGTGTTCATGATCGGATGCGACGCCAGAATGGGATGATCGGGCTCGGGAAGACCGAATCGGGTGAGGTCACCCACGAGGACGCGGTTCAGGAGAAACCCGAACAGTCGGCGTTCAAGCCACGCCGGCAGCGACGGTCCGCTGTGCGCGAAGACGTCGGATGGCGTCCCGAACACGTATTTCGGGACGAAGTGGTAGCCCCGACGTAGCGACAACCAGGCCCGATCCGCAGAACGCGCCGCGTCGCAGGCGATGTCGACACCGGAGTTGCCCCCGCCCACGATCACGACCCGCCGGCCCCTGAACTCGTCGGGAGAGCGGTACGACCGGGCGTGCCGGACCTCTCCGTCGAAGGAACCCGGAATCTCCGGCATGTTGGGATGCCACGTCACGCCCGTCGCCACGATCAGCGCCGAGAATCGATCCGTGGTCTCCGTTCCCCCCTCCTCCATCCAGGTCACGTCCCAGGCGGGTGGTGCGTCGGCCTTCCCTCCCCGGTTCTTCCCCACCGGCGCGGCCTCCGTCACCGTCACGCCGAAGGTGATCCGGCGCCCGAGGTCGTGGTGTCGGGCGTACGCCTCGATGTAGTCGAGAATCCGATCGTGTCGGGGGTAGTCGGGATACGACGACGGCATCGGGAAGTCGGGGAACCCCGAAAGGGTCTTCGAGGAGATGAAGTGGGCCGACTCGTACATCGGCGTCCCCTCCCGATCGATGTCCCAGATCCCACCCGGCCGGCGGCCGGCGTCGAGGATGCGGTACGGGAGACCCCACCGCTCCAGCGCGACCGCGGCCGACAGGCCGGCCGGACCGGCGCCGACGATGCAGACGGGGTATGGCGGGCCGGAATGGACGCCGCTCATTCGGCCGGCTCCAGCAGCGTGCGAACGGCGGCCCGGTCCACCTTCCCATTCCGGTTGACCGGCAGCTCCGACACGATCCGCACCGCCTTGGGGCGCCGCGCTCCGGTGAGCGACTCCGGCAGCAGCACCTCCAGCTCCGAACCCTGAAGGTGCGCCCCCGTGGGGAGGGCCGGACCGGGCGCCTCTCCGCCGGACCGCGCCACCACCACCGCGACCACCCGCTCGCCCCACTCGGGATCCGGAATTCCGACCACCGTGACGTCGTCGACCCAGGGGAGAGCCCGGATCCCCCGCTCGATGTCCACCGGATCGACGTTCACGCCGCCGCTGATGATCCGGTCGGAGGCCCGGCCCGTGATACGTACGAAGCCGGCCTCGTCGATCCGGCCCAGGTCGTCCGTCAGGTACCAGCCCTCTTCGCCGGTCAGCGCTCGCAGACGCCCCTCGACGAGCTCGCCGAGCGCCATGGTCGGCGTTCGGACGGCCAGGCGGCCTCCGACGCCGGCTCGGACCGACACCCCCGGGAGGGGTCGCCCGGCGTGCGTAGGATCGGAAGCGGTCTCCCCGGGTGTGGCCGTCGCGACCTGACTCGCGGTCTCGGTCATTCCCCAGGTCGTCGCCACCGGAATCCCGACGTCGATCGCCCGCCTCAGCATTTCCGGGTCGGCGGCGGCTCCACCGATCAGCACCGCTCGAAGGGACGAGGCGTCCGCATCCCCGGGCCGGGCCTCGAGGATCCGCCGGAGCATGGTCGGCACGAGGGAGGCGTGCGTGATCCGACGAGAGGCGCACAGGTCCCAGAATACCGACGCATCGAAACCGCCGGTCGGTTCGATTTCACAGCCGAGCATGTCGGCGCGGCGCAGCAGGGCGATTCCGCCCACGTGCGCGGGGGAGAGCGACGCCCACCAGACATCGTCGGGCCGAAGATCGAGTCGGGCCGCGGATACTCGGGCCGACTCCTCGAAGGCGGCGGCAGGGATCACGATGTGGCGGGGCTGCCCCGTGGAGCCCGACGTCCGAATCACGACGGCACCGGGGGGGAGTGCCTCGTCGATCCGTGGGAGGTCGTCATCCGGTGAGCGGACCGGCACGAGGACGTCGCCGGCCGCGAGAATCGAGCGCATCTCATGCACCGCCTCCGGGGTCGCCTCGGCGTGCCAGAGCCGAAGCCGTGCGATTCGCTGCGCCCCGGCTCCACTCATCCGAGCAGCAGCCCCCCGGAGAGCCCGACGGCGTAGACGAGCAGGCCGGCCGCGGTCTGGGCGAGAGCGGGCAGCAGGTCGTGCGGGGCGGTGTGCGTCCAGACCCGCCTCATGGCGGGCACCCCGACGGCGAACCCGAGCCACGACACGACCGTCCAGACCGGCCACCCGTACGCCGAGATCCCGACCGCGGGCACGAGCCCCGCGACGCTCCACAGCCAGACGTACTCCATCTGGGTGCCGACGCGCCCGAGCCGTACCGCCATGGTGCGCTTCCCGGCGCGGCGGTCGGTCTCGAGATCCCGGAGATTGTTCACGACCAGGATCGCGGTGCTCATCGCGCCGATCCCCGCGCCGGCGAGCCACGCCTCGGGCGGGAAGGAACCTACCTGCACGTAGACCGTGCCGGCGACGGCGATCAATCCGAAGAAGACGAAGACGAAGAGGTCGCCGAGGCCATGGTAGGCCAGTGGGAAGGGGCCCCCGGTGTAGGCGACCGCGCAGACGAGCGAGGCGACCCCGATCCAGACGATCGGCCACCCGCCGACCGCCACGAGGTAGGCCCCTACGCCGAGCGCCGCCACGAGCGTGCCGATCATCGCGTTGCGGACCGCCGCGGGCGTCAGCAATCCCGCCTGGGTGACGCGCGTCGGGCCCACGCGCTCCTCGGTGTCCGCACCCTTCACGAAGTCGAAGTAGTCGTTCGCGTAGTTGGTGGCGATCTGAATGAGGAGTGCGCCGACGAGCGCCGCGGCAGCGGGCAACGGCGCGAACTGGTCGCGGAAGGCGGCCAGAGCCGCGCCCACGAGCACGGGCGCGGCTGCCGCGGGCAGCGTCTTCGGCCGCGCCGCGAGCACCCACGGGCTGGTCACGTCGGCAACCCGAGGGCGGAACGCGCGGCACGGACGGCCGCGCCACGGTCGGTCGCGCGGGCGTCGACCTCCCGCTCGCGGTCCGTGCGCACCTCGAGGACGCGCGTACCTCCGGCCGCGAGGGCCGCCGATAGAGCTGCATCGAGCTCCTCGGGCGACACGACGTCGTGAGGCAGACCGAAGGACGCCGAATGTGTAGCGAGGTCACGTCCCTGGGGGGTCGCGAAAAGCTCCGTGAACGGGGGATCCCATTCGGACACGGGGAGCATGTGGAAGATGCCGCCCCCGTCGTTGTTCACCACCACGAAGACGACGTCGGCCGCGCGAGCGAGCGCGAGCCCGTTCGCATCGTGCAGGAAGGCGAGATCGCCCAGCAGAGCGACCAGCGGACCCGACCCCGAAGCGGCCGCGCCGAGGGCGGTTGAAACGACGCCGTCGATGCCGCTCGCTCCGCGGTTCGCATGGATCGCCACGAGCCGGTCGCCCGCCCCCGACACCGTGTCCACATCACGGATGGGCATCGAAGACGACACGAAGATGGAGTCTCCGTCCTCGGCGCTGCGGACGACAGTGCGGGCGACCGCGAGTTCGATCGAGGCGAGGTCGCCCTCGAAGGCCGTTCGTGCGGCGGCATCCACGTCACGCCACGTCCGCAGCCACTCGGACCGGTCGGGTGTCTGGTGCCCCGAGATCCCGACCTCCCTCGTGAGGACGGACAGGAAGGCGACCGGGTCGGCCACGACCATGTCGTGCACACTCGCCGAGTGGTCCTTCCAGAGGGGACCGGCGTCGATCGCGATCCGACGGGCGTCTCCAGCCGCGAGCCAGGTGGCCGTAACGGCGGAGGTGGGGGTGCGACCGAGGCGCAGGATCAGGTCCGGTTCCAGGGCCCGCGCGATCTCCTCGTCGCGGAGGATCGTGTCGTAGGTGACGATCCGTGTCGCCCCGTCGACGTTCGCGAACCGTGCCCCGGACAGGGGGTCCGCGAGGATCGGTGCACCGACCGCATGAGCCGCCCGCAGGACGACGTCCCCACATCCGGGGGCGAGATGCCCAGCGACGAACAGGGGCCGTTCCGCCTCTCCGAGCGCCTCCGCCACATCGCGCACCACCGTCGGCGCGGCGAAGGGAACGGCGTCGTGGATGCGGACCCAGGGGGCCCCGTCCGGGCGCCCTTCACGCACTTCGCGCACCTCCGTACCCAGCGCCAGGATCGCCTCGCGGTCGGACTCGACGAGCGTCGGCTCGAGCGGCTTCCTGAACGGCACGTTGAGGTGGACCGGGCCGGCCCCCGAGCCACGGGTCGCCGCGACCGCGCGACATGCCACGGCACGCAGGTGCGTCACGGCTCCGGTCGACACCTCCGGGTGCATGAGATCCCACTCGGCCCGGGCGCAGGTCGAGAAGATGCCGGGCTGACGGACGGACTGGTTGGCGTCGCCGTCCCTGAGCTCGCGCGGTCGGTCCGCGGTCAGCAGCAGAAGCGGAACCTCCGCCCGGTCCGCCTCGACGGCGGCCGGAAGGAGATTCGCGACCGCCGTGCCGGAGGTCGTGATCACCGCGGCGGGGTGGCCGGAGGCGCGTCCGATGCCGAGGGCGAAGAAGGCCGCGGATCGCTCGTCGAGGCCGACATGCACGATCAGGTCGGGGTTCCGGTGCGCGGCCAGCACGAGCGGCGTCGACCGCGAGCCGGGCGCGATCACCACGTGACGCACCCCCGAGCGGGCCAGCTCGTCCAGCAGCGCGGCTGCCCACAGCTGATTCCGGTTGGCTGCGTCCGGCCCGTCCTGCCCGCGCGTCACGTCGTCACCCCTCGAGCTCCGCTCCGCACGTCCCGAGCGCCCGCAGGACCGGCTGGAACTTGATCGCCGTCTCCTCCCACTCGGAGCTCGGTACCGATCCCTCGACGATTCCCGCACCCGCGAACAGCCGCCACCTTCGCCCGTCGCCCACGGCCATCCGGAGCGCCGGGACGAAGTGTCCGTCGCCCTCCGGATCGAACCATCCCACCGGGCCCGCATACCACCCGCGCTCGAACGGCTCGGTCCGCGCCAGGAAGTCGAGCGCCCGCTGACGCGGCAGCCCGGCCACGGCGGGGGTCGGATGGAGATCCTCGACCAGCGCCAGCGCGTCGCCCTCGTCCACCGTCGCCCGGATCTCGGTTTCGAGATGCTGGATGCGCGCGAGCGTCAGGACGTGCGGCTCGAGATCGACACCCGGGTCGAGTTCGTGCCCCGCGGCCCGCAGGCCGCGCACCATCTCCTCGGCCACGACCCGCTGCTCCGCGCGGTCCTTCGCGCTTCCGAGCAGCTCGGCCGCGAGGCGTTCCTGCTGCTCGGGCGTCTCACCCGACGCGACCGACCCCGCCACGGCGGTCGCGGCGAAGTCCCGGTCCCTGAGCGTCACGAGAGCCTCCGGAGCCGCCCCGAGCAGCGCCCGGCCCGGCTCGGGCTCGAAGAGAAAGGCGTGTGTTCCGGTGTGCTGCCGCCAGAGCGCGAGAACGACGTCGACCGGCGAAATGGGGCGATCCAGCACGACGTCGAGGGTGCGGGCGAGCACAGCCTTCTCGACGCGACCGGCCTCGATCGCCTCGAGCGTGCGTTCTACCGCGGACTCCCACGCGATGCGGTTCCCCTCGTCCGTGCGTCCCGCCACGGCGGGCAGAAGCGGGGGCTCGACTCCCTCCATGCGTGCGACCCACCGGTCCGCCTCGGCATCGAGTCGCGCCTCGACGATCGCCGGATCGTCGTCCGCACCGATCAGGGCGCGCACGCGGAGTGTCGCCGCTCCGTCTCCCTCGCCGTCGAACTCCACGGCGGGCAGGTGGAAGAGCGCCGGGGGGAAGTCGTGCCACCATCCACTCGTGGTGGCGCGGTCGCGGAAGGCGAACCCGCCGTAGAACCGCAGCCCATCGGGTTCGCCATGGCCACCCGCGATGCGATCGGCGGCGTCCCTGATTCGCTCGATCCGTGCGCCGCCCCCGGAATCCTCGAGCGCCGCGAGGACGCCGGCATGCGCCGCCCACCGGGCGCCACGGGCCCAGAAACCACGCGCCCGCCCATCGGCGACGCGGAGAAAGCGTTCAGGATCTCCCGAAGGCACGGTACGCCGCACCGTGAGCCGACCGGCGGGCGCCGCGGCTGATCGACTGCTCCCGGGGCTGGAAGGCGTAATCGGAGTCTCTCCGTCGGAGTGAGGGGCCGCCTCGAATATAGGACGCTTCGGGGGCCGACCAACCTTGCCGCCCGGCTCGGTCGGGTGTCTTGTGAGACTCGACCCTCGTACCGACGCTTCGATCCCCCGAGTCCAGCCATGCGCCCACCGCCGTCCATCGCCTCGTCGCTCGCGGGAGTGCTGCTGGCGCTCACCACAGCCTGCGGGCCCGGGGGCGACGAGGCGCCCGGGTCCGACACGAATGGGACTGCGGGGACCATGGAGTCCGGGGCGGAGTCGGGCGCGGAACGGGGTGCGGAGTCGGACGCGCAATCGGGCATGGGGAGCGCCGCCGGAGAGGCCTTCGTCGACGGGCCCGATCTCTGGCTCGCGGATCTGACGTACGACGACGACGGCAGACCGGTGCTGGGCCGCGGCCGCAACGTCACCGCGCGGGCGGGCTACGACAATCAGCCGAAGTTTCTGCCGGATGGGTCGATTCTGTACACGCGTGGAGTCGGCGATCGGACGGACATCTGGCGATACGACCCGGCCACCGATACCCACGCGGCCGTCACCGCGACACCGGATCAGAGCGAGTATTCCGCCACGCCCACGCCGGACGGGGCCGGGTTCAGCGCCATCGTGGTGGAGCCCGATTCGCTTCAGCGGCTCTGGCGGTTCGACCTCGACGGCTCGAAGGGTGGTCCGATCTTCGAGGACATCGCGCCGGTCGGCTACCATGCGTGGGCGAACGACTCGACGGTGCTGATGTACGTGCTCGGCGACACCGCCACGCTTCAGCGCGCCGTGTCGCGGGGGCCGGCCACGCCCGGCCCTGGCGAGATCGTGGACCTCTTCGTCGAACGCTCACTCAACCGCGTCCCCGATCGGGAGGCGGTGAGCTACATGAGCCGATTCGGGTTCGACGGCGGCGACTTCAACATCATCGGCGCCACGGGTGAACCCACGGCCTTCTGGGGGGGCGGGCTCGTCGGTGGACCGGATCACGCCTGGACCCCCGGCGGCGAGCTCCTCTTCGGCTCGCGCGCGACGCTCGTCTCCGTCCGTCCCGCGACCGAGGGACCCCTGTGGAACTCGGGGATCCAACGCGCGGGTACCCTCGCCGATACGACGCTCGTTATCTCGCGACTCGCGGTGTCGGACGACGGATCGTCTATTGTGCTGGTGGTAGAACGACCGCAGGACTGACCACACCATTCCGCGGCCCGCACCGGCCTCAAACTCCTTCCGCAACCGCCATGCGCACACGCCCCGTCGTCTCCCCACTGGTTCTTCTCCTGGTCACCCTGGCGACGCTCCCCGCGTCGGCACAGGATGCGGCGGAGCGTGCCACGAGCCTCGTCGCCTCCCCGGAGTCACTCGTGCTCGCCGTCGGGGAGAGTGCGCCGCTCGCACTCCTGGCGGTCGACCGCGAGGGCGCCACGATCGACGACGCGGTCGTCACCGTCGCCGCTCCGCGTGGGGCGCTGGCCTATCAGGACGAGACGCTGTCGGCCCTCCGTGTCGGCGAACACGAGGTGATCGCCACGCTCGCCCGGGGCGCCGGGTCGGAGCCGCTGACCCTCCGGATCCCCGTGACGGTGACCTGGCCCGAGATCACCCGCATCGAGGTCACCCCGATCGACGAGGACGTGCGTCTCTACACCGGGACGCAGCGGTTCTACAGTGCGACCGCTCTCCATGCGGACGGCACCGAGCGACCCGATCCGGATCTCGACTGGACCATCGCCGACCCCTCGGTCGCTACCGTGAACACCCTCGGGCACGTGCGCGGCGTCGGAGAGGGTACCACGAGTCTCGAGGTCCGGGTCGACGGGGCCGTCGCAACCGTGGCTCTCGCCGTGGATGAGCTCCCCGACGGCGCCCTCGTTCTCGACGAACGCCCCCACGACGGCCCGGTCCGTACAGGAGACGTGCTCACCTTCGACGCCCTCTATCGGGCGGGCGGCAGCGTGCTGTCCGACGTCCCCGTCGTCTGGACCGCCACCCGCGTCGCCGAGCCCTTCGAATACGCTGGCGCGCCGGCCGGGGCTCAGATCCGCGCCGGCAAGTTCGTCGCGGATGTCCCCGGTACCTATCAGGTGGTGGCCACGGTCGGCTCGCACACGGTCGACGAGGTCTTCGAGGTCGCGCCGCGCGACGTGATCGAAGAGGTCGAGGTCACCGGACACGCGCCGAACTCCGGCTACCGCCTCACCGACCTCTGGGTGTTCGAGGGAGTCGATGGTCGCGACTACGCCATGACGGGTTCGAAGGTCGCGGACGGACACGCCTACTTCTACGACGTCACCGACCCCGGCAACATCGTGAAGTACGACTCGATCCAGGTGAATGGACGCACCGTCAACGACGTGAAGGTGTCACCGGACGGACGCTACGGCGTGATCAGCCGGGAGGGAGCCTCCGACCGCCGGAACGGCGTCGTGATCGTGGATCTCTCGGACCCGCGCAACCCGGAGATCGCCTCCATCTACGACGAGGGACTCACCGGCGGCGTCCACAACATCTTCGCCACGGACGACCACCTCTTCGCACTGTCGGCCGGCGACAAGTACGTGATCCTCGACGTCACCGACATCTACGAGCCGACGTTCGTGAGCGAGTACGACCACCCCGACTCGCGCCTGCACGACGTCTGGGTGCACGACGGCATCGCCTACTCGTCCGAGTGGGGCAACGGGGTCGTGGTCGTGGATGTGGGGAACGGGCGCTGGGGCGGCACCATCGAGGACCCCGTGTTCGTCACGAACTACGAGCTGCCGACGGGTCGTACCCACGCCGCCTTCCCCTACTACAGCGAGTCGGCGGACAAGGTGTACATCTTCACGGGTGACGAGATCATGAGCCGCGGCGGACTCGCGTGGGCGGGCTACCCCCGCAGCATGGGTTCGTACTCCTCCCGGTACGATCCCGAGACCGGGACCGGTGGCATCCCGCTGACCACCACGGGATACATCCAGATCATCGACTTCACCGACCCCGAGGATCCGGAGATGGTCGCGCGCTACGAGGTGCCGGAGTACGGCACGCACAACATGTGGATCGAGGACGACCGGCTGTACCAGGCCTACTACGAGGGAGGCGTGCGGGTCGTGGACGTGAGCGGCGAGCTCATGGGCAACCTGTACGACCAGGGCCGGGAGATCGCCGTCTTCAAGTCGGCCGATCCGGCCGGCTACACGCCGAACGCGACCATGGTCTGGGGTGCCCAGCCCCACAAGGGACACGTCTTCTTCAGCGACACGAACTCGGGGCTGTGGAGCATCCGGCTCATCCCGCGAGATCGGCCGGTGATGTAGGCCGCAGGACGACCCCGCCCATGGCCCCGACCCGCTCCACGCCCCCGACGTCGACCCCGGTCACCGCGCGGCGCCCGACGTCCACGGGGTTCCTGGTGTCCGCATTCCTGACCGTCGCCCTCTCGCTCCCGGCGTCCGCCGCCCAGCAGGGCACCTCGGACGGCGAGTGGCACGTCTACGGCGGCGACCCCGGCCACACCCGCTACTCACCCCTCGACCAGATCGACGCCTCGAACGTGGCGGACCTCGAGATCGCGTGGCGGTGGACGGCGCAGAACTACGGCCCGAATCCGCGGATCCGGTCGCAGACCACCCCCCTGATGGTGGACGGCGTGCTGTACGCCACGGCCGGCCAGCGCCGCGCGGTAGTCGCGATCGACGCGGGCACGGGCGAGACGCTCTGGATGTGGCAGATGGACGAGGGGGACCGGCTCGGGGACGCCCCGCGCGCGAACCCGGGGCGGGGCGTGGCGTGGTGGTCGGACGGCGCGGGCGACGACCGCATCCTCGCCGTGACCCCCGGCTACCACATGGTCGCGCTCGACGCGCACACGGGCCGGCCGATCGAGGAGTTCGCAGGCTCGGGCGTGCTCGACCTGCACGAGCGGCATCGGGTCCGAGACGGCGTCCCGATCGAGGGGTCGATCGGGGCCAGCTCACCGCCGACGGTGGTGGGCGACGTGGTCGTGGTCGGGTCGGCGCACCACGTGGGCCTTCGGCCTCCCTCCATGGTGAACACGCCGGGCGACGTGCGCGGGTACGACGTCCGGACCGGCGAGCTGCTCTGGACCTTCCGGACCATTCCGGAGCCCGGCGAGGAGGGGTACGAGACATGGCTGAACGGGTCCGCGGAATACACCGGGAACGCCGGCGCCTGGGCGCCCATCTCGTTCGACGCCGAGACGGGCTACGTGTACCTCCCCACCGAGGCCGCCACCGGCGACTACTACGGCGGGCACCGTCACGGCTCGAACCTCTTCTCGACGAGCCTCGTCGCCCTCGACTCCCGCACCGGCGAGAAGGTCTGGCATTTCCAGATCATCCACCACGACATCTGGGACTGGGACAACCCGACGGCGCCGATCCTGGCGGACGTGACGGTCGACGGTGTCGAGCGGAAGATCGTCGCCCAGCTGACCAAGCAGGGGTTCACCTACGTCTTCGACCGCGTCACCGGCGAGCCGATCTGGCCGATCGTCGAGACCCCGGTCCCGCAGACCGACGTCCCCGGCGAGTGGACCTCCCCGACGCAGCCCATCCCCACGCTGCCCGTCCCCTACGAGCGGCAGGGCTTCAGTGAAGACGACCTGATCGACTTCACCCCGGAGATCCGGGAGCGCGCCCGCGAGGTCGCCGCCGAGTACCGGATGGGGCCGGTCTTCAGTCCGCCCTCGCTTCGTGGCGCGCCCGACGGAACGAACGGCACGCTCTCCCTCCCGAGCACCCTCGGCGGCGCGAACTGGGAGGGCGGCGTACTCGATCCCGAGACGGGCATGCTGTACGTCGGCTCCATGACCAACGCGTCGGTGCTCCAGCTCGTCCCCGGCGGAGAGCGGTCCGACATGGACTACGTCTTCGGGTTCGCCCGCGCCGACGTGGCTCCGGGTGTCCCCATCGTGAAGCCACCCTGGGGTCGCATCACCGCGCTGGACCTGACGGACGGATCGAAGGCGTGGATGGTCGCGAACGGAGACACCCCCGACCACGTGGCGGAGCGCCTCGAGATCGACCCCGAGCTGATCCCACGCACCGGCAAGGTGTCCCGTGCCGGCCTTCTCGTGACCCGCACGCTGCTGTTCGCGGGGGAGGGGGCGTCGGGTGAGCCGATCCTCCGCGCGCTCGACAAGGCCACCGGCGCGACCATCGCGGAGATCGAGCTTCCGAACGCCCAGGTCGGGCTCCCGATGACGTACATGCACGAAGGGCGGCAGTACGTCGTGCTGTCGGTGGGGGGCGGCGGAGAGCCGGCCGAGCTGGTGGCCCTCGCGTTGCCGGAGCGGGACCGGTAGGGCGCCGGAGCGAAGGGCCTCCGCCTTCGTCGCCCGGGCGCCGCTACAGCCAGCCCACCGCCATCCACATCACCGTCCAGGCGCTCAGGGCCCACACGATCTCGTCCCGCCGATCCAGCATCACGTGGGTCGTGAGCACCGCGCCGATCGGCGTCGCGAAGGCGTACACCGAGAAGAAGGTCACGAAGAGGTCCCCCGCGAGGGCGGACCCGTCGAACCCGTCGCCCCCCCACGCCTGCACCAGGTCGATGAACGTGAACCCGATCGTGAAGACGGCGCCGAGCTGCAGGTACAGGCGCACCTCGGCCCGCGCCCGCTTCCGGAACCACGCGGTGAGCGGGCCCACCACCGGTCGGAAGAGGAGCGACAGCGGCCCGCCCGGGTCGTTGAACCGGTAGTAGAGCCGCAGTCGGTGACTCCAGCGGTCCAGCTGCTCCAGCACGGGATAGCCGGGGTCCCAGCGGGCTCCGAGCACGGTGATGCCGATGAGGGCGAGCACGGCGGTCATCGCCTCGTAGTCCCCCCTCCCCCCCGAGACGGCCCCGAGGGCGACGCCGGCCACCACCAGCACGAGCGCATCCCCCGCGAGACGCCATCGGCCCTTCCGCAGGGGCGCCCACTCCGGCGGGCCCTCGAGCTCGGCCTCCGTCGGGATCGCGGGCATGAAGTCCATCTCCTCCGGCGGCAGCCCCGACGCCTCCCGTTCCCGCTGGCGGGCGTTGAAGTCACGGACCATCCGGTTCACGAAGAAGGCGTCGACGATCCACCAGATTCCCCCGAGTCCGCCGGTCACGAGCATGAGGACGCCGGTGCCCGTCTTGCCGACGTAGAAGCGGTGGCCCCCGAAAAGGCCGGTCACGAGCCACAGGACCCATGCCACCGCGGGACGTCGCATGCGGTACCGGTAGACGTCGCGGAGGACGTCGCGGGAGAAGTCCGGGGCGGGCGACGGAGACACGGCGAAGGCGCTTGGGTTCGGGGAAACGTCGAGCGGTCGCGGAGGCCCTCCGCACCGCCCGTTCCGATGCTCCCACTCTACCGTGGTGGCGCGGCCCGAGCACCTGCTTCAGGAAATACCTTGCGTACCCGCGGCCTGAGCTCAAAAGCTGACAGCATAAGCACCATCTTTACCGCCGACCGGAAACGTGATGATTCGGCTCCATGCTGGACGTCTTCTTGCCTATTCCCTTGGGGCTCTCGTCGTCTTGACGACCGGCTCGCTGGACGCCCAGTCCACCGATGTGGTAGAGATCGCCGGCTTTCCGAGCTGCCACGACTGCATACGGCTAGACTCGGTCGTGGCGCTTGGTAGCTCTTCGCCGCCTGGCCTGATTAGACACGATGAAACCCGCATCCAGTACGTACCCGGCCTTGCAGGCGGTGCGTTTGCCATCTGGGTGCGGGGAACGCCAGGGGTCGACCTATTCGACACCTCTGGTCGATTCCTTCGTGAGATCGCCCCTGCGGGCGAGGGCCCTGGCGAGTCAGAAGCGCTCGCCGCCGTCCGCGCTCAAGGCAGCGAACTCGTCACGTGGGATGATCGCCAGAGCCGGCTGACCGTATTTGATCTCGACTCAGGCGACACTACGGATCACCCAGTGCCAATGGTTGGGGTTACCGACCTCGAATTACTACCCGACGACCGCGTCGCCCTCGCCGCTGCGTTCAATTCGCGGGCGGCCGCCGGGTTCCCACTGCACATCGTGGCTCTCCGAAATTCGTCGGAGATCACACATACTGGGGCGGCTCGGTCCACGTGGAGTTCAGCCGAGCCGTGGAATCGCCGAATACACACGGCGGTCGGTCCGGAGGGCGAAGTCTGGATCGCAAAGCCGGCGCGTCTAGAGTTCGATAAATGGTCAGATGAGAGCGGGCTAACCCGGGCGACCGCCGGCTACCCCGAGTGGTTCCCACCAGTGACCCAGCCCGGTGACCCCGGCGACCCACCGCTCACGAGGATTCACGACTTTTCAGTCGACTCCCAGGGCCGCATATGGGTGCTTTCGAAGACTGCTGACAGTCGCTGGCGAGATGGATTGGGTGAACACGAGGAAGGCGGGTCCTCGGTTATTGAGGACCCCGTTGCCTATGCCGACGTCCGCTTAGACGTGTTTGATCCATCCACTCGCACACACGCTGGTCCAATCCGCTTCGATCGTCCTTACGGCCAGCTCTTCGTCGCTGAGGGAGTCCCCCATATCGCTCAGGTTCAGTACGACGCCGCGCTGAACCCGCGGCTGAAGGTGTCGCGATTGTCCCTCGAATCGCGATAGATGTCTCAGTCTCTCTATGACCCCCACTAACATGCGGAACACGTTGCTACTTCTCGGATTCGCGGTGTCGCTTGCCGCGATCCCGCCGAGCGCAAACGGGAGCGGCGTCTCGGACTTCGATGAGGCGGTCGCCATCCTGGCCGTGATCGAAGGACTGGAGTGTGATTGGCAGTGCGGACTGAACTGCCCGGCCGAGGACCAGCACGACCTGTACGCCAGCCGCTTCGGCAACGATGACGATCTCGATCTCGGAGAACACTGGTGCATGGAGTTCGAGTTCGGGTGCGATGCCCACACCTGCGGTGGAGGCTCCGAGGAGGCGAGGCTGCTGCCTGCGCAACTCAAAGAACAGGTGTCGGTGTCCCGGCACGGGAACGATCGGCCGGAAGCGGCCCTGCAATGTGGCGCTGGAGTCGACGGCAGCGAGCGACCCGTCCCTGGAGAGCCGAAAAATCGCCCCCGGTGTGTACCCGATGATCTCGTCCTCGACAGGATCGAAGAATGCGCCACTTGCATAGACGGGTCCGGGTACGGCGAACTCGCGAACGTATCGCATGCGGGAATCGAATACCGATGCCGTGCGCGAGTTGAAGAACACGATCGAATCTCCGGGAATCCGAACGGCCCATGTGATGTCCGACTCGAATTCGCCGGGTCCGTCGCCAGGACGGTCGATCACGATCGATGAGTCATGGGACGCGCTGAGCCCCACGATTCGATGGCCGAACATGCCGCCCGAGCCCCAGAAGTGGTCTCCGATGCGGAAGAGGGTCAGGCCCATTTCGACATCGGGGTCCTGCTCGCGCGATTCCCAGACGGTCTCCCGCTCGATCCGGCAGGACTCGCACGGACTTTCGTCGGATGGGTGGGGGGCATCAGTGCAGCCAGATGCCGCGGTGCAGAGAAGACGCAGCACTACCCCGACCCCGGCGGTGATCCAGCGGCGGGGTCGGGAGCGAGAATCACACGTCACCAGGTGCCCCGGTGAACGTTGCAGTCACCGGGCCACTTCTCATGCTCGTTGGCGGCCCAATCCGATCCTCCGTCGTTGACTTCGCGCTTGTTGGTGAAGAAGAACTCATCACAGTCCCACTCATAGGTCCAACCGTCCCCGGACTCTTCCTCCTCGGCCTGGGCCGAGTCTGCCAGCGCGATCGAGACTACGCCAGCCAACGCAACGATCAAGATGCGGCGCGTCGAACCTCCCGGATGTGGTGAGAGGCCGCCCGGGAGGCGGCGTGATGGGCGAGCGGGTCACTATGACGCACCGCTGGGCGGGTGGACGGCAGGCGGCGGCCGGGCCCACACGCCGAGGAACTGCCAGTCGATCCCGGACGCCGACTACTCGCAGTGGGTCACTCCAGAGGCGATCGCCGATGAGAGTGCGCATCTGACGGGGCCCGCGGGACGACGCGTGAGCGGGAATGCGATCGTGATGCGGGCATGGAAGGACCGTCCACGGCAGCCTCCTGGCCAGGCACGCGACCCTTTCGTCGATGGGTGAAGTATGCGCAGCGTAGTCGCTCGGACCCCTCCTGCCCTGGATCCAATGCGCCCGCTCCTGCCGCTCGCCGCTGCGCTCATCGCTGCCTCTGCCTGCGGAACCGAACCGCAGACCGCCTCCGACTACATCCCGGACGACGACTGGTCCGGTCCGGTGGTCGTGCACTCACCGGAGGACCTCGACGCAGCGCCGCGTATCGAGATGGTCGAGGTGCTTCGCATCGGATCGCTCGACGGGCCCGAAGCGACGCAGTTCTTTCGGGTCGCGGGCGCGGACGTCGCGGACAACCAGCTGTTCGTGCTGGATGCCGGTCACAGCGAAGTCCGCGTCTTCGACCTCGGAAGCGGCGACTTCCTGCACGCCTTCGGAGGGACTGGGGACGGCCCCGGTGAATTCCGGTCGCCCTCCACCGTCGAGGTCCTCGGCGACACGGTGATCGTCGCGGACCGCAGCCGGATTTCGCACTTCACGCCGGACGGGGCGTTCCTGGGATCGCGGGACGCGTACGCGACCATGCCCGACGGGTCCCGCATCCGTCTATCGCACTCCGGCCGCGCCAGCTTCTACACCGAGACGTACCCCCAGGGCCGACCCCCTGTCGACGAACTCTACCGTGACACGACGGTCGTCCGACGCTTCGATCGAGCCACCGGAGAGCCCGGCTCGGAGATCCTTCGGTATCCGGGTCAGCCGCAGCTTCTGAACCTCCAGGAACGCATCGTCCTGAACCCGATCTTCGGTATCGAGCCCGTCTTCATGTGGGGGTCGGACGGGCGGCTGTACTACAGTCCGAACGACGCCTACCGCCTGGACATCTTCGACGCGGCCACGGGGGAGGAGGCCGTACGACTCATCGTGACGCTCGACCTCCCGCCGGTCACGTCGGAGATGGTCGACGAGCGGATCGCCATGGACCGGGGCGCGCTGGACGATGCCGAGGAGCGCGGCGATCCCAACGTAGAGCTCTACCGCGCCCTGCTGGACCGCCGGAAGCTCCCGCACGGCGAGACCCGTCCGCTCACCAACAGCATGCGCATGGCGGAGGACGGGCGCTTCATGATGATCCGCGGTGACCTCGACGCGAACCCGGACGAGGCGGGCGATCCCGGCCACTGGGACGTCTTCGGGCCGGACGGCAGCATTCGGGGACGGCTCGTGACCGCGCCCGGCGCCAACGTGCGGCGCTTCACCGGCGACTACCTCGTGACCCGCGAGACCGACGACCTCGACGTCCAGTACGTGGTCGTCTACCGACTGGAGCCTACCCCGTGAGACTCGCGCGCGGTGTCACGTGGCTGATCTCTCTCGCGATCCCGGGGTGCGGCGCGGAGAACGGCACGACGTCGTCCGGAGACACCGGCGTCACCGTCCGCGACTCCGCCGGCATCCGCATCGTCGAGAATCACGACTCGGCGTGGACGGCGGAGACGCGCTGGCGGCTGGCCGAGGAGCCGGATCTCCGGATCGGGTCGCTGGACGGGAGCGTGCCGGGCACGGACTTCGGCAACCGTGTCCGTGCGCAGTTTCTCGGCGACCAGATCGTGGTCGCGGACCTCACCAGCGACGAGTTTCGACTGTTCGACGGAAACGGAACGTACGTCCGCACGCTGAACCGCCGGGGCGAGGGGCCGACCGAGTTCCAGTCGCTGAGCACAAGCGGCACCGTCGGCGACTCCGTCGTGATCGGGTGGGATTTCCGCATGAACAAGCTCGTTCGCTTCGACGTCCTCGCGGGGACGGCGGACGGGCAGCCGTTCGTCGAGCCTCCGGTGGAGGTCGAGAGCACCTTCCCCATCCCAGGCATCTCGCCGTGGCGGGTGTCCGCCTTCTTTCCGGACGGCTCCTATCTGGTGACCAGCCAGGTCTTTCGTGGCACGCCGCCCGCCGGTGACACGGTCTATTCGCTCGACTGGCATCACATGGCGGCGGATGGTGCGCACCTCGGGATGCTCGGCACCTTTCCGAGCCGCTGGTCATGGTCGAACGGCGATGTGAGCGGATCGGTCCCGCTGACCTCCGGGGGCATCGTGGAGCCCGGTGACGGCGTCGTGTGGCAGGCCTTCCCGCTCGACGCCTTCGCGATTTCCCGCCGCAGTCTCACCGGGGAGCCGGAGGTCGAGATCCGGCTCGACTGGCCCCTGGAAGCGCCCGGCGACGCACTGGTCCGGGCCATGGATCGGGCGACGCTCGAGAGCTCGTCCCCCTTCGGCGACAACGCCCCAACGGGGGTCGCGGAGAGCTTCGCCGAGCGGCAGCAGCAGGTAGCCGAACACCGCCCCCTCCCCGACGTCGTCTCACCCTTCTCGGGTCTCGTCCCGAGTCCCTCGGGCTACCTCTGGGCCGAACTGTACGAGCCGCTGGAAGGGTTCCGGAATGAGCTCGGCGAATCGGAGCAGCCACCGAGCCCGGCGTGGGTCGTCATCGATCCGGACGGGCGGTGGCTCGGCACCATCGAAGCCAGGCCGGGCTTCGTCCTGACCGACCTGGGCGACGACCATGTCCTCGGGTATCGCCGCGACGAGTTCGACGTTCCCTACGTGGAGCGCTACCCCATCATCACGCCGTGAAGACTCCGGCCGGCATCGGGCTCACGGTTGTCTCGGTCGCCTGTGCGACCCTCGCCGCCTGCGGCGACGCGCCGTCGCCACCCGACCGCCCTGCCCCCGTCGAGTTCGTCCGCCTCTCGACCCTGGGCTGCCTGGAGTGCGACGGCCCCGAACTGTTCGACGCGGTCTTCTCGGCCTTCCCGGTCGACGACTCGACCATCGTCACGGTCAATCGCACCGATCCGCGGATCCGCGTGTTCGGTGCCGACGGTGAGCATCGCGCCTCGTGGGGTCGCACCGGAGAGGGCCCGGGCGAGTTCGAGACGTACGTGCTCGACGCTGTGCCCTCGCCCGACGGCGGCGTTCTGGCGATGACCACCACCCCCGAGATGTGGGCAGCCGACGGCGAGTACAGAGGTCGCCTCCCTCTGCTCGACCGGCTGTGGGGGGGCGTGAACGGCTTCCAGCAGTGGCAACTCGCGAGTACGTCGCCGTCATCCAGATGGTTGGCCCGGGACGGCGGACGAGAGTTCGACGGCACCGAATACATCGAGGTTCAGGTGGCAGATCTCGTGGCGGGTGACTCCATGCGCTTCCAGGTGCCCGACGACCTGTTCGATCCCGCAGATCCCGGCAGTCGGAACGCCTATTGGACCGAGACGGCCATCCGGGACGACGGGGCGTGGGCCGTGATCGGCGCACTGGACTACAAGATCCGGCTCTTCTCCTCCGACGGTGAACTCCTGGCCGAGGGCAGCCGTGGCGCCCCGCGGATCGAGCGGCCCGCAGCCGAGATCGAAGCCTCGAAGAACCGACCGCTGCCACGGCCCCTGCCCGACGGCATCGAGGCGCCCGAACCGGTCGTCGCGTCCTACAGGCCCCAGATCCTGCGGACCGCCTTCTTCGACGCGTCCGATCGCCTGTGGGTGCTCGCCCGCGACGGCGACGTGGACGTCTTCGCCCCCGCTCGAGTCCAGCGCGGTTAGCGCGTGCCTCCTCCGAAACGGTCGGGTGAAATGGAACCGGCCACGCCTACCACGTCCATCCGACCCCCACCATGAGCGTCTGGATCGGGCTGCGGTCGCCCAGCCATCCGCGCTCTGCAGGCCACGTGAGTCGATCATCGACGGTCAACGACAGCCCGGGGAGCCACTTCGGGAACCAGAGTTCGAGCCCGGCGCCCGCCGCCGGCCACCAGCCGGCCTCGTCCACGTCGAGAATGATATCGTCGAACGTCTGATCGAACCCATGGCTGTGGCGGGAAAATCCCGCAGTGGCAGAAATCTCCGCGCAGACGCGATCGCATCGTGCCGCGAGCAGGTAGGAGACCGACGAGCTGAGAGAAAGCACGGGGGAGGACTCGTCGTTCGTCGCAGGGGGGCCGGGCACCTGAGACACACCCGTCACGAAGAGCACGTCCACATCCAGTCCGATCCGCAGCCGCTCTCCGCTGAGCGGACCCGACACGCCGACGCCGAATCCGACCGGCGTCGTCAGCTCGATCCGACTCGAGCCCCGGGAGAACCCGGAAAGCTGCGTCCCCCACATCACGCGACCTGAGATCGCTCCGCCCTCCCTGCCCTGCCCGGCGGCGGATGAGGGAGAACCGGAGAGGACCAGCAGCGCGAGCGCGCCCGCCGCCATCGTGGCGCGTACCATCCTGCGGACTCTGGTCACGAGCGCTGCCTCCGTGGGGGTTCATCGCTGACCGATATTACCGTGCAGCATACCCGAAGTGCCATTCTGCCGGATTCAGTCGGACGGGTTGTCCAGCTCATGCCCGAACAGGATCCGATGCCCGTCGGGCGTCTCCACCACGAACTCGCGGTGTCGGTCGGGGGCGTCAGGTTGGACCGACGAGACTCGAACGTCACCTCGCCTTCGACAAGCGTCATCAGCGTGAGGCCGTCCGAGAACGTCACGGTCCGAGAGGCCGAGCTCTCGCCGACAGGGTCACCCGAAGGGGATTCCCCGAAGCCTCGATCCGTCCTGCCGGGTCGAGGTTCAGAAGCCTTGCGACGCCACTCACGGTCTCCGGTGAGGTGACGCGGACGGATAGGCATCATAGGGTCAGCGCGTCCTTGGCCGGAGGTGACACATGACGCGGCGGGCCCTGCAGACGGCGTGGCGTTCTCCTGAGGGGCGGGACACTCTGGGATTGGATGAAGTCCAGGTATCCCAACCCCCACAGGAGAAGCCACATGGACAGGTTTATCGGGCTGGATGCCCACGCGTCAAGCTGCCCGCTCGGGGTGGTGAGCCCGAGCGGGAAGCGGGTGGGCTCGCACGTGGTGGAGACGAATGC
>JGI12109J20283_10552548_pt1 | contig 25584 bp, 19 predicted proteins | sample ElkSlonscriptome_12_FD_20283 | JGI IMG/M metagenome (IMG submission 20283)
AGGGTTTGTGCTGCCGGGCGGCGCCGATAATCCGCTCCCAGCGGCGAGCGCGGCGCTCATTCCTGATCGCTCCCGCGCTTGTCGGTACGCGGGTCGATATACTCCCGTGACGTCCGATCGACCCCGATCTACCGCATGCATTCGACACCGCTATCGTTCATCCAGTCCGCGCCGGAGCTCGGCAACCAATGGACCGACGACTGGGTCCTGCAGGCCTGGCTGGAGAGCCGGCTGCCCGGCGATCTTCTGGCCGCCGAACGACCGGTTCTCGAGGAGCTCGGCGAACGCGCCGGCGGCCAGTGGTACGCGATGCAGCAGGCCGACCGGCTCAACGAGCCGCGGCTCACCCAGTGGAGCCCGTGGGGCGAGCGAATCGACACCATCGAGCTGACGCCGCTGTGGCAGCGCGCCAAGTACTGGGCGGCGGAGTACGGGCTGGTCTCGGCAGGCTACGACGGATCGCTGGGCGAACATGCCCGTACCATTCAGTTTGCGCGCGCCTGGCTGTTCATCCCGTCGACCGATTTCTACGGCTGTCCGCTGGCGATGACCGACGGTGCGGCCCGGATCCTGTCCGACGCAGGCAACGAGACGCTCGCCGAGCGCGCCTTGCCCCATCTGCTTGCCCGCGACGGCGACTCGTTCTGGACCTCGGGGCAGTGGATGACCGAAACCATCGGCGGATCCGACGTCAGCGCAAGCGAGACCCGCGCAGAGCGCGACGAGGCCGGCAGCTGGCGGTTGACCGGGCGCAAGTGGTTTACGTCCGCGGCCACTTCCGAAATGGCGCTGACGCTGGCGCGCCCGACCGGAAATCCGCCCGGATCGCGCGGTCTGGCGCTGTTCTACGTCGAGCCTCGCGATGAGCAGGGACATCTGAACGGCATCCGGATCCTGCGTCTCAAGGACAAGCTCGGCACGCGAAAGCTGCCGACGGCCGAACTCTGGCTGGACGGCACGCCGGCAACCCCGGTGTCCGGGCTGGAGCGAGGCGTCGCCGCGATCGCGCCGATGCTCAACCTGACCCGGTCGTGGAACGCGGTCACCGCCTGCGCGATGATGCGGCGATGCATCGCGCTGGCGACCGCCTACGCAGAACGGCGCGAAGCCTTCGGCAAGCCGTTGATCGAGCAGCCGCTCCATCGCCGGACGCTGGCGGCGCTGGAGGCCGAGCAGGCTGCAGGGGCGTGTGCCACGCTGGCGATGGTCGACGAGCTTGGACGAGTGGAGCGCGGTGCCGATGGAGCCAGCCCCGAGCTCCTCCGGTTGCTCACGCCGATGGTCAAGCTCGGCACCGGCAAAGCGGTTGTGTACGTGGCCAGCGAGGCGCTGGAATGTTTCGGCGGCGCCGGCTACATCGAAGACACCGGCTTGCCGATGCTGTTAAGGGATGTCCAGGTGCTGCCGATCTGGGAAGGAACCACGAACGTGCTGGCGCTGGACCTGCTGCGCGCCATCGGCTCGGTCGGCATCGAGCCCTGGATGGTTCATATGCACGAGACGATCGCGAAGATCTCCGATCAGGCGCTGACCGAAACGGTGGACACTGCCCGCAGGGCCATTGCCGAGGTCGCAGGATGGCTACGGCACGATACGCCGGAGCTCGAAGCCAACGCGCGAGCGGTGGCTCTGAACCTGTATCGAATCTCCGCGCTGGTCGAGCTGTGCGGTCTGGCCTCGAGGCGGCTGGAGCGGGAAGATCAGCGTCCACTGGTCGCTGCGCGTCATTTCGCACGAATGCGGTTCCAGCTCGAGCCGCTCGGCGTTCGCGGTGACGGTTCAGCCCTGCCAGGCCGGTCGCCATAGCGGCATCGTAACCGCCCGTTCGTCGGGTCGCTGAAAATTCAACGGGAAGAATCCATTTGAAACTGCTGCAAGTCATTACCACCGGCGGGACGATCGACAAGATCTACTACGACGACAAGTCGGATTACAAGATCGGAGACCCGGAGATCGGGCGCATTCTGACCGACATGCACGTCGCTTTTCGGTGGCAGGTCCAGCCGCTGTTGCGCAAGGACTCGCTGGAGTTCACCGACGCCGATCGGGAGCTGGTGCGGCGCGGCGTCGAATCATCGGAGGCGGAACATTTCCTGATCACGCACGGCACCGATTCGATGGTCGATACGGCGCTTGCGCTGGGCTGCCAGACCGAGCGGGTCATCGTCATGACCGGCGCGCTCGTTCCTGCGCGGTTCATCGATTCGGACGCGGTGTTCAATATCGGCTGCGCCGTCGGCGCGGTGCAGGCGCTGCCGCCGGGCGTCTGGATCATCATGAACGGCCGGGTCTGGGACCCCCACCACGTGCGCAAGAATCGAGAAGCGAACCGTTTCGAAGCGATCGGCTAGCGGCGCGCTGGTTCAACGCCCGACGTGGAGCTGAAGGCCGTCGACGGGTGTCAGAGCACCGTCTCGAAGCCGTCGTCGAAGATCAACTCGCCAATATCGCCCTCAAAACGGTTCAGTGTGCTGCCCAGCAAAACGTACAGGTTGCCTTGTTCATCTTCGCCGAACGATCGAACGCTGGTTCCGGTTGCTTCAAACAGCTCGAACGTCCAGCTGCCGGCGTCCTCGGTGGCAAACCAGATGTTCCCGCTGACCGCGTCGCTGAACGTATAGATGCCCCGAAGACTGTCGATCGGTCCCCGATAGCGGTATCCGCCGGTGATCGAACGTCCGAAGTCAAAGCTCGTCGGGTATTCGAGCACCGGGATGACCGAATCCGGTAGTCCTTCTTTCGGGTCCGTGCACGGCGTCGTCGAAGATCCCCGGAGCGTACTGCCTTCGCAGACTTTCCAGCCCAGATTGTCGCCGCCGGCCAGCGGCCAGGTGAGCAGGCTGACCTCTTCGGTCGTATTCTGTCCCACGTCGCCGATCCAGAGATCCTGGGTCTCGCGGTCGAAGCTCCAGCGCCAAGGGTTTCGGAGGCCGTATAGAAGGACCTCGCCGCAGCGGTCGGTTTGACCGAAGTACGGATTGACGGACGGCACCGAGTATTCTGCCGAGCCGTCGGGATTCGCACCGCAGAGGTTGTTGCTGCCGGCTGGGGTGGTTGTGTCGACGTCGATGCGCAGCATCTTGCCGAGCAGCGCACGTGAATCACCGCCTGATGACGCGCTAGCCAGGCAGCTTCCCTCGCCGGGTTCGAGCAGACTGGCAGGATCAAGCGTTTGGGCTCGATTACAGGGATCGTTGCCACTGCCGCCGTCGCCCAGCCCGAGGTACAGGTAGCCATCCGGACCGAATTTCATCTGACCGCCGTTGTGATTGGAGAAGTCCTGGCTGGCAGTCAGGATGATCCGCTCGGGGTTCGTGACGGGAACCTGCGGGTTGCCGTTGTCGATGAATTCGGCCACCACCGTATCGCCCTCGACCGTGCCAATCGGTCCGCTGCTGGCGGCCGAATAGTGGAGGTAAAACCGGCCGTTGAGCGCGAATTCCGGGTGAAACGCCAAATCCAGCAATCCTCGTTCGTTGCCGAACCGGGTCACCAATGACGAAACGTCGGCAAAGTCCTCGTCGAGCAGGACGCCCTCGTCGATGACGCGGACATTCCCGTCCTGCTCGACGATGAAGATCCGTTCGGACCCGTCCCCGGCGTTCTTGAGTCCGAGTGGACCGTTGAGACCGGACACGCCCGGCACCGGCTCCAGCGTAACGTCGGGCGGAAGCTGGCCCGATGCAGGTCGCGGGAAGACCAGCGACAGAAAAAGACCCGCGACCAGCAATGAAGAGAGGTTGGCGTTTTTCAATTTGGATTCGATCGGTGTTGATTGCGTAGCAGTATATCGATGGCGGAAAAACATGGCCTTGAACGAGTTCACATTTCGCCAGCGGGTTGGGCAGAATGACAGCGATGAGCGATGCGATTGCGCGAGTGGCGAGCGGCCATTCCGAAACGACCGCTTCGGCGGTCGCGATACTCGGCGAGGGCGGTAACGCCGTCGATGCCCTGGTTGCTGCCGCCTGGACCGCATGCATCGCCGAGCCGGTCTTGTGTTCGCCCGGTGGTGGCGGCCACGCACTGATTCACGGCTTCGGTCGCCGGCCGGTGATCGCCGACTGCTTTACGCAGACGCCGCGCCGGAGACGCGTCGAGGGTCTCGATTTCTTTCCGATCCAGGGAAATTTCGGGGCGGATCAGCAGGAATTTCATATCGGCGTCGGTGCGGCGGCCGTGCCCGGGATGGTGGCCGGGCTGTTCGAATTGCACCAGCGCTACGCCAGCCTGCCGATGCCGGTGCTCGCCGAACCGGCGGTCCAACTGGCGCGAAGCGGCGTTGTGCTCAACTCGGTTCAGGCCGAAGCGCTGGAAATTCTTCAGCCGATCGTTCGTGCCAGCGACGGGGCAGCGCGCCTGTTCGGGTTGGCCTCGGCTGACGCCGATTTGCCCGAGGCCGGCGCCGTGGTTCGAAACATCGAGCTGGCCGATTTCATCGAATTCATCGCCTCGGCGGGTTCCGAGCAGTTCTACCGCGGCGAAGTAGCGATGGCAATCGCATCGCATTCGCTGGATCAGGGCGGTCATCTCGCTCCCGATGATCTTGCCGGGTATCGAGTCCGCTGGCGCAAGCCCATGCAGTGGCAGTTGGGACGATCCACGCGGCTCAGGTCCAACCCGCCGCCGGCTTTCGGCGGCCTGATGACGGCGTTGATGACCCAGGGGCTCGAAAGGGGACTGCCGCCTGGCGCGGCGTTCGGCAGCCCGGCCCATCTGGATGCGATGACCCGGGCAATGCGACTGAGCGAGGCGCAGCGCATCGAGCTGGAGCGACCCGAGTGCCTTCGCAGCAGTCGCGTCCTGATGCAGGCATTCCTGCAGCTGGGTCAGACCCACGCGCTGACCCAGCGCGGCACCACCCACATCAGCGTGCGCGACCGGACGGGCAATCTGGCGGGAATGACGCTATCCAACGGCGAGGGCTGCGGCCGCGCCGTGGCCGGTTGTGGCTTCATGCTCAACAACATGCTCGGGGAGGAGGATCTCAACCGGCTGGGTTTCGGCAACTGGCCGCGCAACCGTCGGCTTGCCTCGATGATCGCGCCGACGCTGGTCGAGCGCCCGGACGGACGGATCCTGCTGGGCAGCGGCGGTTCGAACCGTATCCGCACGGCGCTCGCGCAGGTACTCTGCAACGTCATGCACTTCGACATGTCGCTGGTCGAGGCGGTCGACGCGCCCCGCGTTCACCTTGAAAACGACCGCCTCGGGATCGAGCTGGATTGCGGCGGCTGGTCGCGCGATACCCGGCCCTGGCTCGATCTTCGCTTTCCCGACGCGGTCCGCTGGCCGGGGCAGAGTCTCTACTTCGGCGGAGTGCATGCGGTTTCGGACACCGGCCAGGCGGCCGATCGACGTCGTCAGGGCTGCGCCTGGTCGTCCGGCTGAGTCCGAGAAAGGTGAACGAGTCGTGTCCGGGCGGCTAGAGCTCGAGCGGGTCGACATCGATGTGCCAGCGCACGCTGCGCGCTTCCTTCAGCTGCTCGATCGCTTCGGCCAGGCCGGCGATTTCGCGCGTCAGAACGCTGCGCGAATCCGCCAGCAGCCAGAGCTGATAGCGCCAGTAGCCCGCGCGACGCTGCAGAATCGCTTCCAGCGGGCCGGCGACCTGGATCGACTGCGCCCTGATCAGCGTGCGCACGCGGCGCAGGAAATCGGCTGCCTGCCCGGCGCTTACAGCTTCGGCGCGAATCATGGCGAGCGGTCGAAAAGGGGGCAGGTCGGCGTCCCGGCGCTCGTCCAGCATCTCTCCGGCCGCGTCCAGATAGCGTCCGCGCGAAAGTGTTTCGAACAACGGGTGCTCCGGGTGACGCGTCTGGAGCATGAAGATGCCCGGTCGCCCGCGCCCGGCTCGGCCCGACACTTGAACGATGCTCTGGGCAAGGCGCTCGCCGGCACGAAAGTCGGCGCTGAACAGCAGCTGGTCGGCATCGAGCATGATCGATAGTCCGATGCCGGGCAGATGATGCCCCTTGGCGAGCATCTGTGTCCCGACCAGAATGCAGGGATCGCCGGCCGCTGCGCGGGTCAGAAGCTGCTCGAATTCGTCCCGTCCGCGCACGGCGTCGCGATCGGCTCGGAGCACCGGCGTTTCGGGGAACAGGGCCTGCAGCGCCGCCTCGATGCGTTCGGTGCCGGCGCCGACCGGATCGAGCTGCGGTGAACCGCATCCCGGGCAGCGCGCGGGGACGCGCTGGCTTCGCCCGCAGTGATGACAGATCAGCCTCCGCGTGGAGCGATGAAGGGTCAGGTGAGCGCTGCAGTGGCTGCAGTCGGCCTGCCAGCCGCATTCGTTGCAGAGCAGCACGGGCGCGAAGCCGCGGCGGTTCCGGTAGACCAGCACCTGCTCCCCGGCGTCCAGTGCGGTGCCGATCGCGTCGATCGAGGTGGCGGTCAGCCCGTTTTCGAGTGCCTGGCCGCGAGGGTCGTCGACGCACCAGCGAGGCAGTTTGCCGTCGCCGACGCGGCGCGGCAACTCGAGCATGCGATATCGATTCCGGCGCGCGTTGCTGAGGCTTTCCAGAGAGGGCGTGGCGCTGCCCAGCACGATCGGAATGCCGAGTCGGCTGGCGCGCATCACCGCGACGTCGCGCGCGTGATAGCGCATGCCGTCGAACTGTTTGAACGAAGCGTCGTGCTCTTCGTCGACGATGATCAAGCCGGGTTTCGCCATCGGGAGGAAAACCGCCGACCGGGTGCCGATGACCAGCCGCGCGCTGCCGTCGGCCGCAGCGCGCCAGCTTTCGATGCGCTCTCCATCGGCGAGCCCGGAGTGGTAAACGGCAGCGTATTCGGCGAGTCGGGACTCGATTCTGCGAACGAACTGTGGGGTCAGTCCGATTTCGGGGACCAGGATCAGTACCTGACGGTCGTGCTGGAGCACGCGCCGGGCCGCCTGCAAATACACCTCGGTCTTTCCGCTGCCCGTCACGCCGGCCAGCAGCAGCGCCTCGAACTTTCGGCGAGCGCGCAGAATGGCAGCCAGCGCTCGACGTTGATCCTTGTTCAAGGAAGGTCCGGGCACCGGATTCGGGCGCTCGGGTTCGCAGCGCACGATTCTTCCGTTGTCGAGCATCCGGCGCAGCGCGTCCGGTTTCCCCCCGGATGCAACCAGCTCGCTGCGGCGACGGGGGCCGTCAGCGAGAAGTCGAGCGATGTCGCGTTGGCGCGGTGCATCGGCGAGTGCTGCCGGTTCGATTCCGTCGTTCAGTCGGACCCAGTCGGTTCGGACGTCGGGCTGCGGGCGAATTCGGCGAAGCGGCGCCGGCAGCGCGTGGTTGACGATCTCGCCGGGCGTTGCAGCGTAATAGCCGGCAGCCCAATGAAGCAGTGCCAGCAGTTCGGGGTCGACCAGACCGTTGTCCAGAACCTGGTCGACTCGCCGGATTCGGGCACTTGCCACCGAAGCCTTGCTGGCGTGACCGACGACGAGGCCGATCTGACGCCTCGTTCCGAATGGGACGACGACCCGCGAACCGAGCGCCGGCGCCCCGCCCTCAAGCGGCGGGAGGTAGTCGAAAATCCGCCTCAGCGGGACCGGCACTGCGACCTGCAGCAGAGTGCCGGTTGCATCAGTCACCGGAGGCCTGGATGCAGCTGCCGGTCGACCACGGGTCGATGACAGCCTTCAGTTCAGCGAGCGCGGCGCGGCGGGCTCTCGAACCTGCACCAGGCGGTGTTGCTCCTGATCGAGGTCGATCAGGTCGGCCAGAATTCTCGCTGCCTCGGTCCGCAGGATGTCCGGTTCTTCTTCTTCCGCCGCTGCGTCGTTCGCTCCTTCGGTCTCGCCGTCCGGAGCCTCGTCTTCCGCGCCGGTCGTCGGTTCGTCGGAGTCGTCCTCGGGGGCCATTTCCCCGCCCGAATGGGCAAAGCGAGCAGCGCGCCGGGCCTCGGCATCGTCCTGCTCCTGGGCGCGCTCGCTCTCCAGCAGCGAAACCATCTTTCGGTCGCTGAGCTCCTCGAAGTGCTCGAAATCCTCGATCAGCGTTTGCAGCTCCTCATCGGTGTCGCGGCGGGCCAGGTGGCGCTCGCGGGCTGCCGGCAACAGCGGCGAGAGGTCGGCAACCGGCTGATAGTCGAGTTGATCGATCTGGCTCCACGCCATTGCGTGGTCCAGCGAGCTTTCTCCGTATTCAGTGGGATCTCCATAGCTCGGCAGGGTGATGTCCGGATGGATACCGCGCAGCTGGGTCGAGCCGCCGTCGATGCGGAAGAACTTGGCCATGGTGAGCTTGAGCTGGCCGAGCTTCTTGCTGTCGTCGGTCAGGTAGTTGTCGAGGTTGAACAGGTTCTGGACCGTTCCTTTTCCGAACGTCGGCTCTCCGATGATGATGCCCCGGCCGTAGTCCTGGATGGCCCCGGCGAAAATCTCGGACGCCGAAGCACTGGAGCGATTCACCAACACAGCCAGTGGTCCGTCCCAGGCCATTCCCGGCTCCTGATCGGCCTCGATGGAAACGCGCCCGTTGGCATCGCGAACCTGCACGACCGGACCGGTGTCGATGAACAGACCGGTCATCGTCGTTGACTCGACCAGCGCACCCCCACCGTTGCTTCGAAGGTCGATCACCAGCCCGTCGATCCCGTCGCTGCGCAGCTCGTTGATCAGCTGGCGCACGTCGCGGGTGCTCGAGCGATAGTTCGGTTCGTTGCGCGCCCGTCCCTTGAAATCGACATAGAACACCGGGACGTCGATCACGCCGATCCGCTTGATGCCGGTGTCGGTCTCGATCTCTTCGACCGAGGCCTGCGCCGCCTGCTCTTCGAGCTTGACTTCGTTGCGCACGATATCGATGATTTCCGCCGGACCCTTGACGCCGGTTTCAGCAGGCAGGATCTCCAGCCGCACCGTCGTCTCGCGTTCGCCGCGAATCAGGTCGACCACGTCGTCCAGGCGCCAGCCGACGACATCGACGATGTCTTCCTCGCCCTGCGCAACGCCGATGATTCGGTCGCCCGACTGCAGGCGGCCGTCCAGATCGGCCGGTCCGCCCGGCACGATCTCCTGAACCTCCACATATTCGTTCTGGCTGCTGAGCAACGCGCCGATGCCGTCCAGAGACAGTTTCATCGAAATCTCGAAATTCTCGGCCAGCCGAGGCGACATGTAGGACGAGTGCGGCTCGATGGCGCTGGCGTAGGCGTTCATGAAAAACTGGAAGACGTCGGCGGAATTGAATTCCTTGACCCGCCTGAGGATGTTGTTGTAACGCCCGTCCAGCGTCTCGCGAATGTCATCGACCTCGCGTTCGGCCAGCTTCAGCCCCAGCCAGTCGTTCTTGACCCGCTTGCGCCAGATTTCGTCCAGCTCGGTCGGTGTTTCCGCCCAGGCTTGTTCCGAGCGATCGAATCCGTAGGCTTCATCGACGGTAAAGTCGAATTCGCTGTCGAGCAGCACCAGCGCCTGCTCGATGCGCGCACGGACACGCTCCCGGTAGAGGTTGAAGATTTCGAATGCCGGTTCGATTTCCGCAGATCGCAACGCGTCGTCGAGCTGCGTCCGGTAGAGCGAGAGCTGGTCGATGTCCGCCGCGAGGAAATACATCCGGTTCGGGTCGAGCAGTTCCAGGTAGTTTTCGAAGATCTCTTCGGCCAGCTCGTCGTCCAGCTTCTTGCTCTGGTAGTGGTAGCTGGTGAGAAAGCGCGAGGCCAGGCGGGTCGCGAAGCGTTGCTCCGTCGACGGTTCCAGCGTCGCGGTCAGCTCGGATTCAGACCCGTCTTCGGCGCTGTCGATGTTGTCGGCGTGAGCCAGGGGCGCGCCGAGGAGCAGCGCGGACGCAAGGGCGAATTGAAGAATTTTTGTCGTCATGACCATATCGGACCCGAAATCGGTGCTGTTGGTTTCATGCCCATCCGCTCAGGACGAACACATCACGAATGCCGCACCCGGTTCGCGGCGTTGCTGCGCCGGGTCTCTCTTTTCCTGCACAACCTTCCGTACCCGAACTTCCGGGCAGATCCGGATTCAGCTGGCTCCAGCGTCGACAGTCGCGCTGTCGCGGTTTGCACGGACGATTGCATCATCGGTTTCCTGATACAGCCAGTCAAGCCCCAGCTCAGCAGCAAGAACCTGGACGAGCCGCTCCGGAACCTCTTCAAGTTCGACATCCGGGCGGTGATCGACCAGCCGGGTCATCGGCTGGCCTGCGAAACCGCAGGGGTTGATGCGCTGGAACGGCGAAAGATCAACATTGAGGTTAAACGCGATGCCGTGAAAGGTGCAGCCACGGCGAACCTTCATGCCGATCGACGCGATCTTGGCGTTGGCGACGAAGACTCCCGGCGCGCCGTCCTGTCGGTGGCCCGTGATTTGGTAGCCCGCAAGGATTTCGATGATCACCGCTTCGAGCTTTCCGACCAGCGTGCGGATGCCGATACCGAGCCGGTCGAGGTCAAGCAGTGGGTAGGCGACCATCTGTCCGGGGCCGTGATAGGTGACCTGGCCGCCGCGATCGGTCTCCACGACCGGAATCTTGCCGGGATTCAGGACGTGCTCCGGTTTTCCGGCCAGGCCCTGCGTAAACACCGGCGGATGCTGAAGCACCCAGAGTTCGTCGGCCGTGTCTCCGCCTCGCCGGTCGGTGAACGACTGCATGGCGCGCCAGGTCTCGATATACGGGCGGCATCCCAGCCGGCGCACCCGGAGCGGCAATCGCCCGCTCACAGCGTCATGACCACGATGTCGAGCGCCCGAAGCCGCGCGTAGACGGCTTCGAGCTCGGGTCGCGAGTCGGCCTGCACTTCGATGGTGATGCTCTGGAATCGGCCGTTGCGACTCGGCCGTACGCTGACGCTTTCTCGATCGGGTTGGACGCCGCTGCCGGACACTGCCTCGATCACCTGGCCGAGTGCCTGTTCGCGGGCGTGGGTGAACGCCTTGACCGCATAGCGGCAGGGGAAACGAAGTTGGCCGTGGTCGTCCAGTTCCATTTCGCGGATCAGTCTTCTCCGAACAGTCCGTCGAACCACAACCCGATGCCGTCGGTGGTTCGCCCCCACCAGCCGGCCATCGGAACATCATCAACGACGTTCAGCGCCTGTTCGACGCGCAGCTCGCCGCTCAGTCGAACCTCCAGCCGGCCGAAAGGCTGTCCTGCGCGGAACGGCGCCACCGGACGCGAAGGCATTTCGATTTCCGCCTCCAGCTCTCCCTGCCGCCCGCGGGGCACGGTGACGAACAGGTCGGCGGGAATCGACAGCCTCATTTCGTCGCGCGCTCCTTTCCACACCGGCGCGGTGGCGAGCACGTCGCCCGAGGAATAAAGCTTGAAGGTCTCGAAGAATCGAAAGCCGTAGTTCAGCAGCGCCTGGCTGGCCGAGGCGCGCGCGTTCTCGCTGTCGCTTCCCATCACCACGCTGATCAGGCGCATCCCCTCGCGTTCGGCCGAGGTCGCGAGGCAGTAGCCGGCCGACTCGGTGTGCCCGGTCTTGAGGCCGTCGACCGTAGGATCGCGACGCAGCAGCAGGTTCCGGTTCTGCTGGGTGATGTCGTTGAAGGTGAAGTCGGCCTGCGAATACCACTGGTAGTAGTCGGGGAATTCCTCGATCAATGCCCGCGCCAGCGTTGCAACGTCACGCGCCGTGGTGAAGTGCTCCGGGCCCGGCAGTCCGGTCGAATTCATGTAGTTCGTGTCGTTCATTCCAAGCCGCCGGGCTTCGGAATTCATCATCTGGGCGAAAACGGCTTCGGAGCCGGCGACGTGTTCGGCCAGCGCGACCGAAGCATCGTTCCCGGACTGGACGATGACCCCCTGGAGCAGATCTTCGACGGCGACCTCACTGTCGACTTCGACGAACATGCGCGAACCGCCGGTTCGCCATGCCTTTTCGCTGATCCGGACGCTGTCGTCCAGGTTCAATCGACCGGCGGCCAACTCCCGGAACACGACATAGCTGGTCATCAGTTTGGTGATGCTGGCTGGTTCAACGCGGAGGTCCGGCTGTTCGGCGGCAACCGTTTCACCGGAGTGGAAGTCGATCAGCAGGTAGCTGGTGGCGTTGAGCGTCGGCGCGTCCGGCACTTGGGCGTGCACTGAGGAGGCGGCAAAGAGCGTAACGAGCGCAATCGCGAACAGGCGAATCATCAATTCAGGTTTCCGGTCCAAGGTTGGGTCAGTGTGTCAAGGGTAGACGAAAACGGGGCTTTCCATCCCCAGCGCCAGGATTCGGCGGACCAGCGCCTGGGCGTGAGCCGCCTCCCAGAAGGGGCCCACTCGAACGCGCCAGACCCGCTTGCCGCCGACGCGCGCTCTTTCCACGCGAACATCGTCGATGCCGGCTCGATCGAGCTTGCGGGCGATATCCCGCGCCACGCTGCGATCGCTGAACGCACCGGCCTGTACTTCGACCGGCAGCTTGATCGGGCGAATCGCGGTGCGCTCGGCGGATGGGCCGAGATCCAGCGCGCGCACTTCGACGGGTGCGGTTCCGGAGTCGAGAACGTCGAGCTTGACCGCTGCGGCGTAGGACAGATCGATGACCCGACCGTCCTTGAACGGACCCCGGTCGTTGACCCGGATCGTGAGCGTTCGTCCGTTGTCGAGGTTGGTCACCTCGACCCAGGTCGGCAGCGGCAGGGTCTTGTGCGCGGCCGAGACCCGATACATGTCGAACGGCTCGCCGGAGGAAGTCAGTCGACCGTGGAATTTCGATCCGTACCACGACGCCAGTCCGCGTTCTCGATATCCCCGGGCGCTGGGTAGCACCCGGTATGTTCTACCGTTGACCGTATAGGGCGAATGGTTACCGTATTGGGACAGCGGTTCGGGCTGAGGTCGAGGGACCTCGATGTCGTCGATATCGATGGGGCGTCCGGGACCATCGCGCTCTTCTTGCACTCCGCAGGCCGAGAGCAGCAGGATCGCCGCTATCGCAATGACGATCGCGCGTGTCGCGCCTGTCATTCGGCGGCGGCCAGGCCGGCGGTCATGCGTTGTTCGAGCAGGGCGGCGAGCTCCGAGACCGCCATGGCGTACAACGGCGACCGGTTGTAGCGGGTGATCACGTAGAAATTCTGCAGGCCGACCCAGTGCTCCGGTCCGGAGGCCCCGTCGAGCTCGATCAGCGTCGCCTTCGTGTCGGACGGCAGCCCGCCGGCCTCGAACGCAATGCCCATCGCCTCCAGTTCGCCCAGCGTATGCGCAGGCCGAATCGGGAATTCCTCGTCGAGCCCGTCGGGCACTCGATCGGCTTTCAGTACCGTGGGCTGGCTTTCGCGCCAGCCGTGCACTGCAAGGTAATTCCCCACAGAGGCCAGCGCATCGGGCAGCGAACGCCACAGGTCGCGCGATCCGGAGCCGTCGAAGTCGACGGCGTAGGCGCGGTAGCTCGACGGGATGAATTGGCCGACGCCCATCGCTCCGGCATACGATCCCTGAACTTCTTCCAGCGGAAGGTCCTCCTCGCGCGCCAGCCGGAAGAACTCGGCCAGCTCGCGGGCGAAGAATTCGGCGCGCCGCGGGTAGTAGAAGCCGAGCGTGACCAGCGCATCGATGACGCGGTGGCTGCCGGTGATCGATCCGTAGTTGGTTTCCACGCCGATAATGGCCAGCACGATGAACGGATCGACGCCGTATCGCTCGGCGACCTGCTCGATCAATTGGCCGTTGGCGCTCCAGAATTCCGCACCGTCTTCGATTCGTTTATTCCGAATGAAAATCTGGCGATACTCGTGCCACGGCTTGGATTCGGCCGGCCGCGTGATCGCATCGATGATCGACTGCTGGTACCGAGCGCGCTCCAGTACCTCGATCACGCGATCGTAATCGAAGTCCTGTTCGGCCGAGATTCTTTCAGCGAACTCTTCGGCGCCGGGGTGCGCCAGCGCGCAGCCTGCACAGAGTGCCAGCAGTCCGGCAAATAAACGGCGGATCGTGAACGGGCGAAAGATGCGATTCATGGGCGTGTCGGCTAGTGGAGTCAACGGATAGACCGCGGGAATCCGATTCGATTCCATCGCGATCGGGTGCAAGCGCGGTCGGAGTTCACTCCTTGAGGAATCTTCGCCGACTGTGCAGGCTCATGATGATACCGAAGGCTGCAAGCAGCGTCGCAGCTGAAGTGCCGCCGTAGCTGATCAACGGCAGCGGGACGCCGACGACCGGCATGATGCCGCTGATCATGCCGGCGTTGACCAGCAGGTAGACAAAGAACAGGAACACCAGGCTGGCTCCGAGCATTCTGCCGAACGGGTCGCGGGCCTGCGATGCAAGATAGACCGCTCGGAGCACGATGGCTGCGTAGAGCGCCAGCAGCACAGCGACGCCGACGAAGCCGAACTCCTCGGCCAGCACCGAAAGGATGAAGTCGGTGTGCGGCTCGGGCAGGAACTCCAGACGCGACTGGGTGCTGTCGAGCCAGCCGCGGCCGGTGACGCCGCCGGTGCCGACCGCGATCTTGGACTGGATGATGTTCCATCCCTGTCCGAGCGGGTCGGATTCCGGATCGATAAAGGTCAGGATCCGATTTCGCTGATAGTCGTGCAGTACGGTCCACATCAGCGGCGCGACCGCCACCACGCTGGCGCCGGCGAGCAGGATCCAGCGCCAGCGAATGCCGGACAGGAACAACACCATGCTGCCTCCGGAGGCGACCAGCAGCGCGGTACCCAGGTCGGGCTGCATCGCGATCAGCACGGTGGGCACCGCGATCATCAAGACGCACACCGCGACATCGAGCAGACGAGGCGGCAGCGGTTTCTTGTGAAGCCACGCGGCCAGCATCAGCGGTACGCCGATCTTCATGACCTCGGAGGGCTGAAAGCGCATCACGCCGACGTCCAGCCAGCGGGTCGCGCCGCGGCCGACGCCGACCAACAGGACGGCGATCAACATGGCGATTCCGGCACCGAAGAAAAGCGGTGCCCAGCGCCGATACCAGCTCGGCGAAATCTGGCTGGCGGCGATCATCAGCACGATGCCGAAACCCAGACGCACGGCCTGGCGCCAGACCAGTCCGGAATTCGCGTCGCTCGCGCTGTAGAGAACGATCAGCCCGAACCCCATCAGTACGACCAGCAATCCGAACAGTAGCGGATCGACACGGAACGGCTGTCCGCCCAGGCTGGTCAGGAGGCGGCGCCGGTTCACGGCTGCTGTTCCATGGCTTTTGCGAGCACTTGCGCCGCCACGGGCGCTGCAACCGAGGACCCTCCGCCGCCGTGCTCGGCGACAACGGCGATCGCGACCTCGGGATCATCGAATGGAGCGAAGCCGATGAATAGCGCGTGGTTCCTCAAGAACCAGGGAAGATCCTCGGGCTCGATCTCGAGTTCTTCGTCCGGTCGGCCGAACACCTGCGAGGTGCCGGTTTTTCCGCCGATCTCCACCGGCAGCCGGTCGGCGATCGCGCGCGCAGTGCCCCGACTGCCGTGCACGACGGCGCGCATTCCCTCGAAGACCGCATCCCAGTGCGTCGCCGAGTGCTGCACGCGCACCGCCGGGGATTCGGTGGAGATCAGCCTCGGTGGAGCGGCCTCGCCGCGTCGGGCCAGCAGCGCCGCGGCGTAGGCGATCTGCAGCGGGGTCACTACAATGAATCCCTGCCCGATGCCGGTGATCACCGTTTCGCCCGGAAACCAGGCCTCGTTGAGCGTGCGGCGTTTCCACATGCGGCTCGGAAGGACGCCGTCGAACTCGCCGGGCAGGTCGATGCCGGTCGGCTGGCCGAAGCCGAACAGCGCGAGTTCTCGCGAGATCCGGTCGATGCCGAGGCTGTGGGCGAGATCATAGAAATACACGTTGACGGACTGCTCCAGCGCGGCGCTCAGATCGACCCAGCCATGGCCTTGCTCGCGCCAGTCGTTGTATTCCCTGGAATGCCCGGGAAGTCGGTAGCTGCCGCTGGAGAAGATCCGCGTCTCCGTCGTGATTTCTCCGGTATCGAGCCCGGCCAGCGCGATGAAGGGTTTGACGGTCGACCCCGGCTCGTAGCCGCCGGCCAGGAAACGGTTGAACAGCGGGCGCTGCGGTGAGTCGAGCAACGCGCGGTATTCGGCGCTCCCGATGCCGCTGACGAACGGATTGGGATCGAAACCCGGTTTGCTGACCAGCGCAAGCACGCCGCCGGTTTCGAGATCGAGCAGCACGACCGCCCCTGGATGCTCTCCGAGCGCTTCGAGGGCGGTGAGCTGAAGCTCGAGGTCCAGCGTCAGCTTGAGGTCCTGGCCGGGTACCGGGTCGGTGCGCTCGAGAACCTGGATCATCCGGCCCTGCGCGTTGGTCTCGACCCGCTCGACGCCGCTGACGCCGTGCAATCGCGCTTCGTAGTAACGCTCCAGGCCGGTTTTCCCGGTGTGCGTGCTGGCGCGATAGTTGTCCGCGTCGAGGCGCGCCAGATCGGACGCATCGATCCGTGCCACGTAGCCGATCACGTGGGCAAGGGCGGGTCCGTGCGGATAGTGGCGAATCAGATAGGGTTCGATCTCCAGACCGTCGAGCCAGTGGCGCTCCAGCGCCAGCGTGGCGACTTGTTCTTCGGTCAGGTTTCCCTTGACGGTGACCGGCTGGAACGGCCGGGACTGGGCCTGCCGAAGCCGCACGCGCTCGCGCTCGGTTTCACTCAGTCCGACGAGTTCGTCGACCCGCGTCAGCGCTTTGTCGACATCCTCGAGCCGCTCCGGGATCATCACCAGGCGATAGGCCGGTCGATTCTCTGCCAGCACGCGGTTGGCGCGATCCAGAATCAGGCCGCGATTGGGTGCGATGGCGCGCAAGCGAACCCGGTTGTCTTCGGCTCGAGCCGCGTGAGCGCCGTGTTCCACGATCTGCAGTTGCGCAAAGCGCGCCAGCAATGCGAGCAGGGCGACCACCATGCAGGCGGTCAGGATGACGATCCGGCGGCCGACGACCCGGCGGTGATCGCTCCCGGTCAGGGATTGGCGGTCGTCCGTGACGATCATCGAGCGGCCCGGCGCCGGGATCGCGTCGCGTCGAGCGCGAGAAACAGCCACGGCCAGATCAACAGCCCGGTCAGCGGCGGAAGCCACCAGCCCCAGTCCGGCCAGCCGCGCTGGACCACGCCGAGGATCCAGAGCTGGATGATCCGGTCGTTGAACAGCAGCGCGCCGATCGCCAGCGCCTGCTGCCAAGGAGGAAAGAAGCGGATCCGGTTTCGGAAACGCCCGATCAGGAAATTGATGATCAACAGGCTGAGCGCGTGGCGGCCCAGCAGCGTGCCGGTGGTCAGGTCCAGCACGAGACCGATCGTGAAGGCCGCGCCCAGCGACTGAAGATGCCTGGTTTCCAGGTGCCAGTAGATCAGGACCAGGGCCACCCAGTAGGGTCGCCAGTCGGCAATCGCCTCGGGAAGCGGCACGATCGTGAGCAAAAGCGCCAGCACCAGCGTGAGGGCCGGCAGTCCGATGCCGGATCGAGTCATCGCCCCGTCTCCTCGGGCGCCGAGGCGGCGCTCGTCGGACTGGTCTGCTCTTCCTCGGCCTCGAGGACGGGCGAGTCGCTTTCGTCAACGGTCTCGAGGATCAGCACGATCCGATTGCGTTCCATCCGCGCCAGCGGGGTGGCTTCCGCCGTTGCGAACGCGCGCCCGGCCGGACGCTCGATTCGGTCGATCCGGGCGACCGGGAGACCCGCCGGGAATCGTCCGCCGATGCCTGAAGTCACGACCAGGTCGCCCGGACGAACCGCGGCATTCATCGGCAGGTCGGTCAGGCGAAGCAGATCCAGCGAACCGCTGCCGTAGGCGATCGTCCGCTCCCCGCCGGGTAGCACCTGCACCGGCAGCGCATGGTCCGGATCCGAAATCAGCACGACCCTCGACATGCCCTGAAATACCCGATCGACCTGGCCGATCACCGCTTGATCGTCGAGTACGGGCATGCCCGGCCGGATGCCGTGCGCCCGGCCGCGCTGGACAAGGATTCGGTGGGCGAAGGGGTTGAGGTCGGCGCTGCCGATTTCTGCAGCGATCAAGCGTTGACTCGTTCGCCCACCGACCTCCAGCAGCGCCCGGAGATGATCATTCTCGAAGCGCAGATCATCGAGCAGGCCGAGACGCGAACGGTTGTCGGCCAGCTCCTGCTCGAGCTCGGTAACGCGCCGATTGAGCCAGTTGCGCTCGCGGAGCTGATCAGCGAGCTGATCGGCGGCCTCGAACGGCAGTTCGATCGCCCAGAACACGGGCTCGACCGCCTGTTCTGCCCATGCGCGAACCCGGTCGATATAGCGTCCTCGATGGTCGAGGGCCATCAACGAGATCGCCAGCAGGGCGTAGAACATCAGCCGGGCAGTGCCGGTGACGCCGGTCAGCATCGCGCTGCGGCTGGCGGGAGAAGGCATGCTCATGCCGAACGCGACGCGAAACGTCCTGGTTCAGGCAAATCGGCCGAAGGTGCGAAGCTGCGCGTGAGCGGGGCGACCGGCAGCGGATTCATGGAAGCATGAATCGGCACCATCAGTTGGGGAAGAAGAAGTCGCCCCGGTTCTCGTCCATCATTTCCAGCGCGCGCCCGCCGCCGCGCGCGACGCAGGTCAGCGGGTCCTCTGCGATGATCACGGGCAGGCCGGTTTCCTCCATCAGGAGTTTGTCCAGCTGCTTGAGCAGCGCGCCGCCACCGGTCAGGACGATGCCGGTTTCGGCGACGTCCGCACACAGCTCGGGAGGGGTCTGCTCGAGCGCGTTCTTCACCGCGCTGGTGATGCCAGACAGCGGTTCGGACAGCGCTTCCAGAATCTCGTTGGAATTCAAGGTCACCATCTTCGGCACACCCTCGGCGAGATTGCGTCCGGAAACTTCCATTTCGCGGGTCTCGTCGAGCGGATAGGCGCAGCCGATCTCCAGCTTGATCCGTTCGGCCGTGGTTTCGCCGATCAGCGTGCCGTACGAGCGGCGAACGTAATTGACGATCGCTTCGTCGAAGTGGTCGCCGCCGACGCGTACCGAAGCCGAATAGACGATGCCGTTGAGCGAAAGTACCGCGACCTCGGAGGTGCCGCCGCCGATATCGAGCACCATCGAGCCGCGCGCCTCGTGAATCGGAATGCCGGCTCCGATCGCCGCGGCCATCGGCTCTTCGATCAGAAAGACCTCGCGAGCGCCGGCGCCCTCGGCGGATTCCTTGATCGCGCGCCGCTCGACCTGGGTCGACGAGCACGGAACGCAAACCAGAACGCGCGGGCTGGGACGCAGGAAACGCGTCTGGTGAACCTTTTTGATGAAGTGCTGCAGCATCTGCTCGGTCATGTCGAAATCGGCGATCACACCGTCTTTCATCGGGCGCACCGTGCGAATGTTTCCGGGCGTGCGTCCGAGCATTTGCTTGGCTTCGACGCCGACCGATGCGACGTTCTGCGGTCCACCCGGACCGCGATCCATTCGGATGGCGACGACCGAAGGTTCGTTCAGGACGATGCCCTGGCCGCGAACGAAGATCAGCGTGTTGGCCGTGCCCAGGTCGATGGACAGGTCGTTGGAAAAGATACCGCGCAGACGTTTGAACATGAATCAGAACCGTGGGGCCGGGCAGGGGAACGATGGACTCGACGTCGATTGGCGGCTAGCGACCGCGCAACTGCGGCGCCCCGGTGGCTCACGGAGGCTGCTTCTGCGGTTCGGGCGCATCCCGTTCATCTCGGGAATCCGGTGTTCCGTGGATTCTTCGGCGACCGATACACTGACCGGTCGGCGTGTGTGCCGCTGTAGTGTAGTACAAGTCTCCCGATTCGAAGGAGGTTCAACGGCCTTGCGTTTCGGTCTTCGAGTCTGCGGCGGCGACGATGATCACCAGCTCGCGATCCGCCAACCGACCCAGACCAGGCTGAACAGGATCAAAAAAGCCAGCCCGACCTGAGCGGTGGCCCTGAGCATCGGTCCGGGGCGAGCGGCTCCCGGGGTATGGGGTCCGCAAAGAAGTTTCAGGTTGAGCCAGGCGAGTACCGGCGCGGCCAGAAACGAGACGGTCGTCGTGAAATCGATCAGCAGCGTGAACTGTCTACCGAAGAACGTAATGATCAGCCACGCGCCCAGCGATGTAACGAACAGTCCGCCGATGTAGTAAATACGGTGCGCCCTCCGCGATCGGTCGAGCTCGGGTTCGCGCAGTTCGAGAAACGCGCACAGGACCCGCGGATAGGCATCGGCCACAGCCAGCGTGGTCGACAGCATCGTCGCCAGCGCAGCAAACGCGATCAGCGGACGTGCCCATTCGCCCAGCGAGACCGCGTACAGGTCGATCAGCTGGGCCGAGAATTCCACGGCCGAGCCGGAAAGGGTTGCGCCGGATCCGTAGATCAGCAGCGCGCCGAGCGACATGAAGGCGATGGCCAGCACCACCGCAGCGGTATAGCCGATCGCGAAGTCGGCGCCGGCGTGCGCGACGCTGGGCCGGGTAGCGGTTTCCCTGGCGCGCTCCAGCGTCCAGATCGAATGCCATGCCGCCGCGTCCAGTGGAATCGGCATCCAGCCCAGAAGCGCGAGTATGAAGGCCAGTCCGGCGCCCGATAACAGGCCTGAGTCGTTCCACGAAGGCATCAGCGTCGAGGCGCTGGACTGCTGCGGCAGTGCGAGCGCCACGGCGGCCAGAGTGGCCACCGCAAGCACCAGCATGATCAGCTTCATCAGGCGGTCCAGCCCGCGATAGTGCCCGATCAGAAGGATTGCACCGCAAACGCCCAGTACCGCGCCAGACAGCGTTGCAATCGAAGCGTCGATGCCGAACAGCGCGCCGGCCAGCCCGGCAGTGACGATGGTGACCGCGGCAAGTACGATGAACATCGTGGCTACGGTCAGGCCGACGAATATGCCCAGTGCCCACCGTCCGAGACGTGCGTAGCCCCGGATCATGTTTTCGCCGGTTGCAGCGGCGTAGCGTGGGCCGAACTCGAGGAACGGGTATTTCAGTGCACAGCCGATCAGCACGACGGCCAGAAGGGACAAGCCGTATTCCGCACCTGCACGAGTCGATTGCACCAGATGCGATACGCCGATGGCCGCCCCGGCCATCAGCAGGCCGGGTCCGACTGCCGCGCGAAGTGTCGATGTCCTCATGCCGCTTCTCTCGATGTGATCTCGACCGCATTCAGCGGCGGTTCCTGCCGTCGGCTGTCAGTCTAAACCGGTCGTCCGGATGAGGAATGTCGGCGATCGCGCCCTGTGGGCTGCGCGGGGCGTTGAATTGGTGTAGGCTTGGAGCCGCTCTGGAAAGTGCCGTCAAACAGCCGGAAATGCTTGCATTTGCCTGCGGCGTGTTCATATCATAGGGCGCTATCCCAAGCGCAGTCCGCGCGCTTGAAGGATGGACGAAATTCTAAGAATGACCGACAAGCCTAAGCTTCGGGGAGAAAATCTGATGAAGTACCGTCTGATTCCAGCGTTCGCGCTGGTTGTTACCATCCTTGCCGGCTGTGGCGGCAGTTCCAGTACGCCGCGATCGGAGCCGGCACCGCCGAGCAATAATCCCGACGGCACGCCGACCACCGATACGATCACCGCCAATTTCGATCCTGCCGGTGGCGTTCTCCCGTTCCCGATCAATCTGCTGCTGTCCGGAAGCGGCGACCTGACGCTGAACATTCCGGTCGCGGATCCCACCGACTTCAGCAATCCGCAAGTGGCGCTCAACGCGCTGGACGGGTTCAGTACGGTCACCCCCTGGAGCTTCACGTTCTCCGATCCGGTTGCGCCGTCGACCATCGTGGAGGGTGACACCGTTCGGTTGTTCGAGATCGCCTTCCAGTTCGGTACCGTGGTCGTCGATCGCGTAGTCACCGAGCTCGTTCCGCAGCAGGATTACATCGCAACGGTCGCCTCGACCGACCCGAGCGGCCGCACCGTGGCGATCGTGCCGCTGGTTCCGCTGAAGGAAATGACCGGCTACATGGCGGTGGTCACCAACGGCGTCGAGGATTCGGCCGGCAATATTGCCACTCCGTCCCAGACCTATTTCCTGACCAAGCGCACCGAGCCGCTGGTCACGGCCGGCGGGATCAGTACCGACCCGCTGCTCGATAACGGAACCGCCCAGGCGCTGGAGCCGCTGCGTCAGCTGACGAACGCCCAGGAATCGGCGGCGGTCACCGAAGGAATCGCTCGCGACGACATCGTGCTTTCCTGGACCGCTACGACTCAGTCGGTCACGCCGGTGCTCAGCGTCGTCCGATCGACGCTGTCGGCATCGAGCTCGAGCCTGGCGGATTCCATGTTGACAACCGCCGATGTACTGCCGCCCGGGGCATCGCCGGGCATCGCCGATGTGTTCATTGGCGTTGTCGAGCTGCCGTATTTCCTCGGCACCCCGAGTGCAGACGATCCGACGGCACCGTTGAACACGTTCTGGGAAGCGGCACCAGGGAATTACATTCCGCCGTTCGACGGTTTGGGCCTGGATCCAACGTCGACCAACGTAACGGTCGCCAACCCGATCCCCGTCGAGCGCGCTCGACAGACCGCGCCGATTCTGGTCACCGTACCGAATGAGTTTTCCGCCCAGGTCAAGCCGCCGGGCGGCTGGCCGGTCGCGATCTTCCAGCACGGCATCACCGGCAATCGTTCACAGGCGCTGGCGCTGGCCGATACCATGGCCGCAATCGGCGTGGCGGTGATCTCGATGGATCTGCCGCTGCACGGCATCACGCAGACCAACCCGATGGATCCGACCCAGCCCCTGGCTGCGCTGTATATCGGCAATACGCCTTTCGGTGCGCTTCCGGGCGCCACCGAGCGGACCTTCGATCTCGACCTTCAGAACAACGGCACGGGCGCGCCGGGACCGGACGGCGAGATCGATTCCTCCGGCGCCTTCTTCATCAACCTCCAGAATCTACTGGTGGCGCGCGACAACATTCGCCAGGGGCAGGTCGATCTCTCGACGCTGGCGCTGAATGTGCCGTTCATGGATGTCGACAACGACACGCTGCCCGACTTCGACGGTTCCAACATCAACTTCATCGGCCAGTCGCTGGGCGGAATCGTCGGGACCGGCTTCCTGAGCGTGGAGCCGACGGTGGATAATGCGCTGCTGTCGGTTCCCGGCGGTGGTATCGCCAATCTTTTGGCTGGATCCCAGTCCTTCGGGCCGGTCATCCGCGCGGGTCTGCAGCAGGCCGGCGTCGAGCCGGATTCCCCGGATTTCTTCCAGTTTCTCGGTGCGGCGCAGGCCGTCATCGATTCGGCCGATCCGATCAACTGGAGCCGGATCGCCGTGGCCGACAACAGCATCCTGCTGCATGAAGTCATCGGCGATCAGGTCGTACCCAACTCCGTACCCGGCGCGCCGCTAGCGGGCACCGAGCCCATGATTCGCGTCATGGGCCTGGAGGCCATCAGCGCGACGACCGAAGACCCGGCCGGTGTCCGCGCCGCGGTTCGGTTCAATCAGGGCTCGCATGGCTCGTTGCTGGATCCGTCCGCCAGCCCAGCCGTCACCGCCGAAATGCAGCGACAGGCGGCCAGCCTGATTCTGTCTGGCGGCACGCGGGTGGAAGTCAACGACGCGTCCGCCATCCAGACCGACTGAGCAAGGGAGAATTTGGACTCATGAAGAATCAAACACACAATCTCTGCGGCACCGGGCTCCGGCCTTCGCTGTTGGCTGGTGCCATCGGCATGGCCATCGCCGCAAGCTCGGTTCAGGCGCTGGACTTCAGCGGCAACGACTTCGAGCTTCGTCTCGACTCGACCGTTTCCTATTCGATCGGTGTTCGAGTTCAGGAACGAGAAGATGACCTGGTCGGCAAAGCCGCTTTCAATCCGTTCATCTCGGTGCTGCCGATCGAACAGCAGATTGCCGCTCCCGGCCGTTTCTCGGTCAACAGCGACGACGGCAACCTGAACTTCGATCGCGGAGAGGCAATTTTCAGCCAGGCTCGGATCACCTCCGAGCTGTCGTTCAACTACAAGAACTACGGCGCTTTCGTTCGCGGCACCTACTTCCATGATTTCAAGCTCGACAACATGGACAGGCTGTCGGAAGAGAGCAAGAACTTCGTCGGCGATCGCGCGCGCCTCCTTGACGCCTACGTGTACGGCGACTTCGAAGTCGGCGGCAAGCTGCTCTCGCTGCGTGCCGGTCGCCAGGTCGTTAGCTGGGGTGAGAGCACCTTCATTCCCGGCGGCCTGAGCGTCCTCAACCCGGTCGACGTCAGTGCGATCCGTACCGCCGGCGCCGAGCTTCGCGATGCCTTCATTCCGCTCGGCATGCTCTGGAGCTCCCTGGAGCTGACCCAGAACCTGTCGGCGGAAGCACTGGTGTTTCTCGAGTGGGATCGCGTTGAGCCGGAGTCAAGAGGCTCGTATTTCTCGACCAACGATTTTGCGGTCGACGGCGGCGCCTACGCGATGCTGAATTTCGGGCTTCTGCCGGACGATCCGCGAAATCTGCCGGGTTGCGGCATCGAGCCGATTTCGATCGGCTGTATGCCGCCCGGCGCGCTGCCGAGGGGGGATGACGTTCGACCGGACGGCGTCGACGACGAGCCGACCTTCACCGGCGAATTCGGCGTGGCGCTACGATACTTCGCGCCGTGGCTGAACGATACCGAGTTCGGTCTGTTCTACCTGCGGTACCACAGCCGTCTGCCGCTGATCAGCGGCTCGACCGTGACCAGCACGGATACGACCACCGGGCGCTACCGTACGGTGTATCCGGAAGACATCGACGTCATCGCCGGCAGCTTCAACACGACGATTTTCGACAGCAAGTGGGCGTGGCAGGGCGAAGTCAGCTACAGCCCGAATCTGCCGCTGCAGATCGACGACGTCGAAGTGCTGTTCGCCGGCCTGTCGCCGCTCAATGCGGTGATTCCCGAGCCGGCGCTGCGGTTCCGCAGTCAGCTGGGCAACTTCGGCCCCGGGGAAGACATCGACGGTTTCCTTCGCCGGGACGTGTCGCGAGCGCAGATGACCTTCACTCGGTTGACCGGTCCGATCTCTTGGCTGGGCGCCAACGATATGGCGCTGGTCGGTGAAATCGGGGCGGTGCACGTCTGGGATCTTCCCGATGAGTCGGAGCTTCGCTTCAACGGGCCGGGCACCGACACCGGCGGCGGTCCGGGCAACCGTCTGGACGGCGGCGATCTGCGTAATCCGGTCACCACGACGGACGGATTTGCAACCGACTTCAGCTGGGGTTACCGCCTGGTGATCTCCCCGACCTACAACTCTTTCCTGGGTACCTCCTGGAATATGCGGCCGCGCGTCGCGTTCAACCACGATGTGACCGGCGTGTCGCCGGGTCCCGGCGGCAACTTCGTCGAGGGTCGAAAGTCGCTCACGCTGGGCGCGCGTTTCAGTCGTCTTAGCCGATTGGAATTCGACATTTCCTACACCGGCTTCTTCGGCGGCGGTATCAATAACCTGGTTAGAGATCGCGACTTCGTTGCGGCCTCGGTCAGCTACTCGTTCTAATCGGGAGGAATCCATGTCCACGAGCAACAACTACAACGTCATCAGGATTCTGGTTGCCGCGCTACTGGCGCTGGCGCTGGTTGCGTGCGGTACCGTCCCGGAAGGAGACGCTCCGCCGGCCGAATCCGGTCAGGAACAAGCTGCCGCGGATCAAGCTGCTGCGCAGCGTGCCGCCGAGCGAGCCGCGGCCGAACGAGCCGCCGCTGAGCGCGCTGCAGCAGAGCG
>JGI12109J20283_10033198_pt1 | contig 25580 bp, 28 predicted proteins | sample ElkSlonscriptome_12_FD_20283 | JGI IMG/M metagenome (IMG submission 20283)
TCAGTTGCAGTACCGTCGTCGGTGCTGGCGTCTGCTGCGCCTGAAGCGTCTGCGCGTGCAACGTTTGCGGCAGCCGGCCCCTTAGGTCCGTCTTCCATGTCGAACGTTACGACATCGCCTTCGCGAAGCTCCTCGTACGCAATGCCGTTGAGGGCGTTTGCGTGAAAGAAGATGTCACTGTCGCCATTGTCCGGCTTGATAAAGCCGAAGCCTCGATCAGTGAGGCGTGCTATTGTTCCTTTCATGTCTACGTAGTCTACTTGATAAAACACTATACCCTGCTCACCCATACGACCAACTTGGAGGCAACGTCTTAGTGTTGTTATGAAAGCATGTGCGTATAGAAATTGCAATAGGGTAAGCAATACACGCGTTCATGGTGGCAGCACAACTGTACACCCACGCGCACGTGGTCGCATCTTTGCGTGGCACACACGCGGGTGCGGTGGTGTACGATTGCAGGCTAGTTGTTGCTCGGAATCAGATTGCCATTGACTGGTGTATCGTCATCTCCCGCATCGAAGACGTCATAGCTCGTGTCTTGCGTGTGGTCTTGTTGCGTGGTCTCTGGCACGATGGTGTACGAGATGGGAGTTTCATCAGCTGCCTCATCGGATTGTACGACGAGACCATGTGCTTCGAGGAACGAAAAGAATGTGTCCCACGGGAGCGGCTCAGTGCCGGGGACTGTCTTGTCGCGCGGTATGAGCTGGACTGCATCTGCATTGTGCGCAAGGTCGTCTGCACCTGCATCAGCCATCATGACCGGTACGATGTTGTGCGCCTCAAGTGTGCTGCGTGCTTCATCTGCGTTTGGAATTCTTCGTTGTGTTTCCATATGATATAGATAGTTACGTGTGCTCGACGCCGAATGATATATACACCCTAGCCCAGTGAAGTCATGTGTCAAGTGGGTGTACTTGTGCGTGGTATGGGTGTGTAACTTCACTGCCCTGCTAGCTGTTCCTATGTGTCGACACGACATGCGTGCTTTGTTTGTGGGTAGGTCGCACGCTGTGCATATGTTTGGTACCATGGGAAATGCTGTATGTCTGAAGAGGTACTCATTTTTGCTGCAACACAGATAGCAAGTACGTCGGTGTACGCGTGTGTGATTGCGCTGGTCGGATTGTTGCTCGCATGCGCGTCACATCCTCGTGACGCACTGTTGTTCGTACTCACGAACGTCGTGGTTGGACTCATGGTGCTGGTACTGAAGGAACTCTTTGCAATTCCACGACCTGCCGGTGCTCGTGTTCCTATTGATGGGTACGCGTTCCCGAGTGGTCATGCGGCTAGCGCTTTCGCGCTCCTTGCAGCGTATTACTGCTATGTGCGGCCACATTTGCCTGTTACGTGGGGGTGTATGCTCCTTGCAGTACTTACTGTGCTCGCAGTGCTCGTTGCCTACAGCCGAGTATGGCTTGTCGTGCACACGTACTCGCAAATAATTGCGGGTGCGCTGCTTGGTCTCACCGTCCCCCTTGCGGCATGGTATGTCTCGCAGCGTATCAATCGAGGTCGTCTTTCTCAGTCATGACCGTGGTGACATGTAGAGTGCGGGTACGCGGCCCATCGCACTCAATGAGTACCACTCGCTGCCAAGTACCGAGCATGAGCGAGCCGTCGCGTATCGGGATGGTCACCGATGGGCCGATGAGTGTGGCGAGAATGTGGTCGGGTGCGTGTGCGGGGTCGTGCGGGTGTCGGTAGTTGAGTGCTGGAATTAGTTCATTGAACGCATCGAGCATGTCGAGATCGGTGCCCGGGTCGAGGTTTGCTGTTGTGAGGGCGGCGGTTGTGTGCGTAACAAAGAGTGAACAGTGCCCGGCACCCTGTGCAGCTATCGAGCGTGCGACGTGGTCAGTGATATCAATAATCTCGCGAGTATCATGGGTTTCGATCGTACGTGTGGTCGTGTGTATCTGCATGGCGCATGGTGTCTATGGTTGTGGTTCAAGAACGTAGCGAACCTCGGTGCTGAATACTGATGCAGTAGCCTTGTTCTCTGCGAGAAGTGTTTCCTTGTGCTCGGTAAGGTCGGCGGCGGTACGTACTGTCGTTATGTCTTTACCGGCAATGAATCCCTCTTTGAATAAAAAACGGTCTGAGAGTCCCGGCATGTTCCACGCAAAGTTGTACGGCAGGCGACCGGGGTAGCGTGCGTTTATTATTTTTGCAAGCATGTTGGTGCAGTTAGCGCTGAGCGTGTTGTAGAAGCGAGGAGTTTCATGAAGCTCGTGAGTTGCATCGGCAAGTGCCAGGAGTATGCCTTGTGCGTCTTGTGTGGTGATCTGGAGCGGGTACATGCGCAGTGGGTGGGCGAGCATGAAGAGTCTCCGGGAAATAAAATCGTGTTCGGTGCCCCATGCATACTTCAGTTCGTACTCGCGAAACAGGCCTCGAAAGGAGCTGTAGTCTTCTCCCTGCTCACGTCGCGCTTCGACGGAAAACGCGTACACGCGGCCGTCTGAAAACTCGAACGAAAGCATGGTGTGGCCAATGACCGGGAATGCAGAGAATGGCTCAAGCAGAAACCATACCCGTGTGACATCAGATAGCGGTAATTCGACGCGGTCGATCCATGCTTTGCCGGTCACGCCCGTCGTGTCGTACCGCCAATCCCGCACGTTTGTGATCGTTAAAACACCGTCGTGCACCCAAGCATCTGAGATACGCGCCGCCGCCTCAACCCAGTTTCGATCATGTGTCGGGGCACGAAAAGCAAGTGCGACCGCAAAGACGACCATGAGCAAGAGTGTGGTCAAAAGTGCCACATGAAGCCCTCGTTTGTAATATTGCATAGTACCAGTATACGTGAGACTAAATACGACACATAGTGCATGTGCGTACTAGCGGTCGACCGTATCAATAATGTATATAAAATCGCTGATGTTGTTTCCGACGAGGTAGCTGCCCAGCTCAAATCTGGTGTCGCGGGAATGCATGGTCGTGTGCGCAAGAGTTCGTGCCGTCGTGTAGCCTGCCTCGTGTACTGCTTTGGTACTTGTTGCATTGTAGAGACCAAAGGGGTAAGAGAATGTGTCCACGGCAGTGCCGAGCTCTTCTTCAAGCCACTGCTTGCTTCCCGCGATCTCTCTTGGAAGGTCCTCAGCGGGTTGCTTCGTCATATAGAGGTGGGAGGTAGAGTGGGAACCTATCTCCATACCGGCAGTAACGAGCTCGCGTGCTTCGTCCCAGCTCATGAATGTCTCGTGCCCAAGTGCGTTCGGGAAAAGAAAAAATGTCGCCCGCACACCAAGCTCGCGGAGGATAGGGAGAGCGTTCACGTACTGAGAGCGCCAGCCGTCGTCAAAGGTGATGATGATAGGTTTCTCAGGGAGCGACGCGCTTGTGTCGAAGTATGCGCTCAACTCGGCGAATGTGATAGGGGTAAAATCGTTGTCGATGAGGTACTGGAGCTCCTCGCGCAGTAGTGCGGGTGCGACGTTGAACTGGCGCACGTCGGCTGCCTCTGTTGGTTCTGTGTCGCGGACACCGTGGTATGTCACGATGGGGACGCGTACCGGTGTTGTTGTTGCTTGTGGAGTCGGTGTTGGTGTGCGTACTTGCGTCACTGTCTCAGCGCTAACTGATTGCGCGGGTGCTGTGCTGCGCTCACGCACATGTGTGCTGAAGGAGAAACTCGCCACAACGAGGCAGCTGATACCTATGAGGACACTGAGGCGCGGAAGGTGCTTCATGCATACAGTATAGAGCCGGATGGCTGGCTGAGGAAACGTTCGCCACCACCATCACGATTCAGCGTAGTGGTGCTGAGTACAGCTTTGTGCAGGTTGTGGTATGATGACGCTGGTTTTGATGAAATGTGGGGTGTTTACATGCACAAGTCAAAGCCTTTGTTCGGTGATTTTGACGGAACACTTTGCTTCGAGCGCTACTGGCGCAGCTAGCCGCCTCATGGGCATAGGACTGTCCAGCAAACGCTGTTTGGTGAAGACAGCGCCATCGTACCGTACTGGCTCAATGTGATCGAGCAGATGCGCGAGCAAGACTGTAACAGCCCGACAGCACGCCGGGCTGAACCTGTAGTGGTGTACCCATGTCCCCTGCTTGTCGGGCTCTGGCCGCGTGCTCAGGCGTACGTGCGACATGCGAGTTGGGTCTGGTTTCGTACTGATGCTGTGATACTACAAAGCAAGGTAACACACGTACACGTTGCTTGCTACGTAGTAAACGACGTCGAAATGTGTGGGTAGTTGATGTGCGCTAGACTGTTTCACCCTGCTCTTCCTTCGCAACAATCATCGCCTTTACGCGCATGGTTGACACGACTGCATCACGAGCACGTTCTTCGAGTTGTTGGGTGATGAAGCGGATCGTGTCCTCAAGGTTTGGGATGCGCGTATTTTCGAGCGCAGACACACGACGACGTGTACGCTCGATTTCTTCGGCGAGCTGCGCGGCGGTTTTCTCAAGTGCTGCGAGACGAATAATGTCTTCGAGTACCGCGTCAAACTTGGTGATAGATGCGTCGAGCTGCGCATTGCTGCCGAGCATGCCGTATGCGTACGGGTTGCCCTCTTTCTTGACTTCGAAAGTCGGCACAGGGACGGACATGATATGCTTTGTATCGACTGCAAGTGAAAGCTCGACACCTGGTTCCATGAACGCGACGTCGAGGCTTTTTTTGTGTATAAGCGCACTTGCCGCAGCGTACGTCTCGAACGCGTCGCCGAGGCGCTCTTCGATAGACTCACGCAATGTGCGTGCATCGCGTATGACCTGCATAAAGGTTTTCATAAGGCCGTCGCGCTTATCCTTGAGGAGCTTGTAGCCTTTTTGGGCAACCTTGAGCTCTTTCTTGAGGTTCAAGAGGGTTATACGTGTTGGACTAACTTTGAGAATCATAGTGTATCGTGTGTTCGATTTTACGTACTGTGTTTCGGGGTGTGCTATGAGGACTCGAGACTGGGTAGGTGTTGGGTTGCCGTACTCAATTGGGGTCGAGTACAGGCTACGATAGTATCCACAGGCGCTCTTTACTCCCCACGCTCTACTTCCTTCGGCATGTACTTTTCGATCATCTCAGGCTTCACGCGCTTCAGGCCGTCCTGTGGCAGCATAGCAAGAAGCTTCCAGCCGAGGTCGAGCGAATCTTGTACACTGCGTTCTGTTCGCTCACCTTGGTCAAGGAACTCGCGCTCGAACGCATCTGCAAACTTCAGGTGTAGCTTGTCGTTCTCGTCGAGCGAAGATTCACCGAGTACCACTGCAAGTTCACGCATCTCGCGGCCGTGTGCATAGCTTGCAAATAGCTGGTCTTTGACCTGACTGTGATCTTCCCGTGTCTTGTCCGGCCCCACGCCGGCGCTCCAGAGTCGTGAGAGCGAGCCTTGCACATCAACCGGTGGGAAGAGGCCCTTGGTGTGAAGCTCTCGCGACACGATGAACTGCCCCTCGGTTATGTAGCCGGTGAGGTCGGGGATAGGGTGCGTCTTGTCGTCGTCGGGCATCGTGAGAATGGGGATCTGCGTGATAGTGCCTTTCTTATCCTTTACGCGACCTGCCCGTTCATAAATCGTCGAAAAGTCGGTGTAGAGGTAGCCCGGGTAGCCGCGACGACCCGGTACCTCCTTGCGTGCGCTCGAGACCTCACGGAGTGCTTCCGCGTAGTTGGTCATGTCGGTCAGGATGACGAGGACGTGCATGTCGTGCTCAAACGCTAGGTACTCCGCTGCGGTAAGGGCAAGTCGTGGCACGGCGATACGCTCGACGACCGGGTCAGCGGCGGTGTTCACGAAGAGGACTGAGCGTGCGAGTGCTCCGGCTTTTTCGAACTCACGCTTGAAGTACTCTGCTTCTTCGAATGTGACCCCCATGGTACCAAAGACGATGGCGAACTGTTCGCCGGTCGTCACTTTTGCTTGTCGTGCGATCTGCGCAGCGAGACGGTTGTGCGGAAGGCCTGAGCCCGAGAAAATTGGCAGTTTTTGGCCGCGCACCAGTGTGTTCATGATGTCGATCGAGGATACGCCGGTCTGGATGAAGTCATTGGGAAACTCGCGACTGTACGGGTTGATTGGTGAGCCGGCGATATCAAGGTGTTTTTCGGGTATGAGTGCCGGGCCATTATCTATGACCTCGCCTGAGCCATCAAAGATGCGTCCGAGCATGTTCTTCGATACGCCGAAGGTGAATGTTTCACCACGAAAGCGCACACGTGTATTCTCGGTCGGAATACCTGCAGTCGGTGTGAACATCTGCACGACAGCCTTGTCACCCGCCGTGTCGAGCACTTTGCCGAGTCGTGGTGCACTTTCACCGGGCACCATGACCTCAACGAGCTCCTCGTACTTTACACCTTCGACGCCGCGTACTACGAGAAGCGGTCCGCTGATCGAGGTTACTGTCTTGTATTCTCTGTACATGGTCGTGAATGGTTAGCTGGTGGCGTTATCGCGCAGGCTGGTAATATCGGATGTAAGTTCGGAACGTATCTCTTCGAACTCGCTCGACTCTTTGAGGTTTTTCAAGCTCGCAACCTTTTTTACACTCGGCAGGTCGCGGAATGTCGCAAAATCAACCGCGTCTCCTTCGAACACCTTCTTGCCGACTCGGTACATGGTAAGAATAGTCTTGATGATTTCGTACTGTACGACGGGCGGCGTGTACGCGTCGTCCTTGTCGAACGCGTTTTGGAAGAGGTAGTCCTCGCGGAGTGCGCGGGCAACCTCGAGGACAAGCTTTTCTTCGTTACTCAGCGCCTCCATACCAACCAGGCGCACGATCTCCATGAGCTTCGATTCTTTTTGGAGAATCGAGAGAGCTTCTGCGCGGTTCTCGTAAAAGTCGGGGCCAATGTTCTTTCCCCAATACTCTTTGAAGTTGTCGGCATACAGTGAGTAGCTCGTGAGCCAGTTGATCGATGGGAAGTGCTTCTTGTAGGCGAGCGCACCATCGAGACCCCAGAAACACTTGGTGACACGGAGTGTCGCTTGAGAGACCGGCTCAGAGAGGTCGCCGCCTGGGGGCGACACCGCGCCGATTACGGTAAGTGCGCCATCGCGTTTGTCGCTACCGGTACACTGCACACGCCCCGCACGCTCGTAGAACTCCGCGGTGCGGCTCGACAGGTAGGCGGGGTAGCCTTCCTCGCCGGGCATCTCTTCCATGCGTCCACTGATCTCGCGCATAGCCTCTGCCCAACGACTCGTTGAGTCTGCCATAAGTGCGACCGAGTACCCCATGTCGCGATAGTACTCCGCGATTGTAATGCCGGTGTAGACACTTGCTTCACGCGCAGCAACCGGCATGTTTGATGTGTTTGCGATCAGTACGGTGCGCTTCATGAGTGGTTCGCCCGAGTTTGGGTCGATGAGGTGTGGGAACTCAGAAAGCACTTCGGTCATTTCGTTTCCGCGCTCACCGCATCCGATATACACGATCACCTGTGCGTCACAGTACTTCGCGATCGACTGCTGTGTTACGGTCTTTCCCGCACCAAACGGCCCGGGAATACAACCGGCACCACCTTTTGCTATCGGGAAGAACATGTCGATTGACCGGCCGCCGGTCACAAGTGGTTGGTCCGGGAAAAGCTTTGCCGCGGTCGGGCGTGGACGCCTGATCGGCCACCGCTGTAGCATACTGATTGAGTGTTCCTTCCCTGCGCTGTCTTTAACGACCGCGATCGTGTCTTCGACCGTGTGCTGTCCGCTCTCGATCGAGGAAACTGTGCCCGAGATGCCCGGGGGTACCATGATCTTATGCATGATGAGTGAGGTCTCTTGCACCTCACCGATAAAATCTCCTTCTGCCACAGTGTCGCCTGTTTTGACCAGTGGGGCGAAGTTCCACTTTCGCGTAAGGTCGATACCGGAAGCTACAATGCCACGGGTAATGTACTGCCCGCCGGACTGCGACTCGATGTCGGCAAGTGGGCGCTGAATGCCGTCGTAAATGCTCTCGAGGAGACCAGGTGCCAGCATGACACTCATTGTGTTTCCGGTGCGCACCACCTGCTCGCCAGGACCGATGCCGGCGGTCTCTTCGTACACCTGTATAGATGCGATATCACCGTTGAGTTCGATCACTTCGCCCAGGAGCTCCTGGGACGACACTTTGACAACCTCGTACATCTTTGCCGCTTTCATGCCACTTGCTTGCACCAGTGGCCCCGATACGCGTGTGATGGTTCCTGTTGTGTTCTCCTCTGCATTCATAATCCTATAATTTTTTTAATCACTAACAATACATGGTTGTGCTGGTCTGTGCAATGCGCCTTGGCTATCCGAGTATATCGCTTCCGATCGCGCGTTCGGCGAGTCGCTTCAGTGCACGTACGCCTTGCCCATTGCTCCCTTCGAGCCCTGGCAATGAAACTACTGTGGGGAGTACGTCGCTCGTGAGGCGCATCCACTCATCCTCGGGTACCGATGCGGCCAGTTTTTCGGTTACCAGTACGACTGCGTACGGGGTTTGGTCCATACCCGCCTTGATGCTTGTGATCGCTGCAATGAGCTCTTCACCGCTATCGACGCGCATAGTTTCGACACCGAGTGCACGAAAGCCTGATACGACGTCTTCTGGTCCAAGGATTGCTGTTTTGTAGGTGGCCATATCGTATAGGTGTTACACGTAGAGCGATCGAAGTGCTGTCCGGAGTGCTCTTTCCGGCATACCCGATCGTTTTGCCTTGTAGATAGCGCTGACGATCTGCGCATTGTTTTTTACCGCGTGGAAGTAGGAAAGCACATCTGCTGCATCATCACGGGCCATGCTGCGTAGTTTGATCCATTGTGTAAGCGCATCATCTGCTACTTTTTCAAGTGAAGCAACGGCAGCATTCGTGAGAACCTGTTGGATCGCGTGCTTCCATTGCGTCACGCCACCGTAGCGTTCGTAGCGGCCGGGTAGTACTGGGTCATCGAGCGTCGTCTGCTCAACAGTGCCCCCTGGCACAAAGGTTGCATTGTTCGTAAGACCGGGGTGCGTATGGATCCGTGCAAGCATCTTGATGTTGTGCATGTCGATGAGTGCACGCGCGTAACGCAAGGCAAATTCGTCCTTGCTTGATTGCGCGAGCGTGAGTAGGTGTGCGAAGTATGCTCGATCGAAAATCGTGTCAGCGTCGACGGTAGTACGTGTTCTACTTGCTTGCTGATAGTGGGGAGCCAGGTGCGGTGCATGCGTGTTAAGTGTCTCATCGTGTACCCAAGTAAGAAGTGCTTCGGGGTCGTATGTACCTATCGTGTAACAGGTGTGGAGTATGGCTTCATTTGTTGTGTTGGCACGTATTCCTTTGGCGATCGCCATGAGGTTGTGGTAGTCATATTTGATCCAGAGCATGTCGGTCACGCGCTGATCCGGTACGATTGAACACAAGACACTTTTCGTGTGCTCAAGCGCCCTCTCGATTGTACGCTCCATGTCGATAGCATCGTCCCGCTTGAGGTGTGCTGCGAACCATGTATCGTACACTGCTGACTGAAACTCCTTCAGACCTTTGCTCGAGATGAGTAGTTCGACCTGTGACTGTGTCAACAGGCCTGCTTCCAGTGCCATGATGCGCGCGCTTGCGTAGGTGTAGTCGATCGCCATAGTGACTTATGTGGTGAAGAGCTTCGACGCAATCTCCGGTTCGCATGCACGCTGTGTTGCCCTAATGAGCTGCTCGAAGCGCATGTCGTACTCGCACGCGTGTCCTGTTGCGATAAAGCCGCCGTGCATCATGTCGTCCGCCATGATCTCGAAAGATTGATTGAGTCGTGCGAGAACAGCTTGCGTCGACTCAAGTCGATCGCGTGACACACGTAGGTGTGTGATCTGATCTCCTGCGTCCTTGAGTACAGACTCAAGCAATGGCGTGAGGTACGCCTCGTACGTGGGTGCGTCTGCGCCGTTCATGTGTCTGCAGGCTTCAGAGAACGCTTCGTCAAGGACTCGTCGTTTTACGGTCTCGAGTATCAGGCGTCGTTCATGTGCCGTGGCTTGTTTCGCGTGGAAGGCTTGGGCTTCGATACGTTTATCAAGCTGCACCTTCGCATGTGCAGTACGTTCGCGAACGATTTGATCAGCCTCCGCCTTGATTGAGGCAATCGTGTCATCTGTACGTGTTCGCAGCGCGGCGACCTCTGCGTCTGCATCAGCCAGGATCTTGTTTGTAAGGTCGTTGAGCGACATAGTACGTTGTAGTTGTTACTTAGGCGCTCTGGAGCAGGATAACGGTCATCAAGAAGCCGAAGATTGCCCAGGTTTCGACCATGGCGGCGAACAAAAGTGCTTTACCAACGAGACTGTCATCTTTCGCAATTGAAAGGATGCCGCTTGCTGCAACACGACCCTGGAGTGCGCCAGATGCCACCGCACTGATTGCGAGTGGGAGGGACGCAATCAAGAATTGAACACCACTTCCGGTCGAGACGGCAGGTAGTTCGGCGGCACCAAGAATGCCAGCGAAGTTGAGTACCAAGAATGCAGCGACGAGACCGTAGATACCTTGCGACCCAGGTAGTGCCTGCATGAGGAGCAGCTTACCGAAAAGGTCTGGTTTTTCAGCGACTACTCCCGCGGCGGCCTTGCCTGCGGTTGCCATGCCGATTGCGGAACCAATAAAGCCGAGAATTGCGGGGATTGCGGCAGCCAGTAGGACCAACGGAACGCCCCAGCTCATTAACGTTTCTTCCATAGGAAATGGTTATTGTGTTACTAATTTTTGTAATGTGGCACGATAGCATGTGTGCCGTTGTGCGCCAAGCACTAGCAGAGATCATGAGTGGTGAGATGGTTTTGCGTTCTCGCAGTTCATTCACACAATCAAGACCTGTGTCAGTGCTCGACAAGCTCCACGTAGCGCTCCTCACGCCTGAATGGGCGATACGGTCGCCCACTTCCCTCCACAAACTTGCCAAAAAACTCGACAAATTGGAGACGTGCTGAGTGAATGAAGGCGCCAAGGATGTTGAGTGCGAGGTTAAACAGGTGCCCGATTATCAAAATGATGACCATAAGCACAAATCCGATGTACGGTATTCCCACGACCATACCCGCAATGAGGTTCACGGCGTACGCGAGCGCACTTGTGGCAAGGCCGAGTGCAAGAAGGCGAGAGTAGGACAGTATGTCCGAGAAGTAGGCGACGATATCGTAGAGGCTCAATACACCCTTGATCGGCTTCATGAGCCATGAGGTTTCTCGATATGCTGCATACAGCACGATCAGTCCAAGACATGCGTACACGAGCGCGCTGTAGGGTGCGGTGCTACCGGGGATGATTGCGAGTGCAGAGCCAAGCCACGCAGCGCCGAAAATGAACAGTGCAATCCATGGGCCTTTTGACCAAAGTCCATCTGCAAGTGCACCGTTCTTGGCAGCACGCACAATGTGCAATACAAGTCCAAAAACGATCTGGATCACGCCAAGTATGAGCGCGAGATAGAAGACCGGCATGGGGTTTTGCATCGGATCAAACTGCTGCAGTTGGGTTGCCCATTGCGGCAGGGCTTCGAGCGAGACGCCAAAGTAGCCTCCAAACAGTGTGCCGAGGATCGTGGTCGAGACACCGCCTGCGAACATGAGCCAGAGCATTGGTGTCATGTTCTTGGGCACCTGGTAGTGTGTAAGGATGTAGCCTAGGCCGAGCGTAAGTATGAGCCCGTAGCCAACGTCGGTGAGTGCGAGTCCGAAAAAGAGGAAGAAAAAGCCGGCGAGGTATGGTGTGGGGTCGAGGTCAGTATGGCCGGGAAGTCCATAGAGTCGCGTGATCGATTCGAACGGCTTTACAATCTTGCTGTTTTCTATTTCTACCGGAGGTACCTCATTCTTCTGTGGCTCGACCTGCTCGAGTGCATACGTATCGGTCTTGTTGCGTATATGTTCGTCGAGTGCACTGAGTGCTTGTTTCGGGCACCACCCTTCGAATACGAGTACATGATTGCTTGTGAGTGCCTGCGTGTAGAGGTCGTGCTTCGTGCGTTGCCAGAGCATGTAGTCAGCAAGCACTTTCAAGTTCGAGAGGTGTTCGGTGAGGGTGCGCGCCGCTTCTTCTGCAGAGACAAGTTCTTCCTCAAGGTGCGCTATTGCTCGATGGATCCGCTCAAGTTCCTCAGCGGGTGTGCCACGTCGCACCGGCAATGCTGACTCGTCGGAGCCCTGCTCTCTCAGAATGCTGTGGACTTGGTCTTCGAACGCCTTGTGGTAGGTGAGTGTCCAGTGTGTGGCCGATACTGCGTGTAGCGTGCATGGCACACCTGCTTCTGCGAGTGCTCGTTCGCTTGCATGCTGTGATTCGGTGTCCCTGGTGGTCAGAAACAGGGTGCGTGTGTGCTCTGTCGTGCGTGGTGCAGTGAGTGGTAGCTCGAGTGGTGTCCATGGTGTAAGCAGTGCTTCTTCTTCACGAAGTTGTTCTATGCGATGACGAGCGTCAATACGTTTCTGCTCTACTGCCTGAGTCGCGTCAATGATAGGGTTGTAGTCGAACGACTTCACTGTCTCGTAGAGCTTTGTTCCTGTGGTACGGACTTTGTTACCCTCGATCATCCCGCGGAGGCCTTTTGGAGGTGTCGCGTAGCGTGACAAAAAACGCACCGCAAAGTCGAGGCGACTGCTCGCGTAGTTGAATTCAAACGCCTCCTTCTCTTTGCTGTTGAGCGGCGCGTCTTCGAGCGTAACTTCTTCGAACTGCACGACACCGAGCTTTTGTACTGCTCGAAGTACGTCGCTCGCAGTGTCGCGATGCAGGTACAGACGTATTTTTTGCATCTCGACGATTGCCATGGTGCTTACAGAACCTTAGTAGTGCGCTCGATGATGACCTTCGTCGCAGCAGGCATGTGCATTTGTGCGTTCGACTCTATCTCAGATGCGTCCTTTTGTGCCTGCGTGAGACTTTTTTGGCGCACTTGCTCCAGTTCTGCGGCATGTTTGGTGAGTGCCTCTTGCTCCTGCACACGAAGCGTTTGCTCAAGATCGTGTTGCAGTTGTATGACAGACTGTCGCGCTTCTTCGGTGCGTTGATTTGCCTCCGCACGTGCAGCATCAATGCGTTGCTGAGCCTCTGCTTCGGCCTCTAGTATGTCAGTAATGTGGTTCATAGAAAAATACCTAACCCGCTCGTGTTGACGAGCTTGACACGCATACCTTAGCACAAAGTGTGTCGCCGTGCCATGTTTGATTGACTTGGTGATGAAGGTGCTCGTGTTGCCTAGCATTTCTGCGGTATACTGTGCGTACATATGGATGTGCGCACCGGGATAGATATTGTACATGTGCCCACCTTTGCAGAGCGAATGGAGCGCGGCGGTGAAACGTTTATTGCGCGAGTCTTTCTTGCATGTGAAGGTCTAAAGATGACTGATACGGAACGTGCTGCCGGATGGTTTGCAGCGAAAGAAGCAGTGCACAAGGCGTGTGATTTGGCGCCGGGCAGCTGGCTAAAGATAGTTCTATCGCATGAGCCGTCTGGTCGACCTCGCGTCAGTGTCGACGATCAACCAGATGACGCTCTCGACGTATCTATCGCACACCATGGTGAGTATGCGGTTGCAACAGCAGTATTGGTGCGTACGTAAGGGAGGTGTGGATGTGCACACTTGTGCTTCATGTCTGTGCATGTGGTATGCTGTGAATATATGTTGTTTTCAAATACAGACCAATCAGATCACCAGGTAAATCAGCAAGTTGGCACTACACAAGCGGCCGACCTTCAGGGGCAACAGCAGACCAGCGTCCCGGGTGTTATGCCTACCGACGGTATGCAGTCCGGTGTGGCGTCGAAAGCTGTAGTCCAGCGCGTATCTGGGCAGCAGGTACCGGCGAATGATAAAGAGTTACCCCAAAATCCTACCCGCCTGCACCCTAGTGCACCATCGTTGAGTGGAGATGCGTATTCGACCGATGTGCAGCGTCCGTCACCTCAGCGTTCCGCAGCGCAGCAAATTCAAATGGGTGCACCAGTGATGGGCGAACAGCAGCGAGGTGCTTCGCAAGAGTCTTCAAATCAGAATGAGCCGCTCGATATCTGGGAAGCAGCTACATCACCTACAACGTCACAGCCGGAGCAACAGCAAACAGATGCCGCAACACCTCCAAGCCGGCAACAGGTTACGCAGCAACAAGACCGCACCGTTCCCGTCTCGGGAACCGGCGCAACTATTCGAATACCGGCTGCGCAGCCTGAAGTACCGAGCTCGACACCAGGCGACGTGCACGCTCAGCACGTGCCACAGCAACAAGAAGTGACACTTGCTGATGACCCCTGGCAGGTGGCAGGTGAAGCGCTCCAACAGCAGAATGCCGGCTCACGCGCACCGGTAGCTCCACCGCAAGCACCTTTTGTCGACACTTCTGCACCCAGCGCTCCTACTCCTGACCCTGCCCCGACCCCAGTAGCGACAACACCCAATGAGGCGGCTGCTCCAGATGCGCCCGACACACCATCGACTCAAAGCGTTCGTCCTGTAGCCGCTGCTCCTGCTTCGGCTGCAGAAAAAGGTGAGGATCCCGGGCAGGTATCTGTGGATACCTCGACTGCAGTGGAGATGCCGGATGTTGCTCCAGAAGAAGCACTAAGTACGTTGTCGGACACAGAACGTGCACAAAACAAAGCGGCGGATGTACTTGCGGTGTTGCGTGGATACGAGACCAAGGCTTCGGTTGCTGAAAAGCACCAGATTTCTATCGAAGAAGTTCTCGCGTGGATGGACTTGGTCGAGCAAAAGTTGCACTTGCTCTTTTTGGATACGGACAAGGCCGACCTGTCACAGGGCGGTAAGGATAGCGCCGCGCTACAACACCAAATGGATGTTTTGCACCAATTGTTGGGTACGAAAGACGAAGAAATTGCCATGCTCAAGGAGCAACTACGCAACGTGCAAGCATCAAGATAGGCTGCCCTGTACTCATTCCAATGGTTGGTACTATGTTGTCTGAGTACAAACAGTACTCGTGCCTGGCTGTCATGTCTCGGTAGACGACGTCCGCAGTGTGCTGTGTACAATGATGGATCAGGATAGATGTTGAGGTTCACATCTCTGCACTTAAACGCACAACACGCGCCCTCAAGGCGCGTGTTGTAGTGTGTAGTACAGTTCTGAGGGTGCTACTCGTCTGACGAATTGCTCTCCTCCTCCTCGTCTGTGTACACACCATCATCATCGTCATCATCATCAATGTTGTCTGTATCTTCCTTGTCTGTCTCGTCCTTGATGGCGCTCACCGGACATGAACCAATAACTGCTCCATGTTCCTTTTTGTAGGCGAGTGCTGCGCGTGCGCTTACGTGCATCGTCTTGCTTTTGTAACATACACGAACTTTCATGTTGTCCCACAGGCTCTTACCGCGTTCATCGGACCATTCACGTTTCGACACAGCTTTGTCTTTGCGCATGTTTTTTCGTACATCGTTTCGTTTCTCTATTGCGCGATATTTTTTGTCAGATGTTGCGTTCGATGTAGTGAGTTTGTCTTCCAGGCCGGCTATCGTACTTTTTGCTGAAGCAAGGTCATTCTCAAGTTTTTCAACTCGTTCGGTGAGATCAAGAACGAGCTCGTGCAGGTCGGCGTTTGTAAGCTCTTCGTCGGCAGTTTCAGCGTGTGCGACGAATGCAACTCCTGTAAGCGCACAAGCGCCTATAAGCATCGCTGTAAGTTGGTAACGTAGTGTTGTCATGGTTGATAGCAATAGGTTGCTAATAATGTGTATTGTAGCAATAGAGCCCCATTGGTAACAACTCGAGTAATAGACGGGTGCGCCAGTCGCTGAATTTGCGGCACACTACACATATGGACTATACTGCCCTGGTGGATCAGACGGGCAATAAACAAATCTCGCAGCATGTACGAACACCTGTCGCGCTCATTGTGCTCGACGGGTGGGGCTTGGCGCCCGAGGGGTCGGACAATCCAATCAGTGTTGCGGCCACACCAACGATGGATGCGTTGTGGGCACGGTACCCGCACGCTGCGTTTGAAGCAAGTGGTGAGGTGGTGGGGTTGCCCGAAGGGCAAATGGGTAATAGTGAGATCGGGCACATGACCATCGGCGCGGGTCGTCCTGTCGATACTGATCTTGTGCGTATCAACACAGCGATAAGGGAAGACACACTTAGCGACAACGGTGCACTGGTTGCACTATGTGATCATGTGCGTGCGCATGGCGGCGTGCTGCACCTTATGGGTCTTCTCTCGCCCGGCGGTGTGCACAGTCACCAGGCACATCTTCGAGCGCTAGTTTCTGTGGCAGTATCACTTGATGTGCAACGGATTGCCATTCATGCGTTTCTGGATGGACGGGACACGCCTCCTGCAAGTGCTGCCGCATACCTTGCAGAGCTTGAGGAATTATGTTCTGATCACAGGGTATGTGAAATAGCATCGGTTGCCGGGCGTTACTATGCGATGGATCGGGACAAGAACTGGGATCGAATTGAGAAAGCGGAGTGGGCTATTTTTGATGGTATTGCACAGCATGTGTGCGTGACGCAACGACCCAGCGAGGTGGTTTCGTCACTCTACAATAATGGAGTGTTCGATGAACACCTCCCCCCTATTGTCTTTCACGGAACGCACGGTGCCCCTTACGCATTGAATGACGGTGACGCCCTTTTCTTTTTTAATTTTCGTCCAGATCGTGCCCGTCAACTTGCTCAACGGGCACAAGCGTACGTTGCGACGCGGAACATACTGTTTGGCACTATGACCGAGTATGCGTCGGACATTACGCCACATGTTGCGTTTCCGCCGTTTCGACCTAAGCATACGCTCGCGAGCGTAATATCAGCCGCAGGCCTATCGCAGGTGCATATTGCCGAGACTGAAAAGTATGCCCATGCAACATACTTTTTGAATGGTGGTCGAGAGGAGCCGCATCCCCACGAGGAGCATGTGCTCATTGAAAGCCGTAAGGATGTTGCTATGCATGACCAGGCCCCAGAGATGCGCGCAAAGGAGATAGCGGATGCTGCTGTGGAGCGAATCGAACGTGGTGTCGATTTTGTGTTTTTAAACTTTGCGAACGCGGATATGGTGGGGCACACTGCAAATCGTGCGGCGCTGGAGACCGCGCTAGCCGCAGCTGATACGGCGCTTGGCCGAGTGATAGACGCCATCACTGCGCGTGGAGGTGTGTGCTTTGTTACAGCTGATCATGGCAACGCTGAGTGTGTCATTGATCCGGTAAGCGGAGAACGGCATACCGCACACACCACTAACCCCGTCCCTGCGATACTCACCGATAATGGATACGAGCTTCAATCTGGTGGGTTACCAGATATTGCGCCCACGCTGCTATCAGTAATGGGGTTGCCGGTGCCAAACGAAATGACCGGGACTATTCGTGCTCGGCGTACGCAGGACTAGTGCGTAACGTTTTGTGCGACGACGTACGAGCAGTACTCACGTGTCGGTACGCACTGGTGTACTATTTCACACCTTGTCCCTCATACAAGTCGGGGTGTGGTACTGCGTGGGTACGCTCGTGTACCGTTTGTTGCAGGTGTCACAGCGGAAAGTACTGTCTTACTCAGAGCTACGCGTGAGGGTGAGGCCCATGGTGCCCCATCGACTCCGGTCGTAGTCGACAAGTGTGAGTGTGTCAGTGTTGCGTACTGTAAAGTGCAAAACCAGCGGCTCGCCTGAGATCGGATACCCGTTGCGTTGGGTGAGTGTGAGCGTAATGCGGTCATCGCTCTTTGACCACGTACCTACTTCCCGTTCCGGCTCCACGTCGTTCTTGTAATCGCCGATCATAATGGCTGTCATGTCATCCTGGAGTATGACGGAAAATTCTCGACCCGGCGTGGATGCAGCGGGGAGTACTCCGGAGGTGTATCTACCGGCGAGTTCGTTTGTGGTCGGTGCTTGCGCGCTCTGCTCGCTCTCGGGAGACATGCCCCCTTGTGACTCATTTGATTCTCCGTTGCTCTCTGACTCTTGCATGTTGGACGGTAGCGCACCTGCTTGGTCATCGTTTTGTTCTTTAGTATCACTAAATAAGAAGATGCCGATCACGATGATGGCTGCAACAATAAGCCAAAACTGTAGTTTCTTGTTCATATGGTACTACGATACCATACTGTTCATCGACTCGCATCATTGTCTGTGCGTGCTGCATGTGTCTCGGGTTCTTGGTCCACGGTCGCTGCCAGTTTTGTTTGTATCCGGCGAAATGCTGCGAGCATGATGCTTCCTGCAGCTGCAAGCACCGCGCCTTGCACCCAAAGCGGCATGCGGGCAGCGTATGCGAAGATGAATGCGAATGGGAGCGTGCCGAGTAGTGTCGCGAGTGCATACGCCCCCATGCGCATAGTTGTGAATAAGCCAAGTAAGTAGCTAATAAGGTCTACCGGGAGTACGATGCGCACAAACACCACACTCCAAAAGAGGTTCCGTTCGGGAATTGCCCTGCCGTACCCCTGTAATTCTTGTGTACCGGTGAAGCGCTGTACCCATGTGTAACCGAAGGAGCGCGCCAAGTAGAACGCAACGATTGAACCTGTGGTCCACCCGACGGTGGTCGCGATACCTGCAATGACAGGGCCCCAGAGTGCTGAGGCGATTGGTATGAGCGGCGTGCTGCTTATCGGTGCAATGACGGTAGAGAAGAACGCTATCGCTATGTAGACAAGAATCCCCCACATACCAATAGTAGAGACCGCACTGCGGAGCGTGTCTTGGTACTTGACGGAAAGGTATGCACAGCCGACAAACAATACACCAACTAAGACTGCGCCGAATACATCACGTGCGCGCAGATTGTGTGGTAAAGGTGTGGGCATACCACTATCGTCACACCTACGGCATCGGAGCAAACTGTACCGTCAATTCTCGCGCATCGTCTTGCTCTGGGCGACCGGAAGGGTTTGCCTTGCGGAGGATCAAAAAGCCACGGGCCATGTATGATGGGTCACCAGGCTGGTATGGCGACTCGAATGTCACTTCTGAAGTAAACGGAACAAAGTCCTCGGTCATCCACTCGCCATCAGCCTGGGCGTATGTTTCGGCGATTATTCTACCATCCCAGTCGGTAAGCACAACCGGAAATGATCCTTCAAAAAACCACGTGCCCCGTGCTTCACCGACTACGATAAACGGGCTGGTGAGCGTAGCATTTGTTTGCGGCGCCGTTACGCGTATCGGTAGCGCTTGACTATCGCCACCTGCACTATCCGGGCCAAACGATAGCGTCCGGAGTATCGCAAGGCCGGTTTGCCATGCATCGGTCTCTATGGTTCCATTCCTGCGCACCTCATCACTCGTCACCATAGGGTCACAGACATCTTCGGGTACTTCAACCGTGTCGCGAACGCAGTGACTTGTGAGGTTCTCCACGTGTGCGCGCAGCCAGATGAAGCCGGATTCATTCCATGTACTTGGTGGGTTTTCTGGAACGATATAGGCTGCAAACGGCGTGCCGTCTTCAAGGATGTACACGCGTGACTCTTCTGCCACAGGAAATGAGGTCTCGAGATTGAATGGACGTGTTTGTGCAAACAGACCTTCGCGTGGTATTCCTTGTGGAAAAATAGAAAGATTAGTTGTATTCGTGTGGTGATCTATTGGGACTGCAGCGTTGTCCGATTGCACTATGTTGAGCACGGGTACGTCTGCGGGTCCGCTGTTGCTTGTGGCGTTCCAGCTTTGTGGGTGTCGTACGGTGTACCCATATCGTCCTGCGGTGTATTCCTGCCACATACTGGTGTCAATTTCTTCTCCGTCACTCAACCCTTCGCACGTGTACGCGCACACTGTCGTGCAAATGTCTGTATCTGGTGCACACGTTGTGCCGCATGTGTTGAAGGTGCCGCCCTGTGCAGTACAGTGCGCTTCGTACGGTGCAGGATTTGCGTCTGCGTCGCTCGTGTAGACGATTTTCGTGCCATAGTTAGATAGGATAGACACGGACTCGCGATCGGAACCATTGGTGGGTGTCTCGACATCGGTTTGCGGCGACTCTGCTGTGTTGGTTGGCGCATGGAGTACAGTAGCAATCGCGCCGCCGATAGCGACAATGAGTACTAGCACAAATGCAAATGTTCGTTTCATATATACCACGATACCATACTCAGAATGTGTGTATAGTGTTGTCTCTTGAATCGTCTGAGTGCATCATCGACGCGGCTTAACACAGGCTTCTGCAACGAGTACTCAACGTGAGGTACAAGCTTTGGTGGGCATTCATCAACTCCACCGACACCTGGTATCGTTGTGCGGGGATGCAGCTTACGATCTCACTCGTTTGTTCGCGCCGACTACAGCGAGCATCCACCACCCATCTGTAAGCTGCCAGCCGTCCTCAAGTGCGTCGAGAACATTTCGTGCAACTGTAGGCATGTATGTACAAATGACTTCACGCGGTCTCAAGATGAGACCGCGTGGTATTGGGTTGAAAGAGCTTGGCTGTGTGTTGTGTGGGCTACGACCGTTCAGGCCAGAAGGTCTGTGGCTCGCCGATGACCTCCATGCCGGCCGGTGAGAACCGGATCCGGAAGAGCGACCCCTCGCATGGGCCGCAGACAAAGTCCTCGGGCACGCCCTCACGGGTAAACTGCTGCAGCGCCGTCATCATGGTAGGTCCGTGACCAACCAAGAGGACGTCGGAGCCGTCTGGTAGCTCCCGCAATGCCCGCTCCAGCCGGAGTCGCAGTAACTGGTGGAACACGAGCGTTGCGCGCGCCTCCGCGCAGCGCATCTGCTGCTTGAAGCTGACGCTGCTTCCACCAGCTAGCTCGCACGCGGCCGTGAAGTTCGCGACAAGCTTGGCAGTCATGGTTTCCGACCAGCCGTCGACGACATCCGGGTACGCACCGAGAATGACGATAGGCTTGACGCTCGGTGCGAACAGGCGTGCTGTTTCCTGCGTGCGCCTGGCGATAGTCGCGAATGTCGCGGCCGGGTTTTCGAATCCCATGAAGCGCGCATGCTCGCGGGCGCCGCGCACCAGGGCCTTGCCCTCCTCGGTGAGCTGCCGGTCCAGGTCCGCCCCGGCCTCTTTCTTTGAGCTGGTTGGGCCGTGCCGGATTGCCAGGACTTGCATTTCTCTGATCAAGGTAGCCTCCTATGGGATGTGGGTGGACGGGATATCCTAGCGTATGACATAGCATATTGTGCATACAATGTCAATATATTATATAATACGTTATAATTTGTACAGCGTGAGCTATGTGTCCACTTTTGTATCGCGCACGTCGTACGTCAATGTCAACACCCTCGGGAGAACAGATATGGAAACGCTGAACGTCCTCGCGGTCTGCATCGGGAACGGCGATCACAGCCCGCTCATTAAAGCGTGGCTCGAGCACTTCTTCAAGAGTGCCTGTGCGCACGAAGTGGCGTGCAACGGTGAAGGTGCGCCGCCACTCGCAGTGTCGGCAGCCAGAACCTTTGGGCTCGACCTGTCCGACCATGTGCGCACGTTCGTCGGCGACCTGGGCGATCTCGAGAAGTAGGACCTCGTCATCGTCGCGGATAGCTGGGTACGGCAGGCGCTGTACGTCAGGTTCGGTTACAAAGGCGAGATTATCTGTTTAGACCTCGAGGGCGAGCACAACGCATGGCTCGCCCAAGGACCCGCGTAAGGTCGACGAGATGCTCGTCACGATCATGGCGCGCGTCGCCGAGCGCGTGATGCAGTACAAGTTCCGCACCGAGCCGCTCACCATCCCTGCAAGCCCCTTCTCTCCGTGGGCGAGCCCGGAGTTCACGGACGAGGAAGTGGAGGCGATGTGTGACTAGCTCATGGGAGACGAAGATGCGATGGAACAGCTCCGACACCTCGACGACAAAGAACGATCTGACCTCCACAACCTCGCGTGCCGCAAGTTTGCCGACGAAGGCTATGAGCCAGTCGACGACGGCGATGATGTCGTCTGGTTGAAGGTCTCATAGGGACAAGCGCGACAGCGCTCACAACCGGCCGCAGGACAGGAGTCCGCGACCGGTGTATCTGTTACTCCCCTGCCCGTTCGACAATGCGTACCTCCCCATGCTCGGCATCCACCTCTACCACGTCGCCATCCTTTAGAATCTGCGTGGCGATCTTCGTGCCGATGATGCATGGCTTCTTCATTTCGCGGGCGACGATCGCCGCGTGGCAGGTGACGCCGCCTTCGTCGGTCACGATGGCGGCCGCCTTTTTCATTGCCGGGAGGAGTGTGGTCCTCGTCATGACACTTACCAGTATATCCCCGTCGTGCAGTTTGTGCATGTCTGCTTCTTTGTGTACTAGACAGACCGTACCTTGTGCAGTGCCGGGATACGCTGTGCTGCCGTGTAGGGTGGTAGTCGTTGATGGTATTGGTTCTGCGGATTCTGTTTCGAGATGTGCGGCAATGGTGGCGTTTCCCGCGGTGTCGCTCAGAAGTTCGATCGTGTTGTTCCGTGTTACAAGTACGTACTCTCGGTACCGCGCCCGCAGATCGACGCGAGAAAACGTACCGCTCGTGATCTCTTCAGGGAGGAGACAGGTTGCCTCCTCGGGTGTGAGTGCATGGTCGTCTACTGTTTGTGCGAGCAGCTGTGGCACGTACTGTGTTGCGGCTATGTGCTGCGCATTGTGAGTGCCACGAAGCTGTGTTGCGGTTTCGTGTGCTGTTGTGCGTTCGGAATATTCACCGATGTAGTACCCGAGTAGCTCACCTTTCCACGACTCTACGTACAGTCGAATAAATTTGGTCGGGTCGATATCTGCAAATGGCTTCCGGAGAAGCTCGCCAAGTGCTGTGTCTGCTGCCATACAGTCTGCTAGTAGTGTCGCAGGGTCGCTGGCGCGGATCTCAGCCGCAAGTTGTGCGAGTTGTGAGGGTAGACAGTATCGTGTTGCCACTCCTTCCCTACTCAGCACGAGACTATCCAGTCGGGTTCTGAGCGGCAACGCGGTGTAGGCCTGTGCAGAGCAGGAAAGTTCAAAAAGGCTGAGCGGGCGAGACACCACCTTGCTCCACGTGCGTTGCGTGACCCAGCTCACTATGTCGTCATGAGTAGCGTTGTTCATACTCGTCTCATTTCTCTGGCGCTCGTTCAAGGATTGTAACGACCCCCTGCCCCGCATCAACCTCGATCAAGTCGCCGTCTCGGAGGACTTGGGTTGCTATCTTCGTGCCTACTATACATGGTACATCAAGTTCACGGGCTGTGATCGCTGCGTGGGAGAGGATGCCGCCCATGTTTGTGACGATCGCAAGGCTACGTTTCATGATCGGGACGAGCTCAGGTGTGGTATGGTCAGCCACGAACACGAACGACTCAGTGAGCGCATTGAGTCTATCAATTTCCTCACTGAGTTGCCCATAGTTTGTGTCGCACAGTCGCACGGTTCCGCGTACGTGTGCTTTCTTTGCGACGGTCTGTCCAGCAAGCCATGTAGTTGTCGGTTGCCCTTCGCACCTGGCGAGCGCCTGTTTGATACGCACTGCCTCCTGTGTGTCGAAGTCGTACGTTACACCACTCGCTCGTGACCAAACAATCCAGTCATGTCGTTCGTCGAGTTCATTCTTTCGTATCGGTTCCTCGCCCATAAGCTCAGGCAGTGTGAGGCGAGTGGCCTGCAATTTGTCTTGTATGTCCATGGTGCGTGCACGCGCATAGACCATTTCCAAAAAGATACAATTTCGAACAAAGAACAACTCATTAATGACCTCACGGTATGCGTTCTTCTGTTCGCCGAGATATGCGAGCAATGTGTGATCACCCACTCCCCTCAGGTGGGTGTCAGTAAACTCAGGATCAAGTGTCATATAGTATCGTAAGAAGTGCATTGCTTGCTCAGTATATGCGCGCCATGTGTCGTCTGATTCATCCACGTCGGTTAACACTCGCAAAAACTCTGCTGCGTGCTTTAGGTGTGAGAGGTGTTCAATCGCGCTCTCCATACTTGCATATACGCTGCGCCCATACGCCTCGGCGCCGTTGCGAGCTTCGTCATTCCAGTACACGCGCAGATCGTCGTCGATGCTAACGGAAACCATGTCGATGAAAGCGTATTGGGTCATTGCGTGAGAAAGCATGCTTTCAAATGCGAGTGGGATGCCATGTGCCCCCCACGAGTATTGGTAGTGCTGTAGATCTATGTTCATGGATGGACTATGCTTCTGCAGCGTTCGCCCTAATTCTGGCATTCGCTCGCTCCATTATCCGCACCTCTCCTTTTTCTGCAACTACTTCCACTAGGTCGCCGTCGTGGAGAACCTGTGTCGCGACCTTGGTGCCGATCAGGCACGGTTTCTTGAGCTCGCGGGAGACGATCGCTGCGTGGCAGGTGACGCCGCCTTCGTCGGTGACGATCGCGGCAGCTCGTTTGATCGCGGGCATGAAGTCCGGTGTCGTCATCGGTGCGACCAGTATGTCACCTTCTTGTACCTTGTCCATGTCGCTCCATTCGAACACCAACTTGCACATACCCTGTGCGCGCCCGGGAGCTGCAGTGGTGCCGGTGACTTCCGTCATGTTCTGCGGAATCATCTCGTCAAACAGTATACCTGTCCCGTGCGTAAAAGTTTCCTTTGCGCATACCTCTAAAGCGCCACCATGGTACACATACCCAGAGAGTCGTTGCTGTATGGCTGAAGGTTCTGGTTGCGTGCCAGTTTCAAGTGACTGCATTAGTTCCTTGAAAGACATGTGGAATACGTGCTCACGCGGTACGCTCGTTTCAAGCGTCGTTTGAAAAAGCTCGAGCATTTGTATCCCTGCGTCGTATACCACGGTGTCCGTGCTGTTGCGTAGTTCGTACGCCTTCGATGAGAGTTGTGGTCCGACATATATGCTGTAGTCACCGCCGAGCATGTTCATGATCGCTAGTCCCGGCCAGACCTCCACTACCTGCGTGCGGAGTGCGACGAGGTCGTCTGGGGTAGCGCTTGTGGTGAGTGTCCGCAGTCTGTTGCACGCTTCTCGGTAGTGCTCGGCAAGAGTAAAAAATGCGTCGTGGTGGTGATCAAAGTAGTGTGCAAGTATGAGCGGATTTTCTGCCGCATTGGTCACACTGTAGTACACGCCCGTTCCGCGGCCTGGTTCGTAGACGAACAGTGGTGCGAACCGGAAGACTCCGTCGGTGACCTCTGCGAGACCGTCGTGCTCACCCTCGTACCAGTACTCGCACGCAAAGAGCGGCAACGCACGGTTCATGATCTTACGGTACAATTCCATACGCTAGGTTTCCGATTCAGTACGTTCTAACACTCGTACCACTCCCTTCTCTGCATCCACCTCGACCAGGTCGCCGTCTTTCAATACCTGTGTCGCGATCTTGGTGCCTACCACACACGGCTTTTTTAGCTCGCGAGCGACTATTGCGGCGTGTGAGAGTGTGCCACCCTGGTCTGCGACGATAGCAGATGCTTTTCCACACACTACTTCGAGTCGTGGAGACGAGGTGTCAACCACCAACACGTCTCCTGGCTGAAACTCAGCGAGAAACGTCTCACGGTCTCGTTGGTTAGATCCATATCCTTCATAGAATACGCGCACGCGACCTCGTGCTGTACCCGCATATGCGCCGCGCCCCCTAATTGTTAGTGAATCTGTTGCGTCTGATGCAGGTTCCACTTCACCCCGCGTAGCCTGTTCGAGTGCCTGCAGTGCTGGTTTACCGACGAGCCACAAACCTTCTCCGCCTGTTCGGA
>JGI12109J20283_10225342_pt1 | contig 25518 bp, 20 predicted proteins | sample ElkSlonscriptome_12_FD_20283 | JGI IMG/M metagenome (IMG submission 20283)
CGGCTGGCGCCAGGCCGGACGCCGATTCGCCTCAGAACTCACCCGGATTTCCGTAACGGCATGACCGAGCGCTTCGAATCCGACTGGCTTGCACTGCGCGAAGCCGCAGACGCAGCAGCGCGCGATCCCACCTTGACCGAGGGCGCCGCGCGCTGGCTCGCTGCACGCCGGCGTCCGATCCGGCTGGTCGACCTGGGCGCCGGCGCCGGAAACAACACCGCATGGCTTGCACCCCGGCTGCCCGGCCCACAGCAGTGGCGGCTGGTCGATCACGATTCCGAGCTGCTGGAGCGCGCGACTCGGCGCGGCACCGCGCTGCGCGACGTCGACGGCCAACGGCTGCAGCTAAAGACCTGGCCGGGCAACCTGGCCGAGCTCGACGCCGCGCTTCCGGACGACACCGACCTGGCTACCGCCTCCGCGCTATTCGACCTGGTTTCCCGAACATGGGTCGAAGCGCTCGCCGAGCGCTGCGCGACGATCGGCTGCGCCGCACTGTGGACACTCAGCGTCGACGGCCTCTGGCACTTCGAATCCGAGCGAGCCGGCCGTGCGGAGAATCGCGACGATGCCGAGATGCGCCAGCTGCTGGTTGCGCATCAGCGTCGCGACAAGGGCCTCGGCACAGCGCTCGGCAGCGACGCACCGGGCGCGCTCGCCGACGCGTTCAAGAATCGCGGCTATGCGGTGCAATCCGCACCGAGCCCTTGGCGGCTGGCACCGGGCGATCCGCTCGCGACCTCGCTGCTCGATGGGTGGCACCAAGCCTTGCTTGACCAGGCACCCGAACGGCACTCGGAAATCGACGCGTGGTGGCGCGAGCGCCGCCGCGCGCTGGATCGTAAAGAACTCACCACGATCGTCGGGCACACCGACATCTTGGCGGAGCCGCCTTCGTGATCGGTGCTTACCTTCGCTGGCCTACGCTGGCCCGCGGCCTGGTGAGCTTCGGGCTGCTGCTTGCCATCCTGAGCTGGCTGGAGCCCGGCAACGTCCTGCAGCGCGTCCAGAATTTTTCGCTTCCGTGGTTGGCGGCGGCGTTGGCGGCCAGCGTCCTCCAGTTCTGGCTCGCAGCCGAGCGCTGGCGCTGCACCGCCCGTCACCTCGGCGTGCCGCTGGCTCGTCGTCGCGCGCTTGCCGACTACTATCTCGCCGGTTTCGGCAACCAGGTGTTGCCGGGCGGCGTGCTGGGAGACGCTGCTCGCGCCTGGCGACACTCGCGCAGCACCGGTCAGACCGGTCCGGCGGTTCGGGCGGTCGTGCTCGAGCGCGCATCGGGCCAGGCCGCGGTGGTACTTACGCTGATCGCCATTCTTCTGCTCACCGAAACCGGTGCCGCGCTGCGCGCGAGCCTGCCGACACCGACGCCTTCACCGGCCTGGCTGGCGCTGCTTGCCGCACTGATCGCGCTGGGTTCGTTCGCGACAAGCCGCATCCCCGGTGGCTTCGACGCGTTGCGCCGCCTCGGCAGCGATGCGCGGCGGGCGCTGCTGGCGCGCGATGCCTGGCCGGCACAACTGCTGCTCTCGTTCGGCGTGCTGATTACCTGCTGCGCCGTGTTCGCGTGCGCCGGGCGCATGATCGGCGCCGAAGTCAGCCTGCCGATGCTGCTTCTGATCGCGCCGGCGGCCCTCGTCGCCATGCTGGTTCCAGTGTCGGTTGCCGGATGGGGCGTTCGCGAAGTCGCGGCCGCCGGCATCTGGACGGCGCTCGGCTGGCCACCGGCCGAAGGGGTGGCGGTGTCGATTGCATACGGCGCCCTGTGTCTGGTCGCCAGCCTTCCCGGAGCCGTCGTCGCGGCCACCGAAGCCACGCGTCTGCCCGCGCCGGCGGGCGCGGAACAGCCGTCAATCCGCTGACAGCGAGATATCGAACAACACGTCCTCGCCGAGCGTGAACCGGCGCATCGGTGGACGCAGCGCCTCGCGCAAGCGCGCAACCGGCGGCAGCGTCAATCCGGCGCGGCCGGACCCGATCAGCAGCGGCGCGACCAGCACGTGCAGCCGATCCAGCGCACCGGCTGCAACGAAGTGCGACAGCGTCGTCGCCCCGCCTTCGATGAGCACGCGCCCGCAGCCTTCGGCGGCCAGCAGTTCCAGCACATCGCGCGGATCGACGCCTGCCGGCCCCACAGGCACCGGCAGGCGACGGACGTGCGCCGCGGCAGGCTCCGACGCCTCGAGCGCATCGCGCCCGACCAGGTGCCAGGTCTCCGCCTGGTCCGGCCCGGCAGCGAACGGCGAACGATCGAGCGCCGCACGACCGGACGGATCGAGCACCACCCGCACCGGATCCCTCCCTTCCACGCGCCGGACCGTGAGCTGCGGCGCGTCTGCGATCGCCGTGCCCACGCCGACCAGCACGCAGTCGACCAGCGAGCGCAATCGATGGAGATGGGTCAGCGCGGCTTCGCCGTTGACGTAATGCGAATCGCCGGACTCGGTGCAGATTCGCCCGTCCAGACTCTGGCCGATCTGACCAATCGCGAAGCGCGGGCCGGCGCCGGCCACCGGCGCAAGGCAGTCGATCAGATCGCGCGAGTCCGCGTCGGATGCTTCCGCCAGTGCTGCGAAATCGGCCGTGTCGCGGCTTGCGGCCGCGCGCCGCAGCTCGGCCCAGGCCTCGTCCCCTGCCCGGCTCAACGGGCTCCCCCGGGGCCGCGATTCACGTCGAGCCCCACCGGACCGGGTATGTTCCAGCTACTATTCCGAACCATGTATTCAGCCATGCAGAACTGCGAACGAGCGATGTTCGACCTGCGGCGCGGCGTCGCCGTGATCGTCAGCGCCGCGGATGGAGACCGAATGATCCTGCCGGTCGAGACCTCGACGCCGGCATCGCGAAAGGCCCTGGAGCAGGCGGCAAACGCCACGGCGTCGCTGGTTCTCGGCCGACAGCGTCTCGCCGCAATGGGCTACCGGGATGCGCCGGCAGCCGGCCGATTGCCGGCCTGCGAACAGACTCTGGACAGGCTTTCGTGGGGCCAGCCCGAGCCGCACGACGTGCCCCAAGCGCCGGTGGTCGAGGCCAGCCGTGCCGAGCAAGCCGCCGTCAAGCTGCTCAAGCGAGCCCTGCTGATGCCGGCAGTGCTGAGCGTGCCGGTCACCGACGCCGTCCGAGATCGCCTCGTGTCGGACTGCTTCGTCATCCAGGTGGCGGCATCGCAGCTCGAAACCGCCGCGCTCGACTCGGCCCGCCGGATCCAGCGCATCAGCGAAGCCGATGTGCCGCTGGAGCGCGTCGGTGACGTGCGCTTCATTCTGTTCCGCGAACCCGACGGCATGCGCGAACACGTCGCGGTGCGAATCGGCGATCCGGCCGCATGGCCATCCGCGGTCCCCGTCCGCCTGCATTCGGCCTGCCTGACCGGAGACCTGTTCGGCTCGCTGCGCTGCGATTGCGGTGAACAGCTTCGTGGCGGCGTCGAACGAATCGCCAAGGCCGGAGGCGGGGTGCTGCTGTACCTGGCCCAGGAAGGCCGAGGCATCGGCCTGGCCAACAAGCTCCGAGCCTACGCGCTGCAGGACTGCGGCGCAGACACCGTCGAGGCCGACGCGCGACTGGGCTTTTCCGACGACGAAAGACGCTACGACGTCGCCGTCCAGATGCTGCGGGACCTGGGCATCCAGAAGATTCTTCTGTTGACCAACAACCCCGCCAAGATCGGCGCGATGGAGGCCGGCGGCATCGAGATCGCCGACCGCGAGGAGCTCTACGGCCGGCTCAACGAACACAACGAACGATACTTACGCGCCAAAGCCGATCGCTCGGGCCACTTGCTGGGCGAGTGGCTTGAAACCGAATCGACCGCCGACTGATCGGTTTCATCCCGCCTGGCCGGCCGGCGGCCACTGCAGTGCCGCGGTCTCTTCGATCACCCGAGCGATTCGCTCGGCAAAGAACGCGGCCAGTCGATCTCCGTCTTCAGCCGTCGCCGAGACCGCGTTGCCGATCACGCCCGAGACGTTCAGATCTTCCGCCAGCCAGCCGAACGCCGCCGGGCCCTCCGGCGACACCAGGGCGTCGCTGCGGGCATCGATATACCGCGCGGCGAAGTCATTCAGCGCCGCGCTTCGGACCTGGTCCGGCGCCAGGTGGTGCATCAGCGCCGTCTCGAGCCAGCCGCCGTGGAAGCCTCGCGCGAGATCGTCAATGCCGTCGACGTCATCGGGCATGCCCAGCTTCGGGTAGCTGCACTTGACCACCAGCAAGCCCAGGCGCCGCCGCAGCGCCAGTGCGGCCGTGTCCATCGACGCTCGGTTGCCGCCGTGGCCGTTGACAAAGATCAGCCGCTGAACGCCGGCTCTGGACACGCTCTCGCCGATCGATTCCAGCGTATCGGCAAAGCAGCGCGGGCTCAGCGACAACGTGCCGTCAAACGATGCGTGCTCATCACTGGCGCCGATGGAAAGCGTCGGAAGCGCCAGCACCTCCAGCTCCGGGTTCACGCGCGTCATCGCCATTCCCAGCAGGCCCTCGGCAATGCGGGTATCGGTATCCAGCGGGAGATGCGGCCCGTGCTGCTCGATCGCTCCCAGCGCCATGACCGCTACGCTGTCGGCGCCGAGCCGCTCGGCCAGTTCCGGGCTCGTCGACTGCTGCCATCTGGTCATCCGCCCAGTCTACGGCAGCTGCATTCAGGAAACTGGAACGGGAGCCGCATACCGGTGTATCGAGCAGCGATTCGCGCTCGGGCCGCCGCGGCACCCGAGAAGCCTTGCAACGATTCGACCAGGTTCGTCGGCAGCGGGACGGGCGTTGCCACTTTCCGCTGCCGGGCGCTCCTTGATCGGCCGCAAGGATCGACTGCGTTGACTGGTATATGATCCGTTGCCGGTGAAGTTCCATAGGGACCCACGTTAGTGGTCAGCTGGCAGACCAAAACCGCGAAACTGCTCGGCAGGCTGACCATTCGTCAGTCTCTCCGCCGCGATCTGGATATCGACGACATGCGCGCGCGAATCCAGGCAATGGAGCGCTTCTTTCCCGATGTGCCCGACGCCGTGCGGATCGAGACCGAACCGGGGCTTTCCCATTGCGATGCCGAATGGGTGACGCCGGTCGAAGGGATAACGGAGCGGGTGATTCTGCATCTCCCCGGCGGCGCGTTCCTGACCCGGTTTCCGCGCGCCGAGCGCGTGTTTCTGGCCCGACTGTGCAAATCCGCCCACGCACGCGGCCGCCTGGTGCTCTATCGACTCGCTCCGGAACATCCCTATCCGGCGGGCCTGGACGATTGCGTCGAGGCCTACCAGCAGTTGCTCGATCTCGGTGTGGCACCGCAACACCTGTTCGTCAGCGGCATGTCGGCCGGCGGCTGCCTTGCGCTGGCGCTGTTGATGTCGCTGCGCGATCAGGGTAAGCCGCTGCCGGCCGGCGCGCTGTTGATGTCGCCTGCCGCCGACCTTACGCTGCGTTCGGAGACGGGATCACGCGTGGAGAACGCAGCCAGCGACGCGCTGCTGAGCCTGGAGCACGGTGACGAAATCCGCCGGCTCTACCTGGGAGATCAGCTGGAGCTCGACGAGCACCCGTACGTCTCGCCGGTGTACGGCGATTTTTCCGGTCTACCGCCGCTGTATTTCCAGGCCAGCAGCACCGAAATCCTGCTCGACGACAGTCGACGCTGCGTCGAGCGCGCACGCGAGGCCGGCACATCCGCCGAAATCGAGGTCTGGGACCGAATGCCCCACGGTTGGCAGGCGCTTTCGATGACGCCCGAGTCGGGGCGCGCAATCGGCAGGCTGGCCGACTTCATCCGCGAACGATGCCCATGACAGCAACTTCCGCCCCCGATTCACTGGCCACCGCATTCATGCAGCGACTGCGCGAAGATCACGCCGGCCTTTCGCGCGTGCTGCGCGCCATCGACGGCCAAGCCGAACGACTGACCGCCGAACCCGAAGCGGTCCGGCCGGTGCTGGTCGAAGCCTTCGACTACCTGCTGGCCTATCAGCACGGCTTCCATCACCCGCGAGAAGACCGCTTGTTCGGCAAGATCAACGGGAAGCGACCGGCGCTGGCCGAAACGCTGGACCAGCTCACCGAAGAACACGCAAGCGGCGAACACGAAACCGCCCAGCTGGCCACGGCGTTGAAATCCGCGACCCCGGACGACCTCCGCGGCCGTTCCGGCGAGCAGCTGGCCGCGCGGATCGAAGACTACGTGCGCTATGCGCGTCAGCATATGCGTCACGAAGAAGCGGTGTTCTACGCCCGCGCTGAAAATGTGCTCGGCCGGGCCGACTGGGCCGAGATCGTCGAAGATGAGGGTCTGCAGGATCCGATGGCCGACACGGAAGCCCTGGCCGTGGACTACCCGGAACTGGCCGCGCACCTCGATGCGGCCAGCCAGAGCCTGGGACCCACTGGCGTCGAGCATGTCGCCCGCGGCGACATGCGGCAGCACTTCTTCGAACTCACCGATGTCTACGGCGGGCTGATTCACGACGGCCTGGATCTTGCGCGCCGGAATACGCGGCGGCTGCTTTCGATTCGAGGACCGTTGAGCCTTGCCGACGCGGTCGCGACGATTACCTCCGACAATCTACGATTCGCAGGCCAGTGCATCGTTCGGCCATCGCGCTGGGCGATCAGCACAGGCGCCGAATGGCTGATCCGTCGGACCGACGCCGATACCGACTCGTCTTCAAGCTGACCGAGCCGCGGGCGGGCTTGTCTCGCGGCCCATTGAACCCAGGAGCCCAGCTCATGCAGGCAATCCGGATCCCGGCGCCGCCGATCGCGGCCGTTTGGCTCGCTGTTGGTGCGCACGTCGGCGCACAGACGCCGACCGACAACGTTCCGGCATTCGGCGGCCAGTCCGGTCCCGATCGCTCAATCGAGGCCATCGAGCCGGGCGATGAACCGGCACGGACGGGCATGGCCGGCCGCGACCCGGCCGACATCTCGCGCTACCTGCTCGCCTCTGGCGCCGATTCGGCCCAGCTCAGCCCGGACGGCGAGATGCTCGCGCTTTCCTGGTCGGTCAGCGGCGAATCGCAGCTCTGGACGATGCCGGCTGCGGGCGGACAGCCGCAGCGGCTCACCTTCGGCTCGGGGATCCGGTTCTTCCGTTGGGCACCCGACGGGAAGCGGCTGGTTTACGGCGCCGACAGCGACGGCAACGAACAGCCGGCCTACTTCTCGATCGCCGGCGACGGCACCGAGGAGCGCCGGCTGTTGCCGGCTGCCGAGGGTGGATTTCGAGCGTTCGGCGATTTCACCGGCGACGACATCGTCTACGCATCCACCGAGCGCAACGGCCTGGACTTTGATATCTGGCGAGCCGGCCCGGACGGACGGACAAGGCTGCTCTACGAGGGGCGCTTTGCGTTTTATGCACGCAACGTCTCTCCCGACGGCAAGCATCTGATCGTCACCGAGTCGGTCGGCGAAGACAGCGACAACCTGCACCTGCTCGATCTGGAAGACGGCGCGCTGAAAACGCTGTCCCGCCCCGACCCTCGCGCCAATCACGGCGGCGCCGGCTTTGAATGGGCACCCGACAGCAGCGGCTTTTATTTCGCCACCAACCGGGACGGCGAATTTCCGGTCATCTCGTTCTTCGAGATCGGGAGCGGCGAGACGCGCGCCATTGCCGAACCGGGGGTCGCAGTCGGCGACCTGGCGCTGTGCGGTACAGCCGACCGCTACCTGGTCTGGACCGAAAACCGAGACGGCTTTCATTCGATACGCATCCGTGATCTTCGCAGCGGCCGACCCATCGAAACAATCGAACTGCCCGAGGGCGTCTACGGATTGAGTTGCGCGGACCGGGCCGATCGCCTTGCGGTGGTCGTCAACGGCTGGCGAACGCCCGGCGACGTCTACACCATGAACCTGCCCGACGGCCCGACCGTGCGCGCGTTTGCGTCCAACTTTGCCGGCCTGGACCGGTCGCAGCTGGTCCGGCCGGAGTCCATCCGCGTCACCGCGCGCGATGGCGTTGCGCTTCAGGGTTTGCTGTATCTGCCCGATCGGAAATCCGCGCCCGACGATCAACCGCCGCCGGTGGTATTCGACGTCCACGGCGGCCCGGCGAGCCAGTCGCAGGCCAGCTGGGAGCCGGCCATGCAGTACCTGCTCGACCACGGCATTGCCGTGTTCCAGCCCAACGTGCGCGGCTCCACCGGCTTCGGCCGAACCTACGCCAAGCTCGACGACCGCGAACGCCGTCTCGATTCGGTGCGCGACCTGGTCGATCTGCTGGCACACTTCAACGACGACCCGCGCATCGATACCGGCCGTGCCGCAGTGCGCGGCGGATCCTACGGCGGCTATATGGTCAACGCGGTGCTGGCTGAGCATCCGAACTCCTTCTCGGCCGGGGTCGCGCTGTTCGGCGTCGCCGACTGGATCACCGCGCTGCAGGTCGCATCGCCCGCGCTGAAGGCATCCGACCGCATCGAATACGGCGATATCACCGAGTCGCGCTGGTACGAGTTCTACCAGAAGAACTCGCCGATCAACAAGGCCGACCGGATTCGCGTGCCGGTGCTGTATTCGCACGGTGCGATGGATCCGCGCATCGACATCGCCGAAACCGAAACCATGGTCAAGGCGCTGCGCTCGGTCGGTATCGAGGCGCCGTTCATACGTATCCCCGACGAAGGTCACGGCTGGCGCAAGCTGGAGAATCGGCTGTTCTATTTCCGACGCGAAGTCGACTTTCTCAAAGACCAGTTGTTCGGCGATTGAACTGCAGCGCGCATTCGGGCTGGCGTTACACACTCCTGCGAAGCATTCCCACGATTCATTGCGGTTTCACGCCGATCCGGGAGAGTCGGTGCTTCGTTCAGCAATGCATCGGCTACATGAGCAGACGACAACGCGGGATCAATAGCGAAAACGCCACGCACAACCTGGACGCGATCCCGGATCGGACGGATCGGGCGCCGCAGCGCGACGTTGGCGAAGCCGATTTCGCTGCCGAAGCGCACGGCTTCACGGGTTTCGAAAACGTCGGCCAGGGTTCGCGCTACGGCGGAAAGGTATCTACGGAAAAGGAGAACGCAATGGCGAAGTACATCCTCAAGGGCGAATCGATAGAAAACGGTCCGCTGGGCGATCTTCAGCTTGCCCAGGGCGAACGGAGCGGTCTCCGAATCTGGCCGGATTACGTAACCGAAGACAAGACCGAGCGAAAGCGCTCTTATGAAATTGTCGGGTATGTCGTGAAGGGTGAGATCACGCTGATCATCGAGGGCACGCCGATGGAGCTCGTAGAGGGCGACTCTTTCGTCATCCCGCCCGACACCTCACACCGATTCAGCATCAAGATGCCGGCGACCGTGATCGAGTCGACGGCACCGCCGGCTTCGCGAGAACTGAACTGAGCGACGGCGCGAGCATCGCGACCCCTCGTTCACGGGACGGGGCCATATTCAAAGCCAATCTCCAGCTTGCCCGGTCAACCATGAAACAGCGAGCCGTCGTTCTTTTCGCAAGCATCGTTCTCGTATTCGGATTCTCGCTGTCAGAGGCGCGCGACGATGCCGCGCAGCCGATGGTGCTGTTCGAATTCGCAGACAACGAGACGTCTCGCTGGTCCATCGTCAACGACGGCGTGATGGGCGGTCGATCGCAGGGCTACGGCCAGATCGTCGACGGCATCATGCGATTCGAAGGAACGCTGGTTACGCGCGGCGGCGGGTTCACTTCGGTGCGCACCGGATTCCAGACCGATCTTTCAAGCTATGACGGTCTCGAACTTCGAGTACGCGGTAATGGACGTCGATTCGAGGTGGAGATCAACGACGCTCAGCGCTATCGCTGGAGGCCGGTCTCGCGCCGGGTTGGTTTCGAGACCACTGAAGACTGGCGCACCGTGCGCGTTCCATTCTCGGGACTCCGATCGACCGTCTTCGGCCGATCGGTCTCTGTGCCGGCCATCGATCTCGCTTCAGTACGACAGATCGGCTTCTACATCCTCGACGGCATCGACGGTCCTTTCTGGCTCGAAGTCGATCGTGTTCAGGCGTATCGAGACGAATAGCTCGCCAGCTGCAATCGGATAGAATCCGCTGGGACGCCGGACCGCAGGATCCACGAGCCAACGCTGCAAGGCTTTACAGCCCCGGCGCCAGGCAATCGGGAGATGATCGGCGGCGGATTCGCCAGGACGCCGAAGATGTGCGGCAGAGCCGAACGACGCGGATGCAGGGCGCGATGGGACTGCGCCGGTCGGCTTCATGAATCCGGGCGGCGCGGCGTTTGCACGAAAAGTCGATCCGGCCTGAAATGCTGATTTCGATCTGACGAGGATGAAGACCGCGATGGCCGTTCCCCGAAATACGAATTGTTCGACTACCCGCCATTCGATGAGGTACTTCGATCCTTGGGTCAGAGGCTGGTTTCTGGGAGCGCTGATGGCGCTGTCGGCCGCAGCGCAAGCCAGTGACGATGCCGACTTCAGCGTTCAGGCCGATTCCGGTAATTGGCAGATCGACCAGTGGTATTTTTTCACCTCGCTGTACACCAAGCACTGGGACGACGATCCGGAACACGTCAATCATCAGAAGTTGCTCGGCCTCGAGGCGCACATGGACAACCAGTGGTTGTTCGGATTGGCGCTGTTCGATAACTCGTTTGGCCAGGCCAGCCAGTATCTGTACGCCGGATACAGCTGGGACCTGTTCGGCTCCGAGTTGTTTCACTTCAAGCTGACCGGCGGACTACTGCACGGATACGAAGGGCGCTACCAGGACAAGATCCCGCTCAACGATCTCGGCATCGCTCCCGCCATCCTCCCGACCATCGGGTTCCAGTACAAATCCTTCGTCACCGAATTGAACATCGCGGGCACCGCGGCATTCACGGTCACCGCCGGCTTTGCGTTCTGAATCGACGCGCGGCATGCAATCGAATCCATAGCCCGATTTCAGCGTGTTCCGATGCCTTCCGCGGCGCTGTCGTATCGGACACTCTGCTGCTAAAGTCCAGGCATTTTAGATCTGGGTTGAGGTAATCGGCGACCGGGAAGCGCACCAAGCAAAAGTGTCCTGAAGAACCTCTGCGGGCATCTTGCACAGCAGAACCGACAATCAGCTGTCCTGTTCGCCGGACTCGATCTCGCGCATCCGCGCCAGCCGCTGTTCCTCTTCTTCTCGGGCGGCGTCGATAATCGCCATCAACTCGCCGAGATTCACGTCCTCAAGAGTCGGCTCGTAGTCGCCGGTCAACGCCGTATCGGCGTCGAGCGTGCCGGAAGCGAATCGCGACCACATCTCCTTGCCGTATTCGGTGCGCCGTAGCTCCGGGGCGAAGCGGCCGAAGAAGCGTTTCATCCGGTCGACGTCGCGCACCAGCATCATCGCGGCACTGTTGTTTGCCGCTGCATTCACCGCCTGCGGCAGGTCGATGATCACCGGTCCATCAGCGTCGATCAGCACGTTGAATTCAGACAGATCGCCGTGGATCAGTCCGGCGGCCAGCATGCGGACGATCTCGGCGATGATCCGATCGTGAAACTCGACCGCTTCGGCATGCTCGAGCACCAGCCCGTCGAGGCGCGGCGCGACGTTGCCCTCACGGTCGGTGATCAGCTCCATCAGCAGCACGCCGTCTGTAAAGCCGAGCGGCTGCGGCACGCGCACCCCGGCCTGCGACAGCCGGTATAGCGCGTCGACCTCGGCGTTCAACCAGGCTTTCTCCGTTTCCTTCTGCCCGTAGCGGGTGCGCTTGTTCATGGCCCGCGCCCGGCGGCTGTTGCGCACCGTCCTGCCTTCCTGATACTGCGCCGCCTGGCGAAACCCGCGAACGTTGGCTTCCTTGAACACCTTGGCGCAGCGAATCTCGCCACCGGCACGCACTACGAATACATCGGCCTCCTTGCCGCTCTTGAGTGGACGGAGAACCTCGTCGATCAGGCCGTCTTCGGCCAAGGGTTGCAAACGGGCGGGAATCTTCATGGGCGCGAGTATGACACCCGGGGGCAAGGGCTATGCCCAAGCGACCCTCCGGCTTCCAGCATCGCCCCCGCCGAGCCGTAAACGAGATCACATGCCACGACCGCCGAGCCGCGCTCTGCAGGGAATGCACTCAGGTTTCGAACTCGTCCTTGAACAACACCTCGGTCTGCGTCACGGTCACGCTCCAGAACCCGGCCGAGGCTTCCCACCGGCCGCCTTCGGACGGGGTGGACCCGGGCTGCCCCAGCGTGCCGGAAACCTGCCAGTCGCCGCCTTCGGCCAGCACTTCGCCGCCGCCGGTCACGGTGTAGTGATCCACCGACCAGTCCTGGCCACCCGCCCCAAGCGGCAGCGCGGCCAGCGCGAGCAGCCCCCCAAGGCTCCGCAGGACGCAAAACCCGGTCATGGCGTCGGCGTCCAGCTTTGATTTCCCTGGAAATCCCAGCCGTAGCCGTTGCCGTCGACCAACCAGTGCACTCTCAGGGCGGTCAGCTCGATCGGCTCTCGAAGTGACGAGTTGATCTCCAGGTACGAGACCAGCATCTGCTCCAACGAAATCGTCGCCTGGCTCGTTCCGCTGGTCCAGTCCAAGGTAGCCGAGGGAATCGGACTGTTGGTCGCCAGGCGATAGAGCAGTTCCGGCCCCGCGGCATCGGTTCGGCGCTGCATCGCGGCGGGTTTGAACTCCGGAGGCGACAGCAAAGCGCCTGTCGACGTGAACACCAAACCGTCAGACAGTGCGACCGACTGCTCGCTATCGAAAAGCGCAATGCTTCCATCGACCAGGTCGCCACTGATGCCATTCAGGTCGAGCTGGCCGATCGCATCGTCACCCGCATCGCTGAACAGGGGTCCCGACAGGCTGCCGCTGAAGCTCCCGATATTGGTGAGTCGATCCCAGGACATGGACGTCGTTTCACCCGTGGGCGCCCGGAGTTCCCAGGTCAATTGACCGTATTCGATATCGACCTCGAGCAGATGCCTATCCGCCGACTCGGGCCGGAACGGCTGAGCACGACTCACGTAGCTGGTCTCGAGCCGAACGAACTGGAAGCATTCGCCAGGACTCCGGACGTCCGAGTCGCAGGCCAGGATGTCGAAAACTGCCGATGCCCCGTTTGCCAGCAATTCGAAGAAATCGGCCGTCCAGGAGCCGGCCTCCAGTTCGATCGACATTGGGTCGAAGCTGGGGATACCGGCAGCAATGCCACCTGGCAGAGTGTCGGGAGGTAGCCTCGCTGCAGTGCGAAAACGATCAATCGGAATCCAGTCTTCGAACCCCTGGACGTCGGAACCGCCCGAGAGACTCGCAGATTGCAGGTACAGCTCGACTTCCATAGGCGGCGGTGCGGGATCGAACAGCGGCGGCTCGCTCGGCCCGGGCGGGCCCTGAGGACCTTCCGGGCCCGGCGGCCCCGGATTGCCGTCAAGCGCAAACAGCGCCGTGGGGGCCGGCCGGATCGGCTGGCGCGGCGCCAGAATCGTACCTTCGACCTCGAGCTCCAGGTAGCGAACGTCGGCGCCAAAGGCCATGTCACCGAAATCCAGCTCGACCTGGAAGATGCCGTCCTCCACTGGAACCGCTGGGCGAATCAGCGTTGGCCCGACCTGAGAACCGCTGGTCAGTGCGTCGAAAAGTTCGAAACGAATATCCGCCTCGCCGGTAAACGGCGCGCCGGAAAGCTTCAGCTGGCCCTGGTAGCTGATCGTCGTGTCCTGCGCCACAGCGCTGAGCGGGGCAAGCAGCAAGGCCATCAATAGCAGCGGATGCAGCATGAAATTTCGACTCATGGCGCCACCAACTCAGAGGTCATCAACAGGCAGTGTACTGTGCGCCGGGTCTTCCTAGACGAATTTCCGATAACGCGTACTGCATAATTCAACCAATCGAACCGCTCGACTGGAAACAGGAATTGTGACAACAGTGCCCAACGTTGAGTTCGTTCCTGCAATGCTGATCGAAGCGATGCCGGTCCGATGATTCTTTCCCGCCTCAGCCGCGCCGTACGCGAGCAGAACTGGTTCGCGGTCGTTCTGGAATTCGTGATCGTCGTATCCGGGGTGCTGCTGGCCTTCCAGGTCTCCACCTGGAGCCAGGAGGCTGCGGATCGCGCCTACGCCCGCGACATCCTCGTTCGCCTGCACGGCGAACTCCGCTCGATCAGCAATGTCCGTGCGATTTCCATCGATCGACTCACCGAGCAGCTGCAGCACCTGATCGCAGCGCGCCCGATCGTGATGGGCATGGTTGAAACCGACGAACTCAGTCAGGACCAGTGCAGCATCATTGCATCCGCGCATCTCTACGTTGGCAACGCCCCGGATTCTTTCCCCTCACTGGATGAGCTGATGACGTCCGGCGCCCTGGAGAGCATCCGCTCGGAAGACCTTCGCAAAGCGGCTATGGAGCTGTATTCCAAACGCAGCGCGGTGCGGACCTCCGCCGCTGAGAGTCTCAACCGCGTGACGGATCTCGCGATCGACTATCCGGACGCGGTTCAGAGGATTCTGATCCCCGATCCCGAAGAAGATGATGACGGATGGGATATCAGCGCCGCCTGCAATCTGGCTGCCATGCGCGCCTCGAAGGGGTTCCAGGCCGCGTTCCTGGCAAACTTCAACGCCTATCGAGGCCGTGTGGAGTTTGTCCTTCTGTTCCTTGATGACGCCATAGAGACCCTGCGCGAAGCGCTCGAGGCCGAGCTGGACCTGCCGACAGAAGACGTCGCGGAGCCCGCATCATGATCCTCGACAACATCTCCCGCGCGCTGAAGGAACCATTGGTTGCCCCGCCGGTGACGGTCGGCCTGCGAAATCAGCTGCTCTTCATCCGATACTATGAACGGTCGCGTGCTGCGGCCTTCGAGCTTTGCCAACAAGTCGCATCGGCGCTGGGGACCGAGTGCGCGCAGCCTGCTAACGCAGACCGCACCTGATCGCACCCTGCCTGCAACGTGCCGCTGCGCCTGGAAACTAGTCGGGTGCTTACGGCAGGCGCCCGAGCAATTTCTTCAGCTCCTCACGCACTTCCCTGCCGGCCGGCGTACGCGGCGCGATGACCTCGAAGTGGCCGGCGCCCGGAATCTCGCGCAGCACGACTTCGGTCGGGTCGGAAGCGACGGCGTGGTAGCGGAAGGCGCCGTCGCCGAAGCCGGCGTCGAGGTTGCCGCCGATCAGTATCTGCGGCAAGCCGGTGGCCGGCAGCTCGACGGGCGATGCGGCATCGTAGCGCTCGGGGAACTGTTCCGGGGAGCCGCCCATCAGCTTGTCGATAACGTTTCCACAGGTGCCCCGGGCGTGCAGAGCGGCCAGGTCCGGTGCCGGCGCCAGAGCGAGCACCCCGTGCAACTTCAGCGGTTCAGGCAGATGCAGGTCCGAGTCCTCGGCGATCCGGTCCCGGGCGGCCAGCCACAGGGCCATCTGGCCGCCGGCCGAGTGCCCGACGACAATCACGCGGTCGAGGTCCAGCGGATGATCTTCGGCGAGCTTTCGCAGATGATCGGCGCCCCTGGCGACGTCGAGGAAAGTGTTCGGCCAGCCGCCGCCGTCGTCACCAACGCGCCGGTATTCGATGCTCCACACAGCGAAGCCGTCCTCGGCCAGGGCGTTCTCGAGCGCCGCGAGATGCTTGATGTCGTACTGCGACAGCCAGCAGCCGCCGTGCACCAGCAAGGCGACCGGAAAGGGGCCTGTCGAGTCGTGGCCGTGGCTCTTCTGAGGTAGCAACAAATGGCCGAACTGATGTGGCGATTCATCGGCGTAGATAATGCGTTCGGCGATCGTAGTCGGCTGGAGATCGACCAAGTCAGCCGCGGTGAGCAGTTCCTGGGCCGGACTGCCGGGGGCCAGGCAGGCCAGGATCGCGACGGCCGCCATGCGTCGTGGCCAGCCGTGGCGCGGCCTTCTTCTGAAACGAGTCGACATCCGGATGCATCCGATTGGGGTTGCCGAAATTATAGATACACAAAGCGCGATCTCTCAGCAGGTTGTCCACGCGGATCATCCGAGACAGACTGATGGGTGCTGCGGGAATAAGCCGGACAGGCACTACGCAGGAAAATCTCCGACCGAAATTCGAGGAATTGTGTGGCGCCCTTCGCGCCATCGCGTCCTGGCATGCGCCCTCTCGACTGGACATGACCCCTGAGTTCGACGCCGTTGGCAACCGTGGCAGAATGATCCGCAGGTTCCATCGGGCACGGTGCAGATGAGCGCGAACGGCGGGTATCGGTACATTCTCGAGGCCGTTGACCCTGGTTCCGACGGGCTGCGGTTCTATCTCGGGGTCGGCACGCATCGCGTCGGGCGCGGCGAGGTCGATGTCTCGATTCCGCTCGACGGTATTTCTCGCGAGCACTGCACGCTGGATGTGCTGCCCGACGGTGGGGTCGTGGTGCGCGACCTGGATTCGACCAACGGCACCCGGGTCGACGGTCGACGGATCACGGCCTGCGCCGTGCATCAACCCCTCCAGCTGAGCTTCGGCGATCACCCCTTCCGACTGCTGCCCGAGTCCGCTGACGGGCTGGCCCTGCTGACCACCGGCCATTCGGCTGCCCTGCCGACTGCATCGACCGCCACCGTCGCGCCCACGCTGCGGCCGGATCGCGACGCCGACCTCTGGGAGGCGGCCTTCGAAGGCGCGGTCGCTGCCGATTCGAGCTTTCCAGTCATGGTCTGGCTTGCACGACTGCGAGACGCCACTCAGGCCAGTGCGCTGGAGCTTCGTCGACGAGCGGACGCCAGCATCGCCGCGGCGGTCGGCCGGTCGACCGAGACGTTGCGAGAGCTGGCGTCGACCGAACACTGGTCGCTGCACGGCGACCTTGTCGATCCACCAACAGCCACGCTGATTCGAATGCTGGGGCTGGTGCCGGACGTCGACCGCGGTGAGGCCGAACAGGCCGCCGGGCCCTCATCGGCCGACAGCGGTACGGTTCAACCCGAACTCCGTCGCCAGCTGGCCGATGCCAGGCGCGTGGCGCAGGGTGGATTGAGCCTGCTGATTCGCGGCGAATCTGGTACTGGCAAGGAGTGGACGGCGCGCTGGCTACACGATCAATCACCGCGTGCTGCCGGTCCGTTCTATGCCTTGAACTGCGCCGCGATTCCGGACGACCTGCTCGAAGCCGAGCTCTTCGGCATTGAAGCCGGCGTGGCGACCGGCGTCGAGGCGCGGTCCGGCGTCTTTGCACGGGCCGAGGGCGGCACGCTGTTTCTCGACGAGATCGGCGAAATGGCCCCGGCGCTGCAGGCCAAGCTGCTCCGCGCGCTGGATGCCGGCGAAATCGTTCCCGTGGGCGCCCGCAGCGCGCGCACCGTCGATGTCCGCGTGCTGTCGGCCACCAATCGCGACCTTGAACAGGCCATGCGCGACGGCGACTTCCGCAACGATCTGTTCTACCGGCTGGCGGCCCACGTATTGATGCTGCCCCCGCTGCGCGAGCGGCGCGAGGATATTCCGGCGCTGGTCAGCGCGTTCTTCCACGCGGCATGCCGCTCAACCGATCGATCAAGCCCGGGCATCACGACGCGAGCGATGCAGGCCCTGGTCGACCACGATTGGCCGGGCAATGTTCGGCAGCTCCGATTTACGATCGAGCGCGCGGTGCAGTTGCTCGACCCTGGTCGTCCGCTTGATCTGCCCCAGCTGCCCGACGGCCTTGCAGGAAATGACGACACTGCATCGGCCTTCCTGCTGCGCGCACGGGTCGCCCGAGCCGAGGCAGAGGCATTGCGCATGGCGTTGGAAGCGACCCAGGGAGAGATCACTTCGGCCTGTCGCCTGCTCGGCATCGGTCGTTCGACCTTCTACGACAAGGCACGCGCACTGAGCGTCGCCCTGCCGGGCGCCGAGGGCAACGAGTGAGCAGCGAATGAACGATACGACGCGCCGACAGGACGGACCCGCGTCGAGCACCGGCAAGGAGTCCGCCGTCGCTCAGGCCGGCCAGATGGTCGGCCCCTATCTATTGATCGAGCCGCTGGGACGGGGTGGTCTCGGCGAGGTCTGGTTGGCACGCCGCGTGTCCGGCGAGTACACGCCCGAGGTCGCGATCAAACTGGTCCCCGGCCGGGATCTCGGCGATCCCGAGGTCGCCCGGCGTTTCGATCGCGAGCGACGGATCCTGGCCCAGCTCGACCATCCCGATATCTGCCGCCTGCTCGACGCCGGACGATTCGGGCCCGGTTGGCCCTACCTGGTCATGGAGCGAATCCACGGCCGGCCGCTGAACGATGCGGCGGCGGCGCTCGACCTGTCCGAACGGCTGGTCCTGTTCGTGCGGATCTGCCGCGCGGTTCAGTACGCGCATCGGCGGCTGGTGATCCACCGCGATCTGAAGCCGGCCAATCTCCTGGTGACAGAGGACGGCGATCCCAGACTGCTGGATTTCAATACCGCAAAGCTGCTCGAGGCCGACGAAGACCCCGAACTGACCCGCGCTGCCGCCCCGCTGACGCCTCGGTATGCCAGTCCCGAACAGGTTCGCGGCGAGGCATTGACCACCGCCAGCGACCTGTTCTCGCTGGGTGTGGTGTTGTATGAACTGATCGCCGGCGAAAGCCCCTTCGGCGACATCACGACATCCTCTTACGAGCTTGGCCGTGCGATCTGCGAGATCGATCCCGCGCCGCCGAGTCGGTCGGGGCGCGGCGATCGTTCGCTCGATGCCATCGTGGCCCGAGCCATGCACAAGGACCCGGAGCGCCGCTATCCGACCGCCGATGCCCTGGCCGACGACCTCGAAGCCTGGCTGGAACGCCGACCGATCAGCGCGCGACCGGTCGGCCGCATGGAGCGCTTCGGCCTGCTGCTGCGGCGTCACCCGGCGGCGAGTGCGCTGGTCGGCAGCCTGGCCGGGCTGGTGCTGGGAGCGAGCGCGCTGTTCTTCTGGCAGATGCAGGAGGCTCGCGCGGAGCGCGACGTCGCGCTGGCCGTGACCGAATTTCTGGAAACCCTGTTCGAAGCGGCCGACCCCGGCTCGACGGAATTCAGTGGCGAAGATCTGTTCGCCGTTCTGGACGAGCGCGCCGATATGTTGCAAGACGACCCACCCGAAGACCCGAGAATCGCCGCCCGCCTGATGGCGGCGCTCGGTACCGTGCAGGCCAATTTCGGTCGTGCGCGACCGGCGGCAGAGCTGTTCGAGGCGTCCTTTGCTGCACGTCCGGACCTCGAGACCCTGGTGCGCTGGGCCAATGCGCGGCTGGAGCTTGGGGACAACGAAGGCGCGGCCAGACTGTTCGAACAGGCGCACGCCGAACGCGCGGTCATGCGCCCGGCCATGCAGGCCTTTCATGCCGCCAGTTACGCCCAGCTCGAAGTGCTGCGCGGCGATCTCCCGGCGGCGCTCGCGCTGGCCGAGGAAGCCGCATCGGTCGCACCGTCCGGCAGCGTCGATGAAGTCTATGCGGTCGATACTCTGGCTCAAGTCGCCTTCCATGCCGGCGACATGGAGCGAGCCGCCGAGGTCGGTCAGCGTGCTCTCGCTGCGGCAATCGCCTACTACGGCGAACTTCACCTGCAGGTCGCCACCTCGCGCAACAACCTGGCCTTGATCGTGAGCCGTTTGGACCGGGATGTCGAGGCGCTGGCGCTGCTCGAACAGGCCACCGACGATTTCGAGCAGTTGCTTGGCCCCGAAGATCCGAGGCTGGCGACGAGCTGGTCCAATCTTGCCAATCGCCGATCCGAGCAGGGCCAGCTCGACGCGGCGATGGAGGCCCATGCGAATGCGGAACGCTTGACTCGAATGCATTACGGCGACGACCACCCGTGGGTCGGTCTGATCCAGGGGTATCGCGCCCTGACGCTCCAGCGAATGGGCCGTCTCGAGGAGGCGGCGACTGAATATCGGCAGGCGATGGCCGCACTGGCCGAAGCGCCGCAGTTCCGCGGTCGCGTCGGTCTCGCTCAAGTCGGTAACCTGGTGCTGCTCAACCGCCTCGACGCGGCGCGTGTCGCCCTCGATGTTGCCGCCGCTGATATCGAAGCGGCCCACCCCGAAGGCCATCCACGCCATCTTCGGGTCTACGAACTGCGAGCGCTGATCGAACTCTCCGGAACTTCGCCGTCCGCGGCAAGGCCCTGGCTCGATCTTCTTGCTGCTGCCGCCGGCGCTGATGATGAATCCCTGCGTCTGCTGCGTACACACGCTGCGGCGCGTGACGGCGACTGCAGTGCGGTACGTGAGCAGTGGTCGGAGGTCGATCCAGCGGCTGAAATGAAAAAGGCCGCCCTGTTTCGGGCGGCCCGGTCCATGGTCACGAGTGTTTGCGACTAGACGGCGTCGCCGCGCCTACTCGAAGCCATCGGAAAACAGCAGATCGGAAGAATCGTCGTTGACGATGGTCCCGACCGCGTCGAAAACGCTGATTTCGCCACCGAAGGGGTTGCTGATCACCACCGCGAACTGTTCGTCGAATTCGCCGATGTCGTCGGCGACGACCTCCACGGTGATCGTGAAGCGATCCGATCCCGGCAGGAACAGCGCGGTGCCGGAGGGGAAGACGCCGCCGGCGAAGTCGTCGGCCGAGGCGGGCAGCCCACCGAAGCCGACCACGCTCCAGTCGACGCTGCCGCTCTCTGAGAGATAGCCGGCCCGGCTGACTTCGAAGCTATAGGGCGTGGTGCCCGAATTGCCCTCGAACTGCGCAAGATCGGTGCCGATGGCATAGAGGCTTTCGTCATCGACGATCAGCCCGTCGACCGATGCGGCGGTGTTGTCGACGAAGCAGCCCGATGGATTGATCAACTCCATGCGGTAGGCCTCGTCGCCTTCGTAGGCGCCATCGCCGGCGACCTGGAGCACGATGTCGACGAACTCCTCCCCCGGCTGCATCACGTAGGTGCTCGTTCCGAGGTTCCAGTTGACGAAATCGTCGTTGTCCACGCCGGCGGGCCCGACGGCCGAGAGCTGGGCCTGGAAGCTGCAGATGCCGCCCAGGAGCTGGCTGCGGGTGACGCGCAGGACCTGCTCGGAACCGATCACGAAGTTCCCTTCGATCAGATCCGTCGCAATTGCCGCGATCGACACGGTCGCGGCCGGGAGCAAGGCGTCGTCGTTGATGATCGTCCCGGTCCTGCTGCTGTTCGCGCCCTGGACGCCGTTGGTCAGTGCGGCGAGCTGCAGGCGGAAGCCTTCGTTGGGTTCGCTGTCCAGGTCGCCGACGACGCCGACATCGACCGTCGTCGAAGACACACCGATGTCGAAGAACGCGCTGCCGCTGGTCGCCGTGAAATCCGCCACGTTGGCGGGCGTGGCGCCGTCGCCCAGGACATTCCAGTTGGCAAAGGAACTGGTTCGCGTGTCGCCGTTTCTGTGAAGAAGGAACGGGAACGAGGTCGTGCCGCTGTTGCCCTCATTGCGTGCGGTGGTCGTGTTCGAATCGATCGAGATGATCGGAGGCTGCAGTTCATGCGCACCGATGTCCGGAAGGTTGCCGCCTCCGATAGCGCGCGTGAACAGCGAGCCGCGCTGATCGCTGGTCAGCGTCGTGGCGGGGTCCGATCGATCCAGAGCCACCGCGCCGGCCGTCAGAGGGGCCAAGGGAACGCAACGTTCCTCACTCGACGCGCCGGCGGGAAAGGTGCACCCCATGTCCTGTATCGAGTCCAGTGAGGCGTTGTCGTTGAAGACATTGGCCGTATTGGTGCCGTTGATTTCAGAGGCGTCGTCGCCGAACTGGGACGAATGGACGTTAAGGACCGAGCCGTTGTCCACGACAACGTTGCCCCCGGTCAGAGCAAAGTTGTCAGCAATCAGTGTTGCGCTGAGATCAGCAGTCGAATTGTCGATCAGGTACAGCCCGCCGACCGAATTCGAGCCGGCCCCCTGGTTTTGACTGATCGTTACATGCTCAAGATTCAGCGTGCCGTTCTCGACCTTGATCCCTGCCACGGGCAGATTGGGAGAATCTTCCAGGCCGACGTTGTCCACGATGCTCGCGTTGAACATGTCCAGTACGGATTCGTCCACCACCACAATGCCCCCGGAACCTGCGCGCACGCGGTTGTCGTGCATGGTCGTGGAGGAGATCGTCGCTTGCACATCATTGAACAGAAGGATCGCGCCAGTCTGGTTGCTTTTGAACTCGGAATTGAGCAGCAAAAGGGCATTGGATTTCGAAGGAGAGCCCCGAACATCAAGCGCATGGCCCCGAAAGTCCTCTGTTCCGCTGAAGTTGATGCCGCTGTTCAGTTCGAAGATCGAGTTCGTGATGACCGCTGTAGTGAATTCTTCCAGCAGCAGAGCGCCCCCACTGCCTGATTCCGCATTGTTACCAAAGAAGGTCGATCGATTAAGACTGAATGACGCGCTGCTGTCAGCGCTGATTGCGCCGCCCCGGAACGTATCGTTGGTTTCAAATCGCGAGTTTTGTACGGTGATATCAAGCCATTTGATATCTGCAGCACCACCTGCAAAGCCGGCCTCGTTCGACTCGAAGAGGCTATTTTCGATAATCAGGCGTTGTCCCGCAATGTCAGACCGGCCGTAAACAGCCAGGGCGCCGCCATATGAACTGGTCCCCGTTCCTATGACGCTGTTCTGCCGGAATTCGCTGTCGATGATCGAGAGCCGCGCATTCGCTTTGTTGAGGCCAGCGCATACTGCACCGCCGCGAGCAGGGCAGGTGAAGTTACCGGGATTGGCGCCTTGTTTGTTCGAGCCGAAAATTTCAAGGTTTCTCAATTCCCATATTTCTGCATTAATCTCCGCGATGCCGGCCTGCTCGATGTCAAAAATACCCTCATTGCCGCTGGTCGTTATTCTCGCTTTTTCAGAAGGTGATGGGCCGATCAGTCGTATTGGAGAATCAATTCTGAGCTGCCCGTCCAGGTTGATCACGCCGATGCCACTCTCTATGAACACGTCGATCGGTGTCATCAGCGGCGGCGTCGCGCCGGGAATCGGACAGTCGGGCGAAAAAGTCGTGATCGCCGTACTGCCAGCCTCATTTGCGTTGTTGAGGGCTTCGGCCAGGGAGCACAGTCCATCGTTGTTTCCGGGCACAAAGGCGGCGCCGGAGTTGGTGTTGACCGTAATGGGATTGCCGGCTTCGCAGGTCGATGACAGTACCGAGAGGAGGACGCTGCTGGTCAGAAGGCATGCTCGGGCTGTCGGGTTCAGGTCGAAACATGGAAACGTCATTGGATAACTCTGCAGTGGGTCTCGAGTTGTCCATTGCAAATCGCAGGCCAAGTATAAAATTATAAATATATCAATAATTTAAAGTTTTACTCCCCATCGGAATGTCCGGTTTTCCGGACAGTTTGAACGGCTAGACCGAGCGCTTGTCCAGGTTCCCGGACAGAGTTTTCCGACAACTCAATCAGGCAGGCCCAGTCGTCGGGTGTCTCGAACAATATGGCCATCGGGCAAGGTGGTGCATCTGCGTGCGAATGTCTTGACGTTCGACGAACCGACCGATGAACTCGACGTCGAAATCCTGCGCGCTCGAAGAAGCCCTGATGGTCTTCACCGGGTGCGTGCAGGTGACTTCGCTCGATCGCTGGTTCCGCGACCGCATCGCCACGCACGCGCTGGCCTTCGAAGGCGACTCGCACGTCGAGTGGTTCGAAGGCAACTTCTCGGACTATGAAAAAGACGTAAGACGCCGCAAGGGCGATTCCGCCGGCCCGCACCGCATCAAGCGCAAACGCATCGACGGGTAGGTCGTATCGAGGTCGTGCCTACGGCCTTCAGATGATGGGCGCGAAGACGCAAAGACGCAAATAGAAAAGCAAAGGAGCCTATCTGCTGGCCACCAGAGAGTGTCCACCGACTGAGGATGATCGCTCCACCGAGGCTTCTGAGTTGACGTAGTAAGTTCCGATGGGCCGTCCAACAAGGTCCGATCGATGCTCGAGAGCGCAAGTGCCTGGAAGCAGGTCTTTTCAAGTCAACGATTTTCGGTTTTCTCTTCGCGTCTTCGCGCCCATCACCCTAAGGAACCGGCCCTCGAATCCGAACGAAACCTCATTCCTCGGCCAGCTTCGACTCGAGCTCGGCGACGCGGGCTTCGAGGGCTTCGATGCGGGCGATGAGGTCGGGGTCGGGCGCGCTGGTTTCGGCCGGCGTGGAATGATGTGCCCGTCCAGATACTCTAGCTGCAGGCAGCAGCCCCGCTCGCCTCACTCCGGCAGCGCGAGTGAATCGAGCCGGCCGTCGGAATCGAAGACGGGCTCGAGACCGGCGGCTTCGAGCAGCTGGGTCAGCCGCTCACGAGGATCGACAACCGGCGCATCGATCAGCGCACGGAGCGGCACGACCTGTTGCTCGCTCAGACCGGCCTTAGTGGCTAGCTCGAAATAGCGTTCAACGGACAGCTCGTCGTCGCCCCGGGCCGCGGCCTCGCTCAGGAATTGCTTCCAGAAATCGAAGATATCGCCGTCGGCAAGCCACGCCTCGGTAAGCAATGCAATGAAATCACCGCAGGCGTAGTAGGCGCCGAACCGGCCGGTCTCGAACGCGGCCTCGAGGGCGTTCCCCGTTTCGAGGTAATCGACACAGTCGGCGAAGCCCCGACCGTAGACTTCGCGCAGAAACGCCTCGCGGTCGCCGGCGAGCCGGCCGGCGATTCGATGGGCCATCGTGTTGGCCGCACCCTCGTGCATCCAGGCCTGCTGCGGCGCCACGCGCGGCATGCCGGCGGCGCCCTGGAAGACATGGACGCTCTCGTGGGTCAGGAACCAGCGAAAGAAGTCGGCGATCGAGGTATCCGGCTCGAGCAACGCGTCGCCCGAGACCTGGAGCGCGATCTGCCGGCCGAGGGCGCCGCCGGTCTGGTGCAGTCCCGGCTCGTCGGTCCCGTCGAGGACGAACAGAATCTCTACGGGCTCGGAGAGCGTCAGTTGCCACTCCGCTGACAGGGCGTCGAAGATCACGACCAGGTCCTCGTGAAGCTGGGTCCGGATCCACTCGGGCAGTCCGCCGTCGACGAATCCGACGAAATTCTCGCCGCGCTGGATCTCCGCACCGCCGACGTAAACGTAGGTGCCGTCCCCCTCCGGCTCGAGGCGCAGTGCGCCCTCGACCCATTCCCCGTCGTGAAAGATCCGGCGCGGGGAGTCGATCACCAGCGTGTAGTCGAGCAGCGGGCCGTCCCAGTCCTCTCCACTGCCGTCAAAGGCTTCGACCGCCGCCCGGCTGCTGGCCGAAGACAAGCGGAACTGACCTTCCAGCACGCCCCAACTGCTGTCCGTGAACGCGAGAAACGGCGTATACGCCTTCGCCGGCGATACCGTGTACGGCTCGATCTCGAACGTCGCCTCGCGACCCGGCGCATCGAAGAGCATCACATCCATCTGGCCGATGGTCACGACCTCCACGCCTTCGGTCTTCGAAGTCCAGCCGGCGGCACGATAGGGCTCCGGCGCCTGTCGGAAGACGACGGCGCGCTGCGGTTCCGGAAAACGGAAATCGACGATCCAGCGCCCGTCGGCCGTCTCTCGCAGCACGATCTCGGTCGCTGGCTCCTCCTGAGCGACTAGTGAAGAAGACAGGCCGACGCACAGGACCAGCCAAAGGCCTGCGGCCCATACCGACACGCCGGCAAACCAGCGCCGCCGTGAACGCTGCTGCTTCGGTGACAGCGTGCTGGT